>ERZ1066121.2573-NODE-2573-length-11275-cov-7.300089_pt1 | contig 11275 bp, 9 predicted proteins | sample MGYA00382768_ERZ1066121 | MGnify/ENA primary metagenome ERZ1066121 (study PRJEB33369, sample SAMEA5778351) | biofilm metagenome | biome: Industrial cooling water; feature: Water cooling tower basin; material: Biofilm | place: United Arab Emirates | collected... | reverse complement strand
CGGCCCGGACCAGAGCTGGATGACGACCGAGATGTTTTTCGAGGCAATCCGCGAGAATCTGGAAACCGCGATGGACAACTGGAAGTAAGCGCGGCCTTCGGCACGGCGGGCAAATGATCCTGCCCGTTCCGGGGAGGATTAGGCACACTTCCGACGCCTCTGGGCGAACTTCCCCCTGACATTCCCCTTCCCTTGCGCCATAGCAAGGGCATGGCGATCGATTACGACAGTTCCGGCCTGACCAACGCGCTGGTGGTGCTAGGTGCGGCCGGGATCGTCATTCCTGCCTTTGCCCGGTTCCGGATCAGCCCAGTGATCGGATTCATTCTGGTCGGTGTGCTGGTCGGCCCCGCGGCGCTTGGCGCGCTGGCGACCCAGCAGCCGTGGCTGAAACCCTTCACGATCAGCGACGCGGCGGCGATCGCGCCCTTTGCCGAACTGGGCATCATCCTGTTGTTGTTTTCCATCGGGCTGGAGCTGTCGTTCCGCCGCGTGTGGGCGATGCGCGGGCTGGTGTTCGGGGTGGGGGCGGCGCAGTTGATCGGCGGCGGCCTGATCCTCGCGCTGCTGCTGTACGGAATCGGCGGTTATGGCTGGGGTGCGGCGCTCGGCCTGGGGCTGGCGCTTGCCCTGTCCTCCACCGCGCTGGTCATGCGGATCACCGGCACGAAGAGTGCCGCGGGGCGCGCGGCCTTTGCCATGTTGTTGTTCGAGGATCTGGCGATCGTGCCGATCATCTTCCTGCTTGGCGCGCTGGCACCGCAGGTTGCTGGCGGCGGCACCGACCTGATGGTCACGACGCTGTGGCAGGGGGCGATCGTGGTTGGCATGCTCGCCGCCGCCGGGCGCTGGATCCTCCCCCCGATGTTTGCGCAGGCGGCACGCGCCAAAAGCAGCGAGATTTTCCTCGCCGCCAGCCTGCTGGTCGTCATTGTCGCGGCAATGGCGACGGCGCTGGTCGGCCTGTCCCCGATCTTCGGCGCGCTGCTCGCCGGGTTGATGATCGCGGAAACCGAATATCGCGGCGAAGTCGAGGCGATCATCGATCCGTTCAAGGGCCTTGCGCTGGGGGTGTTCCTGATCAGCGTCGGCATGAGCCTGAACGTCCAGAAGGTTGCGGCGATGTGGCCGCAGCTGATCGTCGCGGTGGTCGGCGTGCTGCTGGTCAAGGTGATCGTAACCGGCGGCTTGCTGCGGATCGCAGGCGCGCGGCGCGGCACAGCGGCAGAGGTCGGGTTGTTGATGGCCAGCCCGTCGGAAACCACGCTGATCGTGCTGACCGCCGCGCTCACCGCTGGGCTGGTCGACCGGGCAACGGGAGAATTCTGGCAGATCGTGACCGCCATCGGCCTGACGATCACCCCGGTGCTGGCGCGGATCGGCCATGATGTCGCCGTGCGGGTCGAGCGGGCGGGGGTGCCAGATGAACCGGACGCGGCGGTCGCCGGGCGCACGCTGATCGTCGGGTTCGGGCGGGTGGGACAGACGGTGGCCGAATTGCTGCGCGCTCATGACCGCCCCTATCTGGCGGTCGATGCCGATATCGACACGGTGACAGCGGCACGGCGGCACGGCTTTGCGATCCGCTTTGCCGACGTCAGCCGCGCAGGCGTGGTCGAACGGCTCGACCTGGCCGCCGCGCACGCGGTCGTCATGACGATGGACGACCCGGTGCAGCAACTGGCGCTGACCCGCAGCCTGCGTGCACAATTTCCCGACCTGCCCATCATCAGCCGTGCACGCGACGCCGACCATGCCGCCGCGCTTTATCGCGCCGGGGCGACCGATGCGGTGCCTGAAACGCTCGAAAGCTCGCTGCAACTGGCCGAAGCGCTGTTGATCGACCTGGGCGTCGCGATGGGACCGGTCATCGCATCGATCCACGACGCGCGCGACCGCATGCGCCGCGACATCATGTCCAAGGGCGAGCTGGAGAGCGAACCGCGCTTTCGCAACCTGCGGCGGCAGGGGGATCAGGGCTGATCGTGATCAGGCCAAGCCATCACCCTTTGTTATTCCCGTCGGCCCTGACCTTGTCCGAACGCTCTTGCCCGCGGGTAGGTTAACACGCCCCCAGCGCGCCGCTCAGCAGTCCGCCGAGGCCCTTTTTGCACTTGGGCTTTTCCTCTGGCTCGTCGGCCGCAGCCGCGCCCGGGCCGCCGACCAGGAAGCTGGTCGTTGAGCGGTGCCGCACGCGGGCGGTCCATAGCAGGTCCCAGCGCGCCTTTGCATCGACGGGCCGGGGCGGATAGGCGAAATTTTCTTCCGGCCCATAGGCGAACATGTTGCCCATCAGGAAATCGGGGGCGTCGCGCCGCACCTCTGCCGGGATGGTGCATTGGGTGATAGCGGGCGGGAGAACGGCGCGGCGGTTGATAAGCCGCGTCACTTCCGCCGGAGAAATCCAGTCGGTCAGGCCGCCGAAAAAGTCGCGGCTCGCGCTGGACGACCACCACACCAGATCGGTCGCGTCGGCGGGGCCGTTGCCCTTTGCGCCAAAGGCCCACAGGAAATAGCCGGTCGAACGCGGGACGCTGTTCCAGCTGACGGGCACGCCCGCCTTACCATCAGTGGCGCTGGCTTTCAGTGGATCGAGGAAATCTTGCGCCAGGTTAAAGGCTATTTCCGGCGAATAATTGCCCGCGACGCGGTGCGCGCCGAGCAGCGAGCTGTCCCCTTTAAGCCGTTTGCCGTCGGGGCCGGGCCAGCTGCCATAGGTCCGGCTGTTCGCCATCGCCGGACCATAATCGCGAATCACGGTGGAGGCGAACAGGTCGGGCGGCATCTGACCCGCCGCCATTTTCGCAAAATCAATGACGATCGGCTGGCCCTTTGCCGCCTTTGCACCGCAGCCCCAATAGATGAGGAGACGGCCCTTCGGACGTTGAAAGTCGCGCTGTTCGGGCGGGCTGTCGGCATCGGGCGCGGCACGGCCGGGTTCCGGCGTGAACAGCGGCACCGATTTGCCGAGCTTCGCCCCGGCGGGCATGAAATGGTCCGCCTTCGCCTTGCCCTTGTCGGGCGTGCGCTGCGATCCGAGGCGCAGTTCCAGTTCGCGCACGGTGCTGCCCCCGCCGCCCATCATCATCGATAATGCGCCGCCCATCCCGCCCATCGCCATGAAGCCGGATACGGTGCCTGCCCGCATGTCATAGCGCGCGACGGGGCCGCTCGCCGGGTTCTGACTTGCTCCCGGCCCGGCGAGGAAAGGCGCAGCGGCAAGCGCCATTGCAAAGAGGGCGACGGGACGGCGGTGCAGACGGTTGGGCATGGCAGCATCCTTTCTGGCGAACGAGACACCGATTGCGGTGACGTCCGGCAGCTCATGACGTTGGATGCGACCCTGTTGTGCGTGAATGTACCCTTATCACGACCGCGCGCAATGACCAAGCTGCCCTTGCCCCCCGCGCGGCGAACGCTTAGCTAACGCTGTATGATCAACACGATACAGCAAGACGATTCCACGCCGGTGGTGACCATGCCGGAGGGCGACGCGTTGTTGCCGGTGGACCCCGCCTATACCAGCGTCCTGCGGATCAGCATCGCGCTCGGCTGGCTGCCGCTGGCGGTAGGGGCAACGCTGGTCGACCGGCTGGTGATGCCGCAGGTGGACGGACCCTATGGCCTGATGACCGTTGCCGCCTGGCTGCTGGCGGTGATCGCGGTCGTCGTCTTTCCGGCGCGGCGTTATGCGCACATCGGCTATGCACTGGGGCCAGACGACCTGCGTGTCGCGCGCGGCTTCCTGTTCCGGACCGATACCATCGTGCCCTTTGTCCGGGTTCAGCACATCGATGTGGGCCATGGCCCGGTCGAGCGCCGTTATGGCCTGTCGCATCTGGTGGTTCACACGTCGGGCACCCACAACAGCACGGTCACCCTGCCCGGCCTGCCCGCCGATCAGGCGGCGGCGATGCGCGAGACGATCCGGCGCCATATCCGGTCCGATTTCGCATGACCGACGCCGCGATGGAGGATGAAGGCTGGCAGCGGCTGTCGCCGCTTACCCTGTTGCTGGCGGTCGTGCGGCTGGGGCCGGGGGTTGTGCGCATGATTCCCGCGCTGGCCGCCATCGGCATCGCGGCCAACTGGGCCTATGTCGCGCCTGCGCTGGCCGGTTTCATCGCCATCAGCCTGGGCTTTTCCTGGGCGGCGTGGCTGCGTTTCCGCTGGCGGCTCGGGGACGATGCCGTGGTGATCGAAAGCGGGATTTTCGATCGTCAGCACCGGACCATCCCCTTTGACCGCATTCAGGACGTCAGCATCGAACAGGGTCTGGTCGCCCGCGCGCTCGACATTGCCAAAGTCGGGTTCGAGACCGGCGCATCGGCGGAAAGCGACGCGGGTGATGGCAGCCTTGATGCCATCAGCATCGAGGACGCCGATATGCTGCGCGCCGCAATCCGCGGTTGGCGCAGCGGCATGGCCACGACCGTGGGTGCAGCGGAGGGCAATCAGGCCGCGCCGAGCGAAGACCCGTTGCTATTCACGCTGCCGCCAGGGCGGCTGATCCTGGCCGGGCTGTTCAATTTTTCGCTGGCCGCGCTGGCCGTTGCCGGGGCGGCATCGCAGTGGGTCGACGATTTTCTGCCGTTCAACATGTTCGATCCGCGCGACTGGATGGACATCGCCCGCCAGACCGGCGTCGAAAGCTGGGTCAATGCGCATCGGTGGGTGGCGGCGGTTGGCGCGGTCGCCGCGCTGTTGTTCGTGGGTTTCGCAACCGGCGTCGTGCGCACGGCATTGGTGAACTGGAACTTTCGCCTGTCGCTGGGGCCGCGCGCCTTTCGCCGCGTGCGCGGGCTGACGACGCGCACCGACGTTGCCATTCCGCTGGCCCGCGTGCAGGCGGCGATCGTCTCCACCGGCCTGGTGCGCCGCCACTGGGGCTGGCACGAGTTACGGCTGCAAAGCCTGGCCAGCGACGGCGGAGACGAAAAGGATCACCAGATCATCCCCTTTGGCCAGCTGGGCGACATCGATGATGCGCTCGCCCCAACGCATCTCGCGCGGCCCGATGCGGCGAGTGAATGGCATCGCCCGCCGTTCGCGGCGCAGGCCCTTGGCGGGTTCATCGTGGCCCTGTTGATTGGCGCGGGCGGGCTGGCGACGGCGGCGCTGGGCCAGTGGTACGGCTGGCTTATGCTGGCGGCGGCCGCACTGGTCGCGCTGAGCGCCATTTTGTCGGCGCGGATGCACCGCTGGGCCGAGGCCGCTGGTATCCTCTACATCTGGCGCGGCTGGTGGAATCCGCGTCTGACCATCCTGCCATTTGCCAATGTGCAGAGCGCGGACCTGGCCGACGGGCCCGTCCTGCGGCGGCTGGGGGTCAAGCGGCTCGCGCTGGGTGTACCTGGGGAAAGCCGCATGGCATCGCACGACATCGATGGCATCCCGGCGACGGCGGCGGCGGCGCTGCGCCACCGCATTCTGGCGGCCCGGGCACGGCGCGCATGAGCGGCGATTTTGCCCTGGGCATTACCCGTTCCATCGGCGGACAGGGCTGGCGCTGGCGCCGCGCAAGCGCCGACGTGGCCAGCGAAGGCCTTAATCCCGACGATCTGGTGACGCAGCTGCTGCTGGCGCGCGGGGTGGAACGCAGCGATCTGGACCGCCACCGCGCGCCTTCGCTGCGCGCTTTCATGCCCGACCCCTCGATCTTTCAGGACATGGACCGTGCCGCGATACGGCTGGCCGATGCGGTGGAGGCGGGCGAGACGCTGACGATCTTTGGCGATTATGATGTCGATGGGGCAACGTCGGCGGCGCTGCTGGTCCGGCTACTCCGCCAGTTGGGGCTTGATCCCGATGCCTATATCCCCGACCGGCTGATGGAGGGTTATGGCCCGTCGGGGGCAGCGCTGGTGCGGCTGGGACAGGCCGGATCGCGCCTGATCGTCACGGTCGATTGCGGGGCGCAGGCGTTCGAGGCCATTGCGGAGGCCAGCGCGGCGGGGATCGAGGTCATCGTCGTTGACCATCACCAGTGCGCGACCAAGCTTCCCGACGGCTATGCCATCGTCAACCCCAACCGGCTCGACGAAGCGCCCGAGGCGGCGGCACACGGCAATCTGGCGGCGGTCGGCGTCGCCTTTCTGCTCGGCGCGGCATTGCTGCGCACTTTGCGCGCGCGGGGCTATTTCGGCGCGCGAACGGAACCCGACCTCAAACAGCTGCTCGACATCGCGGCACTGGGCACCGTGGCCGATGTCGCGCGGCTTACGGGGTTCAACCGCGCGCTGGTGACCCAGGGGCTGAAAATCATGGGCCGGCGCGGCAATATCGGTCTCGCCGCGCTGATGGATGCATCGCGGTTGTCGCGCGCGCCGCAGTGCAGCGATCTTGGCTTTGCCCTTGGCCCGCGCATCAACGCAGGGGGGCGTGTCGGCAAATCCGACCTGGGCGTGCGCCTGCTGACGACCGACGATCCTGCCGAGGCGGCCGAAATCGCTGCCGAACTGTCGCGCCTGAACGAAGAACGCCGCGCCATCGAGGCGGGCGTGCTCGACGACGCCATCGCCAAAAGCGCCGCCACCGCCAACGCCGCCGTGTCGGTGGTGGCGGGCGAGGGATGGCACCCCGGCGTGATCGGCATCGTCGCCGGCAGGCTCAAGGAACGCATGGGCCGCCCCGCCATCGTCATCGCGCTCGACGATCAAGGGGTGGGCAAGGGTTCGGGCCGCTCCATCGGGGGGGTCGATCTGGGCGCGGCGGTGCTGGCCGCCAAGGATGCCGGGCTGCTGGTCGCGGGCGGGGGCCACGCGATGGCGGCGGGCCTGACCATTGCGGCGGACCGGGTCGCGGCCCTGACCGAATTTCTGAACGACCGGCTGGCCAGCGCGGTGGCGCAGGCTACCGCCGACCGCGCGCTGGCCATCGACGCCATACTCGCCCCGCGCGGGATCGCCCCGCTGTGGTGCGATGCGATCGAGGCGGCCGGCCCTTTTGGCGCAGGCTGGCCCGCACCGCGCATTGCGACGGGTCCGGTGCGCATCGTCGAGGCTTCGGTCGTTGGCAACGACCATGTGCGCAGTATCGTCAGTGGCGACGATGGCGCACGGTTCAAGGCGATGGCGTTTCGCAGCGCGGTAACCGAGCTGGGCCAATCACTGCTGAACGCACGGGGCCGCCGCTTGTGGCTCGCGGGCCGTGCGAAGCGCGACGACTGGGGAAACCGCCCGGCGGCGGAACTGCACGTCGAGGATGCAGCATGGGCGGATTAGGGCCGCGCGAAATTTCCCGCCGAATCCGTCCCTACCCCTCTTGACCGACAGGAAGCCCCCGTCTAATGCGCCCGCTCACCGGCTGACGGCCCCTTCGTCTAGCGGTCTAGGACGTCGCCCTTTCACGGCGAAAACACGGGTTCGAGTCCCGTAGGGGTCACCACTTTCCTGAGCATCGCTATATCTTGCCCGGGCATTCGCAGGTGCCGCGCGGTTTACTTTAACCCGCGTCCTTTCCGTCAGCTGACCGTGAACTTGACCGTGCCGTTCATCCGGTGGCCTTCTAATCCCGTCGCCTGCCAGCGCACTTCATAGGTGCCGGCGCGTAGCGGGTGACGCAGGGTCAGCGTCATGGTGCGGTTGCTGTCCGACCAGGCTGCGGTGAAATTGCGGATGACCATCTCACCATGATTTTTAACGCCCGGCATGGCGGTCATCACGATGCTGGCGGCCGCGGTTGCCGGCTCTACTGCATCGCTGAAAGACAGCGTGAGGGTGCGCGGACGGTCGGCAGTCGCGCCTTCGGCCGGGGTCGAGGCGACGACGCGGACATGCGCATGCGCGCCGGACGGCGATGCGAGCGACGCTGCGACCATGGCGGCAGCGGCAAGGGTCGATGCGAACTTCATGGGATTTTCCTTTGCTTCAGAACCAGAAACGGATGCCGACGACATAGTTGGTGACGCCGGGGTTTTCTCCGCGCCCCTGGGCATAGTCGGCACTGCCACCAACGCGCCAGCTTTGCTCGATGCCGACATAGGGCGCGAATTCACGGATGACCTCGTAGCGCAGGCGGACGCCGGCCTCGACCTTGTCGATCCCGGCGCCGATGCCCAGACGCGGCACATCCTGTGCGGCGAGGGTGACCTCGGCGCGCGGTTGCAGGATCAGGGACTGGGTAATGCGCTGGTCAAGTTCGCCCTCGATACGCGCCGTGATATCGCCGCGATGCGAAACGAACATCGCGGCATCAACCTCAAACAGATAAGGCGCGAGACCCTGTACGCCGACGACGGCATAGGTGGTCGCCGGGCCAGCGACATTCTGGCGCACCCCGGCCTGAAGATCCCAGAAGGGCGCGATGGCGCGCGCATAGAGCGCTTGCAGTTCCGCGTCCTCGACCGGCTCGCCAAAGCTGCCCTCCCCCTCGCTCTTGAACCAGACGCGGCTGGTGGGGCCGCCATAATAGCCCTGCACATCCCATAGATAGCCGTCGCGGCCCTCGCGGATTTGCGTTTCGAAGCGGTCGGCCTGGAGCCAGAGCACGTTGAAATCGCCATGGGTGCGCTGCAAATCGTCACGTGATGCCCGCATCGCTTCTGCGCCCCAGATAGCATCGGCGGCGCGCGGCGGTCCGCTGCCTGCCTCGGGTGGCGGAGGGGTTTCCATGGCCGGGCCGGGTGACAGGTTGGCGGACGCGGCGTCACTGCCATGCGGGCCGTGGCCTTCATGGCCGCCATGATCCTGCGCCGCTGCGGGCACAGCGGCCAGCATCAGCAGCCCGGCAAGCGCGGCCCTCATGCACCCGGCCCCATCACCGTCACCGTCTGCATCATGCCGCCATGCATGTGATACATGAGGTGGCAGTGGAAGGCCCAGTCGCCGGGTTCGTTGGCCGTCAGGTCGAATTGCGCGCTTGCCCCCGGCTGGACGATGACGACATTCTTGCGCGGCTGGTGCGCCGCGCTCTGCCCATTGACCAGTTCGAAGAACATGCCGTGCAGATGGATGGGATGGGCCATCATCGTGTTGTTGACGAGTTTCACCCGCACCCGCTCGTTCCAGGCAAAGCGGATCGGCACGTCGCTGACCGCCGAATACATGCGCCCGTCGAACGACCACATATAGCGTTCCATGTTGCCGGTCAGATGCAGTTCGAGCAGCCTTGATGGCTCGCGGCTATCGACATTGGGTTCCAGCGCGCCGAGCATCCGGTAGTTGAGCGTGCGGTGCGGCACATCGCGCAGACCAAGTCCGGGATCGCCCATTTTGTCGACCGGGGCCATCGACACCATGTCGACGCCGGGTCCGATGGCAACATCGGGCGGCAACAGCGCCATATCGCGCATGCTCATGCCGTCCATGCCGTGGCTTGCCGCTGCTTTGGCCCCTTCCCCATGGCCCGCGTGTCCGCCATCATCAACCGGGCCATGGTTCATCCCCATGTCGGCCATCGTCAGCAGCGGCGGATCGCGCAGCGGCGGCACGGCCGCTCGTGCACGCGAACGGCTCGCCAGCATTGCGAGCGCCATGCCGGATCGGTCCATCGATTCGGCCACGATTGCATAGGCTTCGGCATCGCCGGGCGTCACAATCACGTCATAGGTTTCCGCCGTGCCGATCTGAAACTCGTCAATCTCCACGGGCCGAACATTCTGGCCATCGGCGGCGATGACGGTCATCGGCAGGCCGGGAATGCGGACGTTGAAAAAACTTTGCGCCGACCCGTTGATGACGCGCAGACGGATGCGCTCGCCGCTGCGGAACAGATATTCCAGACCCTCGGTCGGGCCGCGACCATTGGCCAGGAAGGTATAGGTCGGTGCGCCAATGTCCATGATGTCGGTCGCGGGCATCCGCATCTCGGCCCACATCCGCCGTTCTTCGCCCGACATCGGATAATTATCGGTCCATGCGCTGAGTTGCCGGTTAAAATAGCCCTCACCCGTGCGCAGCCGGCTCATGATGAAATGCGGGTCGAGGACGGTGAAATCGCTGAGCAACAGGATATAGTCGCGGTCATAGGGCACTGGCTCCGCACCCGCCGGATCGATGATCAGCGGACCATAATGCCCTGATTGCTCCTGCAACCCCGAATGGCTGTGATACCAGTATGTCCCCGACTGCCGTATGGGGAATTCATAAGCGAAGGTGTGGCCAGGGCGGATGCCGGGAAAGCTGATGCCCGGCACGCCGTCCATATGGAATGGCACCAGCAGCCCGTGCCAATGGATCGATGTATCTAAGCCAAGATTATTGGTGACATTGAGCCGGACATTTTGCCCTTCGCGCAGCCGGATGAGCGGGCCAGGAACACTGCCATTAACCGCGATGCCGGGGCCGCGCCGCCCCTCGACGATGCGGTGGCCGCTGCCGACGGTGAGGTCGATGACCTCACCGCTGAGTTCCCCGAAGCCTGGAGGGATGCGCAGACCGCTGCGGCCATGGCTGCCGTGTCCGCGATGCATGCTGTGCCCCTGCGCCCAGGCCGGCATGGCGGCGAGCGCGGAGGCCGCACCAAGGCCGCCGATCAGGGTTCTGCGCGTGAAAGAATGCATGCGGACCTTGCCTTTCTATGTTGTCGCATATACTATACCCCCCTATGGTATTGCAAGCTCTGAGGAGATGGTGATGGCAAAGGACCGGACGGCAATTCTCAATCGTCTGAAGCGGATTGAGGGGCAGGTACGCGGCGTTGCCCAGATGGTCGCCGATGACCGCTACTGCATCGACATTCTGCATCAGGTGCAGGCGGTGAAGGCTGCGCTGGCCAAGGCCGAGAGCGAAATCCTGCGCGATCACGCCGCCTGCTGTGTCTCCGAAGCCATTGCGTCAGGCGATGTCGGCGAACAGCGCGCCAAGTTCAGCGAGCTGATCGACCTGTTCGAGAAGGTCAAACGATGAGCAAAACCGCGACCCTCCACCGGATGGTTCTCGACAAACATATCTGCCCATGGGGGCTCAAGGCACGGCACATGCTGCGCAGCCACGGCTTTACGGTTCACGACCGGCTGCTGACGACGCGCGAGGCTGTCGACGCGTTCAAGGCCGAACATGGGGTGAAAACGACGCCGCAAATCTGGATCGATGGGATGCGCATCGGCGGCCATGACGACCTGCTGCGCTATCTTGGCGAGCCAGTGCGCGATCCCGGTGCGCTGACCTATACCCCTGTTATCGCGATCTTTGCCATGGCCGCGGCAATGGCACTGGCGGCGAGCTGGGCGGTGTCGGGCGCGCTTGTCACGGTGCGCGCCGCGGAATGGTTTGTCGCCTTTGCGATGTGCCTGCTCGCGCTCCAGAAGCTGCGCGATGTGGAAAGCTTTGCAACA
>ERZ1066121.2572-NODE-2572-length-11284-cov-12.693205_pt1 | contig 11284 bp, 7 predicted proteins | sample MGYA00382768_ERZ1066121 | MGnify/ENA primary metagenome ERZ1066121 (study PRJEB33369, sample SAMEA5778351) | biofilm metagenome | biome: Industrial cooling water; feature: Water cooling tower basin; material: Biofilm | place: United Arab Emirates | collected... | reverse complement strand
CGCCAGCCCCGCCGCCCGCGCCGCGCGCGCCACGCGGCGGCGCGGCGACCGGTCGGCTGCGGGACGCAGGCGTGGCTCCTCGCGAGGCGCCTGCGGTGCCGCCCCGATCGCCGCGACCGTCGAGTCAGCCGACCCGACGGCCGCTGGCCCAACGACTTGGGGACCGACGACTGAAGACCCGACTGCCGGGGGCGCAGTGACGTGAGCCCGGGACGGATCGGCCGCGACGTCGCCCCCGGCGCGCAGCCGTGCCTGCAGCCGCCGCCACGCCGCCTCGGCGCCGGGGGGCGTCACGTCGCCCGGCACCCCGTCGAGCCCGGCGACGTACGCGGCCAGCCGCGCGGCGCGCACGGGGTCGGCCTGCAGCCAGGCGGCGATGCGCACCCGCTCGTCCGGCGGGCTCTCCCCCGCCAGGTAGCGGGCGAGCGCATCGACGCTCGGGGGCCGGTCGGCGTCTCCGGGCGGTGGCGCGAAGGTCGGGCGGTCGGTCACACCCGGGACGTACCGCGAGCGCGGCGATCGTTACACCGATCTGGCGAGACGGGCGACGCCAGGCGCGGGACGTCGGCGGGGACGGCGCCGGTCGCCCGCCGCGGACCCGGCTCCCCCCGATCAGCGCTCGTTGCCGAGCCCGAGCAGACGGGCGAGATCGTGTCGGGCGCGCGAGAGGAGGACGCGCACCGACTCCGGCGTCGTCTGCAGCACGCGCGCGATCTCCGCCGGGGTCAGCTCGTGCCGCCAGCGGAGCAGCATGGCCAGGCGCCGCCGCTCGGGAAGGCGGGCGAGGGCGCCGTCGACGGCACGCTCGAGCTCCTCGCCTTCGATCGCGGCCACCACGTCGGCCGGGGGCGCGCCGAGCGCCGGGCAACCGGTCGGTTCGGTGACGGTCCGCGCCCTGGCGTCCACACCCGCCGTCGCACCGGACGCCACTTCGCGCCCCGCCGGGGCGACGCCGCCCGTCGCGTTCGCAGCGGCTCCGCCGCCGCCGGGCACCAGCGCCGCATCCAGCCGGCGCACCACCCGCTCGTGCCGCCGGTGGTTGAGCGCGTGGTGCCGCACCGCGGTGAAGAGCCACGCGCGCGCCGCCCCGGGGTCGCCGCCGTGCCACCGGTCGGGGCGCCGCCAGAGCGCGAGGAAGGCCTCCTGCACCAGCTCCTCGGCCACCGCGGGGCAGCGCACCTGCGCGTAGGCGAAGCGCCAGAGCGCCTCGTGCGTCGCCCGGTGCAGCGCCTCGAAGGCCGCCTCGCGCTCGACGTCCCCGCCGCGCACCGGCACACCCCCGCCCTCGCCCGCAGCCGGAAGGGCGGGCGCCGGGCTCACGGCGCGGGGTGCATCGCCGCGCATCGGGATCTCCGGGTGAGGTGCGGACGACGAGCCCTGCTCGGTGCCGCGCCGCGAGACGAGCGGGCCCGATCGCCGCCGGTCGCTCACGTGCGGCGGCCCGGCATCGGGGACGACCGGCGCCGGTGGCCGGTGCGGCGTGCGGGCGCAGCAGTCGTGCCAACCTCCCAAGTGGCGGCGCCGGTCACGGCCGAGCGGCGGGGGCGTCGAGCGCCGGGCTCGGAGCGGCGTAGCGGGCGCGCAGCCGCCGCGTCTCGAACAGCACCGCCGCGAGCAGGGTGAACAGGGCGACGCCGCCGAGGATCGCCACCATCCGGCCGAACGGCTCACCCACCGCCATCCGGGCGTTGAGGCTGCGCACGAGCGTCGCCACCCACTCGACGGCCCCGAGCGTGAGCATCCCCTGCGCGAGGCGCCGCACCCACGGGCGTCGGAGCGGGAGGAGGGCGAGGAGCGCGAGCAGGAGGAGGACGAACCCGACGTTGCCGGCCCGGACGAAGTGCGCGGCGAGGACGAGGGTGGCGAGCACCGCCGGGAGGAGGAGGAGCGCGGTCATCCGGCCCTCCGTGCCGCCGTTGCCACCGGCCCCGGCCGGCGGGGTGCGGCAGCCGGGCGCGGGGTCACGTCGGTCGGGGGGCGGATCGGAAGATCGCGTCCGCGCCGGTCAGGGCGGCGCACCCCCGTCGCCGGGAGCGTCACCGCTCCGACGAGCGCCAGCGCGGCGACCACTCCGCCCGCCGTCGCGGCGGCGAGCAGCCCCATCGGCCCGAGGCCCACGGCGGCCAGCGCCCCGCCGAGTGGCGGCCAGCCGAGCGCGCCGAGCGCGAGCAGCATGGCCGCCACCCCGCCCTGCGCGGCGAGCACCAGCGGGCGCGGGAGCGGCGGCCGGCGCACGACGTCCAGCAGCACCGGGGTCGCCACCCCGAGCAGCAGGAGGTGGACGTAGGCGACGACGAGGGAGCGCGCGTGCAGCAGCGAACCGCCGAGCCCGAGTGCGGCGCCGAGCGCGAGCGTACCCGCCACCCCCGCGGCGACGCCGGTGCCGCCGAGCAGCGCGCCGGGGCGGGCGCGGAGCACGGCGCGTGCGGCGAGCAGCATCCCAGCGGCGACCAGCGCCGTGCCCGCGCGGCCGACGGCGACCAGCCAGGGCCACGGCGGCGGCGCGGCGACGTGCAGCAGCGTCGCCGCGGGGGCCCCGAGGGCCATCAGCCACCCCGCCGGACGGAGCGCCGCAGCGAGATCGAGCCGGCGGGCGAGGACGGCGAGCGTGCCGATTCCCATCCACCCCTGCACGAAGAGGGTGAGGAAGAGCTGGATCCCCGCCGCGCGCGCCCAGCCGCTCGCGACGCCGCGGACCCGGAGCACGACGGGGAGCACCGTCGCGCCCCCGGCGAGGAGGAGCGCCGCCAGCGCCAGGCGCCAGAGCGGCGCGTCGGCGCCGCCGTCGCCGCGGCGCGGCCAGAGGAGCCAGGCGAGCGCCCCCCAGAGTGCGACGTGCACCGCCGAGAGGGGGATCGAGACGCTGCCGTAGCCCTGCCAGGCGAAGGCGAGCATCGCCGCGACGGTCGCGGCGCCGGTGACGTGCGCGTGGCGGCGCAGCCAGGGGCGCCCGCTGCCGGACGGCGTCGAACGCCTGGCGAGCGCCGCCGCGAGGCCGAGCACCGCCCAGCCGAAGAAGCCGGTGTGAGAGTGGGCGTGGACCGCGTGCGCGAGCGACACGTCACCGGCGAGTTCGGGCCACCGCATCGCCAGCCGCAGCCACGCCCCGAGCGCGACGGTGAGCACGAGCGACGCGGCCGCCCACCGCGCGTACACCGCGGCGGGGTCGGGGTCGGCCGCCAGGGCCGGGGTCGGAGGAGAGGTCGGCTGACGCATGGGAGGGGGGGACGCAGCCGCGTGCGGCGAACGGGAGATTCGCACGAAGAGATGCGCAATCCCGCCGGGCGGCGCAGTCGGGCGCCCACGCCGCTGCCCCGCCAGGTGCACCCACGCCGGGGTCGGGTGATCCCGGACCGGACGCGGACTCGCGCGCGATGCGCGTCAGTCCTGCCCGAGCACCCGTGTCGGCAGCGCGTAGACGCCCTCGAAGCGGAGCGGGCGCGCGGTGCCCGGGAAGCGCGACCAGCCGTCGACGCGCGGCAGCCCGAGACGCCCCATCCCGTTGGTGCCCCAGCAGTAGGCCACCCCCTCGCGATCGAGCCCGCAGGCGTGCGCCGCGTAGTCGGAGCCGAAGACGAGCGTGCGGAGCGACGGCGCGCCGACGAGCGCCGTGGCGCGGTCGACCACGCCGAAGCGCAGCCGCCAGCAGGCGACCGTCCCCGCCGCGTCGACCCCGCACCCCTCCTGCGTGCCACCCGCAGCGACGACGAAGCGGCGCCCGCCGTCGACGCGAGCCGTCTCGAGGTCGGCCGGGGGCGCGACCCCGTACCAGCAGTAGGTCGCCCCCTCGACGGCGATCGCGCACGTCTGGCCGCCGACCGTCACGCTCCGGAACCGTCGCTCCCCACCGACGCGCGCCGGCGCGAGTCGTCGATTCCCCCAGCAGTGGAGCGCCCCGTCCACCGTCACCCCGCACGAGTACGGGAACAGCTGCTCGGCGTCGCCGGCGACGATCGTCGCCCAGCGGAGCCCGCCGGCGACCGGGCGCGGCGGCGCGGCCGCGAGGTCCGGGCGGGGGGTGAACGGCTCCTGGCCTCCCGTGCCGAGCTGCCCGTCCGACCCGCTCCCCCAGCAGAACCCCTCGCCGTCGCCGGTGACGCCGCAGGCGTGCTGCGACGCCGCCGAGAGCGAGGTGAAGCGCAGCGGGCCCGCGGTCGGCCGCGCGCCCTCGGCGGTGCTCCAGCAGTACGCCTGGCCGTCCGCGGTCAGGGCGCAGCCGCCGCGCGCCGAGCTCCCCTCGGCCAGCCGGGCGAAGCGGACCGGGCTGCGCACCGGCAGCGGCAGACTCGCCACCCCCCACACCTCGCTCCCGGTGTAGAGCCCCTCCTCGCGCACCGCCAGCCCCAGCGCTCCGCGCGCGTAGGGCGGCACCTCCCCCCAGCAGTACGCCGTGCCGCCGGTGGAGAGGGCGCACGTCTGGCGCGCCCCGGCGGCGATCTGGGTGAAGCGGAGCGGGGCGTCCGGCAGGGCGACGGCGCGCACCCCCACGGCGCCGGCGATCCCGGCCACCACGGCCGTCACCACGGCCTCTCCCTCCCGGTGGGCCCGGGCGACCCCCGCGGCGTCGACGGTCACGACGCTCGAGTCGGAGCTCCGCCACTCCACGGTCACCGCCCGCGTCGGGATGCGGCCCCCCTCGCTCGCGCCGCTCGCCCCGGCGCCCGCGACGAACACGCCGACGTCCAGCGGTCGGGTGCCGCCGACGGGCACGACCAGGTCGCGGAAGGCGAAGCCGACGTGGGCGACGCGCGGCGCCTCGACGGTCACGCGCGCGGTGAGCTCGCGGCCGTCGACCGTCACGGCGAGCGTCGCCGTGCCCATCGCGCGCGCGGTGAGGAGGCCGGGCGGGCCGAAGCCCAGCGTGTCGCGCCCGAGCACGCCCGGGTCGCGGCTCACCAGGTCGAGCGCCAGCGGGAGGACGACGCCCGTCGAGTCGCGCACGATCGGTTGCAGCACCGCGCTCTCCCCGAGCCCGAGCGTGGCCGGAACCACCTCGAGCGTCGCCGGGGCGCGCCGCACCAGGAGCCGGGCCTCGCCGCGCACGCCCCCCGCTACCGCCGCCACGAGCGCCGCCCCCGGGGCGAGCGCCCGCACGCGCCCCGACCCGTCCACCGTCGCCACGTCGGGGTCGCTGCTGGACCAGAGGACCGCCGCCGCGTCGATCGGGCGTCCCGCGGAGTCGGTCGGCGCCGCGCGCAGCTCGGCCGTCTCGCCGGGTGCGAGCGTGTCCGCCGGCGGGGTGACGGCGACACGGGCCACCGGCGTCGGGCGCTCCGTGCCCACTCCACCCCCGTCGCGGCAACCGGCGACGGCGAGCGTCGAGGCTGCGACCAGCACGGCGGCCGCACGGCGCACGGCGCGCGTCATCGCGGTGCCCCGACCCGCACCGGCAGGCTGCTCGAGGCGGTCGTGCCGTTGCCGAGCTGCCCACGGCGGTTGTCGCCCCAACAGAACGTCGCGCCGTCCTCGGCGACCGCGCAGGCGTGCGTCGTCCCCGCCGAGACGGCGACGAAGCGCCGCACCGAGCGCACCGGGGCGGGGCGCGCCCGGCTCGCGGTGGTGCCGTCGCCCAGCTGCCCCCAACGGTTGTCGCCCCAGCAGTGGACGCGGGCATCGGTCGCGACGGCGCAGGTGAAGCCGGTCCCGGCGCTCGCCCCTCGCACCCGGAGCGGCGCGCCCGCGCCCTCGACGGGGTCGACGGCCGTGGGGCGCGCGTGCGCCGCGCTGTCGGCCACCACGCGCCCGAGCTGCCCGCGGTCGTTCTCCCCCCAGCAGCGCAGCTCGCCGGCGGGGGTCGTCGCGCAGGCGTGCGCCTGCCCGGCGGTCACGGTGGCGTAGGTCGCCGTGTCGATCGCCGTGGGCGTGGCGTACTCGTGGAACGGTCCCCCGGGATGTCCCGCCGCCCAACCGGTGCCCCAGCAGTGGAGCCGTCCGTCGAGCGACACGGCGCACGTGTGCACGCCGCCGGGGGCGATCGATGCGAAGCGCAGCGCCGTGGCCACCGGCGCCGGCACCGTCTGGCAGGCGGTGCCGCGGCTCCCGCCGTACGGACAGGTGGCGTTGCGCTGCGCGTGCCCGAGCGCCCCGAGCCCCCAGCAGTGGGCGACGCCGCCGGCGGCGAGCCCGCAGGCGTGCCGGTACCCCAGCGCGACGTCGACGAGCGGCGCGGGCCCGCCGAGCGCGGTGGGCGGAAGCTGCGTCCCCTGCCCGACGACGCCGACCCCCTGCTGCCCGTACTCGGCCGCTCCCCAGCAGCGCGCGCCGCCGGCGGCGACGATCGCGCAGGCGTAGCTCCAGACCGGGTCGGCGGCGAGGGTGGGCAGTCGGAGCAGCCGGATCGCGAGCGCGCGCTCGGTCGGCGGGGCCGGGCGGGGCGAGGTGACGGCGTGGGTGTAGCGCTCGCCCCAGAAGGCGCGCGCCGTGGCCGTATCGAGCGGCGCGCCCCAGCACAGCACCCGCCCGGCGGGGACGACGCCGCAGCTCGCGTCGGCCCCGGCGGCCACCTCCGCGAACCGCGCCACGACGACCACCGTCGCGTGCCCGGCGCGAGCGTCGGCGCGCGCCTCGATGCGGGCGGCCCCGGCGCGCACCGGGGTGACCACCCCGCCGGCGTCGACGCGGGCGACCGTGGTGTCGGCGCTCGACCAGCGGACCGGGCCGCTCCCCTCGGCGGCGAGCCGGACCGTGTCGCCCCACGCGACCGTCACCGAGTCCGGGGTGACGCGCAGCGGGAGCTCGGGCGCGGTCCGCCCCGGATCGCGGCAGGCTCCGGCGCTCACGAGCGCGGCGCTCGCACAGGCGAGGGCCGCGGCCAGGCCGCGCCCGACGGCGGGGCCTGGCGCGGCGCCGCGGGCACGCCGGACGCCCGCGCCGTGCACCGAGTGTTTGCGCTCCATCTTCGAGCTTACCCTGATGACGCCGGGCGCGTCACCCCTGGCGCGCCCACCCGGCGCGGGGACGCGGTGCGGGGCCTCGGTGCGGGGGGCGCCGCGCCCGGGCGCGGCGCCCCCGCACCGCCCGGCGTCGACGGTCGGTCGACCTCAGCGCGACGCGGCGGCGCGATCGACCACCGTGAACGTCACCTGCAGCGGGGTCCCCGCCGTGCCGGTGGCGCCGCTGCCGGTGAACGGCGTCGCCGTGAGCGTGTGCGTCCCCACCGTCGGCGTCCACGGCAGGTAGTCGGTGACGCCACCGCTCGTCCGGTCGCCGGCGAGCACGTAGGGGAAGACGCTCTCGACGCGGAAGCTGGCGTTCGCGTCGAGGCCGAAGCGCACGCTGCCGACGCGCGTCGGGTCGGTGTTCGCCCGCACGTTGAGCGCGCGCGACGGGAGCGCGGCGAGATCGAGCGTCGCGCCGTTGGGCAGCGGGTCGTAGCCGGCGATCGGGCGGTCGGTCGTCGCGTCGAACAGCGTGAACGTCGCCACGCGCTGCGCCGCCGCGGTGCGGGCGAAGCGGTAGATCGTGCCGCTCTCGTCGTCCGAGACGTAGATCGCCCCGGCGGCGTCGGCGGCGACGTCCACCGGGCGCCCCCACACGCCCCCCGCCGTCCACCCGGTCACCAGGTCGACCTGCGTACCGGGGCGCCCGGTCGTCGCGTTCCACGGGAAGAAGACGACCTTGTAGCCGGTGCGCGTCGTCCGGTTCCACGAGCCGTGGTAGGCGATCGCGGCGCCGTCGCCATACGGGGCCGGCACGTTCGTGCCCTGGAAGAAGGTCAGGCCGAGCGGCGCCGAGTGGGCCTGGATCCCCTTGCTGACGCGCGTCGCCCGGGCGCAGTCCAGCCGCGCGCCGTCGGCGTTCGTCTGCACGTCGCGGTCGAACGGCATGTCGTCCAGCCCCGCGTCGGGGTTCGGGTTGCAGAACGGCCACCCGTAGTCGCCGCCGTCGACGACGCGGGTGAACTCCTCGGGCGGATGGTTGTCGACGTAGCGCGACAGCACCTTGCCGTAGTCGTTGGTGCCGTTGCCGTCGAAGTCGTTCTGAAACGGGTAGGCGATGTTGTCGCGGTTGTTGACGACCACCCAGAGGACGTTGGTGCCGGGGACCATCGCCAGCCCCTCGGCGTTGCGCAGCCCGCGCGCGAACAGCCGTCCCGCGCCTCCCGCGGCGGGGTACACGTAGACGCTGCCGCGGACCGGCGTCGCCTCGGCGTCCGACGGGCTCGCGTTGCTCACCGAGGCGATCGAGACGTACAGGTTGCCGTTGGCGTCGAGCGCGATGTTCTTGAGCTCGTGCCCGTAGCTGCCGCGCAGCTCCGGCAGGCTGGCGCTCGGCAGCCCCGCGATCACCACCTGCCGTCCCCGGCCGATGCTGTCGCCGGAGGTGTAGGCGTAGCGGGCGATCTTGTCGGCCTCGGCGACGTACACCCACCACTGCGCGCCGATGGTGTGGAAGACGATGTCGTGCGGGCGGTAGAGCCCCGTCGCCCACGGCGTCACCGTCGGGTCCCCTCCCGACCGGCGGCGCACGAGCATCACCCGCCCGGCCCCGGGGTTGGAGACGAGCAGGTCGCCGTTCGGCGCGAACGCCATGAAGCGCGCGCCGGGGACGCGGGCGTAGACGCGGGCGTCGAAGCCGTCAGGGACGCGCAGCGTGCGCGCGGCGTCGAACGGCGGCGTGCGCATCGACGCCGGCACCTGCACGGTGACGCTCGCCACGGGCTCGGGATCGCCGACGAGCTGCGCGCGGGGCGCCGCCGCCGCGGCGGGCTCGGTCGCGCCGGGCGTCGGCGGTGCGTCGCGGCATGCGGCGACCGCGAGTGCGGCAGCGGCAGTCGCGGCGAGGAGGAGACGGGCGCGCCCGGGCGTCGCCGGCGCGCGGAGGGAGTGCTCGGACATGGGGCACCTTCGAGAAGAGCCCGCCGGGCCGCCCCGCCACCGCCGCGGTGCGCCAGCCCGGGCGGGCCACCGACCGCTCGTGGCGTGCAAGAGGTGGGCGCGGCACCGCGCGCGACGACGGCTCCGCGGGCGCTACGAGAGCAGCACGATGACGTAGGTCACGTACAGACCGACGAGCGCCGCCCCCTCCCACCGGCCGATGCGCTCGCCCGACCAGAGCACCGGAAGGATCAGGAGCGCCGTGCCGAGCATCCACCACCCGTCGGTCTGCGCGAAGGTCGACCCCACCTGGAGCGGGTGCACCACGGCGGCGCCCCCGAGCACGCCGAGGGCGTTGATGGTGTTGGAGCCGAGGACGTTGGTCACGGCCAGCTCCGTCCGCCCGCGGCGCGCCGCCACGAGCGACGCGGCCAGCTCTGGCGCGCTCGTCCCGAGGGCGACCACCGTCAGGCCGATCACCCGCTCGCTGAGCCCTGCCAGCTCCGCCAGGGTGGTGGCGCCGGTCACCAGCGCGTGCCCCCCGGCGGCGAGCAGGGCGGCGCCGAGTGCGAGCGCCGCGCCGGTGCGCCAGCCGCGTCGGGCGCCGTCCGCCGGCGCGGCGAACGTCAGTTCGTCGCCGGCGACGGCGGGTGCGGCGCGCGACGCGAAGCCGGGAGGCGCAGCCGCATCCGCGGCAGGTGGGACCACCCGTCCTGCTTCGCGCACGATGAAGGTGACGAACGCGGCGAGCGCGACGACGAGCAGCGCGCCCTCCGCGCGCGAGACCACGCCGTCGCCCAGCACGGCGAGGAGGGCGACGGTCGCCGCGAGCATCGCCGGCCACTCGAGCCGCACCGCCGTGCGGTGCACCGGGATCGCCGACACGATGGCCGTGGTCCCGAGGATCGCCGTCAGGTTGACGATGTTGGAGCCGAGGACGTTGCCGACGGTCACGTCCCCCTGCCCGCGCAGCGCGGCGACGACGCTCACCACGAGCTCGGGGAGCGAGGTGCCGAGCGCGACGACGGTCAGTCCGATGATCGCCGGCGAGAGCCCCGCCGCGCGCGCGAGCGTGACGGCGCCGCGCACGAGCGCCTCCCCGCCCAGCGTGAGCAGCACGAGCCAGGAGGAGGGCGAGGGCGAGCGGCACGCGGCGCGGTTCGCGCGGGCGGAGCGGAGCGGAGGGCAACGGCGACCGGCGCGCGCGAGCGACGCGGCGGCTCGGTGCGCCGTCAGCGCCCGGCGTGGCGACCGCCGTTCGCCGCGGTCGCGCCAGCGGTGCCCAGCGTGGCGGAGCCCCCGAGCCCGGCAGGAGCGCCGGCCGCAGCCGGCGACTGGGCGTCCCGGGGCTCGGCGAGCGCCTGCACGGCGGACGGACGCCCGATCGGCGAGACGAAGCCGTCTGGCTTGACGACCAGCATCGCGCACGCGGCGAGCGCCGGGAGCGTCTCGAGCACCCCCTCGGCGGTGTTGCCCACCAGGAGCCCGGCGAACCCCGAGCGCGCCACCGTCCCCAGCACGAGCGTGTCGATCGCGTGCGCCGCGGCGAGCGCCGGGAGCACCTCGCCCGCCTCCCCTTTGACCAGGTGCACGCGCTCGGGCGGGACGCGCCCCCCCACGTCGGCCGCGCAGCGGGCGAGCACGGCGTCGAGCGAGGCGCGCGCGTGCCCCTCGACGGCGGCGACGTAGCGCCGCACGTCGGCGTCGGCCACCCCGCCGGCGAAGCGCGGCCCGCGCAGCATGCGCTCGCCGTACGCGGACCAGACGTGGACGACGTGCAGCTCCGCGCCCTCGAGCGCCGCGTGCAGCGCGGCGGTGCGCAGGATGCGCAGGGCGAAGAGCCGCGTCACCGCGTCGATCGGGCGGGGCGGCGCCTCGACGCCGACGTCGGCGGCGCCGGTCACGTCGAGGGCGGCGAGCACGCGGCGACGGCGACGCGGCGACGGAGCGCGCGCGCCCGCGGTCGCCGACCGGCGCCGCGCCGCCGGGGGGACGAGGAGCACCGGGCACGGCGCCTTGCGCACGAGATGCTGCGCCAGCCGGCGCGCCGCCGCCGCGTCGGATCCCGGGTCCGCCGCCGCCGGCACGGGCACCACGAGCAGCTGGTGGGCGCCGCGCTGCACCTCGCCGACCAGGGCCACGGTCGCCGAGCCCTCGAGGAGCAGCACGTCGGCCGCCACCCCGGCGCGCCGCACGCGCCGCGCCGCGCCCTCCAGCGCGTGCAGCCGCTCCTCGCGCAGCAGCACCGGCACGCGCAGCGCGGCCGGGAGCAGGCGCTGGACGAAGTCGGGGATCTCGGGAGCGACGTCGGCGAGGGCGACGCGCGCTCCCGCCGCCCGCCCCAGGCGCGTCGCCCGCGCCTGGGCCGCCGCGCTCGCCTCGGCCAGCGACGGGCGCGGTGCGTCGCCAAGCGCGGTGGGGGCGGCGCCGGCCCCGGCCAGAGGCGCGGCGGGGGGGACGTGCAGCAG
>ERZ1066121.2568-NODE-2568-length-11292-cov-9.647682_pt1 | contig 11292 bp, 11 predicted proteins | sample MGYA00382768_ERZ1066121 | MGnify/ENA primary metagenome ERZ1066121 (study PRJEB33369, sample SAMEA5778351) | biofilm metagenome | biome: Industrial cooling water; feature: Water cooling tower basin; material: Biofilm | place: United Arab Emirates | collected... | reverse complement strand
GCGAGCGCAGCCTTTTGCGCCTTGCCCGGTTTCCTCGGATACCAGCCTTCGAGCACCCAGTCCTCGGGCCGGTCCTCGGCCACTTCGCGTCCGGCGATGACCAGTTCGAAATCCCAGTCGTCGATCAGGTCATGCGCCAGCAGCGCCGCCTGCACGACGGGCTTGGGGGCGAAGAGTGAAAGCTTCCAAGTATTCGACAACGCATCACCTTTTGTCATCCCCGCGCAGGCGGGGATCCCGCTTCTTAGCTTGGGCGCTCCGAAAGGAAAGCTGGATCCCCGCCTGCGCGGGGATGACAACGTAGGGACGGTCAGATCAGATCGTCGAACCGATCGCGCCAATCGGGGTTCTGTTCCTCGATGAGCCGGATTTTCCAATCTCGGTTCCACTTCTTGAGTTGCCGCTCGCGGTAGACGGCAGCGGCGATCTCGGCGTGTTCCTCGACATAGACGAGCAGAACGCATCTGTATCGGGCGGCAAATCTCGAGCCTGCCAAGTCGCGGTGCTGCATGGTGCGATGGGGTAGGGACGACGTGGCACCAATATAGGTGGTGCCGCGATAGCGGTTGGCCATGATGTAGACCCAGCCTGGCTGCATATCCCACCTCGTCATCCTCGCGCAGGCGGGGATCCAGCTAAACTTCTACCATGCTTCATGAAATCGAAGAAGCCGGATCCCGGCCTGCGGTGATAACGAGGGTGCCTACCTCACAAAGCTCGCTCCATTGGCGTCGATCACCGCGCCGGTCATGCTGGGGGGCGCATCGAGCGCGCAGAAGGCGATGATCGCGGCGATTTCGTCCGGCGTGGCGACGCGGCCCAGCGGGATGTCGGCAAGCAGGCCGGGTCCGCCGCGGCTCGCCAGATAGTCGCCGGCCATGCTCGTGTCGGTGAAGCCGGGGGTGACGGCAAAGCTCAGGATGCCATCCCTGGCATAGGCGCGGGCGATGGTCTTGTGCATCCCCACCATCCCGCTCTTGGCGGCGGCATAGTGCCAGTGGGCCGGGCTGTCGCCGCGATAGGCCGCGCGGCTGGCGACATGGACGAGCCGCCCGGGGTGCCTGCGCTCCAGCCAGTGCAGCACCGCAAACCGCGAGAGTTGCGCGGCGGCCGTGAGATTGACCCTGAGCGTGTCCTCCCAGGCATCGAGCCATTCGATATCCGAGCGATCGAGCCGGTTCGCCTCGAACCGTCCGGCATTGTTGACGACCGCATCGATCGCTCCGCCCGCGATGTCCGACGCCTCCTCCCACAGCGCCGCGGCGCTGAGCGGATCGCCGAAATCGGCGGCGATGATCGGCACGCCGCCCGGCTCCTGCGCCACCGGGCGCGATGCATGGCCGATGACCTTGACCCCGCGCGCCGCCAGCGCGTCGAGCGCCGCCCTGCCAATTCCGCGGCTTGATCCGGTGACGAGAATGTGTCCCATGCAAGTCGCTATCCGAAACTTTGCAAGCCATGTCCACCATGTCGCCGCTTGCCTCGTCTGGCAGGCACGCTAAGTGGGAGACACGTGAACAGGGATCAAACGGGATCAACATGAACGAAAGACCGCTCTCTCCCCATTTGCAGGTGTGGCGCTGGGGACCGCACATGCTGGTATCGATCCTCCACCGCGCAACGGGGGATGGCATGGCGCTGGTCGGCCTTGCCGTGCTGGTGTGGTGGCTCGGTGCGCTCGCGAGCGGGCCCGAAGCCTATGCCACGTTCCAGGCCGTGATGGGATCGCCGCTCGGGATGCTGGTGCTGGTGGGGCTGAGCTGGGCGTTCTTCACCCACCTGATGAGCGGCCTCAGGCACTTCGTGCTCGATATCGGCGCGGGCTACGAGCTTGACACGAACAGGCTCTGGTCGGTCGCCTCGCCGATCATCGCGATCGTTCTCACCGCGGCTTTCTGGGCCGTGATCCTGCTGCGCTGAGGGGGAGCGTCACACATGGGCAACGGAACTTCCATCGGCCGCGTGCGCGGCCTCGGCGCGGCCCACGAGGGGCCGCATCACTGGCTGCTCCAGCGATTCACCGCGATCGGCAATGTCGTGCTGATGAGCTGGCTGCTGGTCAGCCTCGTCATGCTCGGCGATTTCGGGCATGGCAACGTGGCCAAGTGGCTCAGCCACCCCGTATCGGCGACGGCGATGATCCTGCTTGTGGTCAGCCTGTTCTGGCACGCACGGCTGGGCTTGCAGGTGCTGATCGAGGACTATGTCCACGAGGCCGGCACCAAGTTCGGCGCGATCGCCGCGCTCAATCTTGCAACCATCGGCGGCGGCGCCTTCGGGATTTTCAGCGTCGCCGCGCTCGCTTTCGGAGGTAACGCCTGATGGCAACCGCAGCACCCCAGGGAACGGCCAACGATGTCGGCGGCGCGCATCTGAAGGGCGCCTACACCATCGTCGACCACACCTATGACGTGGTGGTGGTGGGCGCGGGCGGATCGGGCCTGCGCGCGACGATGGGCGCCGCGGAGGCGGGCCTGCGCACGGCGAACATCTCCAAGGTGTTCCCGACCCGCTCGCACACGGTCGCCGCGCAGGGCGGGATCGCCGCCTCGCTCGGCAACAATTCGCCCGACCACTGGACCTGGCACATGTACGACACCGTCAAGGGGTCGGACTGGCTGGGCGACCAGGACGCGATCGAATACCTCGCGCGCGAGGCCCCGGCGGCGGTCTACGAACTGGAGCACGCGGGCGTGCCCTTCAGCCGCAATGCCGATGGCACGATTTACCAGCGGCCCTTCGGCGGGCACATGCAGAACATGGGTGCCGGCCCGCCGGTGCAGCGCACCTGTGCCGCCGCCGACCGGACGGGGCACGCGATGCTCCACGCGCTCTACCAGCAGAGCCTGAAGTACGACGCGGACTTCTTCATCGAATACTTCGCGCTCGATCTCATCATGTCCGAGCGCGACGGGGTGAGGCAGTGCGTCGGCGTCATGGCGATGTGCCTTGACGACGGGAAGATCCATCGCTTCCGCGCGCAATCGGTCGTGCTGGCGACTGGCGGCTACGGGCGTTGCTACTACACCGCGACCAGCGCCCACACCTGCACCGGCGACGGCGGCGGGATGGTGCTGCGTGCGGGGCTCCCGCTGCAGGACATGGAGTTCGTCCAGTTCCATCCGACCGGCATCTACGGCGCGGGCGTGCTGATCACCGAGGGCGCGCGCGGCGAGGGCGGCTACCTCACCAATTCCGAGGGCGAGCGCTTCATGGAGCGCTATGCCCCGTCCGCGAAGGACTTGGCGTCGCGCGACGTGGTCAGCCGTTCGATGGCTCTGGAAATGCGCGAAGGGCGCGGGGTCGGGCCGGAGGGCGATCATATCTACCTCCACCTCGACCACATCGATCCCAAGGTGCTCGCCGAGCGCCTGCCGGGCATCACCGAGAGCGGCAAGATCTTTGCGGGCGTCGATCTGACCCGCCAGCCGCTCCCCGTCACCCCGACCGTGCACTACAACATGGGCGGCATCCCCTGTAACTACCACGGGCAGGTCGTGACGCTCGGACCGGACGGCAATCCCGATCAGGTCATCCCCGGCCTCTATGCCGTGGGGGAGGCGGCCTGCGTATCGGTCCACGGGGCAAACCGCTTGGGTTCGAACTCGCTGATCGACCTCGTCGTGTTCGGCCGGGCGACCGGGCATCACCTGCGCGACAACTTGAAGCCCAACGCCAAGCAGGCCGAACTGCCTGCCGACAGCGCCGACTTCGCCCTGACCCGGCTCGACCACTTCCGCTACGCCAGCGGCGGCTCGCCGACCGCTCAGATCCGCGCGGAAATGCAGAAGGCGATGCAGAAGCACTGCGCCGTGTTCCGCGACCAGAAGCTGATGGACGAGGGCGTCGCCAAGCTCGCCGAGCAGAACAAGCGGATGGAGGACATCCACGTCACCGACAAGTCGCTGATCTGGAACTCGGACCTGATCGAGACGCTGGAGCTCGACAACCTCATGGCGCAGGCCAACGTCACCATGGCGTCGGCCGCCAACCGCAAGGAAAGCCGCGGCGCCCATGCGCACGAGGACTACCCCGAGCGCAACGACAAGGAATGGATGAAGCACACCATCGCCTGGTTCGACGGCTGGGGCGGTCGCGGCAGCAACATCCGCATCGATTACCGTCCGGTCCACGAATACACGCTGACCGACGACATCAAGTATATCGAGCCCAAGGCGCGAGTTTACTGACGCACCTTGCCCGGTTTGCCGTCAACGGAGCGAAGCGTCGGCGCGAAATGCCGACGCTTCCCCGTGTCGCTTGTTGACCCGAACTCACCCGACTCCACTTCCCGCCGGGTATAATCGAGGAAGTGGTCACTCAGCACGATCAAGGTGCTCTTTCCCATCCGCCGGTCGAGACCGAGCATCGCAAGGATGCACCCTTTCCTGCGCCTAAGGGGGGGGGACTGGAAGGCTCTTGCGTAACTGCGGCAGCCGCAATGCTCGCGAGAGCGCGGCAGGGTGGTGCCGCGCCTGGTCAACGCGGGGTCTCGCGGCGGGTGCCGATACCCTCGACCCACGATGGGGCGTGTTCGCTTCGGCCCGGCGCAAGCGATCAGGAGCGCCGTTCAGGTGCGCGCAAGGTTTACAAGCGTAGCCGTTTCAACTACAGGTGTAATCGACAAGCGAGGGAGACGCTGCCGTGTCTGCATCCGAAGACGGTTCCGATCCGGGTCCAGGCGACCGCATCACCGAGGCCGAGCACGCGGTGATGGAAGTCCTGTGGGACCGCCCGCGCCAGACCGCTGCGGAAGTGTGCGGGGATGTCTGCGCAGGCCGCGGCTGGAGCCTTGCCACGGTCAAGACCCTCCTGTCGCGCCTCGTCCAGAAGGGCGCGCTTGCGGCCGAGCCTGACGGGCGGCGCTTTCTCTACACTCCTCTGATCGCGCGCGAGGCCTATGTCGGGGGCGAAAGCCGCCGATTGGTCGATCGCCTGTTCGGCGGCAGCGCGGTTTCGCTGGTCGCGCACCTTGCCGAGAGCGAGGCCCTGACCGATGCCGATCTCGACGAGATCGAGGCGCTGCTGAAGGAGCTGAGGGCATGAGCGCGGTGCTGTTCCAGACGCTCGCCTGGACGGGCGTGCTGATCGCCGCGGTGCTGGTGCTGCGTCGGCCCGTTTCGCGCCAGTTCGGCCCGCAGGCGGCCTATGCGCTGTGGGCGCTGCCGCTGCTGCGGCTGGTGCTGCCGCCGGTCACGCTGCCAGCATGGATGGCGCCTGTTGCGCCTGTTGCGCCCCCGCTTCCCGCAGCAACGCCTGCCGATGCGCCGCTGTGGCACAGCGCCGCCGATTCGCCCGCAGTTGCCCTCAGTGCCTCCTCGCCAGCCACCGGCTTCGATCTTTTCGCGCTGCTTGCAGACTGGCCGCTGACCGAGACGCTGCTGGCGGTCTGGCTGGGCGGGGCGGGGGTGTTCCTGTGGCGGCGCTTTGCAGCCTATTTCGCCTTGCGCGCTGCGCTGCTCGCCGAGGGGCGCGAGGTCGGGCGCATCCGGGGCCGGATCGCCACGATCCGCCTGGTGGAAACGCCCGCGACACCCTCGCCGCTGGCGATGGGCGTGCTCGATCCGGTCATCGCCCTGCCGCACGGGTTTCTCGCGCTGCATGACCGCACCGGCCGCGATCTGGCGCTGGCGCACGAGCTTGCGCATCACCGCGGCGGGGATCTGCTCGTCAACATACTCGTCCAGCCGCTGTTCGCGCTGCACTGGTTCAATCCGCTCGCCCGCTATGGCTGGCTGGCGCTGCGGCGCGACCAGGAGGCGGCGTGCGACGCGCGGGTCATGGCCCGGCGTTCGGCGCGCGAGCGGGCCGCCTATGCGACGCTCATCGCCCGTTTTGCCTCTGCGCCCGGCGGCGGGGTCCGCAACGCGGCGCTCACTGCGCCCATGGCCTGTCCGGTTTTGGGCGAGACGTCGATCATCCACCGCCTGAGGAGCCTTGCCATGTCCGATCCCACTCCTCGCCGCCGCATGGCCGGGCGCGCGCTGCTCGGCGCAGGTCTGCTGGCCCTGCCGCTCACCGCTTCGATCACCTATGCCGCTAGCGACGGCGGGTCCAAGGCGCCGGCGCTGCCCCAGGCTCCGCGGGTCCCGGCGCCGCCCGAGCCGCCGCTGCCCGCTGAAGCCCCCGAGGCGCCCGAGAGCCCCGAAGCGCCCGAAGCGCCCGAAGCCCCCGAGCCGCCCGCGGTCGCCCTGTTCGGCGGCACGGGCGAGACCGACATCAGCGAACACGTCTGGCGCGATGCCGAGGGCAATGAGCGGCGTGTCAGGATCGTCACCCATGGCGGTCCCGAAGCCGAGGCGCGCGCGATGCGCGGCGAGGGGATGGAGGCGATGGGCAAGGCGGAACGCGAAGCGATGGTCGCCGAAGTTCGCGCCGCCCTTGCCGAAGCGGACAGGGAGCTTGCCGAACTGCCGCGCATGCTCGCCGCCGCACGGGCCGAGGCCGAGACCGCCAACGCCGAGGCCCGGGCCGCCGGGTCCTCCGCCCGCGTGTTGGTGAAGCAGGAATGCCATCGCGGCAGCGAGGAAGTGACCGAGACCACGACACGGGACGGCACCCGGGTCATCAGCATTTGCCAGCGCCGGATCATGGCCTCGGCGCGCAAGGGTCTCGAGGAAGCGCGCGCCGAAATCGCCCGCGATCGCGACATCCCCGAAGATACGCGCAAGCAGCTGCTGCGCACGCTCGACGGGCAGATCGCCCGCTGGCGCGACCGCGAGAGCTGATCGGCGGTTGATCGACAGGCGGGCGGCCGTGCGCTCTACCGGCGTGCGGTCGCCGCAGCTTCCATTGCCTTGGGCCGGGCCGGATAGGCGCAGCCGCGGCCCAGCCCCCAGCCCTTGAGGAACGAGCGGCGCACCATCCCCGCCGTATAGGCTGCATTCAACGCGCGGTCGGCGCTGGCCGCGCCCGTCGCCTCGCGCACCAGCCCGCGGAACGGGATGATCGAGCCGACAAGGCCCTGTGCGATGCGCCCCTCGCTGATGCGCTTCTGGCTGTTGTCCTCGGCGATGTCGTAGTCTGCGCCCAGCACCGTATCGAGATCGGCGATCGCGCTCACCAGTGCATTGCATTTGTCCATGCCTGCGGTCGCATAGGGATCGCGCGCCGCCGCCTTGAGCACCTCGGGAATGTCGCGCCCGTCGATGTTGAGATCGCGCAAGGGAGTCTTGGCGACCTCCTTGGCGTCAGGCTCGGGTATGACCTGCGCGGCGAGCGGAGCGGCAAGGGCCCATCCGAATGCAGCGAGGGCCGCGAGCTGAATGGGGTGCATCGGATCAACCTCCTTCAAAGAACACGTCGCAGGCCGCATCGTCGGTGCTTTCCAGCCCCCGCCTTAGCGCCGCCATGCGCTGTCGGCTGGTGCCGTGGGTGAAGCTTTCGGGATTGATGGACTGGCCGGCATTGCGCATCAGCGTATCGTCGCCGATGGCGCTTGCAGCTTGCAGGCCTTCCTCCAGATCGCCCGCCTCGATAAGCGAACGGTTCTTGCCCGCCCACATCCCGGCATAGCAATCTGCTTGAAGTTCCATCGCCACCTGGAGCCGGTTGGCGTCGGCGGGGTTGCGCTGCTGCTGGCTGCGGACCTGCCGGGCAAGGCCGGTGATGTTCTGGATGTGGTGCCCGTATTCATGGGCGATCACGTAAAGCCGCGCGAAATCCCCGCCCGTGCCCGCCATCTGCGCGAGCTGATCGTAGAAGGTGGTGTCGATGTAGATCCCCTTGTCGGCCGGGCAGTAGAAGGGCCCTGCCGCCGAGGTCGCGCTGCCGCAGCCATCGGTCGTCACCCGGCCGCCCTGATAGAGGTCGAGAAACGGCTGCTCGAACGGCAGGCCGGCCCGCTCGAAGGTCGCCGACCATGTCGCATCGAGGCTGGTGAGCGCGTTGCAGGCCTCTCTCGCATAGGCACTGCTGGTGCACACCTCCTCTTCGGTGAGCTGTTGCGCGCCCGCACCCTCGCGCTGCGCGCTCTGCTGCTGCACGCCTTCGACCATGCCGATGGTCTGCATCGGATCGAGCCCGAACACGACAGCGCCGATCAGCGCGATGAGCACGGTTCCGCAGCCGATCCCGCGCGCGCCCACGCCGCCCCCTCCGCCGTTGCTCGAACGCACGTTGATGCGCGAGGTATCGAACGGTCCCAAACGCATTGCAAAAACTCCCCTTGATGCCCCGATTACCAATCCAATTTGCTGGACAGCCGCGTTTGGCGCGGCAAAAGCGAACCCCTAGAGGCGGTGCGTGCAGGAGATGCGGCGAATGCTCAAGGACAAGCGTGCCCTCGTGACGGGGTCGACCTCGGGGATCGGCCTGGCGATTGCGCGCGCGCTGGCGGCCGAGGGGGCCGAGGTGATTCTCAACGGGCTGGGCGATTCTGCGGCAATTGCCGCGCTTTGCGAGGAACTTGGCGCGATCTACAATGGCGCCAATCTGATGGACGCAGCCGCGATTGCTGCGATGATGGAGGAGGTCGGCCCGGTCGATATCCTCGTCAACAATGCCGGGATGCAGCATGTCGCCGCGGTCGAGGCCTTTCCGACCGACAAGTGGGACGCGATCATCGCGCTCAATCTCACCGCCGCCTTCCACACGACGCGCCTTGCCGTGCCGGGGATGAAGGCGAAGGGCTGGGGCCGGATCATCAACACCGCAAGCGCGCATTCCGCCGTCGCCTCGCCGTTCAAGAGCGCCTATGTCGCGGCCAAGCATGGCCTTGCAGGCTTCACCAAGACCATCGCGCTGGAACTCGCGACGCACGGGATCACCGCCAACTGCATTTCGCCCGGCTATGTCTGGACGCCGCTGGTGGAGAACCAGATCCCCGACACCATGGCCGCCCGCGGCATGACCCGCGAGCAGGTGATGAACGACATCCTCCTCGCCAAGCAGCCGACCAAGCAGTTCGTCCAGCCCGATGATGTCGCGGCGCTCGCGGTGTTTCTGTGCGGCGATGCGGCGCGCGGGATCACGGGGGCGAACTACGCGATCGACGGGGGCTGGACCGCGGAATGAGCCGCGCTTGCCTGTCCCGGCTGGCGACGGCCTTGCTGGCGATCCTGGCGCTCGCCGCCTGCGCGCCGCGCGCGCCGGTGTCGAGCGTTGCGAAAATCGATCGCAGCGCCATAGCTGCGCAGCTCTACACCGATATCGCCGCGCTGTCGGCGGACGAGATGGGCGGGCGCAAGCCCGGTACGGCGGGTGCACGCGCCGCCTATGGCTATATCGAGAAGCGCATGGGCGAAATCGGCCTGGTCACGGGCACCAACGATCCGGGCTCCTACTGGCGGCAGCCGGTCGACCTCGTCGCCACCGAGCCTGAGAGTGGGCAACTGACTCTCGGCCAGGGACGTCGGCGGGTGGTGGTGCCGGCCGAGAACGCCGCCGTCTTCACCCCGCGGCGCCGCGCGCTGGCCTTCGGCGGCCCGGGGACGGGGGTGCCGGTGGTGTTCGTCGGCTATGGCGACGGCTCGGTGCTGGGCGATGCTCTGGCGGGCGCGGTGGCGGTCATGCTTGCCGATCCGGGGCGCGATGCGGCGCGCCGGGAGGCGCTCTTCCGCCAGCGCGCGACGGCGGTGCTGACCGTGCTTCCCGGTTCCGGCGCGCTTGCCGCAGTGCGCCGTGCGGAAGGGCGGCCCCGGCTCGAGCTGGCCGTGGACGAGCAGGACACGCTGGCCGCCTATATCACCGATCAGGCCTTCGCCGAGGTGATCGGCGCACGGCGCTGGAAGAGCCTCAAGGCCGAGGCCGAGGACGCCGCTTTCGCCCCGCTCGAACTCAACCTGTCGGTCGCGATCGAGGCAACCGCGGACCGGCGCGAGTTTCCCAGCCACAACATCATCGGGATGATTCCCGGCAGCCAGCCGGGTTCGGGCGCGGTGCTGCTGCTGGCGCATTGGGACCACCTCGGCGAATGCGGCCCGCCCGAGGCGGCCGACCGCATCTGCAATGGCGCGGTCGACAATGCGAGCGGGGTTGCCATGATGCTCGAACTCGCACGGCGGCTGAAGGCGGGGCCGCCGCCGGGACGCGACATATACGTGCTGGCCACCACTGCCGAGGAAGCGGGCCTGCTCGGCGTCCGCGCCTTTGTGCGCAACCCGCCGCTGCCGCTTGCAAGCATCGTTGCAGCGTTCAACTTCGACATGATGGCCGTCGCTCCGGCGGGCGCGCCGCTCGGCTTCATCGGGTGCGGGCAGAACCCGCAGCTCGATGCCGCGATCCTTGCCGCCGCCGCGCGGAACGGACGCAAGATCGGCGACCAGAGCCTTGCCGACAGCTTTCTCCAGCGCCAGGACGGCTGGGCGCTGATCCAGGCCGGCGTTCCCGCCGTGCTGCTGTCGAGCACCTACGGCAGCCGCATGGTGCTCGATCCCTTCATCGCCTCGCGCTATCACCAGCCGGGAGACGAGGTGGGGCGCATCGACTATGGCGGGGCGATCGACGACCTCATCCTCCACGAGGACCTGATCCGCGAGATCGCCGATCCTGCGCGCTATCCTTCATCCGCGCCAGCCCGGCCCTAGCGCAAGCGCGCATGTGCGGTTACATGGGCCGCCACGAATCTCCCGTCAGAGGAGACCCCCTCCCTTATCTGCGAAAGTGGCGCCCCATGGATATCCCGCTCGGTCTGACCTTCGACGACGTGCTGCTCCGCCCGGCGGAATCGAGCGTGTTGCCGAGCATGGCCGACACCTCGACCCGCCTGACCCGCGACATCGCGCTCAATATCCCGGTGCTTTCGTCCGCGATGGATACCGTGACCGAGGCGGACATGGCGATCGCCATGGCGCAGTTGGGCGGGATCGGCGTGCTCCACCGCAATCTCGACATCGAGGCGCAGTGCGCCGCCGTCCGTGCGGTCAAGCGGTATGAGAGCGGCATGGTGGTGAACCCCATCACCATCGGCCCTGACGCGACGCTGGGCGAGGCGCAGGCGCTGATGCAGGCGAACCGGATCAGCGGCATTCCGGTGGTCGATGCGGGCGGCAAGCTCGTCGGCATTCTCACCAACCGCGACGTGCGCTTTGCCGAGAACCCGCTACAGCCCGTGCGCGAGCTGATGACGACCGACAATCTTGCCACTGTCCCGCTCGGCACGGGTCAGGAAGAAGCGCGGCGGCTCCTCCACCATCGGCGCATCGAAAAACTGCTGGTGGTCGACGATGCCTATCACTGCATCGGGCTCATTACCGTCAAGGACATCGAGAAGGCGGCGAATTACCCCCACGCGACCAAGGACGCTGCGGGCCGTCTGCGCGTGGCAGCGGCAACCACCGTGGGTGACGCAGG
>ERZ1066121.2566-NODE-2566-length-11295-cov-7.025801_pt1 | contig 11295 bp, 11 predicted proteins | sample MGYA00382768_ERZ1066121 | MGnify/ENA primary metagenome ERZ1066121 (study PRJEB33369, sample SAMEA5778351) | biofilm metagenome | biome: Industrial cooling water; feature: Water cooling tower basin; material: Biofilm | place: United Arab Emirates | collected... | reverse complement strand
GCTCATTTCCGAGCCAAAAGAAGATGTTGGTGCTTCCAATCGACGCACCGAATGCGATACCGAGGATGAATACGCGCTGCGCCGTCGTTGCGAAGAACCTCGCCATCGACTCCTGGCTTTGTCCGGTCATGATCTTCCAGCCCTGCCACCAGACCCAGATCATGAACAGGACGCCGACGAAGGAAATCATCCATTGCAGCGTACGCGTGAAGAGCTGATTGAATGCAGTGATGATCTCGTTGTCGAGATAATCGGCGATCAGCTTGTAGAACACCGCGTCGCCGAAGCCATCGGCACTCGGCCTCAGGGCATCCAACGGCCCCATGAGGACTCCGGCGACATCAATCAGAGCCATTCTTCAATCCTTACGGTGAGCATTCGTCAGTCCTGGACTTCAGCACTTCACGCCAAGCTTGTCGCCGCACTCCTTGTTGCCCACCCTCAACGCGCCCTGCAAAACAGCGCCTTGGACCATCGTGGTGGCGGCCTCCTAGAGAAAGCCCTGCGGCTTCTGCCCGGCCAGCATCCGCCTACCGATCTCGGCTTGGCGCTGCTCAAGCGAGTTGATGATGTTCTGATAGACCTCGACCTCGGACTGCACCTGATTGAACAACCGCTCTGACTGGTCGGCAGTTGCTTGGAGTTTCGCGCTGGCCGTGGACTGGTACCCCTCAGTCGGACCACCGCCGCTGTCTAAAGAGCATCCCTTGGTCAGATCACCGATCGAACTGCCGCCGCTGCCGACCTTGTTGTTCCATTCGTCTAGAATGCCCACCAACTCGTCGGTCTGCCGCTCGAGCTCTACGAGGACCTTCCGCTCGGTGTTCCACTTCGTGTTCCTCATGAAGACCAACGTTCGGCAAACATTAAGCTGCTCTTCCCGCAGATTCGCACCATCGAGATCCTTCGACGTCAAGCCAATCGCTTGACGGATAGTGCTCGCAGCCGCACCGGTGAGGCTTCCGCCCGTCGGATCAGGGCAGGTCGCATCGACCCCCTGCATGACCGGCACGGCGGGCATCGCCTCCGATAGCTTGACCGTCGCGCCGCCGACGGTTGTACGGAGATTGATGCTCCGGATGTCCTGGACGCGCTTCAGCGCGTCCTGCAGATTCCGGACGTCAAAGCACTGTCGAGCGAAGCGGCGGGCCTCGTCGATAACCATGTTGTAGGCTTGATTCAATCCGTCGACGACAGGAATGCCGGACGCCTCAACCCTCGGCGAGTGGGCCGAGCCAGCGAAGCAGAGGATGATCGCCACGGCCAAGGTCTTGGCCTTCAGGGTGTGCGACGTGGGGGTGGGGGTGTTCATGCATCACCTCGCGGGGGCAGGGTCGATGTGGGGGAGAAAGCGGATGGTCATGCGATCCGTCGGCGATCCGCGACCGCTTCGGCGGTGCCAGCCGGTGACGTCGAAGCGCCTTTGCCCGACCCCTTCCGGCTGGCATAGAACTGCTCGAGCCATTGCTCCGGCTTGAGCTGGTCGATCGCGATACCGAGGTGGCTCGCACGATCCTCGAGAACGCGGTCGAGGATCTCGATGTTGTCGGTCGACGCCGAAATCACGGCGAGATGGTCGTCGAGCCCGCGCAGGTTGAGTTGGCACACCGCGCTGTTGTGGCCCTGCTTCACGAGGAAACAGCGGGAGCGCTCGTCGAGGGCCTTGACGACCTGGAATTCGGCGTCGGTGAGCTTCAGCCCCTCGACGTAGTCGTCCCGCGAGGCATTCGGATTCGGCAGCAGGATCAACGTGGCCGTCTGTTCGATGAGGGCCGCCGCGATGCTGCTCTGCAGGGCATCTTCCGGGGACTGGGTGGCGAAGATGCCAAGGCCGTTCTGCTTTCGGATGGTCTTCTGCTTGTTCTTCGCGAACTCCTTGAGCCCGCCTTCGCCGTCGAGGATCTTCCAGAACTCGTCCATCACGTAGATCAAGGGCCGGCCGTCGATCAACTCCTCGAGCCGGTGCAGCAGGTAGTTGATCACCGGCACGCGGACTTCCGGGTTGTCGATCAGCTCGGTGTAGTCGAACCCGATGATGTCCGCCTTCTTGAGGTCGATCACGTCCTTCGGGTTGTCGAAGACCCAGCCGAGGGAGTTCCCCGACGTCCACTTGCGCATCCGCGCGAAGAGGCCGTCGTCGCCGAGGTTCGGCAGGCTCTTCTGGAAGTTGGTCATGTTCCGCAGGTGCATCGGCGTGTCGAGGATGCTCTCGACGGCCCGGTAGATGTCCTCTTCCTCGCGGGTCGAGTAGTCGCGCTTGCCGGCGAGCACCTTGACCAGGCCGGCGAGGAACTGCACGTTCGCGTCGGTCCGCTCGCACTGGAACGGGTTGAATCCGGTCGGCTGGCCGTTGTCCAGCGCGAGGTAGTTGCCGCCGCAGGCGCGGACGAAGATCTCGGCGCCGCGATCCTTGTCGAAGAAGAAGATGGTCGGTACCGGGTCCATCTTCTGGACCTGGCTGAGCAGGAAGTTGATCAGCGCGGTCTTGCCGGTGCCGGACTTGCCGATCACCATCGTATTGCCGATCGCCTTCTCGCCGAGCGAATTCTCCCCCGGGTGGGTGGCGTGGAAATTGAAGTAGTACGGCTGGCCGTTGGTGGCCTGCAGCACCGTGACGGCCGGGCCCCAGGGATTGCGGTCCTTCTTGCCCATCGCGAAGTTGTGCAGGGGCGACAGGCCAAGGAAGTTCATCGAGCTGATGTTGGCAAGGCGGCTCCGGTACTTCCAGTTGCCCGGCAGCTGCGCGTAGAACGACGAGGTGACGGCGAGGTCGTCCTTCACGGTGACGAAACCGGCGTTCGATAGCTCGGCGCGCGCAACCGCGATCTGCTTCTGCAACGCTTCCTGCGAGTCGGCATAGACCACCATCGAGAAGTGGTACTCCCCGACGACGAAGTTGCCAGACGCGAGCTGGTCCATCGCGTGGTCGAGTTCGGCGATCTGCGTGTAGCTCTTGTCGCCCGAGGAGATCATCATGCCTTTGGTGCGATCGAGGACGGTCAAGGCGTCCTGCCGGCCCATGGGCGTGAAGCTGTGGGTGATCACGTACTCGAAGTCGAGGTACTTCAGGCCGTTCAGGATCCCCGGATAGGTGCCGTCCGGATACTCCTTGAGGTTGAGGATCGCGCCGAAATGGCTCCTGCCCTCGGGCGTGACCACGACGAAGTCGCCGGAGCGCGCCGAGAACATGTGGCGGCTGACGGCGAGGTAGTCGTAGACCGGCGCCTTGAGCACCGGCACCGGCTCCTCGAGGCGGTTGAGCAGGAATCCGTAGAACTCGAGGGCCTCGGAAAAGACCTGGCCGTTCGGTGCCTCGTACATCGACAGCCGGTAGGGAGCGTAGTCCTTGATGACGGCCTCGACGTTCGTGGCGAGTTCCATCACCTTCGCCACCGCCTGCTCCTGCTGCGAGCGCAGCTTCTCGATGTCGGCGGATTTCTCCATGAAGCGCTTCGCGGTCGCGAGCACCGGGCGATAGATCATCGTCAGGTAGAGCTCGTTGACCATCATCCGTTGCCCGGACAGGAGCTTGAAGTACGCGTCCGAGAGCGACTGGTTGAACGGCTGGCGGAAACCGGCGCGCCCGTCGATCGACCGCCGGCGCCGAACGTCATGCACCCAGAACGCCACGTTGGGGTAGTCCGGGGCACGCAGCGTCTGCAGCAGGCGGTTGAAGGTCTGATGGCGATGCTCGATGTCCCACTCCTCCCGCCCGACGAACGGCAGGCCGCCGAGGTACCAGCAGATCAGGTAATCGCCCGCGGCCGTCTTGATCACCTGCGGCGACACGTGGGTCGACAGGGTCACGAATTCGGCGATCGGGGCGTCGGGAGAGAAGATGGGCATCGGGGGGATGGGGGGTGGTCGTGCAGCGGCGCGGAACATCGCCGCGATGGGCGGTTCAACCTCGACGGATCTCGGGCTGGCCGCGGTAGCTGTTGGGCGTCAAGACCCACATGTTCTCGTGCTGGCGGAGGTTCCGGACCTTGGTCTTGAACATCCAGCGCAGGAACAGCAGGCGGAAGATCAGCTCGTCCCGCCGCGCCATCTGCCGCATGACGACGATGGCGAGCGGGACGAGGACCAGGTACTCGAGGCCGAACCACATCGCGAACATCAGTGCTCCGCCGGCCCCCACGAAGAACGCGAGGTAGGGAACGCCCATGAACATCGCCGGGCGCGTGCAGCCGCGGAAGAGCACGTCCTTTCGCATGGCGGACCCGGATCAGCCGCCAGTGACGGTGCCGACCGTGCCCGAGGCGACGAGCATGTTGGCGATCTGCGCGGCGCCGCCGATCAGCACGCCGCCCAGCAGCACCGGGGCCACTTCGGTGATTCGCTTGTTGTTGAAGGCGATCTGGTAGCCCGAGAAGACGATCGCGATCGTGACGACGACCAGCGACGCGGCGTTGAGGATCGTACTGATGTTGTTGAGGAACACCTGGACGACCGACAGGCCACTTTTCGACGTGGTCACGCCGCTTTGGGCGAGCGCGGCGGCGGCAAACGAATAGGCGACCAAGGCATAGGCAACGGCGGCGGCGGGGTTGCGGGACGAGAAGACGGAACGGGGGTTCACGGTGATGACTCCTGGAGGGGCCCGGTCGGGCTTGGGGGGAAAAGCGGCCGGGGCTCGGCCGCCTGGGGGATCGGGAACGCGCGGGGACGCGTTCCTGCCGCACTTTTATCGCATTCAAAACACGCGGGCAGCATCGGACACTTGTCTTTTTGAAACTTGTTGTGAGTCGACGGACGAGGGCTCGGCGAGGACCGGCGGCACGTCCGGGGCACCCGTCACCATGGGCTGCCCATCGACGCGGGCCTTGACCTCGGCCAGGAAGCGCGCCTCCGGCGTGGCCTCGTGGGCGGCGCGTTGGGCCGTCGCGGTTCCTGCCGCCCCGCGCCCGGCATCGAGCGGAGGCAGCGACGTCGACGGTGGCCGCGCCACCGCGTCGTCGGCGTTGGTCGCCTCGGGGACGAGGGCCGCATCGGAGACGATCGCGGCGGTGCGGCGCGCGTCGGGCGCGCTGACACGTGCCGAGACGAACGCTGGAACTCGCTCCTGCGGCGTCGACATGGGGTCTGCCGAGGGCGCAAGCGGGATGGCCAGTCCCGGGACAGCGTCCTGCAAGGGCGCCGCGCCACCCATCGATGCGAACACCTTCTGCACGTAGCCGTGCTCGTAGCCGGTGCGTGGATTGCCCGAGTAGTAGCAGCTGAAGGCGTCGCCCCAGCGCCCGTCATGCCGCTGCAGGCACTCCGCGAGGATCCGGGACCCGGCGACGAGGTTGTTGCACGGATCGAAGCCCTTCTCCGGCGTCTGCAGGCCGAAGCGCTCGAAGTTCACGCGGTTCACCTGCGCGAGGCCGATCGAGTAGTTGTAGCCGCGCGCCTCCAGCATCCGGACGGTGGCGACGGCCTCCGGCAGGTTTCTCGGCTGGCGCAGCAGACGCCCGCCGACGACGCCGATCGCGAACGGGTTGCGCGAGGACTCGACGTGGACGACATGGGCCATCACCTCGTCCGGCACGGCCAGCGGGCCGCAGGCCAGTGATTCCAGACCTGGGATCATGCGGCCAGCCTCGCCTGGGGATCGAAGTCGATCCCGGTGATGTGCCGGTGCCCGCCGTGCGCGTCGATATGGACGACGATGTCGATGGTGAGCCGCAGCAGGCGCTTGATCGTGTCGAACTCCAGCCCCGCGCCCTCGTTGGAGGCCTTCACCATGAGCGCGAGCTGGTCCCAGGCCTGCGACGGGCTTCCGGCGTGGCAGGACGTGATCGAGCCGGGGTGGCCGGACGCGCAGTTCCGGATGAAGTAGAACGCTTCGTCGCCACGCAGCTCCGCGAGAATGATGCGGTCGGGCTTCATGCGCAGGCAGGCCTCCATGCAGCTCTTGGCGGTCACGTTGGCCGTGCTCTGCCCACCCTTGGAGTAAAGCAGGTGGACAACGTTGGGCTGGTCGATGAAGAGCTCGCGGGCGTCCTCGATCGTGACCAGCCGCTCGTGGTGCGGGATGTGCGTCACGAGGGACTTCATGAAGGTGGTCTTACCGGATCCCGTCGCCCCGGCCACGACGATGTTCTTCCGGTAGGCCACGGCCTTCCGGAAGAAATCGCCGTAATGCCGGGCGCGGCGAAGGGCGAGCAGCTCGGCGTCATGCTCGGTGATCTCGCCGGTGTGCTCGATGATCCGGTCGAAGAAGCCATCGGCCTGGTACTGGTCGAGCGTCCGCGTGTGCTTCGACGGCAGGCGGATCGTGATCGAGGTCCGTCCGGCGTCGCAGGCCGGCGGAATGACGAACTGGGCGCGCTGCCCGGTCGGGAACGTGAGCGAGACGACCGGGTCGACGTCGGTGATGCGCTGGCCGGTGTTGCTTTCGTTCACCACGGAGACGCAGAACTGCCGCGCGCGGTCGAAGGTGAGCGCCGGAACCTCGATGCGCCGCCATCCGCCCTTCCCTTCCACCCAGACCTCGCCCGGGCGGTTGACGCAGATCTCGGTGATCGACGGGTCGGCCATGAACGGCAGGATCCCGAGCACCTGGAACTGGTACTCGAGGAACTCGTTCGAGACCAGGGCAAGGCGCGAGCTGTCCTCGTTGAGGTCCATGGCGGTGGCTCCGTCGGGGGACATGCGCTCAGTTCGCCGCCAGCACGTTGCTGAAGTCGATGTCCTGCGTCACGTAGATGTTCACCACCGTGCCCTGGTTGAGGGTGACCGTCGGCGGACGGCGGCTGTTCTCGGCGATGGCCTGCTCGGCGAGCCGCTGGATGCTCGCCGCGGTGTTGCTCTCGAACGGCTCCTGGGTGACAAGGCCACCGGACGTGATGCCGGTCTGCGACGGCCCTTCCTCGGCGGCGTAGTACTTGAAGGCATCGCTGAGCAGGCTGATCATCAGCGCGCTCGAGATCCGCCGCGCCCAGTGCGCGTCGTACTGGCCGGGCATGCCGCTGGAACCGAGATTGTCGACGCCCGGCGCCTGCAGGGTCACGTCGACGCCGGCCGGCGTCAGGACGCGGTCCCACACCACCGCCATGCGGTTGTTCATGAAGTCGCCCGACGCATAGCGGCCGTAGATCTTCGATCCCTTCGGCAGCAGCAGGGCGCGGCCATTGAAGGAATACACCGGCTCGGTGACGACGCAGGACGCGAAGCCGTCGAGGTCGGAAATGATCCGCGTCTCCAGAACGCAGCGCAGGTAGGTTCCGCGCACCATCGTGGTGTCGGGCCGCTGCAATCTGGAGGGCTGGGCGGTGGGTCGTGCGGTCGCGCCCGGACCGCCGGCCCCGAGGGCGCCGGCGACATCCACGGGCGCGGTCCCCGGCGATGCCTGCGCTCCGGAACCGGCCGGCGCGTTGCCACCGGCATCGGCAATCCGGCGCTGCATCACCGCTTCGCGCGGGTCGATGCGGGCCGGCGGGGCGCCGGCGGCGTCGACGGCGGCGGGCGGTGGAAGCGGCGGCGGCACCTCGGCCGGCGCGTCCTCGATGACCGGGATCGGCGGAGGCGCGGGCGCCGGGACGGCGGTGACCGCGTTCGGCAGTGCGGGGACGCTGACGTCCTCGCGCGGCGCTTCCGGCGCCTGTCGTGGCGCGTCATCGCCGCCGGTCAGGACCAGGAAGGCCATCGCCAGCACGAGCAGAAGCGTGCCCCCGAGGAAGAACAGCGCCTTGCGATTCAGCCGCTGCTGCTCTTCGTCCTTGAGGACCGGGGTCGCGGCATCGAGATCGGGCGCGTCCGCCTGCTGGTAGTACGGATTCGCGTGGCCCGGACCGGGCTCCGGGGCGTTCGGGGGAAGGTTCTGGCTCATTCGACGGGATTCCTGCGCAGACCGACCGTCTCCTCGCCGTGGCGGAGGACGAGGAAGGGATAGATGCCGTGCACGACGATGGTGTCGGACTCGACGTTGGAGTTGACGACGAAGTCCTCGTCGTGCCTCGCGTTGCGGGCGTACACCGTCGGCCAGTTGCCGGACGGGATGTTCCCCGGGTTGGGCAGGCGGATGTAGGTGAAGCTGCCATCGTCGTAGACGCTCACGGGCACGAGCCAATCGCGCTTCGTGCGCGTCGAGAGCTCGTAGTCGTAGTGCATCGGCTTGACCGCCTCCACCGGCGGCTCGGCGGCCGCCTCCTCGGTGGCCGCGGCTCCGTCGGCATCACCGGCGGCGTCGGGGTAGTCGAACACGATGCGGTACTGCACGCCCTTGCGACGGACCTCGTCGAGCTTCCGCCAATCGGTGGCGGCGACCTGCAGCTCGAAGATGTACGAGCGGCGCTGCGTCCTGATCAGCAGGTTGGTATCGACATCGGTGTTCTTCGGCTTGATGTAGAAGAGGTGCTCGCGACGCACGATGTCCCAGCCGCCGCTGAACCCGGAGCTGTAGTCGAGGACCGGGTCTGAAGGATCGAGCTCGATCGTCGTGGCGATGCCGAGCGCCGCGCGTACCGGGAAGATGCCGCCGTCCACGTAGGTGTAGCGGGAGATCGCCTCGCCCGCCGCCAGCACCGGGGTGCTGGCGGCCAGTGCGGTCGCGACGAGGAGGGCAACAAGCATCAGGCATCGGCGCATCATGGCGCTCCAGCTCCATCGGGGTTGGGGGTGGATTCGGTGGTGTCGGACGGCGGCTGGGGCGGCGCGTCGGCCGGTGCGGGCACGGCCGGGGGTGGGGCGATGGTTTCGCCCGCGGGTCCGGCGGGCGCCCCTTCTTGTCCGGCGGCCGCGGCCGCGCGCGCTTGGGCCTTCAGCGCCTCGACGGCGGCATCCCTCTCGCCGATCAGCGCGGCGGCCGACTCCATCGCGGCATTGAATGCGGCGTCGAGGTTCCCGGATTCCGTGGCGGAGAGATCGAGGTCCGTCCGGTACTGGGTCACGACGAACCCGAGGGGGTTGAGCCAGCGCAGGCTCTCGTCGAGCTGCAGCCTCGGGTCGTAGGCGAACGACAGCGTGATGATGCGTCGATCCACGGGCTCGAGGTTCCCCGAGCTCCGGTCGAGGAGATTGCGCTGGATACGCACGGTGGCACCGACCATGCGGCCGCCGTCCTGGATCGAGGTGATGCTCGAGATGCGCACCCGCAGGGCTTGCCCGGCACGGACGAAGCGCGCGGGGCTGCTGGGGTTCGCATCGGCGAGCTGGGCCGCGAAGGCCTTGCGCTCCTCGGGCGAGGACATCACGTTGACCTGCGCCCAGTCGCGGGCTTTCAGGAGTTCGGCGTCGAACGATTCGCGCGCGGTGACGTAGTTGGCGATGTTGGCGCGGGCGAGCGTCTCGCTGGCCACCGTGGTCCGGTAGAAGGGATCCTCCCTCAAGGCCGCGACCGAGGCCGTGCCCGAGAACGGGTCGGCCATGACGACGTACGGGACTTTCTCCTTCAACGGCAACATGAAGTAGTAACCGCCCGCGAGTGCGAGGGACATCAGCAGCGAGGCGAAGGCGACCATCCAGGCCCTCCGCTCGCTCTTGCGGGCGAGGTCGCCGATGGTGACCTCGAAGCTCGCCGCCGCCGCCACCGCCTTCTGGACGTTGGCTGTTTCCTTCCTGTTCTTCCCGAGCATCATCGTTCGCTCACGGCGCTCCGTTGCCGTCGCCGCCGGCCGGCGCCGCAGCACCCATGCCGCCGGTCACGACGATCGTATTGCCCTGCAGCGAGAGCTCGACGGCTTGCGCGGCATACGCCGAGGCGAGCTGCTGCAGCGCGGCATCAAGGTCGGTGGCCGTCACCTTGGTGGCGGCGAGGTGGACGGAGAAGTTCATTGGCGCCCGGTAGGCGACGCCGCGACGCGACTCCCGCCCCCAACGCTCGACCACGTCCTTCAAGGTGCGATCCGAAGGCAGCACGACGAAGCGCTGTTGGGGACGCAGCGGGATCGGGCGCGGTTGCGCGTCGATCGCGTTGACCTCGCGCCAGCGGCCGCGGAAATCCGGCGCAGGCGTGGTCCCGCAGGCGGTGAGGAACATCATCAAGGCCGCGGCACATCCGGCCGCTCGTACAAGTCGCGTCACGACGCTTTTCCTGGTGCTGGTGCGTGGGTGTTCCGCCGGTGGCCGGGAACGACCACCGCTGCATCGGTCTCGTGGGGGGGGACGCCGGCCGGTGCCGGCGTCCTTCGGCTCACAGCGTCGAGTACGCGCTCTGCCGGATTCCGCCGCGGTCGTCTTCGCCGCGCCGGCGCCGCTCTTCGCGCTCCGCGTCGTACCGCGCCTGGGCAGCCGCACGGTCGCGTTGTTCGGCCCAGAATCCGCCGTCCAGCGGCTCGCCGATGTAGACGGGCACCGAGGCCTCGAGATCGGTGTACTCGTGCGTGTAGTACTCGCCACAGATGCGCGGCATGTCGTTGGCGATGTAGGTCAGCCCGTCGCCGATCACCCGGGTGTTGACCGTGTTGATCGCATCGGCGCTGCAGATGCGGCCCTCGTTCTCCGCACCCGGAGCCTGCGCGATGATCTCGACGAGCCGGTCCATGCGTGCGTCACCCTGCCCGCTGGTCTCCGGGCACAGGCGCAGGAAGTTGAGCCGGCGCCATGGCTTGATCGTGAGGTACCGGCGGATAGGCGGGACGCACTGGGAGACGCCGCCGCCCGCCCCGGCGCTGCCGGCAAGGCAGAGGATCACCTCGCACGCCGTGGCCGCATCGCCGGTGGGTCCGGGCGGGAGCGTCGCCATCAGCGCACGCATCTGTTCCGCGAGGTGGGGGGGCAGGTCCGCCGGCATACCCGGCGGCGTCGGCGCGGGCGCGGCGACCGACGGGGAGGGCGCGCCAACGTTGGCCGGGTCCGCGGCGGCGATCGCGGTGGACGAGAGGCCGAGGACGGCCAAGACGGAAGCGACGACGAGTCGGGACGTCATTGGGGGGACTTCCTGGCCGGGAGCCGCGGGGGGCGGGTCGGCCGTTCGGGGGGCGGGGAAAACAGGGGGGAGGGGGGCGCGCTGTCCGGCTACCCGAAAGAGCAATCAAACCGCGCGTACCAAGTTTTTCAAAAACGGAACATGAACGTCAACACCTCTGGCATCTGGGGTGGCAACTTTTTATCTCGCATCGCAGCAAATACATCAAAATTCAATGCCGTTTGACACAGTTATCGCCGATGCGCCCCTAGACACATCGCATTCGCCAGCGCGCGCCGGCCGAAACGCTTCAACAGCCGCCAACAAAAAACCCCGGCCTTCGCCGGGGTTCTTTTTTTGGATCGTCGCGGGTCGCGGACGCTTACTCGGCGTCAACGGCCTCGGTGGCGCGGGGGCGATCCACGAGCTCGACGTAGGCCATCGGCGCGTTGTCGCCGGGGCGGAAG
>ERZ1066121.2565-NODE-2565-length-11296-cov-7.103905_pt1 | contig 11296 bp, 7 predicted proteins | sample MGYA00382768_ERZ1066121 | MGnify/ENA primary metagenome ERZ1066121 (study PRJEB33369, sample SAMEA5778351) | biofilm metagenome | biome: Industrial cooling water; feature: Water cooling tower basin; material: Biofilm | place: United Arab Emirates | collected... | reverse complement strand
GAGAGGCTGACGTTACCGAAGAATTGGCCGCCTGGCTGAAATGCGGAGGTCGAGATCTGGACGTAGGCTGAGAAAACTGGCGCGCGCGTGATTCGGCTGCAGAGGCGATTTGAGGGGGCTGTGCCTCCAGCATAACGAAAATAAAGTTGGTAACCGCGAAATGGTCTGGTTCACCCGTCCGCAGCAATTTGAGTCCTCCTTTAGGACCAACGCTGGTGCCATGACGGTATTTTCGACGGTATCGAAAATCAAAAAATCGCAATAAAGCGTTGTGATGTAACGCTTTATCGACACATCACGGTCCCTCTTCTGGCACCAAGACATTTCTTAAGTAGCTGAGAAACGGCAGTATCCCTTCGGGAAAAAATTTTAGCCCACCTTTGCGCCTACCTTTGTGCTCAAATAGAATTTTCATTGAGCAGGGTTGGATGCCGCTGCTCGTGAGACTGCAGATGTATCGCCCGATAGGGAAGGTGATTGAAGCAAGCGGTGGCAAGGCTAGCCTCATAGAAATATCCTGACGCATGAAGAAGTTTATGCTGTCGTCATTGGCCCCGTCTGTCAGCTGCTGCTTGGGCTTCAGCCCCCGGATCAGGTCACAGCTCGTTCTGCTGGCCAGAACCGAGCGTGAAACGCAACCCGCAGGCCGCGCCAGCGCCCGCCTGAATGGGCCAGCCGCAGCAATGCATCCAAAAACCGGCGCTCGTAGCGGCGAGGCGTGCGGATGCCATTCCAAGCCGCGCGGCCGCAGCTGCTTCGGCGACACTTTCGCCCTTTCTCTCCAGATCGAACTGGACGGCACTGAGGCGCGACTGGTCGGTAAGGAAGGATCGTGACGCAATTTGCCGGTACAAGGCTCGGCGGGCTTACCAAGATTCGGCAAGCCCGTGCATCTGTGGATCACCTATTGGTTTTATCGTCCGTTATCGCTGTCGATCAACCGATATGACGTCAAGAACGAAACACCGGATAGTAGTTCATTTTTCCGCTAACGTTCCAATACAAACCTTTGCATTCGGATGCAGGACACGTTATCAAAGCTCACGCAATCGTTTGCACAGTGGATCGCGAAACCCGCGACCGCGCATTGGGAGGACAGTGATGACCACGAAAAAGGCATTCGGAACAAGGGCTGCGCTGCTTTTGGGCACGATGCTCTCGGCAGGACCGGCATGGGCACAGGCCACCCCGGCAGACTCGGAACAAGCTGCCGAAGACACGCAGGACCTTCAAGAGATCGTCGTCACCGGAACCACGTCTCGCGACCGTCCGCTGATCACCTCGTCGGCCGACATCACCTTTGCCACGCGCGAGGACATCGACCGGCGTGCGCCGCGATCGACCGCCGATCTGCTCGAATTGGTTCCGGGTGTGTTTGTCGAGGGCACGGCGGGCGAGCTGTCGAACAATTATTCGGTCCGCGGCCTGCAGGGTGGCGGTCAACGCTTTATCCAGCTTGAAGAAGATGGCCTGCCCATCATCTATCAGGGCGGCGGGGCCGACTTTTTCTTTTCGCAGGATCTGACCATTGACCGGCTGGAAGCAGTGAAAGGCGGCTCGTCGGGCGTGCTGACGGTGAACGGCGCTGGTGCGACTATCAATTTCATTTCGAAAAATCCCAATTTCAAAGAGCCCGAGGGGATCGCCCGCATTACCGCCTATGACTATGGGCTGAAGCGCGCCGACCTTTATTATTCGATGCCGATCACCGAAAATCTGGCGTTCAATGTCGGCGGTTTCATCCAGTCCAATCCGGGCGTGCGCGAAAACCCGTTCGACTATGACGGATACCGGGTAAAGGCCATGCTCGAATATCGCATGGGCGACGGCGGCTTCATCCGTCTCAGCGGCAAGTTCGGCGACCTCAAGGCCGCTTATTATGCCGGCATGCCCTATGCCTATAATGACGGCAAACCCGGGGCGGTGCGCGGGCTTGATCCGCAGGGTGACAATATCGGCGGCGACAGTTTCGCTCGCATATCGGTGCCGGTTTCGACCTTTGTTGAAGCCGACGGGTTTCGCGATTTCCGTCTGAGCGAAGGTGTGCGGGTCAAGACCAAGCAAATTCGTCTCGATTTCCAGAAACCGGTGTCCGACAATTTCGAAATCTTTGGTCGCGGCCGCTACCTCGATCTGTCGTTCGACTTTAACGGGCTGTTTCCCGGTTCGGGAACGGGCAACGCGGGTCTGGCCAATGCGGTTGATTATATCACGCCCGGCACCCGCTCACCGATCAACGGCCTGCTGACGGCGGGGCAAGCGGCCTTTCCGACTGCGACACGCTTTGGCATTCGCAACACCCGCACGGGTGTGGTGACGGGATCCAACCAGACCGCCGCCCTGAACAGCCTGAACGGCAACGGCTTTCTGCAACAGACGACGCTGAACCATGATTATAACGAAGGCCATGATTTCGGCATGAATCTGGGTGGGCGCTGGGAAGTGGAGGGTGACGGTTTCCGCAACTCTTTGACCTTTGGCATGCTCTATTATGACGTGCGCCGGTTCCAGAACCAGTCGGCGACTGCATCGGCGCTGAACGATGTCAAGAACAACAGTGACTTATACGATGTCGTCGCGCTCGACGCGAACAACAATGTCATCGGCGCGCTGACCGACAACGGGCTGTTGTCCTATGGCAACTGGGGTGCGGGCATTCGCGAGCGCGAGGACGAATCGATCTCGCTTTACGTTAACGACGAAATCGCGATTGGCGACAGTCTGCGGATCGACGGCGGCATCCGCTGGGAAAATCTGCGCTCGAAATATAGCGAAGGCAATGCGGCGGCGGTCAACCAGCCGGTGCCCGCCGGGGTCGGCGGCGTCGTGCGGAACGTCGGTTCCACCTGGGATGGCACCTTCCGCACCGTGACCGACAAGAAAGACGGGGTTTCCTGGACGGTCGGGGCCAATTATCTCATCACCCCCAATTTCGCTGTCTATGCGCGTTATGCCGATGGTTTCCAGACCAACAATACCGATCCCATCACGCGCATCGAATTGTATGAGGCCGGGGTACGCTTTGAAATGGGGCGCACATTCAGCGCCTCTGCCACGGTATTCCGCACCAATTTCAACGATCAATTCTACAATTTCATCGACCCGACCGATCCAACGCGGCAGACGGCGTTTCTGGCTGACCTGAGCACCAAGGGGATAGAGATCGATGCCGTCGTGCGGCCGACCGACTGGTTTGAAATCCATGCCTCGGGGGTGTTTCAGGATCCAACGCTGAACAATCTGCGATTGAACGGCGTGTCGCAGACCGGGTTTGACGGCAACCGCCCCGAACGCACTCCGGCCAAATTGTTCACGATCATCCCGTCAATCAAACTGCCAGATGGCCTGGGCGAAATCTTTGTCCGCTACAAATATATCGGCAAGATTTTTGCCGACTCGGGTAATGGCGTCTCGCTCCCAGGCTATGGCGTGACCGGCATCGGCGCGACGGTGAATATCACCGAGCAGATGCAGTTCAGCGTTAACGCCGACAACATCTTCAACGTGATCGGATTGACCGAAGGCAACCCGCGACAGGGGCAGACGCAAAATGCGGACTCGGGCTTTTTCTATGCCCGCGGTATCGTCGGCCCGACCTATGGGGCGTCGCTGACCTTCCGATTCTGACCGTTTGGGCGAGGCAATGCTGTGGGGGTTTATCTCGCAGCATTGCCTTGCCTTTTCGGCCTTTGCCATCACATTGGGGCAGCGGTCGGTACGGCAGTGCCATCGCTGGTCCACGCCCGGTTCACGACACACTCAGGCCCCCGGCACCAGGAGAATAAGCATGATGCGAGCGATGCGCGGATTTCTGGCGGGCGCTGCAATGGCGGCGGTGCTGGTTGCGCCGACCGCCAGCGCGCAGGAACTGGCCTATAGCCTGACCGAGGGACAGAATATCAACGCCTTTGTCCGCGATGGAGCGGTGTCGGCGCATATGCTGCTGCGGTCGGGCACAGATCCCCGCATCCTGTTCGCTTTCCCCGCCGGTAACAGCGGCGTGGGGCTGTGGTTTGCGCCGCTCGCTCAGCCTGCACAATGGACGGTCGAAACGCAGCCGACGCCGGTCACGGTCCGCGACAGTAAAGGACGCCCGCTAAACGGGGTGCGCACCGTCGCCACCATCGCGGCGCCGCGGCTGGATGTGAAACAGGCGGTGCTGTCCAACGTCCGCTTCCTGCGCGATTATCAGGCCATCGGCAAGGCTCCGGCCGAGGTGCTGACGGCGATGCAGCCCGCTGCGGGCCGTATCCTGTTCGCCCGCGACCGGATCGACGGCGCGCCGGGTTATCATCTTGAACTCCGCATCCTCGCCGGGCGTGTGGACGGCGGCGCAGTCACCGCCGGGGCGGATGGATTGATCCGGTTCGAGATCATCGCCGCGACCGGCGATACGCCGCTTACCGGCCTTGCGACCGCCGAGCTGCTGAACGAACGTGCCGCGGATGACCCCGCAGCGCGCGATGCGCTGCGTTTCCTCAGCTATCATGAGAAATTCCTTGCCGGGTCCTGGCGTTTCAACACGTATTTCGGGCGCGATACGTTGATGTCTCTACGGTTGCTGATGCCCGTGCTGCAGCCTGCCGCGATGGAGGCTGGACTGGAATCGGTCGTCGCACGGCTGAACCCGGCCGGTGAGGTTGCGCATGAAGAAGCACCGAGCGAATTTGCGATCCTTGAACGGCGTGCGGCGGGTGGAACCGGCGACGCGGCGACGCTCGACTATGCGATGGTTGATGACGATTATATGCTGGCGCCCGTCGCGGCGAGCTATCTGCTCGATCATGCCGATAGTGCCACGGCGCGTGCGTGGCTCGCCAAGCTGGTGCATAGCGAAGCGCAGCCCGCCCTGAAGGAAAACGTTGGCGGCGCGCTGGTCCGCAACCTGCGCTTTGTGCTGCAATCGGCGCGTCCCTTTGCCGAGGCGCCGACAGTATCGAACCTTATCGCATTGCAACCCGGCCGCCAGAACGGTCAATGGCGCGACAGCCACGAAGGATTGGGCGGTGGGCGCTATGCTTATGATGTCAACGCCATTTTCGTGCCTGCGGCGTTGGAGGCGGCGGTGCGCATGCACAAGGCGGGGTTGCTCGACCCCTATCTGACGTCGGCCGATCGCGCCGCCCTTCGCCATGCTGCGGCCGATGCGCGGGTCTGGCGGCGCCACGCGCCACGGCCGTTCAAGGTGACGATCCCGGCAGAGCGCGCAGTCGAGGCAGTCAGCAACTATGCCGCATCGCTGGGCGTTCCGGCGGACAAGGCAGTCGCCTCGATCGGTACGAAACCGCTGGCCTTCCATGCGATCGCGCTCGACGACAAGGGTGCAGCGATTCCGATCGTCCACACCGACGAGGCCTTTGACCTGTTGTTCGGCATGCCCGCGCCCGCAGAACTTGAAACATCGGTGCGCGCGATGATGCGGCCCTTCCCCGCCGGACTGCTGACCGACGTCGGCGTCGTCGTGGCCAATGCGGCGCACACCGATGCAAAACTGCAGGCCGATTTCACGCCCGCCAAATATCATGGCGCGGTGGTGTGGTCGTGGCAGCAGGCGCTGCTCGCCGCCGGGCTCGAACGCCAGCTTGCCCGTACCGACCTGCCCGCAGCAACACGCAAGGTTCTGACCCAAGCCCAGGATGATCTGTGGCGGGTAATCAAGGCGGCGCGCGCCGTCCAAAGTTCGGAACTGTGGTCGTGGGCGTTCGACAAGGGCGCCTATCATGTCGTCGCCTTTGGCGCGGGCAAAAAGGACGTCGACGAATCGAACGCGGCGCAGCTGTGGAGCACAGTCTATCTGGCGGTCCAGCCGCCGCGTTGACGCCATCATTCGGCGTTGAAAAAGGCCGTGATCGTCAAACGGCCGGTCGCGGGATCAGCAGCAAGTGGTGCATCGGGAGCGATAGCGCCGCTGTGCAGCAGCGCGCTGGGGTAAAACAGCGCCCGGTTCACGCGAGGTTTGATCAACGCCGTCCGTTCGAACAGCGGAGTCGTGTCACGCACATAGGCGAAGGGCGGCGGCTGCGTCCGCAATTCGGCCGACAGCAGCGCCAGATAGCGATCGGACCGGTCATGGTCGATCGTTTCGAACCCAGTGGCGCGGTGGCGGAAGAAAGCGGTGCCTCCCTGATCGGACTCGCCAAGGAAATGCACCATCGCGATCCGGCCGGGATCGTGCGCGTCGATATGCGGCACCCGCTGTTCCAGCGAAAGCGACGCAGGTGCCCGTGTCACCATGGCAAAACTGGCGTCGATTATCCGCGCCGACCGGACAAAGCCGAACGCTTCGCCAAAGATCGCGGCAATCGTCGTGCCCACGCTGGCGAAATAGCCGGGCGGCAGCGGCGCGCGGATGCCCGGATAATGAGCCGCTGCGGGTTCGAAACGCGCGGCACAAGCAGCGGCGACCAGGGCAGCGGGATCGGACGAAAAGCCATCGACGATAACGACCGGTACCGCTTCCGTGCCGATGCGCATTGCGCGGACGTTGGACACCGGCAAGGTCAGGCGGCGGTGCGCACCGCGCCGATCATGTCGGCGAGGGCCGCGTCATGTTTCGGCAGCGTCGGCGCCGCCCGCGCGATAAGGTCAGCGATCTGCTGGACCTGCGCCCGGTTCGTCGCGGGATCGAGCGCGTCGGCAAGCGGGTTGTAGCCCGCAGCGATAATCCCCTGCCCGTTCAGCACCGCCAGCCAGCTTGCCTCACGGAAAAGATCATCGGTTTCGACCATTACCCGGCCGGTCGTGCGATAATGATGCTCGCGTTCGACGAGCGTGTCAGGCAGCGACATCGCGCGGCAATGCGCCCATAGTGGTTCATCCTTGTCGGCGGTCGCATGATAATGAAGGATCAGGAAGTCCTTGATATTGTCCATATCGTCGGCGAACACGCGGTTGAACCGCCGCGCGAGCGCCGGGTCGCAGTTGCGATCGGGAAACAGGGTCAACAGCTTGGCGATACCGCTCTGGATCAAGTGAATGCTTGTCGATTCGAGCGGTTCCAGAAAGCCCGACGACAGCCCGATCGCCACCACATTGCCGACCCAGCACTGGCGGCGGCGGCCAGCCTTGAACCGCAGCACGCGCGGGTCGGCCAGCGCCTCGCCGTCGAGGTTGGCAAGGAGCGTATCGACCGCTTCGTCGTCGCTGATAAAGGCGCTGGAATAGACATAGCCGTTGCCGGTGCGATGTTGCAGCGGGATTCGCCATTGCCATCCCGCGGCGCGCGCGGTCGACCGGGTATAGGGCGTCGTTTCCGCCACCCGGGCGCATGGCACGGCAACAGCACTGTCGCACGGCAGCCAGTGCGACCAGTCGTCAAACCCCGCCTTCATCTCGCCTTCGATCAGCAGCGCCCGAAAGCCCGAGCAGTCGATGAACAAATCTCCGGACAGGGTTTCGCCCGCGCCGGTGGTGATCGACGCGATGAACCCGGTTTCCGGATGCCGCGCGACGCTTGCCAGCCGCCCCTCCACCCGGCGCACCCCCGCCCGTTCCGACAATTTCCGGAGGAAGCCGGCATATAAACTCGCGTCGAAATGATAGGCATAGCCAAGCGAGGAGAGGATCGAGCGCTTGTCGCCCGCGGGCTTGGCGAATCTGTTGTCATGGGCAAGTTCTGTCGCGAGCGAAAACGCTTCAAGCGGCAAATCCAGCCCTTCGGCCCGCGCCTTCAACCAGCGGTGATGAAAGGCGACGCCTGGCAGTTCGGCACCATAGACGCCAAAGGGGTGAAAATATCGATGCGCCGGTCGCGCCCAATTTACAAATTCGATCCCCAGCTTGAAACTGGCCTTGGTGGCCGCCAAAAATTCGCCCTCGTCGATTCCCACCAGCTGGTTGAACCAATGGATGGTGGGAATCGTTGCCTCACCCACGCCGACCGTCCCGATCGCGTCGGATTCAAGCAGGGTGATCTGAACATTAAGTCCCAACACCGATGACATGGCCGCAGCCGTCATCCAGCCGGCCGTTCCGCCACCTAGAATGACCACCCTTGTTACGCGTTGCGAGATATCTTCGGTCATGAAGTTATGATGACAATCGTTTGCACGATTGGCAATGGCCGAAATACATAGCAAAATCTGCGGCCCGCTGTGTGGTCGCCCGCTTCACGGTTTGCAGCCAACATTTCAAGAAGGCTTGGCCCGTTGGCTATTGGCCTAACATCGTTCATCTCCATCACATAGGGAATGATCCGCTGACCTTGGGGATGCTCCGTCATAGTATCATCACGAACAGATTGAACCCGGGATGGGCATCATGCCATGCTGGGGCCACGGTCCGTCGTGCGGCGGGCAAGCGTTAAATTGACTTTAACCGTCAAATTTTACACCTAATGGGCGTATCGCGGTATTCGTGCTCGTCGGCCGATGCGAAAACGCATGGTCATGGCGGCGCGCGAGGGGTTGCATCTTGTTTCAGCGGCACGAACCAATGGTTGGCATGGCGTCGGGAACGGCGGGGGGTGCAGCGGCATTGTCGCTGGCCGATGCCTTGCTGCCGCCTGCTCATACCAAGCCGCGCGGCGGTGCGCAGGGCTGGCCGCGACGACTGGCCGAGTGGACTGACACGCTCGACTTCATCCCTGATCTTGGGACCGACATCGGCTCGCGCGGATGGTGGCGGGGTCTGGCGACCCTGACGCTGCTGTGCGGCAGCGCGGTGATGACCTTCCCCGGCTTTCGTCCCATCGCGGGGGTCAGCCCGCCGGCCTATGACGCCAGCGATTTTGAAGAGGCACGGGCGCTCGCCATCACGCCGCTGGCCTATGGCAGCGATACGGGACGGCGCATGGCCGCGACCGATGCCGTGCGCCCGCTCGCACAGACGCCCGAACGGCCACAGATCGAATTGACCGCCACGGTCGGCCAGGGCGACAGCTTTGCCCGCGTGCTCGAACGCGCCGGAGTGGGCCGCGGCGATGTTCGGGCGATTTCCGCGCAGCTGACCGCGGCCGGCGCGCTGGGCGATATCGCACCGGGCACGCGCATCGACCTGGTGCTGGGCCGCCGCGCCGCGCGCACCATGCCGCGGCCCGTAGATGCCCTCGCCATGCGCGCACGTTTTGACTTGCGGGTGGAGATGGAGCGGACGGGCGGCCAGTTGGTGGTGCGCCGCATTCCCATTGCGGTTGACAACACACCGCTGCGCATCCGCGGCCGGGTGGGGGATAGCCTGTATCGTTCGGCGCGTGCCGCCGGGGCACCGCCTGCCGCCATCCAGAGCTATCTGCGCGTCATCAACCAGCAGATTGCCGTGGGCAGCGACGTGCGTGCCGATGATGAATATGACATCGTCATCGCCCATCGCCGCGCCGAAACGGGCGAGAGCGAGCCGGGCAAGCTGCTCTATGCCGGCCTTGTGCGCGGCGGTAAGCCGAAAGTGTCGATGATCGAATGGACCACCGGGGGGCGCACCCAGTGGTTCGAGGCATCGGGCGTCGGACAGCAGCGCGGCGGCCTTGCCCGGCCGACGGGGGGCCGCGTTACCTCTACTTACGGCATGCGGCGTCACCCCATATTGGGGTATCTGCGTATGCACAGCGGCATTGATTTCGGCGGCGGTTATGGCGCGCCGGTCTATGCCGTGACCGACGGCACCATCACCTATGCCGCGCGCAACGGCGGCTATGGCAATTATGTGCGGATCAATCATGGCGGCGGGCTGGGGTCGGGATATGGCCATTTGAGCCGGATCACCGTGCGGCCGGGTCAGCGCGTGTCGCGCGGCCAGCTGATCGGCGCGATCGGTTCGACCGGACTGTCGACGGGGCCACATCTGCACTATGAGCTTTACCGCAATGGCCGCGCGGTCAATCCGGCGTCGGTGACTTTCGTCACCCGCGCGCAGCTTGAGGGCAAGGAGCTTGCCGCCTTCCGCGCCCGCATCCGCGAGCTTACCGCGGTGCGCCCCGGCGCGGCGCTGGCCCCCATGGCCAACGCTTCCGCCGCGCCGCAGCCGCTGCTCGGCTCGCTCGCCGACACGGCGGCCAAGCGCGCGGGCGGGGGACTTTGAACCCGTTCGAGCCGCCCGCCAAGATGGTTGGCACCGCCGCAGACGCCGACTATGCAGCGGGCATGACCGAAGGACATTATCCCGCCGTCCGCCTGCGCCGCACCCGCCGTACCGCGTGGAGCCGCGCCATGGTGGCCGAACATCATCTGACCCCCGCCGACCTTATCTGGCCGCTGTTCGTGACCGGGGGCGAAAGGGTGGAGGAACCCATCGCCACTCTGCCCGGCGTATCGCGCTGGTCGGTCGACGGCATCGTCGCACGCGTGGGCGAGGCGATCGCGCTTGGCATTCCGTGCGTCGCCCTGTTCCCCAACACGCCCGCCGACCGGCGCAGCGCCGACGGGGCAGAGGCGCTCAATCCCGACAATCTGATGTGCCAGGCAATCCGCGCGATCCGCGCCGCGCATGGCGACGCCATCGGCATCCTGACCGACGTGGCGCTCGATCCCTATACCAGCCATGGTCAGGACGGGCTGACCGACGCGAACGGCGCCGTTGTCAATGATGCGACGGTCACGATGCTGGTGGGTCAGGCGCTCAACCAGGCGCGTGCGGGAGCCGACGTCATCGCGCCCAGCGACATGATGGACGGCCGCATCGGCGCGATCCGCAGCGCGCTGGAAACAGGCGGCTTTCCCGATGTCCAGATCATGAGCTACGCCGCCAAATATGCCAGCGCCTTTTATGGTCCGTTCCGCGACGCCGTTGGCTCGCGCGGTCTGCTCAAGGGCGACAAGCGCGGCTATCAGATGGATCCGGCCAACCGCGCCGAGGCCCTGCGCGAGGTTGCGCTGGACATTGCCGAGGGCGCGGACAGCGTGATGGTCAAACCCGGCCTGCCCTATCTCGACATTGTCCGCAGCGTGGCGGACCGGTTTGACGTTCCCGTCTTCGCCTATCAGGTGTCGGGCGAATATGCGATGATCGAGGCGGCGGCAGCGGCGGGCGCGGGGGACCGCGATGCGCTGATTCTTGAAACCCTGCTCGCTTTCAAACGTGCGGGCTGTTCGGGCATATTGACCTACCATGCCCTTCACGCCGCGCGCTTGCTGACGGCAAAGGCTGGTTGAGCAGTCGGCTGAGCCAGCCCCCTGCTCCCCCCGATTTTGCGGGGATGATGAGCTGGATCGACCGGATGGTGGCGCGCTTCAGGCCTTTGCCGGATGAACCCGGATCGCCAAACTTCACCAAAGTTCACCGGTATGGCGATTTTTGCGTGGCGGTGTGCATGGCGCTGACGGCATAGAGCGGAAAGAAGAGGCGAGGCCGGTTGCATCCCGCC
>ERZ1066121.2563-NODE-2563-length-11303-cov-18.407095_pt1 | contig 11303 bp, 10 predicted proteins | sample MGYA00382768_ERZ1066121 | MGnify/ENA primary metagenome ERZ1066121 (study PRJEB33369, sample SAMEA5778351) | biofilm metagenome | biome: Industrial cooling water; feature: Water cooling tower basin; material: Biofilm | place: United Arab Emirates | collected... | reverse complement strand
GCCACTGGGGCCGCGCCGCGATCACCGCGCTCGCCCGGCTCGATGGCTGGCCGGTCTTCGTCATCGCCAGCGATCCCAGCTATCTCGGCGGGTCGTGGGAGGCCAAGACCAGCGAGAAGGTCGAGCGCTTCGTGAGGCTCGCCGACCAGTTCCGGCTCCCCATCGTCCACCTCGTCGACAATCCCGGCTTCATGATCGGGCGCGAGGCGGAGATGGCCGGGACGATCCGCTACGGCGTCAACGCGATGAACGCGATCTACCGGGCGACGGTGCCGCTCGCCAGCGTGGTTCTCAGACGCGCCTATGGCATCGCGGGCAGCGCGATGAGCAATGCCGACCGCTACCAGTACCGCTATTGCTGGCCCTCGGGCGACTGGGGCTCGCTCCCCATCGCGGGCGGGCTGGAGGTCGCCTACAAGGCGGAGCTCGAAGCCTCCGACGATCCCGAGGCGCTGCTCGAGGAGATCCGCGCAAGGCTGGCGAAGGTCACCTCGCCCTTCCGGTCAGCCGAACGCTTCAATGTCGAGGACATCATCGACCCGCGCGACACACGGCCCCTGCTTTGCGAGTTTGCCGGGCTGGCTTGGCGGCGGTTGGAGAGTGAGGCCTGAAGGGCCCACCCCTAGCCCTCCCGCAGGCGGGAGGGGGACTGTGTAGCGCAAGTAACTCCCCTCCCGCCGGCGGGAGGGGTCGGGGGTGGGCCTGCTCAGTGCGCACCCATCTCCGCGTCGCTCGGCCCGAACAGCCGGCCCTTCTCGCTCCACAGCACCAGCACGAGGCAGGTGAGCCCGCTCGCCAGCAGGGCCAGCGCCAGCGGGCGCGCGGTTCCGTCATAGGCATAGCCGATCGCCCCGCCCAGCAGCGCGGCCGTGGTCATGCGGACGAAGCCGTGGGCCGAGCTTGCCGCGCCGGCGATGGCGAAGAAGGGGTTCATCGCGATCGCGCCGAAATTGCTGCCGATGAAGCCGAGCAGCGCCATGTTGATCGCCATCAGCGGCACGAACACCCACAGGCTCTCGTCCGGCTGGAAGGCGAACATCACCTGCGCGGCGCTCACCGCGATGAAGGCGAACAGCGCGCTGTGGCTCACGCGGCGCGCGCCGAAGCGCTCGACGATGCGCGAGTTCGACCAGCTGGCGAGCGCCATCGAGCCGGCGCAGATCGCGAAGACCATCGGGAAGATGTCCCCTGCGCCGAAGGTCTCGGTGATGAGCTGCTGCGAGGAATTGATGAAGCCGAACAGCGCGCCGAACACCAGCGCGGAGCCGATCACGTAGCCAGCCGTGCTCGGCAGCGCCAGCGCGCGGCCCATGTTGGCGGCGATGGTACGTGGGCGGATCGGCTGGCGGTTCGCCTCGGACAGGCTTTCGGGCAGGCGGACGAAGACCCACAGGCCCATCACCACGCCCAGCACCGCGCCCGCGCCGAAGATCGCGCGCCAGTTGCCGATCTGCAGGATTGCCTCGCCGATGCTCGGGGCGACGGCGGGAACCATCAGGAAGATCACGAAGATGAGGCTCATCATGCGCGCCATCCGGTCGCCGCCCACCCGGTCGCGGATGATCGCGGGCGGCAGGGCGACGATCCCGGCGGCGAAGAAGCCCTGCACCGCGCGCAGGGCGATCAGCGCGTCATAGCTCGGTGCGAGGGCGCACAGCAGCGACAGGACGATGTAGACCGCGACCGAGCCGAGCAGGATCGGCCGCCGCCCGAACCGATCGGCGAGTGCGCCGGGCACGAGCGACCCGATGCCGCCCGCGAGCAGGTAGATCCCGACCACGAACTGCCGGTCGTTGCCGCTCACCGAAAGATCGGCCGCCAGCGCGTCGAGCGCGGGCAGGATCGCGTCGATCCCGAAGGCGTTCAGCGCCATCAGCAGCGCCATCATCCACATGAGCTCGGTCTCACCGAGCGCCTTGCGGGCAGGCGTGACGGGGGCAAGCGAGGTGGCCATGGCCGGGCCCTTGCCCATCGGTTCGCCGGATGACCACTGTTCTTTTCGCATCTGCACAAAATGGCAGGCGGGGCGAATTGTTCCAGCAACAGTTCCTTCGTGCGGGGGAAGGTTCTATTTGCCGGACATGGCCCGCGCCGCACCGCCCGACGACGACGATGAATACGAGGCTCCGGACAGCCCCGGGCTCAGGAAGATCATCCATGTCGACATGGACGCCTTCTTCGCCAGCGTCGAACAGCGCGACAATCCCGAGCTGAAGGGCAAGCCGGTCGCGGTCGGAGGGGCGGGCGGGCGCGGGGTCGTCGCTGCCGCGAGCTACGAGGCGAGGAAGTTCGGGGTGAGGAGCGCCATGCCCTCGGTCACCGCAAGCCGCCTGTGCCCCGACCTCGTCTTCGTGCGCCCGCGCTTCGATGCCTACAAGGAAGCGAGCCGCCAGATCCGCCGGGTGTTCGAGCACTACACCCCGGTGATCGAACCCCTGAGCCTCGACGAGGCCTATCTCGACGTCACCGAGGACCGGCTCGGCATCGGCAGCGCCACCCGCATCGCCGAGCTGATCCGGCAGGAAATCCGCGCCAAGACCCAGCTTACCGCGAGCGCGGGGGTGAGCTACAACAAGTTCCTCGCCAAGCTCGCCAGCGACCAGAACAAGCCCGATGGCCTGTGCGTCATACGCCCGGGCGAAGGCGCGCAGTTCGTCGCGGGCCTGCCGATCCGGCGTTTTCACGGGGTCGGCCCGCGGGCGGAGGAGAAGATGCAGAAGCTCGGCATCCTCACCGGCGCGGACCTTGCCGCGAAGGACATCGTCTTCCTGCGACAGCATTTCGGCAGCATGGCCGACTACCTGTTCCGCGCCGCGCGGGGGATCGACCTGCGGCCGGTGCGAGCGCATCGCATCAGGAAGTCCGTCGGAGGCGAGCGCACCTTCTCCGAGGACATCGGCAGCGGCGCCGCTTTGCGCGAGACCCTGGCCAACATCATCGACATCGTCTGGGAGCGGATCGAGGCGGCCGGTGCGCGGGGGCGGACGGTGACGCTCAAGCTCAAGTTCACGGACTTCCGCACCATGACCCGCGCGACCTCGCTGCCGCGCTGGGTGAACGGCAAGGCGGAGTTCGCGCAACTCGCCCGCGCGCTGCTGGAAGCGGAGCTGCCCCTGCGCGGTCCGATCCGGCTGATGGGGCTGACGCTGTCGGGGCTGGAGGGGGCCGAGGATGACAAGCCTGCGCGCGACGAGGCGCAGCTCTCGCTGCTCTAGCCCTGCCCCACCCCGCGCGCCTTCCACATGGCGATCCGTGCGCGGGTGGTGTCCCCGAGCGGTTCGGGGAGCGAGTGCGAGGGGAAGAAGCGCGCCTCCGTCACCTCGCGCCGGTCGGGTTCGGGATGCCGGTCGCACACGCCGGTGAAGATGTGCGCGGTGTGGGGCGATCCCGAGAGCACCTCCTCGATCGTGCCGACCGGTTCGAGCCGCACCAGTTCCACACCCAGTTCCTCGCGCACTTCGCGCCGAGCGGCCTCGAGCGGGTCCTCGCCCTTGCCGAGCCCGCCGCCCGGCAGGGCCCAGACCGCCGGGCCATAGGAGTGCTTGAGCAGCAGCACGTCGCCGCCGAGGTTGGTGACGATCACGCTCACCCCCGCGATCGGCGCCTTGCGCCAGCGCCGCCAGGCGTGGCGGATCGCGTGCGCCAGCGGCAGCAGGGCGCGGTGGAGCGGGGCGGGCAGGACGTTCGGCATCGGCTCAGGCGAAGACCGTGACGGGAATGCCCCGCGCCCGCGCCGCGCCGAGCAGGCGGGCGACGGGCAGATCGTTCTCGCCGCGCACCGCGGCATCGAACACCGCACGCTTGTCCGCCGCCCCGCCGAGCGTGAACAGGACCGCCTGCGTGTCGACGAGAGCGGGGATCGTCAGGGTGATGCGGTCGAAGGGCGCGTGGGGCGGGAGCGGATCGGGCGTGAGGCGGCGCACCGTCTGCGGGTCATCCACCTGCGGATCGGTGTTGGGGAACAGCGAGGCGATGTGCCCGTCCGGTCCCATGCCGAGCCAGGTCAGCGCGAAATGCGGCGGGCGCGCATCCTCGGCGAGGGGCACCACGACCGCGCCCTCGGGCTCGAGCAGCGCGCGCAGCTTGCCGGTGTTGGACGCTTCGTGATCCTCGGGCACGATGCGGTCGTCGTTCGGCCAGATCGCGCGCCCGGCCCAGTCGACTCGGCCACCCGCGACCAGCGCAGCGATGATCGGGAAGGGGGTGGAGCCGCCCGGCAGGCTGACGGCGCCGGGCGCGGCAAGATGCGCGGCCAGCCGGTCGGCGATCGCGGCGGCATCGGCGCTCTCGATGATCGTGATTTCGGACATGCCTTCCCATAGCAAAAGGGCCGCCCCCGGCAATGGGGACGGCCCTTCGCGGATCGCTGTGCCGTGCCGCTCAGGCGAGCAGCGAGGAGAGGAACCACACGCGTTCCTCGGCCATGTCGGTCCAGTCGTCGAGCAGGCCGTCGGTCGCGTTGTCGCCCGCTTCCTCGGCGAGCTCCTTCATCCGCTTGAGGCGCTCGACGACCTTGCGGTTGTCGTCACGCAGTTCGGCGATCATCTCCTCGGCGCTCAGGGTGGCGCTGTCCTGGTCCTTGATCTGGGTGTTCTTCGCGACCGAGCCGACCGAGGTCAGCGTGGTGGCCTCCTGCTTGCGCACCCGTTCGCCGATGACGTCGATCTGGTCGCGGATCGCCAGCGCCTGTTCGTCGAACAAGAGGTGAAGGTCGCGAAAGCGCGGGCCGCGCACGTGCCAGTGAAAGTTCTTGGTCTTGATGAAGAGGGCGAAGTGATCGGCCAGCAGGCCGTTGAGTTCATCGATGAGAGCGGCTTTCGAATTGGCTTTGGCGTCGGCCATTGCATTTTCTCCGTCTTGTGGTTCGCGGGTGACTTAGGGGTGTCGCCCATGTGGTCATTATCCCAATGCAGGAAAATGGATTGGGTTTCGGGAAAGTTGTCTTCTCGGTGATCGACAAAAGCGATCAGAATGCGGCGAAACGGGCGTCGAGACCGATGAAGAGCGCCGCGAGGGCGAGGGCCACGGCCAGCGCGATCCGCACCGCCCGCAAGGGGAGCCGCGCCAACGCCTCGGGCCCGGCCGTCCAGCCCAGCCCCACCGCCACGGCGCCGCCCAGTGCCCCGCCGAGGCCGGCGGTGAACGGCAAGGCGGTCCAGGCCGCGAGGGCGAAGACCGCGAAGCGGGCGGCATCGCCGATCTGGCGGGCGAGCAGCACCACGAGGATCGCGCCGAGCGAGCGGGTCGGCTCGTCCGGCACCTTCGGGCGGACCGGCAGGGCAAGTTCGGCGGCGGCCATGGCGAGCGCGAAAGCGACCAGCATCTGTCCCGCGCGGCGCGGGAGCAGGCTCGCGAACTCGGCCCCGATCCAGGCCATCGCGGCCGCGGCGAGGCAGGACGAGACCACCGCCACCGCCAGCAGCTGCCCGCTCTGCCCCAGCGCCCCGGCCCAGCGCGCCACCATCCACTGGTCGCGTCCGCCTGCGGCGAGTGCGGCGACCAGCAGCAGCGACAGGAGAAAGCCGTCCACCGCGTCCCGGTCAGGCGGCCCAGGGGCCGGTGATCGCCAGCGTCGCTGCGGGGGAATAGACGTTGACGAACAGCCACTTGCCGTCGGGCGAGAAGCAGCCGCCGGCCAGCTCCGTCTGCGCCCGCAGCCGCGCGATCGAATATGCCTCGCCGGCCGGGGTGATGCCGCGGATGTGGTTGTCGACCACGTCGGTGTACTGGTCCTCGCACACGATGAGGTGTCCGTTCGGGGCGACGGTGAGGTTGTCGCCGTAATCGAACTGGGCCTTGCTGCGGCTTTCGAAGAACAGCTCGACCGTGTCCGGCGCGCCCGCGAGGCCAGGGGTCAGCTTGAGGATCTGCCCGAGCTGCGCCGCCCCGCCGCTGGTGCAGCAGGCGAAAACGGCGTTCTCGCCCATGTGCAGCCCCTCGCCCCGCGCAACCAGCGCCGCGCCGCGCGCCGCCGCCCGCTGGCGCAGGTCGTCCTTCGGGGCTTCCACATCATCGAGATCGATCCACGAGACGCGGTAGGGCTTGCCCACCTCCATCGCCGTGCCGTTCCAGTTGCGCGTGTCGCGCAGCCCTTCGACGACCATCGCCTGGAGCCGCCCGCCTTCGGCGAGGCGGCCGGGGGTCTTGGGGAGGAAGCGGTAGAGCACCGAATCGTCGCGGTCCTCGGTCTGGTAGACGATGCCCGTCGCCGGATCGACGACGGCGGCCTCGTGGTTGAAGCGGCCCATCGCCTTGAGCGGCACGGCATCGACAAGGCCGCGGGCCGAGGCGGGAACCTCGAACACCCAGCCGTGATCCTGCTCCAGACCTTCGCCATAGGGCTGGCCGGGGCCGGTCGGGGCTTCCTCGCAGGTCAGCCAGCTGCCCCAGGGGGTCACCCCGCCCGAACAGTTGCGGATCGTGCCGCCGAGGCTGCGGAACTGGCGCTTGACCGCGAGCGTCGCCGCATCGAGCACGATGGTGGTCGTCCCCCCCGGGACGAAGGCGCCATTGCGCTTGCCGTAGCCCTTGGCGATCGGCCCACCCGCATCGTGACGCGGCTGAAGCTCGTGGTTGCGCACCAGCGCGATCTCGCCGTTGCCGAGGTCGAAGCACCCCATCCCGTCGGCGCGGTCGGGCACGGTGCCGCCGTCGTCCATCGCCATGCCGAGGCGGGAGATGACGCGGTAGGAGAAGCCTTCGGGCAGGTCGAGGAAGCCCTCGGGGTCAGGCGTCAGGGGGCCGTAGGGCGCGGCGCTGCCGCCGGTGCCGGTCGCGCCCGCCGATCCTGCGTTGCCCCGCGCCATGCAGCCGCTGGCGACGAGCGCCGCGAAGGCGGTGGCGGTGGCGGCCGTGCCGAGGAAGCGGCGGCGATCGGGAGCGATGGGCGTGGTCGTCATGGTCGGGGGGTCACTGTCCTGTCTGGAGCGCGGCGAGAATATCGTCCCACCGCACGAATTTGAAGTTCTGGGCCTTGGGCGCGTTCATGCCGTCCTGTGCCATGAAGATGCCGCCGGGGAAATCGGGTCCGAAATCGCGGTTGTCCAGCTCGATCCCGTCGGTCTCCTCGACGCTGCCGAAAGCCCCCGCCGCGATGCGGAACCGGCCCACCGGCGTCACATCGGGCAGGCGGAAGACGGCATAGGCGTTGTCGCCCTGCGAGGAGGCGACGAGATAGCCCCCGTTCGCCCCTTCGGGCGCGATGGCGAGGCCCTCGACATCGGCGACCAGCATCCTGTTGTCGACCGCGGCGACCATGCGCTTGGCGCCGGTGGTCATGTCGATCGCCCAGATCCCGGCGTCCTCCTCGCCGATGTAGAGCGTGTTCGTGCGCGGATCGGCGATGCAGCCCTCGGTCTGGGTCGGCACCTGCGCGAGCGTGGTGGTGGTGCCGCTGAAGGTGCCGTCCGGCCCTTGCGTGATGAGCGTGCGGTAGATCGTGCCCTGCTTGGGCGCGCTGAAGGCGATCACGCCCTCGCGTCCGGCGGGCTTCACCATGCAGATACCGTAGCCCTCGCCCGGGCCGACGGCGATCCTGCCCGCCGGCGTGAGCTGGCCCGTGGCGGTATCGAGCAGGGCGAGGAACAGCTGCACCGTCGCAAGGTCGCTGCGGTCGCTCGCCACCACCAGCACGCGGCCGGCGGACAGTTCGATCAGGTCGACATTGTTGAGGCCGGGGCCGGCGAGGAAGCTCTTCTGGGCACCCTTCAGGTCATAGACGTAAAGGCCGCCCTTCTTGTCGGTCCCGACAATCAGGCTCGCGGCCGGATTGGCCGGGTTGCGCCAGATCGCGGGATCGTCGGCCGCATCCTCGCGCGCCGTCCCGACGGGCGGAGTCTCGGCCCGCGCGGTGACGGTGACCGCCGGATCGCCGGTGATCGCCGGAACCGTCGCGCAGGCGCCTGCGATGCCGAGCGCGAGCAGCGCAAAGCCGTGGAAAGGTCTGATCATGCCGAGCCACCCCGTTTTCGTCCCGAATGGCCCGCCCCTAGGCCGCAAGCATGACAGTTAGGCGACCGTTTGCGCATGGTGCCGCTCCCGCAATTTGAAGAGCTAGCGCCGTCGCCGCGAAAGGCCTAGCCACGGGCAAAACAGATTGTGGGAGAAATGGAAGTCATGAAATTCGAAAGCGGCATGGCCGTGGTTGTCACCGGCGGGGCGAGCGGGCTGGGCAAGGCGAGCGCGCAGGCCTTTGCGGATGCGGGCTGCAGGGTCGCGATCTTCGACATCAACGACGAGGCGGGTGAGGCCCACGCGAAGGCGATAGGCGGCACCTTCCACCATGTCGACATCATGGACGAGGCCAGCGTCGAGGCGGGCTTTGCCGCCGCCCGCGCCGCGCACGGGCAGGAGCGCGTGACGCTCCACTGCGCGATGGCGAGCAGGCGCGGCAAGACGCTCGGCTGGGACAAGGAGGCCGGGGCCTACAAGCGCCTGTCCACCGAGGATTACGCCTTCGGCGCCGAGGGCATCCTCGTCGCCAGCTACCGTGTTGCCAGCATCTCGGCGCTGGGCATGGCCAATGCCGAGCCGTTGAACGAGGACGGGGAGCGCGGCTGCATCATCCTCACCGCCAGCGTCGCCGCGCAGGACGGGCAGATCGGGCAGGTGATCTACGGGAGCTGCAAGGCCGGGGTGAACGGCCTCGTCCTGCCGATGGCGCGCGACCTGATGGACCTCGGCATCCGGGTGAATTCAGTCATGCCCGGGATCTTCGCCACCCCCCTGATGCTGGGGATGAAGGACCGGAACCCGCCGATGTGGGCGCAGCTCAATGCCAGCGTGCCCTTCCCCAAGCGCCTCGGCGAGCCGGAGGAATTCGCGTCGCTGGTGCTCGAGATCGCGCGCAACAGCTACATCAACGGGCACCAGTTCCGGCTGGATGGTGCCATCAGGATGCCGCCGAAGTAGAGGTTTCTCACCACCGTCGTCATTGCGAGGAGCCGCAGGCGACGTGGCAATCCATGGACAGCCGTGGCGGGGTGCAGAACTGCCAGTCCGTGGGTTGCTTCGCTCCGCTCGCAATGACGAGGTGAAACGAAGATGGCCACCGCCACCAACGAATATCCGACCAAGGCCTTTGGCGCGACCGCGCCCGACAGCGGGGTCGGACCGATGTCGATCACCCGCCGGGGCCTGCGCCACGACGACGTGCTGATCGAGATCACCCATTGCGGCATCTGCCACTCCGATCTCCACACCGCCCGCAACGACTGGGGGCGCACGACCTATCCGGTGGTGCCGGGGCACGAGATCGTCGGCATCGTTGCCGCGGTCGGCGAGAGCGTCACCCGCCACAAGGTCGGCGACCGGGTGGCGATCGGGTGCATGGTCGATTCCTGCATGGAATGCGCCCATTGCGAGGCGGACCTCGAACAATACTGCCTCGATGGCGGGATGACCGGGACCTACAACGGCACCGACCGGCGCGACGGTTCGCCGACCCACGGCGGCTATTCCGAGCGGATCGTGGCGCGCGAGGAATTCGTGCTCAAGGTGCCCGACAGCCTGCCGATGGCCGAGGCCGCGCCGCTGCTGTGCGCGGGGATCACCTCCTATTCGCCGCTTCGCACTTGGAAAGTCGGGCCCGGCAGCAAGGTCGCGGTCGCCGGGCTTGGCGGGCTGGGGCACATGGGGGTGAAGCTGGCGGCGGCGATGGGGGCCGAGGTGACCGTGCTGTCGCGCAGCGAGGGCAAGCGCGCCGACGCCGAGAAACTGGGCGCCCATGCCTTCCTCAACACCTCGGACCGCGCGGCGATGAAGGCCGCACGCGGGCGGTTCGACATGGTGCTGAACACCATTCCGGTGCGCCACGACGTCACGCCCTATCTCCACCTGCTGCGGATCGACGGGGTGCAGGTGCTGGTCGGGATGATCGACATGATGCCCGAGTTGCACACCGGCGTGCTGCTGGGGCGCAAGGTGCTGACCGGAAGCGGCATCGGCGGCCTCGCCGAGACGCAGGAGATGCTCGATTTCTGCGCCGCGCACGGCATCCTGCCCGATATCGAGGTGATCCGGATGCAGGACATCCAGAGCGCCTACGACCGGATGGAGGCAAGCGACATCAAGTACCGCTTCGTCATCGACATGGAGAGCCTGCGCACTGCCTGAGCATACATCTGCATGTTCTGCTATCTTCGATGATAACTCTATTCGAATACTCTAATAAGTATAGAATGAGTATTTGGAATTTGTTTCATCGCAGCAACAGTACCCGGACAATATGACAAATCGCGGCACATAACGAATTGTGCGGCGCGAGGCGGGCGTTATTTGGCTTTCTTGCTGCGAACGGAACCCGTTCGAAACAAAAGAAGGTCAAGACGCAGCACGCAGGCGGAACGGTCCCACCTCTCTTTCAGGAGCGTTCCATATGAAACTTCGTTTTGCTTGTGCCGCCTCGGCGCTGACCCTGGGCTGCGCCCTGTCGGCCCCGGCCTTCGCGCAAGGGCCGGACGCCGCCGCGATCGATGCCGCGGCCGCCACCATCGTCGTCACCAACGCCGCCAAGTCCTCCGATGACGAGGCCGCGGCCTTCGACCTCGCCGTGGGCGCCGCCCCGGCCGGGAACGCGATTCCCGTGGGCCTCGGCACCGGCGAGACCGCCGTCTCGAGCGCGGTCATGGTCGCCGCCGCCGCTGCCGCGCAGGATGGCTCGGGCGGGCGCGGGGAACGTTTCTCCGTCGTGCTCAACCAGGATGCCTTCTTCGGCTTCTACCCCACCTTCAACGGCCTCATCCCGGTCGGCGAGAAGGTCGATCTGAGCTTCTACGGCATCCTGTGGACCACATCGGACTTCTCGAGCGCCACCGGCCTCGGCTCCGACCTTTGGACCGAGTTCGGCATCGGCGCCAACTTCATCGCCGCCGACGGCAAGCTGGCGATCAAGCCGCAGATCGGCATCACGAACGGCGCGCTGCTGTCGCGCGGCAACCTCGGGCGCGGGCCCCGCAACACCACCACCACCCTCAATGGCGGCAACGTGTTCGACGGTATCGTGCCGAGCCTCACCATCAACTACAGCGACGACAAGTTCGAAGGCGAGTTCTACGGCGGCTACTACGCCGCGCTGCGCAACCGCAGCGACAATGTCGGCGCGCTCGACTTCCTGCACACCTGGATCAACGCCGGCTACAAGTTCAGCAGCAACTTCTCGGCTGGCGCCCATATCGAGTTCCTCGCCAACACCCGCGCCGATCTGCCCGGCGGCAGCGCCTCGAACGTCTATGAATGGTACGGCCCCTACGTGCAGTTCTCGCTGAGCAAGGGCTTCTTCGCCCGCTTCACCGGCGGCATCGAGG
>ERZ1066121.2561-NODE-2561-length-11310-cov-5.531231_pt1 | contig 11310 bp, 12 predicted proteins | sample MGYA00382768_ERZ1066121 | MGnify/ENA primary metagenome ERZ1066121 (study PRJEB33369, sample SAMEA5778351) | biofilm metagenome | biome: Industrial cooling water; feature: Water cooling tower basin; material: Biofilm | place: United Arab Emirates | collected... | reverse complement strand
GGCGACGGTGTTCGAGCGGCACGGCATCTCGCGCATCTCCGCGCTCGGCGAGAAGCTGGATCCGAACCGTCATCAGGCGATGATCGAAGTGGCGAGCGACACGGCCGAGCCGGGCACGATCGTCCAGGAAATGCAGGCCGGCTACATGATCCGGGACCGGCTGCTGCGGCCGGCGCTGGTCGGCGTGGCGAAGGCCGCGGACGCACCGGTCGGCGCCTGACCGCGCCCCCGCGCCGGTCCGTGGCAGCGGGCGGATTGAACTTTTGCCGGCCAGCCGCTAGATCGCCCGCCACTCTTTGAAAGCAGGCGCATGTTCACCTTCCTCCTCGTCGTCCAGGCGGTCATCGCCACCGCGCTCGTCACGGTGATCCTGATGCAGCGCTCGGAAGGCGGCGGCCTGACCGGCGGCAGCCCGGCCGGCCTGATGTCGGCGCGCGGCGCGGCGGATTTCCTGACCCGGGCGACGGCCGTGCTGGCGACGCTGTTCGTGCTCTGCTGCATCGGCCTTGCGACGCTTGCGTCCCTGGAGCAGCGCACCGGGACCATCGACCCGACGCTTGCCGCTCCCGCCGCCCCGCTCAGCCCGGCCGCGCCGCCTGCGGCCCAGCCGGCGGTGCCGGAGGACCCGCTGGCCGCCGCCGCCCGTCAGGCCGGCGCCGCGCCCGCCAACGAGACCGCGCCGCGCTGATCCCCGCCAACGCGCCGGGGGCGGGGACTTTTTTCGGTCCGCCCGCTTGCCCCGGTGCGGTTCCAACGGCTAAGCGCCGACTCCCATGGCGCGGTACATCTTCATCACCGGCGGCGTGGTCTCCTCGCTTGGCAAAGGCCTCATGGCGGCGTCTCTCGCCGCGCTTTTGCAGGCGCGCGGGTACCGCGTCCGCATCCGGAAGTTCGATCCCTATCTGAACGTCGATCCGGGCACGATGTCGCCCTATCAGCACGGCGAGGTCTATGTGACCGACGACGGCGCGGAGACGGACCTCGACCTCGGCCATTACGAGCGGTTTACCGGCGTGCCGAGCCGCCAGTCCGACAACATCACGTCCGGCCGCATTTACCAGACGATCATCCAGCGCGAGCGGCGCGGCGATTATCTCGGCGCGACCGTCCAGGTGATCCCGCACGTGACCGACGCCATCAAGGCCTTCGCCCAGGCCGAGACCGAGGATCTGGACTTCGTGCTGTGCGAGATCGGCGGCACGGTGGGCGATATCGAGTCGCTGCCGTTCATCGAGGCGATCCGCCAGCTCCGCAACGAACTGGGCCGCGAGCAGACGGTGTTCGTGCACGTGACTTTGGTCCCCTATATCGCCGCGGCCGGCGAGCTGAAGACCAAGCCGACCCAGCATTCGGTGCGCGAACTGACCGGCCTTGGCATCCAGCCGGACGTGCTCGTCTGCCGCTGCGAACATCCGCTGCCGGACAGCGAGCGCGCGAAGATCGCGCTGTTCTGCAACGTGCGCAAGGAAGCGGTGGTGCCGGCGCTCGACGCGCGCAGCATCTACGGCGTGCCGCTGCAATATCATGGCGAGGGCCTGGACCGGGAAGTGCTGCGCGCCTTCGGCATCGAAACGCCGCCGGCCAGCCCCGATCTTTCGCGATGGACCAACATCGTCGACCGGGTCGACAATCCCGAAGGCGAAGTGACGATCGGCGTCGTCGGCAAATATGTCGGGCTGCCGGACGCCTACAAGTCGCTCCAGGAAGCGCTTGTCCATGGCGGCATCGCCAACCGCGTGAAGGTGAACATCCGCTGGCTGGATGCCGAGCTGTTCGAGCGCGACGAGGCCCACCTGGCAGCGCAGCTGGAGCCGATGCACGCGATCCTCGTGCCGGGCGGCTTCGGCGAGCGCGGATCGGAAGGCAAGATCGCGTCCGTCCGCTTCGCGCGTGAGCGCGGCGTGCCGTTCTTCGGCATCTGCCTTGGCATGCAGATGGCCTGCATCGAGGGCGCCCGCAATGTCGGCGGCCTCACCCATGCCTCAACGACCGAATTCGGGCCGACCGACGAACCGGTGGTGGGCCTGATCACCGAATGGATGTCGCGCGAAGGGCTGCAGCGGCGCGAAGCGAGCGGCGATCTGGGCGGGACCATGCGGCTGGGCGCCTATCCGGCGCTGCTGCAGGGCAACAGCGTGGTCGCGTCCATCTACGGCACCAGCGAGATCAGCGAACGCCACCGCCACCGCTACGAAGTCAACGTCCACTACCGCGAGACGCTGGAGCGCGGCGGCCTGATCTTCGCCGGGATGAGCCCGGACGGCCAGCTGCCGGAGATCGTCGAGCGGCCGGACCATCCCTGGTTCATCGGGGTGCAGTTCCATCCCGAGCTCAAGTCCAAGCCCTTCGATCCCCACCCGCTGTTCGCGAGCTTCATCGAGGCGGCGGTCCGGCAGAGCCGGCTGGTGTGACGCGCAGGCGGATCCCCAACGCCCCGTTTACCGCGTCTTCACACCCTGGCTGATAACCATAACGCATGCAGAACGGATCTCTTGCGGCAGGCATTTTCGGCGGGCTCGATGACGGCATCGGCCCCCATCTGCGCGAAAAGCGCTACTCGGTGCTGCTGATCGGCAGCATCGCCCGGGCCGGCGCCCGCAACCGGATGCGCCTGACCGTGCGCAACATCTCCGCCCACGGCCTGATGGGCGAGTGCGCCTATCCGCCGCGCATCGGCGATCTGGTCGACATCGATCTGCCGGGCATCGGCAGCGTGCTTGCCCATGTCCGCTGGGGCGACGGCAACCGGATCGGCGTCGAGTTTGACGGGCCGATCGATCCCACTCTCGCCTTCGCACGCAGCCGGCCGGAAGCGCGACCGGGCCTGCGCCCCGCTCACTGAGGGGGAACCGGCTCCGGAACGGCGGCTGCGAGGCGCGCATGGAGCGCGCTGGCGAGCACCGGATCGGCAAGGATTCGATCGAGCACAAGGCCGGCCGCGCCGGTTTCGGCCGTCGCCATCGCGGCGGGATCGACGCAGCGATAGGGGCGGGCCGCCATCAGCGCCGCCAGCGCGTCGAGCATCTCGCCCGGCGGCAGCGCGAGCAGCCGCGCCAGCATCTCATCTTCCAGAGCGAGCTCGAACCGCTCGGCGTGCGCCGCTCTCCATCCCATGGCGCGGGTCGAAGCATTTGATTCGACGAGGTCGGACCCGCTTTCGACGAGCGACAGGTGGCGACGACGAACGACATTTCGCGCGGCTGTGACGCAGGTCACTGGCGGCCCCGGGCAGGACCGCTAAGCTGCGGCTGTTGGTTGCGTCGCGTCCGCCCCGAGAGGATCGAAGCCCATGAACGCTGAGGAACTGGCGCGGCTGCTGCCCTCCCGCGCGCTGCTCAAGGCCTGGACGACGGAGGAGCTGGACGCGCTCCTTGCCCGCGCGTCGCTGCACCCGATGCGCAAGGGGGATGTGCTGCTGCGCCAGGGCGATCCCGGCGACAGCCTGATCGTGCTGCTCGACGGGACGCTGCGGATCAGCATGGTCTCCTCGAACGGCCGCGAGATCATCCTCGATTATGCCGAGGCGGGCAGCGTGCTCGGCGAGATCGCGCTGCTCGACGGCGGTGAGCGGACGGCCAGCGTCACCGCGCTTGGCGACGGCCAGTATCTGCGGCTGGGCGCCGCTGCCTTCCGCGCCCTGATCGAGCGCTTCCCGGGGATCGCGCTGCGGCTGTTGCGGGAAATGGCGCGGCGGCTGCGCAACGCCGACCTGACGATCGAGAGCGACCGCGCCTACGCCTCGGGGCCGCGGCTCGCGCGGACGCTGCGGCGCCTGATCCGCCAGGGGGAAGGTGGCGCCGGACTGAGGCTCGACCTCAACCAGAGCGAGCTCGGCGCCTTTGCCGGGATCAGCCGAGAGAACATCAACCGCCAGCTCGCCGCCTGGGCCGATGCCGGTATCGTGACGCTCGAGCAGGGGCGGGTCCGCATCCTCGAATTCGCCACGCTGGAGGAGATCGCCGCTGGCAATGCCGCTGTGCAGGAAGCGGGAGCGATCCTCGCGCGCGTCGTCCTTCTTGCCGGCGATGAGCAGGAGATTCTGCTGGGCAGTGATGTCGATTTCGTCGCGCTTGAAGCCGGCGACGGCGAGCGTGATGCGGTAGCGGTCCTCGGCCAGCCGCTCGAGATCGAAGGGCGGGTAATTGTCGCCGCCATTGGCCGCACGGGCGCTGTTCTCGAGCAGGTCGAACAGCCGGTCGAAGCCGACCATCGAGCGGCGATAGGGAGTGAGATCGAACGTGCGCATATCATATCCTCCAATGAGCAATGTGACCTTGTCTGGCGCCCCGAATGGCGACGCCGATGCGTCCGCCGGGTCCCTGACGGCGACCCGACGCTACGGAATGTGGGATCGCCGCGTGCCGCTTCAAGAGTGGCGGCCGCCCTTTCGGCGCGCGGCGAATTCGCCTAAGCGGACGGCCTGATGCTGGATATCGCGCCCACCGAATTGCTCCTGTGCGCCGTCGTCGCGCTGGTGGTGATCGGCCCCAAGGACCTGCCGAAGGCCATGCGCGTCCTTGGCCACTGGGTTGGCCGGGTGCGGGGCATGGCCCGCCAGTTCCGCTCGGGCTTCGACGCGATGGTCCGCGAGGCGGAGTTCGAGGAAATGCAGCGCAAATGGGCGGAGGAGAATGCCCGCATCATGCGCGAGCATCCGATGGTGCCTGATGCCGCGGCGCCCACGCCGGCCGACGTGGCCGAGGCCGATGCGCAAATGCCGCCGCCATCGCCGCCCGCGCCGCCGCCGCCCGCGCCGGCGGGGATGGAGTCGCAGCCGGGCCCGTCGCCGCGCCCCGCCGACCGGGAGAGTGGCGAGCGATGAAGGACATTGACGAGACGCGCGCGCCGCTTCTCGACCATCTGATCGAGCTGCGGCGGCGGCTGCTGTGGTCGGTCGCGGCACTGGCGGCGGCGTTTTCCGCCTGCCTTTACTTCGCCGAACCGATCTTCGCGTTCCTCGTCCAGCCGCTGCTTGCCGCGGGCCAGGGGCGGATCATCTACACCGACGTCTTCGAGGCGTTCTTCGTCAACCTCAAGGTCGCCTTCTTTGCCGCGATCATGGTCGCCTTCCCGGTGCTCGCCACCCAGCTCTGGCAGTTCGTCGCGCCGGGTCTCTACCGGAACGAGAAGCGCGCGCTGCTGCCGTTCCTTGTGATGACGCCGGTGCTGTTCACCGGCGGCGCGGCGCTGGCATATTATGTGGCGATGCCGGTGGCGTTGCGCTTCCTGCTCGGCTTTCAGGGGGACGTCGGCGGGGTTCAGCAGGAAGCGCTGCCCGGCGTCGGCAACTATCTGAACTTCGTCACCAAGTTCCTGTTCGGCTTTGGCGTCGCCTTCCTGACGCCGGTGCTGCTGATGCTGCTCGAGCGGGCCGGCATCGTCACGCGCGCCCAGCTTGTCGCCGGCCGGCGCTACGCGATCGTCGGCGCGTTCGTGATCTCCGCAGTGCTGACGCCGCCGGACATCCTTTCCCAGCTGCTGCTCGCCATCCCCTTGGTGCTGCTTTACGAACTGGCGCTGATCGCCATCTGGATCACCGAGCGGCGGCGCGGGAAGGCAGCCTCCCCGGCCGAAGCCGAGGAGGCCTGATCGAGCTTAATCCTTGATTTCCTCGCGCACTTCCTCGCTCGCCGACTGAAGATCTTCGCCGGCGCCTTCGACCGTGTTGCACGCCGCGAGCACCAGCGTGCCCGAAGCGAGGAGCAGTGCCAGATATTTGCGAACCATCATGTATCTCCTTGAACCCGCGCGCCCGGAGGCGTGCGCGCGCCGGCGACCAATGCGCGAGCGGCGCGCCCGTTCCGGCGCAGCGACGAACGGCCCCGGCGATACGATGACGCAAAAAATTTGGGCCCGGATGCGCCACCGGGGGGTGGTTGGCGTATCCGGGCCCATTTTCTTGGATAGCGAGAGCGGGGGGGCAAAAGGTCACTATCCGAAGGGCAGAACGCGGACCGGCGAGGCGGGTTCCCGGCCGGAATCGTTTTTTTCTAATTTTTTTCCGCCGCGTCGGGATCGGCGATCAGCGGGAAATCGACGCTGAAGCTGCCGCCCGCTTCGTCCCGGTCCAGCCCCGACCGCAGCTGGCGCGACAGCCCTTCGAGCACCCGGCCGTAGCGCTGGCCCAGCGCGCGGGCGAGCTCTTCCCCCTCGACCAGTGCCGGCGAGGAAATGGTCAGTCGGGCGCGGGCCGCGACGGGCGTGGTCGAAACCGCCACGCGAATGGCCGGGGCGGGATCGACGTTCATCGCCAGTTCGATCAGCTCGGTCAGCAGAAAGGCGAGCGGGATCGCGGTGTCCTGGCCGACCTGGCGCGTCGGCACGTCCATCAGCACGGTGAGGCGTGCGGATTCGCTCGGCGCCGTCGCCCGCAGGTTGGACGTCAGTTCGCCGATCAGCGCGCGCAGATTGACCCCGCGATTTTCCTCCAGCTCCGCATAATGGTTGCGATGGACCACGGCGAGCGCGTCGACCCGGCGGCTGATCGAGGCATAGGCGGCGATCGCCTCGGGCGTGCGGGCGGAGCGGGCGTGGAGGTTGATCAGGCTGGAGACGACCTGGAGGTTGTTCTTGACCCGGTGATGGACCTCGCGGGTCAGCTTGGTCTGGCGGCTGAGGCCGAGGGCCAGCTCGGTCTCGGGCGCGGCGACCGTTCGGCTCATGGCCCGAAAGGTCTCGCACAGTTCCTCGATCGCGCGGGCCGGGATGGCCATCCGGGCGAGCGGCCGCATGATCTCTCCGGGCTGATAGTCGGCGATGCTCGCCCGCAGGCGCGCGAGCGGCTCCAGGATGAAGCGCTGGATGACGATCCACGCGACGATCAGCGCGGCCGCCCACATCATCAGCGGCAGCAGCATCGTGGTCAGCTGGGCGGCGGTGAACGGCACGCGTCGCGCCGTGATCATCAGCGAGATGGGCACGCCCGGCACGGCCGCCACGGCTTCCTCCAGCCGGTCGAACACGCCGGTTTCGACGCTGCTGATCAGCGGCAGCATGCCGCCGTCTCCGCCCAGCGTGAGGTTGACCGGCAGCACCAGATCGCGCGGGCGCACGATCGCGGCAAGGCGGGTGCGCGGATAGCGCGCGACGCCGACAAAGGCGCGGGTCTCGCTGTGCGCCTGGAGCTCCAGCGCATCGCCCATCAGCTGGGCACTGAGCGGGGCTGCGGGATTGCGCACGATCGCGCTCGCGAGCCCGACCGAGCCGCAGACCGGGCGTCCGGCGCGGGTGACGATCGCATAGTCGACGGCGCGCTCCCCGCTGGTCGCAAGCACGCTGGCGGTGCGGCCGCAGACTGCCGCTTCATCGGCGCCGCGCTCGAGGAGATTGACAGCGGCCCGCAGCGCCGCGACGTCGATCGCGAGTTCCGAGGCGAGCCGCCGGGCGCTGTCCGCGGCGGCGACGCGGACCAGCGCGCGCCGCTCCAGATCGGCAGTGCGCGCGCTCTGCAGCGAGGCGAAGACGCCGATCAGCCCGATCGGCAGCAACGCCAGGCTGAGCAGCACGAGGAGCCTGGCGCCTGTGGACAGCCGGGCGAAGCGATCGGAGATGTTCACGTCAGACGAAGGGAACCGCGGCTGGCCATCAGCCGCGATTATTTGAGCTTGTTGAGAAGGTCCAGCATCTCAGGCGGGACATCCTCCCGCACTGCATCCTGATAGACGCGGCGCAAGGCGTCGCCGACGTCCTTGCCCGATGTCTCTGCCTTGGAGGAGTCGTCTCCTCCCGGTCCCGGTTCCTTGCGTTGCGCGCTCAATACCAACTCAGCCCCCCAAATGCGACCCGTTGGCCGATCGGTTCAGGTGTACGTTCCGCACGGCGATCACCGCCTCGGTCAATAAGGCAGCGGCGCCGATGAAACCAAGATCGATTTCGTTTGTTCCAGCCGGCGCGCCAGATTTTTTCACCCGTCCGGCGCTTGGGGAGGGGGGCCTTGCAAGCCTGTCATGTCCGATCCACCAGGGCGGGGAAGCTTGGAGGTTCCGCGGATCATGACGCTCGGTCAACAACTGGCCCCCCACCTTCCGTTCCTGCGCCGCTACGCCCGCGCCTTGACCGGCAGCCAGGCGCATGGCGACAATTATGTCAAAGCCGCCTTGCAGGCGATCGTCGAGGCGCCCGAGCAATTCCCGCGCGACGTCGATCCCCGGCTGGGCCTGTACAAGACGTTCCAGGCGATCTGGACCTCCGTCAACGTCGCCAACGATGACGAGGCGGGGGCGCTTGCCGCGGCCGACCATGAGGCGATCGCCCAGGCCCGGCTGGCGCGGATCACGCCGCTGCCGCGCCAGGCGCTCCTGCTGACCGCAATGGAAGGCTTCACGCCCGAGGACGCCGCCTATCTGATCGAGACCGACGCTGACGATGTCGAGCGGCTGGTGGCGGAAGCGCTTGCCGAGATCGAGGCGCAGACCCGCGCCGACGTGCTGATCATCGAGGACGAACCGATCATCGCGATGGATCTGGAGACCATCGTCCGCGATCTCGGCCATGATGTGACCGGCGTCGCCGTCACCCGCGACGAAGCGGTCGCGCAGGCGATGGCGCGGCGCCCGGGCCTGGTGCTGGCCGACATCCAGCTGGCCGACGACAGTTCCGGCATCGATGCGGTGAAGGACATCCTCGCCGAATTCTCGGTGCCGGTGATCTTCATCACCGCCTTTCCGGAGCGGCTGCTGACCGGGGAACGGCCGGAGCCGACCTTCCTGATCACCAAGCCGTTTCAGCGGTCGACCGTCAAGGCGGCGATCGCCCAGGCATTGTTCTTCGATCGCTCGACCGTTCCGGCCTGATTGCCGGCGTTCGGAACCTGCCACGGCGGCCCGCGTTGTCGAGGGGTCGATGTGGCAGGGGCGAAACGAATGCAGGAACCTGAGGTTCACAAGAACCGTACCGAAACGCGGGCCGGCTCCACTCCGGGGCTGGTGCGCTGGATTCTGGTCCTCTCGACCGGGCTGGCAGTGATCGCGATGGCGGTCCTGCTGTGGGTGTGGTGACCGCCGGCTGTCCGGCCCGTTGGCGGGGCGGCGTCCCCGCGATGCTCCTCCATTCTGATGGATGTTGAATGGCTGAATCGTCCGCCCGTCGTCTCGACCCGCCCGCCGAGCCGGTGCCGCATTCGGCGCTGTCCGATCAGGATTTCCGCGAGCAGCTGGCACTGGTCATTCCCCATTTGCGGGCGTTCGGGCGCTCGCTGTCGGGGAATCGCGACACCGCGGATGACCTGGTGCAGGAAACGCTGCTGAAGGCCTGGGCGGCCCGCAAGCGCTTCCAGGCGGGCACCAACATGCGCGCCTGGACGTTCATCATTCTGCGCAATCTCTATCTGAGCCAGATGCGCCGCGCCCGCTTCAAGGGCGAGTGGGACGACATGGCGGCCGACCGGCTGCTCGCCGCCCCCGCAAGCCAGGATCGCCACGTCGAGCTGGCCGACATGCAGCGCGCGCTGATGCATCTGCCGCAGCCGCAGCGCGAGGCGCTGATTCTGGTCGGCGCCGGCGGCTTTGCCTATGAGGAAGCGGCGGAAATCTGCGGCGTTGCCGTCGGCACCATCAAGAGCCGGGTCGCACGTGGCCGCGTGGCGCTGGAAGCGCTGCTGAGCGAAGGCGCGCTCCCCTCCCGCCGCGATGCGCCCGACAATCAGGGCCGCGGCGCGCTGGAGACCATCATGGACCAGGTCGATACGCTGAGCCGCGATCTCGACCCTGCGCCGGACGCCGAGCGAGGGTCCCCGGACTGACGGGTGACGCCGGCCGCCGTCCAGCCGCTCAGTAGCGGATGCGATCCAGCTCTTCGAGAGCGGCCTGCCAGTCGGCGGGAAGCGAACAGCCGTCCCGAAACGCGGTCTTCAGCGCGCGGCCGACACCTTCGGTTTCCGAAGGCGGGGCCACCGCCACGAACCGGTCCTCGCGCTCGTCGCGCTTCGCCATTGGACGCTGCAACATAGAATAAGAACGCGGCCACGCGCATCCGGTTGCCTGGCGGTTGCGAGAGCCGGTCCGGGCGGGCAGAAGGCGCGCATGACCGGTCCGTCCGATGCGGCCGTCGGAGCGCTCGCGCGTGCCGCCGCCCATGCGCCTTTTCTCCGCGGCCTGATCGAGCGGCATCCCGATCTGGTCGCCCGGCTCGAGCGGGGCGATGTCGAGGGTGCGCTTGCCGCCTGCCCGCCAGCGGATCCCGGTCTGCCGGTTGCGCGGGCGCTGCGGCTCGAACGGGCGCGGACCGCGCTGGTGGTCGCGATCGGCGATCTCGCCGGGCTGCTCGATCTGGAAGGCGTGATGGCGGCGCTGTCCGGCCTCGCCGACCGCGCGCTCGACCGGGCGATCCGGACGGCGATCGCCGAACGGACGCCGGATGCGCCGGCCGCTGGCTTTGCCGCGATCGCCCTCGGCAAGCATGGCAGCCTCGAGCTCAATTACTCGTCCGATATCGATCCGATTCTGATCTTCGATCCAGAGACGCTGCCGCGGCGGGCGCGGGAGGAGCCAGGCGAGGCGGCCGTGCGGATCGCGCGCCGGGTGGTCGAGCTCCTGCAGGCGCGCGACGCCGACGGCTATGTCTTCCGGGTCGATTTGCGGCTGCGGCCGTCGCCGGAAGTCACGCCGATCGCGCTGCCGGTCGATGCCGCGATCGGCTATTACGAATCAAGCGCCGCGGCCTGGGAGCGGGCCGCCTATGTGCGCGCCCGCGCGGCCGCCGGCGACACGCTGCTGGGGCAGGGCTTTCTCGACGCGATCCGCCCGTTCGTGTGGCGCCGGGCGCTCGATTTCGGCGCGATCGGCGAAATCCGGGCGATGTCCCACCGCATCCGCGACCATCATCTGAGCGGTCAGGCCTTCGGCCCCGGCTTCGACCTGAAGCGCGGCCGGGGCGGCATTCGCGAAGTGGAATTCTTCGCCCAGATCCATCAGCTGATCCATGGCGGCCGCGAGCGCGAGCTGCGCGCGCCGGCCACGCTGCCGGCGCTCGCGGCCTTGGCCGCGCATGGCCGTATCGCCGCCGAGGAAGCGGTCGCGCTGGCCGATGCGTATCGCCTCTTCCGGACGATCGAGCACCGGCTGCAGATGATCGACGACCGCCAGACGCACCAGCTGCCGCCGGACCCGGAGGCGCTGGCGGCGGTGGCAAGGCTCCATGGCCTGGCCGATGGCGACGGCCTGCTCGCGCTCCTCGCCCCGCACGCCGCCCGCGTCGGCCGGATCTATGATGCGCTCGACAGCGAACCGGGAGCAACCCTGCCGACCGACGCCGACGCGCTGGCTGAGGCGCTGGCCGTTGCCGGCTTTGCCGCCCCCGTCGCCGAGGCCGCCG
>ERZ1066121.2560-NODE-2560-length-11321-cov-10.688621_pt1 | contig 11321 bp, 6 predicted proteins | sample MGYA00382768_ERZ1066121 | MGnify/ENA primary metagenome ERZ1066121 (study PRJEB33369, sample SAMEA5778351) | biofilm metagenome | biome: Industrial cooling water; feature: Water cooling tower basin; material: Biofilm | place: United Arab Emirates | collected... | reverse complement strand
GTCCCGGCCGCCGCCGCCGCCACTCCGCAGCCCGTCGCCGGTGCCGACGGGGGGAGCGCCGCCGGCGCGGCGGACAGCACGGCGCTGCGCGCCGCCGCCGACAGCGGGCGCATCGCCGGCAACCCGGCGGCGACGGTGTGGCTGATCGAGGTCAGCGACTTCGAGTGCCCCTACTGCAAGCGGTGGCACGACGAGTCGTACGACGCCCTGCATCGCGAGTACGTCGCCACCGGGAAGGTGCGCATGGCCTACGTCCACTTCCCCCTGGCGCAGCATCCGCAGGCGCTGCCGGCCGCCGAAGCGTCGATGTGCGCGTCGGCGCAGGGGAAGTTCTGGGAGTACCAGTCGCGCCTCTTCCAGACCGTCGAGCGCTGGGGGAAGCCCGGCGACCAGAGCGCCGTCTACGACGAGTACGCGCGCGCCCTCGCGCTCGACCTGCCGCGCTTCCAGCAGTGCACGCGCTCGCGCGTGATGCGCGCCCTCGTCGAGGCCGACCGCGACCGGATGGAGCGCGCCGGGGTGCAGAGCACGCCCAGCTTCTTCGTCGGCAACCAGGCGATCGCCGGCGCGCAGCCGACGGCGGTCTTCCGCGCGGCGCTCGACGCCGCCCTGGCCGGCCGCCCCGCCGCGCCGCCCCGCTGAGCCCCGGCCCCGTCCGCGCCGCACGGCGCCCGCATCCACGCCGAGTCGCGCGATGAACGCCCTCGTCCGTCCGTTCTACGCGATGGGGGGGATGGTCGCGCGCGCCGGTGCCGCGCTCGCCCCGGACGGCGGCGGCAAGCTGCGGCGCTCGCTCCGCGCCCGGCGCGGCATCCGCACCCGGTACGCCACCTGGGGGCGGGAGCGCCGCGACGCCGCGCGCCCCCTGCTCTGGGTCCACGCCCCGTCGGTGGGCGAGGGGTTGCAGGCGCGCCCGCTGCTCGAGCTCGCCCGCATTGAGGCCCCGGCGCTCCAGCTCGCCTACACCTACTACTCGCCGAGCGCCGAGCCCTTCGCCCGGGGGCTCGACGTCGACTTCCTCGACTACCTCCCGTTCGACACCGGGGGCGACGCCGTCGCCGCGCTCGAGGCGCTGCGCCCCTCGGCGCTCGTCTTCAGCAAGCTCGACGTCTGGCCCCTGCTCGTCGACCAGGCGGTGCGCCGGCGGGTGCGGCTCGGGCTGGTGAGCGCCACGCTGGCGCCCGGGTCGGGGCGCCGCCGTGGCTGGGCGGGGCTCGTGCTGCACGACGCCTATCGCCAGCTCGACCTGGTCGGCGCCATCAGCGAGGACGACGCCGAGCGCCTCGTCGCCCTCGGCGTGCGCCCCGAGCGCGTGCGCGTCACCGGCGACACCCGCTACGATCAGGTCTGGCGCCGGGCGCTCGCCATCGATCGGGAGGGTCCGCTCCTCGCGCCGCTGCTCGCCACCCCGTCGGCGCGGGCGCGGGCGGCGCGGGCGGCGACCACCGGCGGGGTGAGCGCCGGGGAGCGCTTCACCCTCGTGGCCGGCTCCACGTGGCCGGCCGACGAGGCGGTGCTGCTCGACGCCTGGCAGACCGTCCGCCGCCAGAACCCGCAGGCGCGGCTGGTGCTCGCGCCGCACGAGCCGACGGTGCCGCACCTCGCACGGCTGGAGGGGTGGGCACGGGCGCAGCGGGCGACGCTCGCGCGGCTGAGCGCGATCGAGAGCGGGGAGGGAGGCGCGGACGTCGACGTGGTGCTCGTCGACCGGGTGGGAGTGCTCGCCGAGCTCTACGGTGCGGGCGACGCCGCCTTCGTCGGCGGGGGCTTCCACGGCGCCGGCCTCCACTCGGTGCTCGAGCCGGCGGCGTGCGCCCTCCCGGTGACCTTCGGCCCCGAGCATCGCGGCAGCCGCGACGCCGGGCTCCTGCTGGGGGTCGGCGCCGCCACCGCCGTGACCAGCGCCCGCACGCTCGCCGAGCTGCTGCGCCGCTGGATGACCAGCGACACCCTGCGCCGGCACGCCGGCGAGGAGGCCCGCCGGGTCGTCCAGGGCGGACTCGGCGCCGACCGGAAGGCGTGGGGGCTGGTGAGCGAGCTCCTTGAGTAGGGCGCCGGGCGGGGCTCGGCGGGCGGCGATCTCCCGCCCTGCCGTCAGCCCGCCGCCTCTCCCGGCCGGTGCAGGTAGAACCCCTGCACCAGGTGGACGCCGATCTGCCGCACGGCCTCGAACTCCTCCTCGCGCTCGACCCCCTCGGCGATCACCCGGGCGCCCTGGTCGTTGGCGAACTTCACCATCGTCTCGACCAGGTTCTGCTTGATGAAGTTGGTGTCGATGCAGGTGATGAGCGACATGTCGAGCTTGATGAAGTCCGGCTCGAGGTTGGCGATCGAGCCGAGCCCCGCGTAGCCGCTCCCCGCGTCGTCGACCGCGAAGCGGAAGCCCGCGTCGCGGAACGCCTTGAGGCGGCCGCGGAACTTCGGGTAGTCCTTGATCGCCGTGCGCTCGGTGATCTCGATGACCACGCGCCGCGGGTCGGAGACGCCGAGCGTGCGCTCGTCGAACTCCGGGTCGCCGAAGTCGAGCGGGTCGACGTTGAGGAAGAGGAGCTGCCCGTCGTCGAGCCGCGTCATCGCCTCGACGGCGCGCCCCCGGCAGAGCCGCCCCAGCTCCCAGAGCAGGTCCGCCTCGGCGGCCACCTCGAACATCACCTCGGGGCTGCGGAGCGTGCGCATCATCCCGCGCGCCAGCGCCTCGTAGCCGACCACGCGGCGGGTCGTCGCCTCGACGATCGGGTGGTAGTCCACGTACACCAGCCGCTCGCGCAGCGAGGTGCGCAGGTCCGCCACCTTGCGGGCCCGCTCGCGCTCGCCGACGCTCTTGGCGGCGTTGGCCGCCTCGCGCATCCCGCGGTAGATCAGCCGCTCCAGCCGCACCTTCGGGTTGTAGTACACGTGCGCGACGCCGACGTAGATGTCGAACATCGCCGCGATCTCCTCCCCGAACGCCGTCTCCAGCCGGCGCCCCACCTCGGCCTGCAGCCGACCGGCGAGCTCGGTGATCTCCGCGTCGCTCGCCGCCGCCCGCCCCGCCGGCGGGACGTGGAAGAGCACGAGGTCGGCGTCGTTGATGTGCGAGACGAGCGCCCGCGAGCCCGACAGGGCGCTGCCGTCGAGCAGCTCGCGCGTCACCTGCGCCGTGGTCTCGAGCACGGCGTCCATCTTCTCCCAGCCGTAGAGCTCCTCGAGCTTGCTGTAGCGCACGAAGTTGAGGTAGAGCACCACCACCTCGCCGCGCTCCTTGATGAGCGCCCGCGAGCGCTCGATCGCCAGCGGCAGCGACGGGAGCCCGGTGCGCCCGTCGAGGAGGAGCTGCTCGTACTCGGCGCGCTCGATCCGGTCGGCCAGCGCCGCGCCCGTGGGCACGGCGCGCGTCATCGCCGTGCGCACGCGGGCGGCGATCTCCTCGGCGTCGGCGGAGGGGCGGAACCAGTCGTCGGCGCGCAGCTCCGCGGCGCGCCGGCGCATCGTCTCGTCGGCGCAGGCGACCACCACCGGGACGCCGACGCGGCGCGCCGCCGTGAAGACGTCGCGCATCGCGTTCGGGTTCTCGGTCGTGAGCACCACCGCCCGCGCGTCGGGGACCGCCGCCAGGGCGCGGATCAGCGCCGGCGGCTCGCGCACGTCCACCGCCCAGTCGCCGAGCAGCCGCGCCGCCTCGCGCACGGCGGCCACGTCGCTGTCGGCCAGCAGGTGCGGGCGGTACGGGTCGTCGGCGCCCCGCGACATGCCCCCCGCTCCCGCCGGCGCCGGTCGCCCCGCCACCGGCGGTCCGACGACGGCCGGCTCGCGTTCTCCCGGCGGACGCCCGTTCGCGCTCCCCCTCCCCGTCGCGTCGCCCGCCGTCATCGGCGCCCGCTCGGCCGCCCCCCGCTCGCGCCCGATCCTGCACGGAGCGCGCGGCGCCGCGAGGGGGCGGGCACCCCGCGGGGGAGTGCCGGGATCGCGCCCGCCCGAACCCGGTGGCGAGACTCGGCGGTGGGTCGGAGACCGGGAGGGCGGCGCGGAGGAGCGGAGGGGGGCATCAGGCGGGGTGAGGGCGCGGTGCGACGCTCCGGGCGCGGCAAGTTGTGCACCGCGATCGCCGGCGGCGGGTGACTCGCCCCGGCCCGGTTCGCTCGGGGTGCGGCACACGGGGCACCGCTTCGGGGGAGCGCCGCGAGGCAGGCGCGCCGCGCTGCGGCGTGCCCCGCGCGAGCCGACCGCGTCAGTTCGGCGGGACGACGATCGGGCCGACCTCGCCGACCTGCCCGCCCCCGCTCAGCCGCACCGCGGCGAGCACGGCGAGCCCGACGATCACCCCGGCGGCCAGCCACGAGCGCGGCCGGTCGAGGCGGCGCTCGGTGACCTCGGCCACCGCGGAGCGCGGGAACGCCACCAGCTGGCGCTGCCACAGGTTGTCGATGCCGGTGGCGAGCGCGGTACGGATCAGCGCCAGCTCGACCGTGTCGCCGCGCACCGTGCGCACCACCCCCTCCGCCTCGCGCACGTTCGGGCCGAGCTGGGCGGCGAGCTCGCCGCTCCCGAGCGGCGTCAGCGTGACGGTGACGCGAGCGCCAGGCTGGGGGAGCGTCGTGACGGGGACGGTGCGGTGACACCCCACGGTGAGGAGCGTCGCCACCACCACGGCCAGCTGGCGGCGGTCGCGGAGCAGAGACATGGACGACGGTTGGACGACGGGGGAGATGGTGCGCGGCGACCCGCCCCGCAGCGCGCGCCGCGGGGCGGGTCGACGGGCGACGATGCCCCCGCCCCCGCCGCCCCGGACGGGCGACGCGGGCGGGGGGCGGCGTGGCCGGGAGCCGCTCAGGTGCAGGCGTTCGGGTCGTTCCAGTTGCGCTGCGGCTGCGCGCCGGGCGCCGGGATGTTCGGGTTCGCGTTGCGCTCCGAGAAGGCGTACGGCAGGCGCCCCGGGATGTCGGCGGCCGAGGTGAAGTTCGCCCCGCCCGGCGTCAGCCGCGGGGTGCAGAGCCGCTTCCAGTCGTTCCAGGCCTCGATGTTCTGGAACATCGCGACGTACTTCTCCTCGGCGATCTGCCGCAGCGTGATCGGTGCGGCGAGCGCCGGCAGCCCGACGGCCGAACGCACCGCGTTGACGTTCTGCAGCGCCCCCGCGAGGTCGCCCGTCTGGAAGCGCGCCTCGGCGAGGATCAGCTGGTTCTCCGTCCAGGTGACGAGCGGCTGGCGGAAGTCGTTCGCCAGGCGCGGCACCGGGTTGACCGTCGACGCCCCCGCGGCGAAGCGCCCGAACTGGTCGGCGCCGCGGTAGGTGGCCGCACCGACGGTGATCCCGGCCGGCGCGCCCGCCGGGGCCGCACCGGCGGACGGCGTGAACCAGCGGGCGAGGCGCGGGTCCTGGCGCTGGGCGAGCAGGGCGAGGAACTGCTGGTTCGCCGTCATGTCGGTGCGCGAGCCGAGGAACTGCGCCCAGATGTTCGCGTCGACGTTGATCGTCTGCCCGTGGAACGAGCGCAGGTTCCCGGGCGCCTGGCCGTCCATGGCCTGCGTCGGGGTGGTCGGCGCCTCGTCGATCCCCTGCTGCGCCGCGGCGAGCGCCGCCTGGTACGCCGGGGCGCCCAGGCGCTCCGCCGTGTGCAGGTGGAAGCGCGCCTTGAGCGTGTTGGCCGCCTTGATCCAGCGCGTGGCGTTGCCGTTGTAGATCACGTCCTGGCCGAGCGCCGGGGCGCCGGCCGGCACCTGCCGCAGCGCGGCGATCCCGCTGTCGAGCTTCGCCTGCACCGCGGCGTAGACCTGCTGCTGCGGATCGAGCTTCGGCGTGACGACGTCGCCGGCGGCCTCGCTGTACGGGATGTCCCCCCAGATCGAGGTCATCGTCCCGATGCGCAGCGCCTCCATCACGAGGGCGATGCCCAGGACGCGCTGGTCGTTGGCCTCGCGCGCCGTCGCCTGCAGCGCCCGCAGGTCGACGAGCCCGCCGCCGGTGAAGTTCTGGTTCCAGAACGTGTTGGCGTCGGACTCGGTGAAGGTGTACCGGGCGCCGTAGTCGGCCTGCTGGTTGTTCGTGCCGCTCAGGTGCTGCACGAACATCGAGGCGAGCCGGGCGAGCTGCCCCGACTGCTGGTTGCCGAGCGAGATCTGCGTCGCCACGAGCAGCTGCAGCGGGGCGGCGACGATCGGGGCGTTCGGGTTGTCGGTCAGCCGCTCGCCGGTGAGGAAGTCCGAGCACGCGCCCGCGCCGAGGGCGAGCGCGAGCGCGGCCGTGCCACCGGCGACGCGACGCGTGATGCGATGAGTCAGGATGCGCATGTCGCGGGTGCGCTCAGCGGTTGAGGCCAACGGAGATCACGAACGACCGGGCGGTCGGCGCGTTGAACCAGTCGAAGCCCTGCGTGATGACGGCGCCGCCGGAGAGCGAGGTCTCGGGGTCGAACCCGGTGTAGTCGGTCCACAGCCCCAGGTTGCGCCCGGCGAGGCGCAGGTCGATGCTGCTCATCCCGAGCGAGCGCTGGACGAAGCGCTGGTCGAGGGTGATGCCCAGCGAGAGCTCGCGCAGGCGCACGTAGCTCCCGTCCTCCTGGAAGGGCGAGACGGGCCCGCCGATGCCGCCGGTGCCGGCGTACCAGCTCTCGCCGATGGTGACCTCGCGCCCGGCGCCGGGGCCGACCACGGGGAAGCTCGCCGGCCCGACGCCGCCGAGGCGGTAGTTCTGCCCGAAGACCGCCGTGCGGCCGCGGTCCTCGGTGTCGCCGTGCGTGCCGTAGTTGTACATCGACGCCTTCGTCATGTTCTGGATCGTGCCGCCGCGGCGGATGTCCCAGAAGCTGTTGAGCGAGAGGCGCCGGAAGGTCAGCCCCGTGCGCACGCCCGCCGTGTAGTTCGGGTTCGGATCGCCGATGAGGCGCTCCGTCGGGTCGGCGATCGGGAAGCCGTTGGTGCCGATGTAGAGCGCCCCATCCGGCGCGTTCGCCGTGCGGCAGGCGGCGTTGATGTCGACGCCGCCGACGCGGTTGCTCGCCTCGCCGTAGCGGCAGCGGGCGAAGTCCGAGCCGCGGATCACGCCGAGCTGCTGGCCGACCTGCGCGAACGTCGAGCGGCCGCCGAACGGCGCGCCGACGAGGAGCGTCTGCACCGCCGAGTCGCCGAGCGACTGCACGCGGTTGCGGTTGAAGGCGTAGTTGCCCCCCACGTCGAGCTGCCAGTCGCGCGTCTGGAGCACGCGGACGTTGCCCTGGAGCTCGAGCCCGATGTTGCGCATCCGGACCGCGTTGCGCACCTCGCTGGTGAAGCCGGTCGAGGGGGAGAGCGGCGCGTTGACGATGCCGCCGCGGGTCTGCTGGACGTAGTAGGTGACCCCCGCGTCGATGCGGTTGTTCAGGAACGCGAAGTCGCCACCGACCTCGATCTCCCCGACGCGCGCCGGCTCCAGCCGGTTGTTGCCGCGGATCGTGCTGGCGAACAGCCCGCCGAACCCGCCGACGTTCGGGACCAGGACGGAGCCCGGGCTGAAGTCGACGATCTGGTTCGTGCCGCCCAGGTACACGGACTGCAGCTGGTAGGCGGTCACCGGGATCCCGGTCTCGCCGTACGCCGCGCGCAGCTTGGCCGTCGAGATGCCCGGCACCCGGAACGCCTCGGTGACGTTCCACGCCAGCTGGGCGTTCGGGTACCAGATGCGGTTGGTCTCGGTGCCGAACGTCGAGGAGCCGTCGTTGCGCGCCAGGAGGGTGACGAACAGCTGACGGAACAGGTCGAACTGCACCTGCCCGAAGTACGACTCCAGCCGCGTCTTCGTCTCCGCATCGGTCGGCGGGACCTGCGTCGTCGTGTTGTCGAGCCGGTACGGCAGCGGCGCGACGAGGGTGTTGCCGACCGAGTAGATCTGCCGGAAGTGCTGCTGGTTCAGCTGCTGCCCGACGAGGACGCGGGTCGTGAGGTTCTCGCCCCACTCCCGCGTCGCCCGCGCCGTGAGGTTGTGGTCGAGGTTGCGCTGGTTGAACTGCCAGCGCGTCACCGAGCCGCCCACCGGCGTGCCGCTCGCCTGCTCGGGCCGCGCCTCGAGCCGGTCCTCGGCGGTGAAGTCGGCGCCCAGGTTGTAGTCCACCGAGAGCCACGACAGCGGCGTCCAGTTCAGCGCCAGGTTGCCGATCGTGCGATCGGCCGCCTGGGGCGCGGTCTCGCCGGCGTTGATGACGTAGAACGGATTGTCGAAGCCGCGGTTCAGGCGCTGCGACCCGGGGACCGGGTTCGGGAAGCGCCACGACCGGTGCAGCCCGTTGGGCGCGAAGTTGGCGTTGTCGAAGTCGGGCGGCGTGCGCAGCGCCGGCAGCAGCATCCCGTTCGTGTTGTTGCCGCGCCCGAACGCGTTCATGTCGGTGCGCGCGAGCAGCACGTTCCCGCTCACCGTCAGCTCGTCCGTCGCCTTGTGCGACGCGTTCAGGCGGCCGGTGAGGCGCCGGAACATGTCGTTGTCGGTGATGTAGTAGCCGTTCTGGTCGAGCAGCCCGCCCGACATCAGGAAGGTCGTGCGCTCGTTGCCGCCCTGCACGGTGAGCGTGTTGTCCCAGGTCGAGCCGGTGTCGAAGATCCGATCGATCTGGTTCCACGTCTGCGTCCCGGCGGCGATCGGCGCCCCCCAGCTGAAGAAGCCGGCCGAGAGGAAGCAGTTGGTCGGACCGCCGGTCACGCACGCCGGCGCCGCCCCGCCCGTGCCGACGCCGAAGCGCCGCTGGTAGGGGAGCGTGCGCGTCGGCTCCTCGGTGCCGTAGCTCGAGCGCAGCGAGTACGTCGTACGCCCGGCGCGCCCCTTCTTGGTCGTGATGATCACGACGCCGTTGCCGGCGAGCGAGCCGTAGACCGCCGCCGCCGACGGGCCCGAGAGGATCTCGAGCGACTCGATGTCGTTCGGGTTGATGTCGGCCGCGCGGTTCGGCGTCGACGTGCCGCTGACCGCCTGCGTGTTGTTGAAGAACGTGGTGTTGTTGTTGATCGGCACCCCGTCGACGATGAACAGCGGCTGGCTGTTGGCGTTCTGCACCGAGCGCACCCCCCGGATCTGGATGCGCGCCCCGCCGCCCGCCTCCCCCGACTGCTGCTGGATCTGCACGCCGGCGGCCTTGCCGGCCAGCGCCGTCACGAGGTTCACCTCGTTCGAGCGCGTCACGAGCGAGGAGTCGACCGTCTTGCGGATCGCCCCGAGCCGCTCGACCGCGGTGCTCGTCCCGGCGCCGGTGACGACGATCTCGCCCAGCTGCAGCGGGTTCGTGACCAGCGTGAAGTCGACCGACACGGTGCCGCCGCCGGCGGGGAGCGCCACCTGCCGGGTGAGCGTCCGGTAGCCGAGGCGACGTGCCGTGAGCGTCACCGTCGTCCCCGCGGCCTGCCGACCCGCCGGGATGCTGAAGCTGTAGCGCCCGTCGCCACGCGTCAGGGCGCCCAGGCCGAGGGCCCGAAGCTCGATGCTGGCGTCGGCCAGGGGCAGTCCGGCGTCGCTGCTGACGCGCCCGGTCACGGTGATCGCACCCTGCGCCTCGGCGACACGGGCAGCGCCAGCGAGCAGCAGGCCGCAAACGACGACCTGGCTCGCTCGTCCATAGATCATGAGAGTACCTCTCCGGGGGTGGAGGATCGCTCGCGTGCGTGCGACGCGGCGCTGCCTCCGCCGGCCCGCCCACCCCCGTGCCCGCCTGGAGCGGACGGGGCGGAGGGGCGACCCGGGCCCGGGGCGCGCGCGATCACGGCGCATCCGGCACGCCCCCTCCCACGAAGCGCGCCGGCACGAGTGACGGAGGGCATCCCCGCCCTCCGCGTACTCGCAGACCCACCCCCTGTGTCGCGCGTCACCAACCGAGCCGCTCGACGACGCGCCCGGTTCGGAATCGCGGTCCGGTTCTGGCGCCAGTGTGGCGCCACGTCCACACCTTCAGGGCGCCATGGTAGCGGGCGCGCCGCCCTGCGCCGGACCCGCCGTGCCCGGGCGCCCCACACGATCCGCGAGCCGGCCCGCGCCCGCCGCGCGCGGCGTCGGCGCCGCGCGCTCAGCCCTCGGCGGGCACCAGCGCGGCGTTGCGCTCCACCGTCGCGGCCAGCGTCGACAGGTCGAACGGCTTGGTGACGTAGTCGTCCGCCCCCGTCTGCAGCGCCTGGCGCTTGTCGTCCCACTCGTCCAGCGCCGTCACCATGATGATCCGCACCCGGCGCCCGAGCGCCGGATGCTGCTTCATCAGGCGGCACACCTCCCACCCGTCGCGCCCGGGCATCATCACGTCCAGGAGGACCAGCGCCGGGCGGACCTGCTCGAAGAGCGCCAGCGCCTCGTCCCCCGAGTGCGCCACCGTGATCGGGTAGCCGCGCACCCCGAGGTAGCGGGCGATGATCTCGGTGTTGTCGTGGTTGTCGTCCACCACGAGGATCGGCTGGCGCGCGGAGGCGTCGCTCATGCGAAGGCGTCGCTCATCGTTCGGATGGCTGGGTCGGCACGCCCGGCCAGCGAGCAAGCCCCACGCCACACGCCGCAGGCGGTGACCGCCGGCGTCGACCGGCTCACCGCCGCAGCCCGGCCGGGGTGATCGTCAGCCCGAGCCCCAGCCCGACGTCGTCGGCGGGATCGCCGCCGCTGAAGAGCAGGCTGCCGCGCAATGCCACCTGGCGCGTGATCTCGAACGCCGCGCCGACGTCGAACTCGATCGTCAGCGACGTGCGGTCCTGCCCCGCCACTCGGCTCGTGAACGCGTCGATCGACAGCCGCGGATGCACGTAGGGGGTCAGCGCGAGCCCCCCCTCGAGCGGAAAGCGGTGCCCCACCGACACCCCGACCGGCAGGCGGAGCAGCGCTGGCGAGTCGCCGATGGCGAGCCCGGCGCCCACGGTGAGCAGCAGGTCCAGCGGCTGCTCGGCCGTCGACCGCGCCAGCAGCCGGGCATACTGCCCGGCGACGAGCAGCCGCGTCCCACCCGCTCCCCGCACGTCCGAGTCGGCCACCCCGACGTCGAGGCCGAGCTGCGAGGTCGCCGTCACCCCCTCGCGCCACTGGAAGAGCGCGCTGGTCCCGGCGTTCGCCGCCACGGCCAGCGTGTAGTCGCGCTCCGCCACGCGCGGCGGCTGGAACGATGGATGGTACCACGCCTGGGCGGCGACCGGCCGGGCGACGAGTGCGGCGGCGCCGCCGGCGAGCAGCGCCGCCGCGGCGATCAGGTGGCGTCGGGGCGCCGTGCGGGCGCGCGGCGCCACAGGTGCGGCGGCCGCGGACCGAGGGTCGATGGGGCGAGTCATCTCGAGCGGTGAAAGGGCGAGGAGCGCCTGGCGATCGCCTCGCGGCGCCGTCGGGCGGCACGCGGGACGGAGCGCGGGCGCGAGCGTGGGTG
>ERZ1066121.2557-NODE-2557-length-11328-cov-6.279074_pt1 | contig 11328 bp, 8 predicted proteins | sample MGYA00382768_ERZ1066121 | MGnify/ENA primary metagenome ERZ1066121 (study PRJEB33369, sample SAMEA5778351) | biofilm metagenome | biome: Industrial cooling water; feature: Water cooling tower basin; material: Biofilm | place: United Arab Emirates | collected... | reverse complement strand
ACTGCGCGCCGCGCTGCTCTCGCGTCTGCAGGTGCTGCGTATGGAGGCGACGGGCGAGGCTCAGCTCGTCGAGCTCTTGGCGCGGGCCCTACGCGAAGAGACGCGCGGTCTGGGCAAAGGAGGGTGGCGCGAATCTCCCGCCGCCTTGGAGCGCATCGCCCATCATGCCGACGGCGATGCGCGTCGCGCGCTGCAGCTCCTCGATCAGGTCGTGCAGGTCCTCGCGCAGCGCAAAGGTGAGGAGGCGGTCGCCATCGAGGCGAGCGAGATCGACGCCCTCTTGGATCGCGCCATGTTGCGTCACGATCGCGCCGGCGATGCCCATTACGACGTGGTGAGCGCCTTCATCAAATCCATGCGTTCGAGCGATCCGGACGCCGCTCTCTACTGGATGATGCGCATGCTCGAGGCCGGCGAAGACCCGCTCTTCGTACTGCGTCGCATGATCATCTTCGCCAGCGAAGACATCGGCACTGCCGATCCGCGCGCGCTTCAACTGGCGGTGGCCGCCGACCAAGCCTTTCAACGCCTCGGGATGCCCGAAGGTCTCTACGCCCTCGGGCAATGCTGCGTGTATCTGGCCTCGGCACCGAAGTCCGATGCCAGCCAGCGGGCCTGGAAAGCCGCCCGCGAGGATGTGCAGCGCCACGGCAGCCTGCCGGTGCCCAAACGCTTGCGCAATGCGCCTACCGAAGCGATGCGGCAATGGGGGCACGGCGAAGGCTACGTCGATCCGCACCGCGATCCCCTGCAAGCCGCACGGCTCGGGGGCTTACCCGATGCGCTGCGCGGTCGGCGTTACTACCACCCAAGCCATCAGGGACTGGAAGCCCAGATCGCCAAGCGACTAAGCTCCCTTCGTGGCGAGACTCCCGCCGTAGACGAGGAAGGAGCCGAGCCTCCGGAGAAATGAGCGCCTCTCAGCGGCCGCGGAAGACGTCGGCGAAGGCTTGACGCAGGCAGCGGAACTCCGCCTCGCTCATCCCCGTGCTGCCCAAGGGCATGGGATCGCCGCATTGGGGTGAGGCGCTGAACTTCTCGAAGAGAAAGCTGCACTCCGGGTTCTCGGTATCGATGAGCAGGCGGTCGTGACAGCCCGGCAGGCGTGAGGGCACATTGCGAAAGCGGCCGGCGAGTTCGGTGATGCCGGTGGCGTAGCTGCCGAACTCCAAGTTCACTCCGAGCTGAGCTCCGGCTCCTCCGTGGCAGTTGCTGCCCCCGCAGGTAGAGAGTTTCTGCAGCACCTCCTCCGCACTCAAAGTCGGACAGGATGAGTCACGCGCCACGCTCGCCGACGAACACGCGCTCTTCTGCGCCTGCACCAGGGGCGCCTCCTCGATCGGGCTGAGGCAGGAAGCGAGAAGCAGAAGGGGGATCGGCGCCCAGCGTTTGGGCCGCAATGATGCAGGGCCGCCTGGTGCCGTCGATTTCATAATAAGTGAACGAATCCCCTTACTTCCCACGTGACCTCCGGGTGACAAATCAGTGGTGTGGTTGCAATTTTCTCTCTTAAACGTGATTATGTACTTCTAATGCACACTTCATCAATAGGCCTATGAAACGGTTGTGCAAAACGAGGACAAGTGGTGCTGCGCTGAACCTGCTCGTCGCTGGGCTCTTGGTGGCCTGCAGCGATGACGACCCCAAAGCGCGCTGCTCGGTCAAATCCCTGCAGCTCTGCCAACTCTCGCCGGGCTATGGCAATCCCTACGAGGGGCAGCTCGATCTGATGAGCTGGACGCAGCTGCTGCGCAAAGTCGGTCTCGAGCTAAACGGGCGCCTGCCCAGCGCCGCGGAGCGCAGCGCGACTGACGTACACGGCCAGCTCGGTTTCGAAGCCTCGCTCTGGGATATGATGTACGAGGAGGCCTTCCTCGATCGCATCAAAGAGATCTACAACGACAGCTTTCTCACCGACAAATACCTAGGCGGCGAAAACGCCGTATCGCTCCTCGACGTCAAAGATTACCCGAACCTCAAATGGTACGAGGGCGCCAAAGACAAAGACCGCCTGCGCGAGCGCACCAACGACGGCATCGCGCGTGAGGTGCTCGAGCTCATCGCCTACGTCATCCGCAACGACCGCTCCTTCAAGGAGATCCTGACGGCCGACTATACGGTGGCCAACGGCTACTCCGCCTCCGCCTTCATCGGTTACAAGGGCATGCGCTTTCGCGTTCCCGACGAGCCCGAGCGCTATCGGCCCATCCGTGTTCCGGGCCGGCCACATGCGGGCATCCTCAGCTCGCCGATGTTCCTCAATCGCTTTCCGACGAGCGATACCAACCGCAACCGTCATCGCGCGCGCATGGTTTACCAGTTCTTCTTGGGCTCGGACATCAACGCCCTCGGCGATCGGCCCATCGATGCCAACGCCACCGATGTGCAGAACCCGACGCGTTACGACCCGGCCTGCGTCACCTGCCATTCGGTGATGGATCCTGTCGCCGGTGCCTTCCAAGCCTTCAACGAGAAGGGCGCCTTCGACGCCAAACCCAAGTGGTACGACGACATGCGCCCCCCGGGTTTCGGCGGTGAGCCGCTGCCCGAAAAGGACTTCCACCGAGGTTTGCAGTGGCTGGCACGTCGCCTCGTCGAGAACCCCGGTTTCGCGCAAGCGACCGTCTATGCGCTTTTCCGTGGGCTCACCGGGCAGGCGCCTCTGAGCCCGGTCAAACCTGTGGTCCCGGGTAGCCCAACGGCCGAGGAGCTGGCCCTCGATCGCGCCTTCCAAGTGCAGCAGAACATCCTCGGCACCGTGCAGGCCCGCTTCGTCGAGAGCGGCTACAACTTCAAGTTCCTTATCCGTGAGATCGTTCTGACGCCCTACTTCCGCGCTGCAGGAGCGCTGCGGCCGATGTTGCCCGACGAGGAACAGGAGATGAGCAGCTTCGGCACGGCGCGTCTGCTGACGCCGGAGCAGCTCAATCGCAAGATTCGCGCAGTGAGCGGAGCCCGCTGGGGCGACGATGGCGACGATTACCTCCTCGAGGAGTACCGCCTCTTTTACGGCGGCATCGACTCGGATTTGGTGACGCAGCGCATCGAGGAGCCCAACGGCGTGATGGCGGCCATCGCACAGCGCATGGCGCATGAGGTCGCCTGCCGAGCGGTGTCGGCCGATTTCGCGCGCGATTCGGGGGCGCGAGTGCTCTTCCCGGGCATCGACGCGGGGACGCAGCCCTCGGCACCCAACGAGTTGCGCGGCGAAGTCCTGTCGGCCGCGCAGTATCTGCATGCGCAGCTCTTGGGCGAAGAACTCGCTGCCGACGATCCCGAGATCCTCGCCACCGCGACGCTTTTCAACAAAGTGTGGGCGATCGGCCAAGAAGGCCTGCAGGCCAATCGCTTCCCCAAAGAGCTGCCGGAGCCCTGCCGGGCCAACCGCGATCCTCTGACGGGCAAAGACCTCGGTGAGCGCCGCGTCGTCGAGGACCCTTACTACACGCTCCGCGCCTGGATGGCCGTCGTCAGTTATCTGCTCAGCGACTACCGCTTTCTGCACGAATGAGGGTGAGGATGAAGCGAAGGGAATTCTTCGGAGTGGCAGGCACGGTGGGGCTCGGGCTCTCGCTGCCTTGGTCCTTGCGTGAGGCGCGCGCTCAGGGAACCAGCGCGGCGCAGCCCTACAGCGGCCCCTTCTGGGTGATGCTGCACGCCAGCGGCGGCTGGGATCCGACCAGCCTCTGCGATCCCAAAGGCCGCGCCAACGAAGGTGAACGCGACCCGGTCAACATGTACTTCCGCGGCGATATCCGCAGCGCCGGCAACCTTCTCTATGCGCCCGTAGAGGGTATGGATCCCTTCTTCCAGAACTACGCCTCCCGCCTCCTGGTCATCAACGGCATCGACACCACGACCAATGGCCACGACCAAGGCGTGCGCGGGGTGTGGAGCGGGCGCACCGCAGAGGGTTACCCGGCGCTGGCGGCGCTGATCGCCGGCACTTACGGCAGCAACCTGCCCATGTCGCTGATCAACTCGGGCGGCTACGGGCAAACCGCCGGCGTGGCACGCGCCGTCCGCCTGGGCGAAGACGCCAACCTGCTCTACCGTCTCGCCCGCCCGGCGCAGGTCGACCCGCCCCGCTCGACGCGCAGCTACTTCGACAGCGAGGCCATCGTGCAGGCCGTCGGGCAGGCGCGGGACGAGCGCCTGCAGCGGCAGATGGCGCGCACCCTGTTGCCGCGCATGCGCAACGCGCAGAACCGCCTCTTTCTCGCCCGCGTCGGTGAACGTGACTTGGCGCAAGTCGTCGACTTTCTGCCGGCGCAGCTCGATCGCGACGGCCAGCGCGCGCAGGTGCAGGTGGCCTTGGCCGCCTACCGTGCCGGCGCCTCGGTTTCGGTCAGCTTGGGCATGGGCGGCTTCGACACCCACGGCAACCACGACCAAGACCATCTGCCGCGCCTGGTGCAGTTCCTAAACCTGGCGAGCTTCGTGCTGGAAGAAGCCGACCGCCAGGGAGTCGCCGACCGCATCGTCCTGGTGATGGGCTCCGACTTTGGCCGCACGCCCAACTACAACAGCGGCCGCGGCAAGGACCACTGGCCGATCACCAGCATGATGCTCCTCGGCCCGGGCATCCAAGGCAACCGCGTGCTGGGGGCGACCAACGAGCGGCACGGCCCGCTCAAGATCGACCCCAACACCTTCGCCCCTTCCGAGGCCGCCGGCAGCATCAAGCTCTCCATCGAGCACGTGCACCGCGCGCTGCGTCGCTTCGCGGTGGTGCCCGATACTTACGTGCGGCGCTTTCCCCTCGGCGGGCAGGATTTGCCCATTTTCGGGCCCCTGCCGGCGACGTCGAGCGCCACCTAAACGCGATCTGCCGATCCGACGGGGCGTCTTGTACCCCAGGCCAAAGGGCGAGCGCGAGCATCTCAATACTCTCTATCGTGTCAGGGCGTCGGGCACTGCCCGAAATTCCAGAGCCATGTCAGCCATGGGCAGCCTTGGTCTTGCGTCTGATCCGCATCGTCGTCTCTTGGAGCGGGGCGAGGAACGCACTTGCCATTTTCACATCGCTCTCGGTCAGGGTGGTCGCAGTAGCTCGTGCTGACCCGGCCCTCGTCATCCAGCTCCTGGACGATCGCGTCGGCATATTGGTCGCCTGCGCCTCCACTGTAGCAGCGAGGATATTCGCCCTTGAGTTCGACGGCAGCACCGGCATTCGGATCGTCGTCCGGCACCGCCGGCGCACAACTCGCGAAAAGGAACGCCGCGTAAGCGCCAAGCGCCAGCCACCTTGCTTTGGAGATCGTTGTACGGCCTATGGTCATTGCACCCTCTGTCCGCCGCCAAAGCAAGAAGAGAGCCATGCTAAAATCGCTGGTTCAGAACGCGACGCCACCACCGAGGCGCAGGCCCCAGACTTCGTTTTTGTCGAAGGAGAAGCCGTTCGGATTGTCGATGTTGATCATCAGGCGGACGACAAAGAAGGCGAAGTCGCTGCCCATGCGCACGTAGGGCTCGACGGCGAGCTGAGTCTTCTGGCCATCGAGCAGGGGAATGACCACGAGATGCGTCCGGGCGCCGCTGCGCAGCCAGGGCAAGATGCGGTACCCCATATCGCCGCCGACTTGCACGACCGGGTCGATTTTCTCGTTTTTGTCGCTGATGGGCACCATCACCGCGACGGCGCTCTCTGCACCCCAATAAAAACCGTTGCTGCGCTGCCGCTCGAGCCGGCCGGTGAGCACGCCGCTGATCGCGTGTGGATCCCAGAGCCAAAAATCCCAGTTGCCGCGCATGCCGGCGGCAAAGGTATAGGCCGCTTGTGCGGTGACGCGCTCATTGAGGTCATCGGGCAGGGTGGCCAGCGGGGCGGCCGCGCCCGCGCCCAGTCGGTACTCGAACTCCCCCTGGGTCTGGATGTAGTGGAAGCCGACGTAAGGGTTGCCCAGACGGAACTGGTTGTCTTGCTCGTTGCTGTTCTCTTGTTTGATCGAAGCGTGTGCCATGCCCCACTGCGCATCGATGGCGAAGTGGTCGCTCAGGCGGAAGCGCGCGCCGATGAGCGGGCTGATGGACCAGGCGTCTGTGCCCTCGGGGCCGCCGTAATAGGCCGCGACGTCGAGCAAGAGGTGCACATGGTCCAGGCGTTCGCCTTCTTTTCGTTCGCCGTAAGGTCCCAGTCGAGTCGGTTGGTCCGGGAAGGCCGCGGCAGGGCGCACGCCGACGACTCCTACACCCGCCACACATAAAAAAAGGCGAAACGCCCACCTCAAGCCCTTGCCCGATTGGTCCTGGGGCATCGCTCGAGAAGCTCGCAAGTCCAGCATGGCCGCAAGGCTACTTCAGAAAAGGAGAGTTTGAGAAAATCGCCGCCGGATCGCTCAATAGGGTGAGGAGCTCTGCTGCGACCGGCAGCAACAGAGGTCGAGGTCTGCGCCTGCGCTCGAGCTGCCGAAATACACGCCTTACCGCCCTGCGAACTCCCGGTCGCCGGCTACTCTCCTTTCCGAAACCTGGCTCGAATGGAAGCGCTATTTGACGATCACGACCTCGAAGTCTCCCTCCCGGCGGCGGACGTTGACGTCGACATCGCTGGGGTAGCGGTGGATCTCGAGATCGACGCGCCCTTTCCCGACTTTGAGATTGTGGATGCGTATCTCTTCGATCGAGGAAGGCAGCACGGGATTGCAAAAGCGGAGCTGCTTGCGCGGGACGTCGATGCTCATGCCTAAAATGGCTTCGAGCAACATGAACACCGAGGCTGAGGCCCACGCTTGGGGCAGGCAAGCCACCGGATAGAGGGTAGGGCCTTCGCCTTTGCGTCGATCGAAGCCGCAGAAGAGCTCGGGCAGGCGGTGGAGATCGACGAAGATGCTCGAGTCGAAGAGGCCGGTGAGCAGACGCTCGCTCGCCTCCTTGAGGCCGTAGCGCGCGAAGCCTGCGGCGACCATGGCAGTGTCGTGCGGCCAGACCGAACCGTTGTGGTAGGACATCGGATTGTAGCGCGCCTCGTGCACGCCCAAGGTGCGCACCCCCCAACCCGAGAACATATCGGGGGCGAGCAGGGTCTCGGCGACGCGGCGGGCGCGGTCCGGACGGACGATGCCAGTGAAGAGGCAGTGCCCCGCGTTCGAGGCGCGCACCTCGCAGAGCTTGCCCTGGCCGTCGAGCGCGAGCGCGTAGCTGCCGATCGATTCGACCCAGAAGCGATCCTCGAAGCGCTGTCGCAACGCTTCGGCCTGCTCACGCAGCTCCTGGGCTTTGGCCCTTTCTCCGAGCTCTTCGGCGATCTCCGCCGCCGCACGCTTCGCCGCGAAGACATAGCCTTGCACCTCACAGAGGGAGATCGGCGCGGGCGCCAGATGGCCATTGCGGTGCGAGACCGAATCGTGGGAGTCTTTCCAGCCCTGTTGCGCCAAACCCTCGACGCGTTTGCGTGCGTATTCGACGAAACCGTCGCCGTTGGCGTCGCCGTAGACGTCGATCCACTCGAGGGCACGACGCAGGTGGGGCCAGAGCTCACGCGCAAGATCGAGGTCGCCGGTCGCGCGTAGATGCATCCCCGCCAGCATGATGAAGAGGGGCGTCGAATCGACGCTGCCGTAGTAGAGGCCGAAGGGGATCTCGCCCAGCGCCGCCATCTCGCCGCGCCGCGTCTCATGCAGGATCTTGCCGGGTTCGGCGTCGGCTTCCGGTATTTCCTGATGGGCCTGGAGCGCGGCCAGGCTGCGCAGGACACCGGCGGCGACCTCGGGGTTGACCCACAACATCTGCATCGCCGTGATCAGGCTATCGCGGCCGAAGAGGGTGCTGAACCAGGGTACGCCCGCGTAAGGCACCAAGCCATGCGGCGTATGCGTGATCATCATGCGCAGATCGGCATAGGCGCGATTGAGCCAGTCGTTGAACTGTTCGTTCGAAGTCTCGACCAGGCATTCGTTCTCCTGCAGCGCCTGCAAGCTCTGCCCCGCGTGGCGGAACGCTTCCGGTACCGGGAGAAAGGTCGGCCGATGCGGAGCGGCGCCGAAGGCCACGCGCAAAGAGAGGTTCTCACTGCCTTTGGGCGGCAGGTGAAGACGAAAGCGGGCTTGGCCTGCGTTGCGTTCGTGGGGGGGATGCGACCAGTGGAAATGCGAATAACGTTCGATGCCGTCGATGCCGCGGTAGCGTAGGCGCAAGCCGTGGCTGTCTTCTTCGCTGGGCAAGATTTCGCCCCGCTTCTCGCGCGTGACGCCACGAATCTCGAAGATGTCGGAGAAGTCGGCGGCAAATTCGAAGACCAGCGTGGTGTCGATCGCCTCATCGCTGAAGTTCGTCAGCGTCAGGGCCTCGTAGTAGACCGCGTCCCAGAGGAACTTGCTGCGATGCACGTGCAGCACGCCCTGCGGCAAGTTGGCGACCCGGCCCCGCTCGAGCACCGGATTGGTCAAATCGACCTGCAAAAAGGCGTTGTTCTCGTTCACCGTGGAGCTCAGCACGAGCATCGGCGTGTCTTCGAGCGAGAGCACCAGGCGCGATAAATAACGGGTGCCCTCGTGGAAGACGCCCTGATCGCCGGCGCCGAAGTGGTTGATGTCGCCGCGGCGATCGAAGAGGCCGAAGCTTTCTCCTTGTTTGAGCACGCTGCCGCGGAACTCGGAGGTCGTCGCCTTTGCGGAAATATAATATTCGTCGCCGATGCGTACGACTTCGTTCATCGTCTGCTCCTCATGCGAAGGTGCGGAAGCCCCGCCGCCCCTAGCCCCGCGTGCCGCCCTGTTTCGCGATGACCTCGCGATAGATACGCACGTAGTCGCTGGCCATCCGGTCTGAGCTGAAACGCTCCTCGAAGCGCCGCCGCACGAGCTTGCGATCGAGTGCGGAGATCTCGGCCGCGCGTTTCAGCGCGCCTTCCATATCGTCGACCAGAAAGCCGGTCACGCCATCGTCGAGGACCTCGGGCACCGAGCCGCAGCGGAAGGCTACCACCGGTGTTCCGCAAGCGATCGCCTCGATCATCGCGAGGCCGAAAGGTTCGGGCCAGTCGATGAGGAAGAGTAGGGCGCGTGCGCCGCCCAAAAACTCCGCTTTGTCTTTCTCGCCGATCTCGCCGATGTATTCGACCAAGGGGTCGTCGAAAAGATGGGCGATTTCGCTGTCGAAGTATTCGCGGTCGGCCTTATCGATTTTGGCGGCGATGCGAATGGGCACCCCGAGGCGCTTGGCGACCTCGATGGCGCGATCGACGCGCTTCTCACGCGAGATGCGGCCGATGAAGGCGAAGTAGCCGTCGGGCTTCGGCGAGAAGGGGTAAAGGTCGAGCGGCAGACCGTGATACACGGTCCCCACCCAATGCGCTTGGGGCAGCGGGCCGCGCTGCGAGTCGGAGATCGACACCACGGGCATGTCGCTGTATTCGCTGTAGATGCCCTGCAGGTCAGGGATGTCGAGGCGCCCGTGCAGGGTCGTCAGCTGCGCTTTGCCCAAGCGCCGGGAGAGCGGAAAATGGTGGTAGTCGATGTGGTAATGCATCACATCGAACTCATCGGCATGCTGCGCCGCCCTCTCGAGCAGAAGGGTGTTGTGCGCCAGCCAATCGAGGCAGTGCGGATCGAGGCGCAGCGAGCGTTCGGTCACAGGGACCAGACGCGCCGCCGTCTGCGAATCGCCGCTGGCGAACAAGGTGACCTCATGGCCCTGACGCACCAAGGCTTCGGTGAGATATGAAACCACGCGTTCGGTGCCACCGTAGAGCTGGGGCGGAACGCTTTCGTACAAAGGCGAGATCTGGGCAATACGCATTCTAAGCTGCTCCTCAGCTTAGGCAGTACCGCGCTGTGCTGCGGGCTGCAAGCGAGTGCTTCCTGTCTGCCACGTAGCTGACACACGACAGGTAAGTTTGTTCGATGCGTTGTCGTTGAAGCTTTGGCTAAGGAGTGTAGCCCTGACTAACGGTTCTCGACCAGACGTCGAGATCGAAAGATGGGTCCTGCCGTTCGCGACACCACGAGCTCAACAGTCCTTGAAAGGTTACGACGCGGAGCTCTGAAGCGTAGAGCCTAGGGAAAGTGTGAACTTCGTAGTCCGGTGCAGTAAAAACCTGGTCCCAGCCGACTCCGTCACTCGATAAAATTTTCCTGATCTGGTCCGAAGACACGATCTCGCTTGCTCGTGTCGCGGGGAACAGAGCGCCGAGCGTTACCACCTGTGCCTGGATCGCTTGCGGCACCAGAGATATAGGCCGGCCTTCAGAGTTAGCGTACGCAGCGAGCTCCGAACTCATTGCGCGGAGTTTATCGAGAACACCGTCGTTGTCGTCGGGTAAGGCGTTGCATCGATTGCCGCAGGCGGACAGTCGGCTCGGAGAAGTGTTCAGTCTCCCCGGCGCTAGGAGCTGAGTCCTAATCTGTTTACGTAGCTGGTCATCGCTGAGACTCTGGGGTGCGTCGGTGACGTCTTGGACGAGCGCGCCGAGCCATAGTTGCTGGGCACCGAAATCCACCAGCAATCCCTCCCGCATTAGCGCAAACAGCCTGAGATTAAGTTGATTCTTTACTTGTGGCGAGACGCACTCCGAGTAGTTCCATACGTCCCCCCAGCCCCTGCTCCACAACTCGTCGAGCAAGGCGCTGTACGAGAGAAGGGACAAGGCCTCGAGCATCTGCTCACCTTTGTCTCGATTACCGAGATTGGTGCTTTGCAAAAAGCCACGGATCTCCCTGATGACCTTGGTACTTCCGGCACTCAGGGCGAGCAAGCACGAGTCCGACTCGCGATAGGCATAGACCGCTCCTGACGCGATCAGATTTGAGACCTTGAGCCACTTTTGTTGGGTATTGCCAATCTCGCCGGGAGCGAGTGAATCCGGTAATCCGGGTCCTCTCAGTGCTTCCAGCACATCCAGCAAAGTTTCGAAGGGAGGTGCGCCTTGCGGGCCCTTGGCCTGCAGAGAGTCCGAGGCGAGATCGTTCCCTTCCGCCCCTATGCACCCCTGTGCCGCAGCGAGGGCTGTGAGGCCGATCAACAGACCCTTTACGAGAAACTTCGATTGCAGAGAAGGACGGTCGTGGAGATCATTCACGTGATGCGCCTGAGCAGACTTGAGGTTGGGACCCCTCGAGCAGGAAATGCGCCATATCTCGGTGCAGTGACTACCAACTGCCGGGGAATGTTTCGTGCTCGTAACTTGTGTGCAAGAAATGCGTAACCGGATAGCCAACTAGCCATCGGCGAGAACAACACACCCCAAAGGGTCGAAAAAGAATCCGCGGGAGGGGAGTCTCGGGCGCGATGTGGGGCCTGCGCTTGTGCTATCCGATTCTTGCCGGCACCATGCGAGTGAAGGAGCAGAGAGTTTTCGGGACGTTCGGGGCACGCTTCTGCGGCGTAGCG
>ERZ1066121.2556-NODE-2556-length-11328-cov-42.041604_pt1 | contig 11328 bp, 9 predicted proteins | sample MGYA00382768_ERZ1066121 | MGnify/ENA primary metagenome ERZ1066121 (study PRJEB33369, sample SAMEA5778351) | biofilm metagenome | biome: Industrial cooling water; feature: Water cooling tower basin; material: Biofilm | place: United Arab Emirates | collected... | reverse complement strand
TCACCATCGTCGAGTACTACCTCGCGCGCGGCATGAAGATCGACGACTTCGCGCCGAACCTGAGCTTCTTCTTCAGCAACGGCATGGACCCGGAATACACGGTGATCGGCCGCGTGGCCCGCCGCATCTGGGCCCGCGCCATGCGCGAGCGCTACGGCGCCAACGAGCGCAGCCAGATGCTGAAGTACCACATCCAGACCAGCGGCCGCTCCCTGCACGCGCAGGAGATCCAGTTCAACGACATCCGCACCACGCTGCAGGCCCTGTACGCGCTGTTTGACAACTGCAACAGCCTGCACACCAACGCCTACGACGAGGCCATCACCACGCCGACGGAAGAGAGCGTGCGCCGCGCCGTGGCCATCCAGATGATCATCAACAAGGAGCTGGGGCTGAACTTCAACGAGAACCCCTGGCAGGGCAGCTTCGTGGTGGACCAGCTCACCGACCTGGTGGAAGAGGCCGTGTACAAGGAGTTCGAGGCCATCAGCGAGCGCGGCGGCGTGCTGGGCGCCATGGACACCATGTACCAGCGCGGCAAGATCCAGGAAGAGTCGCTCTACTACGAGCACAAGAAGCACGACGGCAGCCTGCCGCTGGTGGGCGTGAACACCTTCCTCGGCAAGGACCACGGCGGCGAGATCACCACCACCATCGAGCTGATCCGCAGCACCGAAGACGAGAAGGGCCAGCAGATCACCAACGTGCGCGCCTACCAGGCGGCGCGGAATGGTGGCGCCTCAGAGGGCCTGAAGCCGCTGCAGCAGACGGCGCGGAAGCGCGAGAACCTGTTCGCAGCGCTGGTGGAAGCGGTGAAGACCCACAGCCTCGGTCAGATCAGCCATGCGCTGTATGAGGTGGGTGGGGAGTATCGGAGGAACATGTGAGCAAGATCATCCCGGAGAGCGCGGGGTTGGATGCGCAGGTCGCTTCATGCGAGCCAAAGAAAGAAATCAGCGCGCGTTCTAGAGCGTACTCTGCGAGGCCAAACGCACGAAAAAAACACCCGGGTCTTTCCTCGACGAAAAGAATTGAAAAAGTTGTGCCCAATCTGGTTATCGCAGGAGATTGCCTGCAACTGCTTCGCCAGATACCTGAGAAAAGTGTTGACTTGGTGATTCTTGATCCGCCTTATTGGAAGGTTGTTGGTGAATCCTGGGACTATCGTTGGAGGACCGAGGAAGACTACCGAGAGTGGTGTCGTGAGTGGTTTCGCGAAGTCAGGAGGGTTTGCAAGCTTTCCGCCTCTGTGTACCTTTTTGGCTACACCAGGAACCTGGTCCATATCTTTCATGACATCTGCTCGCTCGGGTTCGAGTTTCGGCAAGAGATAACTATCGATAAGGGAATAAAGTCCGTCGCAGGGAGGAAAACAAGCACATACAAGCAGTTTCCCAACACAACGGAGACCCTGTTTTTCTTTGTGGTTGACGCAAAGCCCTATGTTCGGGAATTCCTACTGGGAGCCAAGAAGGCGTCAGGATTAACGGCGAAGCAGATAAACGAGCGTCTCGGCGTAAAGTCAAACGGTGGCGGAGTGTGGTCGTTGTACACCGGCAACAATATCTTGGCTCAAGTGCCGACGAGAGAGATGTGGGAGCGGCTCGAGGAGGTCTTCGGGTTTTTGGCCCCCGACGAACTAAAGGGCTTCACGTTTAATCAGCAGCTCGGCTTAACAAACGTTTGGACCGATATCGACTTCTACGACGAGGTTCGAATTCACCCAACCCAGAAGCCGCTAAAGCTTATAGAGCGTTTAGTGCTTGCGAGCAGTGAGCCGGGGCATACCGTGCTCGATCCATTCTGCGGTTCTGGGACAAGTGTGATTGCCGCAGTTCGACATGGGAGAGTCTGCCTAGCGATGGAGGTTGACGAGGAAATGGCATCGCGAGCAAATGACCGGGTCAAGGCGGAGCTCGCCCAGATTGCGCTGCTATAGCGGCAGGCTCCGACATGCCCGGGTTCTACAGATCCGCGAGCTGCCTACATTTGTTGGTGCGAGAAGCGGCAATGGCGAGCTCGTCGGGGCGGGCCTACTGATTTGGCTACTCGGGTGGAGGTTCCGCCTCCCGAGACTCCATGAATCTCGCCCATACTCCGAGGTGTGCCGCGCTACCCCGCTTCGGGTGCGAACTCCTTGACCCAGTTAATGCGCTTTTCCAGTCTCGGGCGAAGGATTATTCGTGCTAGCGTATCTGCGAGATCGGAGTCGCTGACCTTATTGAGTTCTCTCGCTTTTTGGAGCTCGGCAAGTAGTACCTCGCGCCTCTTTCGCTTCGTCTTGGGCAAGGCTGGGTCGCCTACATCAACATTTAGCGTTTCCGCTAACTCTTCGATCGCGTCATCGGTCAATGTGTCCGAGTTTGCGTAGCTTTGGAGTAGCCCGACCGCCTGAAGCATTGGTTTGTGTGCTTCCGGGAATGTTTTTGTTTCAATCGAGTCGTCAGGCTTGATTATCGACCAGTAGATCAATTCAGGCTTCATCAAGGCGAATTTAAGGCTGCCCGGCCAGATGTTGAAGGGCGCTGCGGACTTCGATTTCGAGCGAATATTGAAATAGTAGTCAATAACGCAGAGGCCAAAGCCGATCGCCCGAGGGTTGACTTCAAAAATCTTCACGTCAATGTCATCGGCCGCAGACATGTCCGTGAATTCAAAGAGAACAAAGTAATACTTTTCCGGTTCGAAAAGCTTGCGTAACTCTTCCTCGCTCTTGGGCGAGAGCAGCCATTTCGAATCATCTTTTCGGATGATCTCGCGAGAGCCGCAGGCCGCGATTGGGCAAACTTTCTCGATGCTCGCCACTTTTGCGCCACATTTCTTGCAGATGCCGAGTTGGTCGACCCTGTAGCAGCACTTGATTTCGGCCGTGCGCCCGTTAGGAAGCTTGATGTCATCACCGCGAGCGCCGGATCGTCCTCCTGGGTGTCCCGTTACTACGCTTACCAAGTGCTGGCCAACATATCCCATACGTGGCTGTGGGGTCTGGTGAGTAACTGCCGCCCATTTCTGGAGGCTGCGCCGTAGGCTCACATAAAGGTCGGTGAGTAGGCTAGACGCCTGAGCCTCACGGGTAGTGCCGGTGGATGCTGAATTTATTGTGCTCATATGCCCTCCAAAAGTTTGGAGAGCTCAATCTCGAGAGCGGACGCTATCCTTGCGAGTGTGACCACCGAAACATTCTTTTCGGCTCGCTCGAGCATGCCGATATACGTTCGGTGGGTGCTGGCACGGTCGGCTAGCTCGTCCTGCGTAAGTCCGATCGCCTGCCTGCGAGCACGAATCCGCTGACCGATCTTCTCTTGTACTGATCTCCCCATGCCTGAAGGATGGCTGTGGCGCTGTCGTAGTTCGACATACTGGAGTTGGCGCGGCAATGTTGGAATCAATTCTGGTGACGGCTATCGACTCATCTGCGCCGATCCGTTAGCGGCTCTGGTGTTGCGCGGCGCTATAGGGCTGGTGGCCGAGTGATTGGCGTGTTTCTAAGCCAGGACTCCGAGGCTGTATTGTTTCGATTGAGCGCAGAGGGTTTGCTTCCGCTTTGCGGTCGCAATATGCCAGGCGAGATCGACAAGCTCGTACATCGTTAGTGCTGTTCGCCCGATCGGCGCAACAGCCTCTGAGGTTTCTTCATCGCCTAGATCGTGGCGAGTAACCGGGAGGTCGATTACGGCGAGTTCGATGGGCGTCGGTCAATGCAGTGCAATGGGCCGTGATATCAAATGACTCGATGGCTGCTCATTGTCCGTTCCGCTCACGCCAACACCTTCCGAAGGTCGTTGGATGCGTCGCGCCTCTCGAGACAAGCCTTCTGGAAAGTCCTATCTCGATGGTGTTTGAGATATGGCTGATGCTTGGCGCTGAAAGGGCCGCACGCACGACCCGGCTCCAGGTCGAGTCGGATTCTCTGGGCGATTTCGGACGGAAGGTCGGAAGACAGCAGCAGCTTTCCGTCGTCACTGAAGCTCATCCACCCACGATCAAACAGATGATCGGCGGTCGGCGTCAGCAATAGCCCGTTGTAGCCGTCGGTTCGCTCGTCGCCGGTTTCGCAGGCAGCCCAAGGCTTGATGTGGCTCGCTCGAAGGAAGCGGAGATCACGGACGCCGGTGAGTCGGCATTCCTTTTCGACAGTGACGAGCCGCCGGCGGAAGAGGGTTTGCCCCTTGCGCACGTCGACGGTTCGGGCCGTCACGGTGTCGCCGAGGGCGAGTGCGGGCGCTGCGTCCTCGACACTGAGCTGAACGGGCGCATCATCATCGACGGGGCGCAGTCGAAACACGATGGCCTTGCGTAGGTTGCTCTTAGTGTCAGGCACGCCATCTTTCTCGTAGGCGCTGTCGAAGCGCATTTCACCGAGAAAGCGGTAGGGCTTCCCTTTGCCCATCGCCTGAAACAGCAGGAGTTGCTTGCCGTCTTCTTGGTGCCGAAGGATGGCGCGGTTGCCGCCCTTGTACTCCATCGGGCCAGATTGACCTTCGCCGTAGTAATGGAAAAGGTCTTCTGACTCCCAGAAGTCGCTATAGCCGTGGGCCTTGCCGGCTTCGCCGGTGAAGATGAAGACGAAGGGGTGGTAGCCGGGCGTCGAGATTCCGCCCTGTCGCTGCCCCTCGAAGCTCGTGTGGATGTCGTCGCGGCGGTGATACAACGCGCCAACCACAAAGGGATGCGAGTCCAGCATCGAGCGCTCCGTTCGTCCTGTTCGGGCCGGGAGTTCCTACCTCCGTCGTGTAGGAATTGAAGCACTTTTCCTACCCCCTCGTCCGCGCCTTTCCGACATCGCATCGCGGGCTTCTCCTCCAGTCTCCTCGGCACCCGCCACCCCCGGTGGGCATCCCCCCAACAGGAGACCCCCGATGTCCCAGAACCTTGTCACCCTCGCCATCACCGACGAGCAGCTCGCCGCCGCGCTGGCCGGCCTGCAGCAGGTGGAGGCGGCGCTGCCCGGCCTCATCGCGTTCGAAGTGGGCGAACGCCGCGGCCTGCCGCTGATGGGCCCGCGCTCGGAGCCCTTCGCCCGCCAGACGCTGCGTGTGCTCGAGCAGAACCCCGGCATCGTGCCGCCCAGCCTCGACCTGGCCGCCGCCCGCGCCGACCTCGAGGCCCACGACCGCTTGCGCCCGCTGCTGGAGCGCCTGCAGCGCCTCACCGCCCGGGTGGACGACACGGTCGCGGCCTTGGGCAGCGACGTGATGGACGTGGCGCTGGAGGGCTACGCGCTGGTGAAGGTGTCGGGCCGCGCGCAGGGCCTCGACGAACTGCGCCGCGAACTGGGCGGCCGCTTCGCCAAGACTCGCCGTAAGGAAGCCGCTCCGGCGTAATCGAACGCGTGTGCGAGGCCACCGACGCCGCCCGGGAGGGCGGCGTTGGTGTTTGTGGGGCGTCGAAACGCGTGGGTGAGGGCAGGGGAGGCGTGCCCTATCGGGAGACGGGTCTTGGCTTCCCATAGAATTCGGTCTCCCCCGAAGAGTGCACGCGAGTGTTGTTGTCGATTTCTACCAACCATCAGCCCGCGACCGACCTCGGGTTCCTCTTGGTGAAGCACCCCGAACACGTCCATGAAGTTGCGTTGCCGTTCGGCAGCGCACGGGTCTTTTATCCCGAGGCCAGCGAGGCTCGCTGCACCGCTGTGCTGATGCTCAGCATCGACCCCGTGGGTCTGGTGCGTGGCCGCGGTGAGGCGGAGGGCTCCTTGGCGCAATACGTCAACGATCGCCCTTATGTGGCCAGCTCCTTTTTATCGGTGGCCATGAAGCGCGTTTTCTCGACGGCGATGGCAGGTACGAGTAAGGGGCGTCAGGACGTGGCCGACATGGCCATTCCGCTGGAGGCGGAGATTCCTGTGATCCGGTGTCGGGGCGGAGAGGCCATCGCTCGCGAATGGTTTGAGCCCTTGGGCTACGCAGTCGAGGTCGAACGCCTGCCGATGGACCCGCGGTTTCCGCAGGATGGCGACAGCCCGTACGTGCGGCTTCGCCTTTCGGGAGTGCTGCGTCTGCGCGAGTTGCTGACCCACCTTTACGTGTTGCTGCCAGCCCTCGACGGTGACAAGCACTACTTTGTCGGGCAGGACGAGATCGACAAGCTGCTGGAGAAGGGCGGCGCGTGGCTTTCCGCCCACCCACAGCGCGAGACCATCGTCGGGCGTTACCTCCGTCGCCATCGCCCTTTGGTGAAGGCCGCGTTGGCGCGCCTGCTGGACGCCGACGAGGAGGGCGTGGAGGAACAGGAGGTTCGGCGTGAAGCGGCGGAGGAAGCGATCGAGCGTCCGCTCAGCCTCAACCAGAAGCGTATGGATGCCGTAGTGACGGCATTGCGCGAGTTGGGCGCTCGTCGGGTGGTCGACCTCGGCTGCGGCGAGGGACGCCTGCTCGGCCTCTTGCTCAAGGAGCGCCAGTTCGAGCGCCTGCTGGGCATCGATGTGTCGCTGCGCTCGTTGGATCATGCCGCCGAGCGTCTGCACCTCGACCGTCTGCCGCCCATGCAGCGAGAGCGCATCACCCTGGCCCATGGAGCGCTGACGTATCGCGACCGCCGCGTCGAAGGCTTCGACGTGGCCTGCGCCATCGAGGTGATCGAGCACATGGACGCGCCGCGCTTGCCAGCCTTCGAGCGTGCGCTGTTCGGTTTTGCGCGCCCGCCGGCCGTGGTGATCACCACGCCGAACAGCGAGCACAACGTTCGCTTCGCCAACCTGCCTGCGGGCAAGTTCCGGCACCCGGACCATCGATTCGAATGGTCACGGTCCGAGTTCCATGCCTGGTGCGAGGCGGTGGCCCAGAGGAACGGGTATGCGGTGCGCTACGCGCCCATTGGTGAGGACGACCCCGAGGTGGGTCCGCCCACCCAGATGGCGATCTTCACGCGCGACGCGGCCTGACCCTTGACCCCCGGTTCCCCATGACGATTCGAATCCCGCAACTCAGCCTTGTCGCCCTGATCGGCTCCTCCGGCAGCGGCAAGTCCACGTTCGCTCGCCGTCACTTTCTCCCCTCGGAAGTGCTGTCGTCCGACGCCTGCCGTGCATTGGTGTCCAACGACGAGAACAACCAGGCCGCTACGGCCGACGCCTTCGACGTGCTGTACTTCATTGCACGGAAGCGGCTTGCGGCCGGTTTGCTGACGGTGATCGACGCCACCAACGTCCGGCCCGAGGACCGCAAGCGTTTGATCGACCTGGCGCGCGAATTCCATGTGTTGCCTGCGGCCATCGTTTTCGATCTGCCGGAACGTGTGTGCCAGGATCGAAACGTGGCGCGGCCAGACCGTGATTTCGGCCCCCACGTGATCCGCAACCAGCAACAGACCCTCCGAAAGGGTCTGCGAGGCTTGGAGCGGGAAGGCTTCCGTAATGTCACGGTGCTTCGTTCCGTCGATGAGGTCGAGAGTGCGGCAATCGAGCGCACACGCGTGTGGAACGATCGACGCGATGAGCACGGTCCGTTTGACCTGATCGGCGACATCCATGGCTGCTACGACGAGTTGCTGGCCTTGCTCGCCAAGCTCGGTTACGCCGTTGGCGGCACGCGCGAGGCCCCGCAGGTCTCAGCAGCGCATGGCCGCAAAGCCGTTTTTGTTGGTGATCTGGTCGACCGTGGCCCGGATTCCCCTGGGGTTCTTCGCCTTGTGATGCACATGGTGTCGTCGGGCACGGCGCTCTGCGTGCCCGGCAACCACGACGTCAAGCTGCAGCGGAAGCTGGCCGGAAGGGACGTCCGGATCTCGCATGGGCTGGCTGAGACGCTGGAGCAGCTCATGCATGAGCCGGATGAGTTCAAGCGCGAGGTTGGGAGCTTCGTCGACGGTCTGGTGAGTCACTACGTGCTGGACGACGGCAAGCTGGTGGTCGCGCATGCGGGCCTCAAGCAGGAGCTGCAGGGCCGGACCTCGCGTGCTGTCCGCGATTTCGCCCTGTACGGCGAGACCACCGGCGAGACCGATGAGTTCGGGCTGCCTGTGCGCTACGACTGGGCCCGCGATTACCGCGGTGCGGCCATGGTCGTGTACGGCCACACGCCCGTTCCGGAACCGGAGTGGGTGAATCGCACCCTCTGCATCGACACCGGTTGCGTGTTCGGCGGCCGGCTCACCGCCTTGCGCTACCCCGAAAAGGAGCTGGTGTCGGTGCCGGCGGCGCGCGAGTACTACGCGCCGATCAAGCCGACCGCACCCGCCGAGGTTGCTCCCGAGGCCCCGCGCGAGGCGCTGGTTCTCGACTTGGAGGACGTGGTGGGGAAGCGCGTCGTGGATGCGCGCGCCTTTCGAAACATCACCATCCGCGAAGAGAACGCCGTCGCCGCGCTCGAGGTGATGAGCCGCTTCGCGATCGATCCGCGTTGGCTGGTCTATCTGCCCCCAACCATGTCGCCGCCGGAGACGGCCAAGGAGGGTCCTTGGTTGGAGCGCCCGCAGGAGGCGTTGGCGTTCTACAAGGATGAAGGCGTGACGAGCGTGGTGTGCGAAGAGAAGCACATGGGCTCGCGCGCCGTGATGGTGCTCTGCCGTGACGCTAGTGCAGCACTGCGCCGTTTTGGCATCGGTGACGACGGGCGTGGAGTCGTCTACACGCGAACGGGCCGGCGATTCTTCAGTGACCGGTCAATGGAAGATGCGTTGCTTGGCCGCCTTGATGCCGCCATGCAACAGAGTGGGTTGTGGGAGGAGCTGGCGTCGGACTGGGTGGTGCTCGACGCCGAGCTCATGCCCTGGTCGGCGAAGGCGCAGGAATTGATCCGGGAGCAGTACGCGCCGACCGGGGCCGCCGCGCTTGCCGCATTGAGTACGGCCGAGCGTTGGCTTTCCACAGCCGAGTCTCGCGGGTTGAACGTGTCCGGTTGGAAGAAGCAATCGGCGTCACGATTGGCCGACGCGACCGGTTTCGTGGATGCCTACCGCCGATATTGCTGGACGGTCGGCAGCGTGGACGACTTGAAGATCGCGCCGTTCCATGTCCTCGCTTGCGAGGGGCTCGTGGGACTCGAGCGCGACCACCGCTGGCACCTGGACGTGGCGCGACGGTTGTCTGAGGCCGACCCCTTGGTTCGCCTGACCCGCCATGTCTTCGTGGATCTGGGCGATCAGATCAGTGTCGACGCGGCGGTCGCATGGTGGGAGGCGCTCACGCGCGAGGGCGGCGAAGGCATGGTGATCAAGCCGGTGGAAGGCTTGGCCCGAGGTCGTCGCGGACTGCTGCAGCCGGCGATCAAATGTCGGGGCAGGGAGTACCTCCGCATCATCTACGGCCCCGAGTACACCGAGCCGGAGAATCTCGAGCGCTTGCGTCAGCGTGGATTGAGGGCGAAGCAGTCCCTGGCGATGCGCGAGTTCGCGCTCGGCTTGGAAGGTCTGCAGCGTTTCGTTGAGCATGAGCCGCTCTACCGCGTTCACGAGTGCGTCTTTGGTGTCTTGGCTCTGGAAAGTGAGCCCGTCGACGTGAGGCTGTAGGGCGGTTCTTGCTGAAGTCGGCGCGGCAGATTCGTGGAAGTTCGCGCTCGGATGTTCGCAATCGAATCGCGCCTTCGTTCCTCACTGTCGATGCCGCGAGCTTAGCGGCCGCTTCGTCAGGACCCGCCGCAAGGAAGCCCCCCGGCGTAATCGAAAGCGTATGCGAGGCCATCGACGCCGCACGGGAGGGCGGCGTTGATGTTTGTCGGACGTCGAAACGCTTGGGCGAGGGCAGGGGAGGCGTGCGCGAGGGTGGTCGAGGCGTCGATGACGCTTCCGGAAGCTTCCCGAATGCATCGCGAGCGGTGTGCGACGCCTCTACAAATGCTCGGAACGCTGCTGGATGGACGGCCCAGTGGCGCGGAGGCGTCGGCGAGGCACTTGGAGGTGTATCGCACGGCGCCGTCGGCGATAGGTATTGAGTTTCGCTGACGGACATCGCGCCAGATGCCGGATAGCATCCTCACACCCCCGACGTACGTGGCCCACATGCCCACATCCCCGACGCGTTCATTTGGCCCGATCCGCCAGCTGTTTCTGCTGAACGTCATCGCTCTCGTGGCATGCGCCGAACCGCTGCCACCTCCCTCCGCGGCGGTCGTCTCGCCGCCGCCCGCAAGCAGCTCGACGGAGCGTGAAGTTACGTGCCCGTCGCAAGACTTCGCGGTGTTTCTGCCTGCGTTCGCCAATAACGATGAGGTGCGAAAGCGATTCACGCGCTCGCCGCTGGAGCTTGCCGTTCGTTCCCATCGCGCGCCGGTTGACGCGCCGCCGGCTGACCGTGATGGCATGGCGATGACCACGGATGCCACTGCGTCTGCGCATCAGGTCTTCGCCTACCGATACGACCCGAAGCTGGGCCGCTACGAGCATGTCGGCACGCCGTTGGAGCCCTTGGTGGGAGAGTTCGTCGCTGACCCTGAGTGGGCCTTCGAGTTCGATGTCGATGCGCAGTCGAGCGACGAGGTCCGCATCTCCGCAGGCCCCGAGCCGGAGCGAAAGACGTTCGTCTTTTCGCGATCGTCGGACTGCTGGCAGCTGACCCGCGCCTACGACTTCGGCGATTGATTCCCTTTGTCCCCCTGCAAGGATGATCCCATGAGCGATCCAGAGCGCTACACCGTCGTGCAATACACGTCCCGGCAGGTCAATGGGCCGGTGACGGATTACGAAAGCCTTGAGACCCATCATCCGCACGCCAATCGCCGCGGTCGGATCGATGAGAACGGCGAGGAGCGCGGCGTTGAGAACTCGACCACGCGGGATTACGCGATGGTTGATGGCGAGTTCGAGGAGGTACTCACGGCCGGCGTCGATAGAACGGGCCGAATCCGCGAGGGGCAGGTGCTTGTCAGCAAGGACTTCATCCTTTCCTCGGAATCGCATGGCCGGAGCGTTCCGGTGCCGTCGCCGTTTGAAGGCGTGGTGGGCCACGTCGATCGTTCGCAGGGGCTTGTCGATGTGATCGACCCGTCGACGGGTGAGGTGATCCTGCGCAGCCGGCACATGGTCGGAATCACGTTGGAGCCCGGCGACACCGTGCATCGCGGCGATGCGTTGGGGCAGCAGGGCGGTGTTGGCGGCTATCCCGTGCACGTGCATATGGACGCCGATGTGCGGCGGTTGCCGGAGTTTCGCGAGTTCATCGGCGACCTGACCGAGGGGCGCCTACAGGTGCCGGCGGGTTACACGCCGGCGAACGGAACGGCTGCCCGTTCTGACCGCTCATCGGCCCCGGGCGCCGCTGCATTTTCGGATGGCACGTTCAACCTCGGCGACCGCGGCATCGGCGTTGAGACGCTGCAGCACCAGCTGATCCAAGCCGGCTACACCGGCAAGGACGGGCAGCCGCTCAAGCCCGACGGCGATTTCGGCCCCAAC
>ERZ1066121.2554-NODE-2554-length-11334-cov-5.865148_pt1 | contig 11334 bp, 10 predicted proteins | sample MGYA00382768_ERZ1066121 | MGnify/ENA primary metagenome ERZ1066121 (study PRJEB33369, sample SAMEA5778351) | biofilm metagenome | biome: Industrial cooling water; feature: Water cooling tower basin; material: Biofilm | place: United Arab Emirates | collected... | reverse complement strand
GATGCTGGCCCTGAAGGTGGTGCTGGCGCGCGGCTCGCCGGTGCCGACCCTGATTTTCGACGAGGTGGACAGCGGCATCGGCGGTGCCACCGCCGCGGCGGTGGGCGAGCGGCTGGCGCGCGTGGCGGAACGGCTGCAGGTGCTGGTCGTCACGCACAGCCCGCAGGTGGCGGCGCGCGGCGCGCAGCAGATGCGCGTGGCCAAGCACCTGCGGGGTGGCCGCGCGGCAACCGTGGTCGAGCCGCTCGGCAAGGGGGACCGGCGCGAGGAGATCGCGCGCATGCTGGCCGGCGAGCGGGTGACGGAGGCGGCGCGCGCGGCCGCGGACAGCCTGCTGGAGGGGACGCTGCTGTGATCCCGGTGCGCCCCGCCCGCGCGGAAGAGGCCGATGCCGTCGCCGCGCTGATCAACGCCATCAACAGCCTGGATGGCGGCGCGCCGGCGGTGCCGATGACGGCGGCGATCGTGGCGCGCGACCTGCTCGGCCCGGCACCGCGGGCGATCCTGCTGGTCACGGAGGCGGATGGCGCCCTCGCCGGCTTCATCACCAGCGGCCTCATCTACGACGCCGGGCGTGCGGCGGATGCGATGATGCTGCTCGACCTCTACGTCGCGCCCGCGGCGCGGCGGCGCGGGCACGGGCGGGCGCTGGTCGCCGGCCTTGCCGCGGAAGCACGCCGGCGCGGCGCGGCCTGCCCGTGGTGGGGCGTCGATGACGGCGACGACGGCGCGCTGGCCTTCTATCGCGCGATCGGCGCCGCGGTGGCGGAGCACTTCACCGGCATGATCCTCGCCGGCCCGGCGCTTGGCCGGCTGGCCGCGGAAGGCAGTGCGGCGTGAGCGGGTCCGGCCTGCGCGCCCGCCCGCCCGCGGCGCTGACCGAGGCGGAGGCGGCGGAGGAACTGGCCGCGCTGGCGGCCGAGATCGCGCACCACGACCGGCTCTACCACGAGCAGGACGCGCCGGAGATCGCCGATGCCGAGTACGACGCGCTGGTCCGCCGCAACCGCGCCATCGAGGGCCGCTTCCCGGAGCTGATCCGCGAGGACAGCCCCTCCCGCCGCGTCGGTGCCGGGGCCGCCGAGGGTTTTTCCAAGTTCGTCCACGGCGTGCCGATGCTGTCGCTGGACAATGCCTTCGGCAGCGAGGATTTCGCGGAATTCTGCGCTCGTATCCGCCGCTTCCTCGGCCTCGGCGACGACCCGCTCTGCTTCGTCGGCGAGCCGAAGATCGACGGGCTGTCGGTGAACCTGCTCTACGAGGAGGGGCGCCTTGTCCGCGGCGGCACCCGCGGCGACGGCGCGGCGGGGGAGGACGTGACCGCCAACCTGCGCACGCTGCGCGGCCTGCCCCTGCGGCTGAAGGGGCAGGCCCCCGCGCGCATAGAAATCCGCGGCGAGGTGTTCATGGAGAAGGCCGAATTCCTCGCCTTCAACGCGGAGCAGGCGCGCCGCATCGAGGCCGGCGAGAAGGGTGTCCGCGTCTTCGCCAACCCGCGCAACGCCGCCGCCGGCTCGCTGCGCCAGCTCGACCCGAAGGTCACGGCGGGGCGGCCGCTGAAGCTGTTCGCCTATGCGCTGGGCGAGGCGAGCGCGGCGCCGGCCAGCACGCATTGGCGCTACCTGGAACGGCTGCGCCACTGGGGCTTCGCGGTGAACCCGCTCTCCCGCCGGCTGGAAACCGAGGCGGAGGCGGCTGCCTTCCAGGCGGAAATCGCTGCGGCGCGGGCGGGCCTCGCCTACGACATCGACGGCGTCGTGTACAAGCTGGACCGGCTGGACTGGCAATCCCGCCTCGGCTTCGTCGGCCGCGCGCCGCGCTGGGCGATCGCGTGGAAATTCCCGGCCGAGCAGGCCACCACGCGGCTGCTGGAGATCCAGATCCAGGTCGGCCGCACCGGCGCCCTGACGCCGCGCGCGGTGATGGAGCCGGTCAACGTCGGCGGCGTCGTGGTGCAGCACGCGACCCTGCACAACGAGGACGAGATCGCCCGCAAGGACGTGCGCATCGGCGACACGGTGGTGCTGCAGCGCGCCGGCGACGTGATCCCGCAGATCGTCTCCGTGGTCCTGGAGCGGCGGCCGGCGGACAGCACGCCCTACGTCTTCCCGGACACCTGCCCCGCCTGCGGCAGCCATGCCGTGCGTCCGCCGGGCGAGGTGGTGAGGCGCTGCACCGGCGGCCTCATCTGCCCTGCCCAAACGGTGGAGCGGCTGATCCACTTCACCCGCCGCAACGCCATGGACATCGAGGGCCTCGGCGCCGAGCGCATCCAGCTGCTGTTCGACAGGGGCTGGCTGCGCTCGCCCGCCGACATCTTCCGCCTGCATGCGCGCGAAGCGGAGCTGGCGGCGCTGGACGGCTGGGGCGAACTCTCCGCCCGCAACCTGCTGCGCGCCATCGAGGCGCGGCGGACGGTGCCGCTCGACCGCTTCATCTTCGCGCTCGGCATCCGCCGCATCGGCGAGGCGAACGCGAAGCTGCTGGCGCGGCACTACCACACCCTTCCGCAATGGCGGCAGGCCATGCTGGACGCGCGTGTCATCGGCTCGGAGGCGCGGGAGGCGTTGGGCGCCATCCAGGGCATCGGTCCCGCCATCGCGCAGGAGCTGGTGGATTTCTTCGACGAGCCGCACAATTTGGCAGCGCTGGACGACCTCGCCGGCCAAGTCACGCCGGAGCCGGTGGCGGATCCCGGCGACACGGGCAGCCCCTTCGCCGGCCGCATCATCGTCTTCACCGGCACGCTCGAGACCATGACGCGCCCTGAAGCGGAAGATCGTGCCGAGCGGCTGGGCGCGAAGGTGACGAAGAGCGTCTCCAGGCGGACCGATTTCGTCGTGGTCGGCGCCGATGCCGGCAGCAAGGCGGCGAAGGCCGCGGAACTCGGCGTGCGCACGCTGACCGAGGCCGAGTGGCGGGAGATGGCTGGGCTGTCGCCGGACGCCTGAATCGCGTCGGGGCGGCCCCGCGGGACCGCCCCTTGCCAGCCCCGTAGCAGGTGGATCAGCCGCGGCGGGCGCGACGGCGCATCAGGCCGAGGCCGAGCAGGCCGGCGCCGAGCAGGGCCATGCTCGCCGGCTCCGGCACCTCGATGGGCTGCACGCTGAGCGCGACGTTGTCGAACTCGAAGGCGAACTGCGTGCTGGTCGCCACCACGCGGTCGAAGCTCAGCGTCGAGTTGATGTTGACGTAGAGCGTGCCCTGAACGCCCTGGTTGCCGTTGGGGCTGGCCGTCACGTCAGCGCCCGTGAGGGAGCCGACCAGCGTGTTGCCGCTGTAGAAGCTGAGCGTGTTGTAGTCGTCCACGGAGCCCCACAGCAGGCCGAAATACTGCGCCCCGAACGGCAGCAGGAGTTCCATCACGGCATTGGCGGCCGAGCCGGTGGAGCCGGTGGTCAGATAGGGTGTCGCGTCTGCGCCGTCCGCCTGGTTGGTGCTGCCCGGCCCGAAGCCGGCGCCATTGCCGCCGGAGAGGAAGGGCGCGGCATATTGGCCGGCCACGGCACCGGAAACGACCTGGGCATTGGTGACGAACTGCACCGTCATCTGGTTGAGCGTGTTCACGCTGTTGGTGACCTGCGGGCTGCCGCCGGCAACCGTCAGGTCGTCGAAGTTGAACAGAACCGCCCCGGTCGGCGCGCCACCCACCGCGCCGCTGACGGAGAGCGCCGCCTGCGCCGAGGCGGCGGCCATTGCCGAGACCGCGACAGTGGCCATCAGGAAGGTTCGGGTCATTTCTGCGTCTCCAAGGGCCCCGCCGGGGCAGAACCGCGTTTCGTTCGGAGACGATGAAGCAATCCTTGTCCCAACGAAGATCCGTTTCGAAATCAACGTGTTAAGCGCATGCCAGGGCATTGTTGAGAGAGTTGTAAATTTTTTCGACGTTCCTGCTGTTGAGATACCGATGCTGGCTTGGTTGCACTGGCATGAAAAGGTCTGCTCATGACAGCAGCGCCACCAGCGCCCGCCGCAGCGCCGCCACCGGGTCGCGCCCGGCGCCGGCGGAGACCAGCGCGACATGGCCCCCCGGGCTCTCCAGGTGCCGCACCGGCCCCGGCAGCTTCGTGGACGCCAGCGGCACCAGCCCGTCATTCGGCCCGGCAACCCGGCCCAGGCCGCCCACCAGCGCGGCATAGGCGGCATCCCGCCCGCCCCGCGCCGCCGCGGGGTCCAGCACCGTCGCGCAGCTCACCACCGGCAGCCGGGCCGCCAGGGCCGCGATCTCCCCGGCATGCGCGGCGATCCACGCCTCGCGCACCGTGGTGGTCAGATCCCGAAGCCCCGCCCCGTCGCCGCAGCCGAGCAGGCTCAGCGCGGCGCGGGAGAGGCCGTGCATGGCCTGGCGCCGCGCCACCCAGTCGGCCAGCGGCGTGCCACGGAACGGCGACTGGAAGGCGATGAAGCCGGCACAGCGCGCCGCCGTCGCCGGATCGAGCAGCGCCGCAAGCCCCTCCAGCCCGCCCTTGCTGTGGGCGATCAGCAGCGCCGGCGGCGGACCCACGCCGGCCAGCGCGGTGCCCAACAGGGCTGCGTTCTCGGCGACAGCCGCGGCGGTCGGCACCCGCACCACCTGCGGGCGTGCGCCCATGCGGCGCAGCCAGTCCTGCTGCGCCCCCATGTAGTCGAAGCCGAGCGGCCGCAGCCGCGCCGAGACATCGCCCAGCAGCCCATAGGCGATCAGCACCGGCCGCCCGGCCAGCCAGCCGCGCAGCGCGGCGTCGTCGGGCACGCCCTCCCCCGTCATGCGCCCTGCCGCGCCGCCCTGGCGCGCCACCCTGCCTGCGTCACGGCCGGAGGCGGCCGGAGCGCACGGAAAGCCAGCACCAGGCCGAGCGCCAGAAGCGTATCGGTGATCTCGGCCGAGCGGCCCGGCAGCCAGCATTGCGCGACGCTCCCCGCCAGCACCACCGCCACCAGCAGCCCGGCAGCCGGCAGCAGGGGCACACCGCAGCGCAACAGCCACCACAGCAGCGCCCCCTGCAGGAACAGCTTGGCGAGCACCGCCTGCACCCCCGCGCCGAGGCTTCCACCGACCAGGCTGGCGAAGGGGATCCAGCCGAAGTCGCGCGGCGGGCCGGCGAAGGCGAAGGGTTCCAGCCGCTCCACCAGCAGCGCGCTGAGCAGCGCCGTTGCCATGAGCGGTGCCGCCGCCGGCCGCCCGCGCAGCACCGCCCAGGCCGGCAGGGCGAGGGTGATGGCCAGCGCCTCGGCGGGGGTCAGGGCCTTGCCCGGGATCACCACCTCCGCCGCCAGCGCGGCGGCCAGGCCCAGGGGCACCAGCCAGCGCGCCAGCGCCGCACCGGCCGCCGCCTCGGCCAGCAGGGCGGCGCCCGTCCAGCTCGCCAGCAGGGTCGCCATGCGCAGGGGTTCGATGATCGGGTGCAGCACCAGGGGCTTCAGGTTGTCCTTCCAAGCCTGCAGGTCGAGGGCGGGCACATAGGGGTAGAACCGCCAGCCGAGCCAGCAGAGCAGCAGCGCCGCCGCCATCGGGTCCGCCAGGCGCGGCCGCACGACCGCCGCCAGCAGGGTGCGCCCGCCCAGCGCTACGGCCAGCACCGCGCCGGCCAGCGTCCCCGCCGTGTTCAGCGCCAGGTCAGCGCCGCTGCCCACTCGGCCGCCGAGGAAGAGCTGCAGCCCCTCCACCCCCGCCGACAGCAGCGCGCCGGCCAAGGTGGGCAGCAGCACCCGTGCAATGCCGGGCCAGCGCACCGGCAGGATCAGCCCCGCCAGCAGCCCCAGCGGCGCATAGAGCACGAGGTTCGCCAGGATGTCGCCCCGCCCGCCCGGCGGCCGCAGCAGCGCCTCCAGCAGCAGCGCGCCGAGGTCGACGCCGGGCGGCAGCGCCCGCCAGCGGAACGGATAGAGCGAGCCGTAGAGGATGAATCCGACCAGCAGCGCCAGCAGCAGGGCGAGCCGCCAGGGCGCCGCCAGGGGGATGGCCGGCCGCATTCAGCCGATGAAGGCGCCGGAGACGGGATCGTAGGGAAAGGCGCTGAGCCCGTTGCCTGCAAAATAGCCTCGGCAGGTGGCGGCACCGTCGATGAAGCCGGCCTCGCCGCGCAGGAAGCCGGCGAAGCCGTCATCCGGCCTGACGTCCCGGTTGTCGGCCGAGGCCCAGTCGTCCTGGCAGCCGTGCTGGATCCTGGTGGCGAGGCTGCGGTTGAGCCGGCGCAGCATCTCGGCCGCCCCGGCGCCGTAGCCGCCGCGCTTGGTGCCGCCGGCGGCGGTGATGCGGACGCGCTGCCAGGCACCCTTCCAGTGCTGCCACACCCCCGTCAGGTCGTCGTCGGAGACGTGGATGGCGGCGTCGATGATCGGCTCGCCGTCGCGGAACAGTGGCGCGCCACCGGGCGCGCGCTTCAGCTTGTGGATGGAGACCAAGCCGCTGTCGCCGGACTTCTTGCCGGTGGCGCCGATCTTCGCCGGCAGCAGGTCCTGCCAGGCATAGGAGGCGGATTTCGGGCAGCGCACGACGATGCACCAGCCCGGCTCGGCGGCGGTGAAGGCGCGCAGCGCGGCGACATCGGCGGGCAGCATGCCGGCGCGGCGCGCCACCTCGATGTCGGCGGTGGCGATGCCGGCCTCGCGCGCCTCCACGTCACGCGCATGCGCCCTGAGGTTTCCGAGCGTGATCATGGCCCCCCCCCATCGTGCTGCACGGCCGATGCTGCTTGCTGCGCGTGAGCGGACCGTGACAGGGCATCCCCGCGCGCGCCGTCGGCTACAGCGGCCCGCAGGCGGTGCGCAGCCAGGCCGCCGTCGCCACGTCGCAATGCGGCGCGACCTCGGCCAGCACGCGCGCATGATAGGCGTCGATCCAGGCGCGCTCGGCCGGCGCCAGCAGCGCCGGGTCGATCAGCCGCCGCTCATAGGGGGCGAGGGTCAGGGTCTCGAATTCCAGGAAGGGCTTGGCCTGGTCCGGCAAGGTTGGCGCCTCGCGCACCAGCAGCAGGTTCTCGATGCGGATGCCGTAGCGGCCCGGCAGGTAGGTGCCGGGCTCGTCGGAGAGGATCATGCCGGGCGCCAGCGGCACCGGCCTGGCCGCCCGGCTGAAGGCCGCGGGTCCCTCATGGACCGAGAGGAAGCTTCCCACCCCGTGGCCGGTGCCATGGTCGTAGTCCAGCCCGGCGTCCCACAGCGCCCGGCGGGCGAAGCTGTCGAGGAAGGGGCCGGCGACGCCCTGCGGGAAGCGCAGCGTGGCCAGCGCGACGTGGCCGCGGAGCACCCGCGTGTAGCGCTCCACCAGGTCAGGCGGCGGCGCGCCGGGGCCGGTCCAGAGGGTGCGGGTGATGTCCGTGGTGCCGTCGCGATACTGCCCGCCGCTGTCGATCAGGTAGCACTCGTCGGGGCGGATCGGCCGGTTGCTCTCCGGCGTGACGCGGTAGTGGATGACCGCGCCGTTCTCGCCGGCGCCGCTGATGGCCGGGAAGCTTTCGCCGGCGAACAGCGGAACCGCGCGGCGGAAGGCCAGCAACCGCTCGGCGGCGACGATCTCGGTCAGGCCGCCGCGCGGCGCCGCCTCGGCGAACCAGGCCAGGAAGCGCGCCATGGCCACGGCGTCGCGGGCATGGGCGGCGCGGGCGCCCTGCTGCTCCACGGCGTTCTTGCAGGCGCGCGGCATGCGGCAGGGGTCGTCCCCACCCTCGACCACCGCGCCGGCGGCGCGCAGCGCCTGGGCGAACCAGGCCGGCGTCGCCTCCGCATCGAGGCGCACGTGCCGCCCGCGCAGCGCCGCCAGCGCCGCCGGCAGGGCGGCGCGCGGCTGCACGGCGACGTCGTTGCCGAGATGCGTCCGCACCTCCGGCCCGATCTTGCCCGGTTCCACGAACAGGTCCGCGCCCGCATCGGCGCGCAGCAGGCCGAAGCCCAGCACCAGCGGGGTATGCGCGAGGTCCCCGCCGCGGATGTTCAGCAGCCAGGCGATGGAATGCGCATCCGCCAGCACGGCGGCGTCCTGGCCGGCGGCGCGCAGCGCGGCGGCGGCCTCGGCGCGCTTCTCGGCGGCGGCGCGGCCGGCGAACTCGGCCGGGTGGACCAGCGCGGGCGCCATCGGCGGCGCCGGCCGGTCGGCCCAGATCGCGTCGATCGGGTTCGCGGCCAGCGGCACCAGGGTGACGCCGGCCTCCTCCAGCCGCTGGAGCCCGGCTTCCGCGTGCAGCCAGGGGTCGTAGCCGATCCGCAGGCCCGCCGCATGCTCGCGCAGCCAGGCGGCGGGCGGCTCCTCCGTGATGTGGCGGCGGTCCCAGAGCGCCGGGTCGGTCTGCTGCGCCGCCTGGGTGGTGTAGCGGCCATCGGTGAACAGCACGGCGCGATCGGCCAGCACCACGGCGAGGCCGGCGCTGCCGGTGAAGCCCGTCAACCAGGCGAGGCGCTCGCCGGCGGGGGGAACGTATTCGCCGAGATGCTCGTCGGCACGCGGGACGAGGAACCCGTCCACGCCGGCATGGGCGAGTTCGGCACGGAGGGCGGCGAGACGTTCGGCGTGGGTCACGGGATCCTCAGGGAGACTAAACAATTTTGCCACAATCCACAGTAAGTCATGCCCAAGACGCATGACTAGAGCGCCGTCTTGGCACGGGAAGAAACCGCACCCAGCACCATCTCGCATCTGCGAAGCGCGGGCGCGATCAGGGTTCCGACCCGGAGCCCGACACGGTCCCGCGCCGTCCGAACCGGGCCGCATGGCCCGGTACCGGCACCACAGGAACGCTACCGATGCCTGCGCTCATGACCAGGGCCGAGCTTTTCTCCCTCTTTCCCGCCAAGGGCAATGCCGAGACCGAGGCCGCCCGCGGCCGCTTCCTCGCCGCGCTGCGCTTCGCCGACGCGATCCTGCCCCGCCGCACGCTTCCCCGGCTGCGCGCCTGGAACCAGCGCCGCGGCACCGCCGCCGCCCTCGAGGCCCTGCCGGACGCCATGCTGCGAGACATCGGGCTGACCCGCGGCGAGATCCGGCACGTTGTCGAGTCCGCCGCCACCGAGGCGCAGCCGGCGCCGACGACCGCGCCGGGCCGCCCCCGGCCGCTGCCAGCCTGATGACGGGCAGGGATCGGGCCGCGGCCCGGTCCTCGATCGGGCGCACGGGCAGCGGCGCCGCGCAGCCGGAGCCGGCGACCGACCCGGCCGCGCCGGGCCTGCGGAGATGGCGGCAGCCGAGACCCCTGCACGCCGATGGCGGCGACGACCAGATCAGCGTGGTCGGCCTGCTGGCCGGCATCATCCGGCTCACCCTCGACGGCGGCACGGGCAGCGACACCACCCTCGGCAGCAGCCTCGCCGACCGGATCCTCGGCGGTGACGGCAACGACGTCGCTGCCGGCAGCCGCGGCAACCACACTGCCTTGCTCGGCGCCGGCGACGACGTCCGCCACCGGAATCCGGGCGACGGCAGCGACACGGTCCTGGGCGGCGCCGGCCTCAATATAGTGTTCGACGCCTCCAATATTGCCAAGGTCCTCGAAATCCCGGCCGGTGGCGGCAAGGTCCGGATGACCCCCGATATCGCCGCGGTGACCATGGCCCTGAACGACATGGAGGCCGTCCGGCTTCAGGCGCTCGGTGGCGCGGATCGCATCGCCGTGCGCGACCTGTCGCGCACCGATGTCAGCCTGCTGTCGATCGATCTCGGCCTCTTCGGCTCTGGCGGCGCGCAGGCGGACGGCATCTTTTTTTTGCGGCCGCCTCGCCGCCGGCACGGTGAGCGTGCGACTCGACGCCGGGGGGCTGCGCGGCCTCGGCGTGGGTGCGCAGATGTGGATCGCCAACGCCGAGGCCGGTGACCTGCTCACCTTGAACGGCCTGGACGGCAACGACGTGCTGATCGGCGGATCCGGGGATGACGTGCTGATCGCCGGGGCCGGCCTCGACGTGCTGGATGGCGGCCTCGGCAACGACGCGATCATCCAGCAGCGGCGACTCGGCCGGGCCGATCCGGCCCGCTCAGCCCGCCTTGCGCAGCACCAGCGTGGTCCAGCGGCCGACGGCGACGCGCCGTTCCAGCCGCAGCCCCTGGCGGCGATGCGCCGCCAGCACCATCCTCGCCTGGCTGTCCAGCAGCCCGGCGAGGATCGCCGTGCCGCCCGGCGCCAGATGCACGGCCAGGTCGCGCGCCATGGCGCAGAGCGGGCGCGCTAGGATGTTGGCGAAGACGAGGTCGAAGACGGCGCCGCGCAGCATGCGGTGGCGCCAGCCATCGGCCAGCCGCGCCGCGACCAGGTGCCGCAGCCCGTTCACCGCGGCGTTGTCGGCGGTGACGCGCACCGACCAGGGCTCGATGTCGGTCGCCAGCACGGGCACGCGCAGCAGGCGCGCCGCGGCCATGGCCAGCACGCCGGAGCCGGTGCCGATGTCCAGCACGCGCCGCGGCCCGCGATGCGGCGGGCATCCCGTGCGCCGCCGCGCGACGCCTTCCAGGGCCAGCAGGCAGCCCTGGGTCGAGCCATGCTCGCCGCTGCCGAAGGCAAGCCCGGCGTCGAGACGCAGCACCACGCGGCCATGGGTCGGCCGGTCGCGGAGATGGGTGGGGCGGATCAACAGGCGCCGGCCGATGGGCTGTTCCGGGAAGCTTTCGAGGGTGCGGGCGAGCCAGCCCTCGGCCTCCACCGGCGTGCGCAGCAGGTTGGGCGCCGGATCCAGACCGGCCGCGGCGGCGGCCAGCGCCAGGGCGCCCTCCAGCGCCTCCTCGCCCCGTCTCGCCTCGCGCACGCCCTCGACGCGCCAGGTGTCGGTCGCCTCGTCGCGGAAATAGCCCGTGGTGGCGCAGACCATGGCCAGCGCGGCCTCGAAGGCCGGCACCGCGGTATCCGGCAGGCGCTCGACGGCGAGGCATTCCAGCAGAGGGCCGCGGCGGGCGGTCATGGGCGCATCCGGAGGCTTGGGGGCGGCTGAATGCGCCATTCACCATGGGGCCGGAAGGGGGTCGCACGGGAAAAAGGCCGCCCCCGAAGAGGCGGCCTTTCCGTGGCCGGCGCGGCGGCGCGCCCGGTTCAGCCGGCGCGGCGGCGCACCGCGGCCAGGCCGACGATGCCGAGGCCGAGCAGGGCGAGCGACATCGGCTCCGGCACCCGCACCTGGTCGTCGGCGCTCAGGGTCGCGCCCGGACCATTGGCGGTGATGGTGATCACCTCGGTGAGCGAGAACAGCCCAGCCAGGGCGACCGCGGTGCTGAAGCTATCGTTCCCAGCCGCCGTCGAGCCCAGCAGGGTGGCTGCGGCGCCGGTATTCGCGGTGTCGATGTAGAAGGCGCGCGAGACCGCGGCGTTGGTGATCAGGCCGGTGAAGAGGGCCGAGAACTCGGCGGCCAGTCCCGGAAGCGACAGGTCGGTCTGGATC
>ERZ1066121.2547-NODE-2547-length-11361-cov-16.679374_pt1 | contig 11361 bp, 9 predicted proteins | sample MGYA00382768_ERZ1066121 | MGnify/ENA primary metagenome ERZ1066121 (study PRJEB33369, sample SAMEA5778351) | biofilm metagenome | biome: Industrial cooling water; feature: Water cooling tower basin; material: Biofilm | place: United Arab Emirates | collected... | reverse complement strand
CACATCCGGTGAGCCGGGCGCATGCCTGCGGCGCCGGATGCCTGGCAACAAAAAACCCGCGTTTCCGCGGGTTTTTTGGGCTTCGGGCTGTCTGGAACGAACCGAAGCCGCGATCTGGTGGCCGGGGAGGGAATCGAACCCCCGACACGGGGATTTTCAATCCCCTGCTCTACCAACTGAGCTACCCGGCCAGGTGAGCGCGGCATGATACGGGGGCGGGCGGCGTTCGGCAAGCCGGCCCGGTGCTGAACCGGGACCGGAGGTGGGTTGAGTCGATGCAGGCGGGATGCAGAATGGGGAGGTCGGCCCATCGGTCGGCTTCCCTCTCTCCCACACCTGTCCTGGGGGTTCCATGAAGACCCGATTTGCGACGACCTGTTGTCTGCCCGTTCTTCTTGCCGCGCTGGTGGCCGGATGCGCCACCGGGACCGGCCTGACCAGTGTCGAGAGGCTGGACCTGTATCGCAGCCATGCCGGCGAGCCGGTGGACACCATCCGCTACCCTGCGCGTTACACCGGCTGGACACCGCTCGGCGACAGCGCGCTGGCGCTGTGGACGCGGCCCAGCGAGGCCTGGATGGTCGAACTGTCCGGCCCGTGCCAGAACCTGGACTACGCGCTCACCATCGCCATCGACAGCCGCAGCGGCTGGCTGTCCTCGCGCTTCGACCGCATCTACGTCAACGACAGCGGCCTGATCCCGATCCCCTGCCAGATCGACACCATCCGCCCGCTCGATGTGAAGGCGCTGCGCATGGACGAGCAGAAGCTGCGCGAGGTGCGGCAGCAGGAGAAGGCAGCGTCGGAAACCGCGTCCAACTGAGGGTTCACCGGTACGTGCCGGCACGGCGATGCGCGATGGTGCACGGCGGTGCGGCAGCGTCGTCCCGCATTCTTGTTCCGTCTGGTTCCGCAACCCCGATTCCACACTCGGCCTGCCGTGTCATTTCCGCTTGGCGCCGCCCGTGCCTGAAGGCCCCCCGCGGCCTGCGGCTCCGCTCGCACCGCGGGACGCCGGACTGGCCGCGCCGGCCGCGCTCGCCGATGGCGTGCTGCCCACGCGCTGGGCCCAGCTCGTGGCCGGGCTCGATGTGGTGACGCTCGATGCCGGCGGCGTGCTCGGCAGATGCGCCGCGGCGCTGGGCGTGTGGGAAGCCAGGGCAGGGCTCGGCGCGAGTGACGAGGACGGCGTCGGCAACGGCGGAGTGCTGCTGGCGGCCGCGTGGCGGGCCGTACGCTGGGGAAGTGGAGCCGAGGCCGAAGACGACAGAGGCGATGACGATGTCGCTTCCAGTGTCCGCGCGCGCTGCATGCGCGGAGAGGGCGGCGGGGTGTGCGGACGGATCAGCAGCGGCCCCGCCGGCAGGTCGTCCGTGGCTGCGAAGCCCATTGTGTGGCCGGTCGCCTCAAAGGTGGCGGCACTGGTTTCACGTTCGATCCGCCGGGCGCTGCCTCTCACCGGATACGAGCGACGCGAATTTTGGTTGGTGGCGAAATCGGAGCGCGAACGCAGTGTGCCGCCCGCGCCGCCGGCATCGATGTCGCTCTGCGCATCGAACGTGGTATTCCGCGAATGCGAATGGTTGGTCACCGAGCTGCCGCGGATGTAGATGGTGGCGCTGCGGTCCAGTTCGGCGTACGGGCGGGTGAGCTCGCGCGCCTGTTCGAGGCTGCTGAAGCCAAGCGGATAGCCCCGTTCCATCACCTTCTGGTCGACGCCCGCCCGAGGCGCCCCATGCGCATCGCGAGGCACGAAAAAGCTGAGTGCGGAGGGTGCGGCAGCGGGCTGCGGCGAAGACGACGCGCCGGCCCCGGGCATCGGCGACAACTGGCGCCGGGCTGCCGAGGATGAGGATATGGCCGCGCCCGGCATGGCGGCCAGCTGCGAGGCGGGTGGAGGGGAGGGATGTGCGCCGGAGGCCGGTGGCGGCAGCAGCGGGGCCGACACGTGCGGGGACGCGGCATGGGGCGGGGACTGCATGGCGGCCATCGGCGCGGAGAGCGCGCTGTTGCTGCCGCCCGTACGGCCGCTGGCCAGCGGCGAGCTGGAGGCCGCCGCGGCCGTGCTGGCGGGCAGGGCGATGCCGCTGGACGGCGAGCCGGCCGACGCCGCCGCCCCCGGCGATGCGCTGGTCATCGCGCGCCGCGCCATCTCGGCATAGGACAGTGTCCCGCCCGGTTTCGGGCCGGAACCGCTGTCTTTGCGCGGCGGTGAGGACATCGGCTGGAGGCTCCTTGCCGGGGTGGGGTCCGATGGCGGCACGGCACTTCGCCGCCCGCACCCGCGAGCGTCTGGTGCCATCAAGAAGCATGCCAGCCGTGAATATCTTTCAAGTTGTTGATTTTATTGAATTGAATTCTGCGTCGGCGAAGGATTGAGAGGCTGGATGCGGGTGATTTCCCACCCGGTTGCGGGCAGGGATCACCCCGGCCGGATCGCCAAGCGATGGCCGGTGCATGGTCAACAGCCCTCCGCTGGGCGATCATTTCGACTTTGTGACCATTCGGGGACAGTGTCATGAACACCGGCGATCAGGTGCAGGCCGCTGCAGGCGGTGGTGCGGGCGCGGCATTGGCGCGGTTCGCGGCGGCGCTGGCCTTCGTGGCGGTGGTCGCGGGCTGGATGTGGTTCACCTTCGGCCAGGTCAGCCTGACCCTGGTCGCGGCCGGGGTGATCGGCGTGTACATGGCGATGAACATCGGCGCCAACGATGTGGCCAACAACGTGGGCCCGGCCGTGGGTGCGAAGGCGATGAGCCTGGGGCGGGCGGTGATGATCGCCGCCCTCTTCGAGGCTGCGGGCGCGATCATCGCCGGTGGCGAGGTGGTGGGCACGATCAAGAGCGGCATCATCGACCCGGCGCGCATCGCCGATGCGCAGACCTTCGTCTGGGTGATGATGGCGGCGCTGCTGGCGGCGGCGCTCTGGCTCAATCTGGCCACCGCGTCCGGCGCACCGGTATCGACCACGCACTCCATCGTCGGCGGTGTATTGGGTGCGGGGGTGGCCGCCGCGGGCACCGGCATCGCCAACTGGGGCAAGCTGGTGCAGATCGCCGCGAGCTGGGTGGTGTCGCCGCTGCTGGGCGGGCTGATCGCCGCGCTGCTGCTGTATGTGATCAAGCGCCGCATCACCTACCGCGACGACATCATGACCGCCGCCGGCCGAACCGTGCCGCGTCTGCTCGGGCTGATGGGCTGGTCGTTCGCCACCTATCTGCTGCTGAAGGGCGTGAGCCAGCTGGTGAAGGTGGGCTTTCCGATGGCGGTGGGGCTGGGCTTCCTGGTCGGGCTGGCGGTGTGGTGGTGGACCGGCCTGCGCATCCGCGCGCGTCTGGTGTCGCTGCAGCCGGGCAAGGATGGCGTGAACACGCTGTTCGCGATCCCGCTGATGTTCGCCGCGGCGCTGCTGAGCTTCGCGCACGGCTCCAACGATGTGGCCAACGCCATCGGCCCGCTGGCGGCCATCAACGACGCGCTGCTGGGCCAGGGCATCCACGACAAGGCGCAGGTGCCGCTGTGGATCATGCTGATCGGCGCGCTGGGCATCTCCATCGGCCTGCTGCTCTACGGCCCGCGGCTGATCCGCACCGTGGGCGGCGAGATCACCGAACTCGACCCGATGCGCGCCTTCGCCATCGCGATGTCGGCCACGCTCACCGTGATCCTGGCCTCGCAGCTGGGCCTGCCGGTCAGCACCACGCATGTGGCCATCGGCGCGGTGTTCGGCGTGGGCTTCCTGCGCGAGTATCTGAAGGCCAATTACCAGCGCATCCTCGACGAGATCGAGAGCCACCACCTGGCGCAGCAGACCGAGCGCGAGGAAGTCGAGGCGTTCCGGCGCGAGTTCGAGGCGGCCCCGATGCGGCGCAAGACCGAGATGCTGCGCGAGCTGAAGGCGCGCGGCAAGGCCGGGCAGAGCCACATCACCCGCAAGGAGCGCAAGAGCCTGCGCCGTTTCCATCGCCAGCAGCTGGTCAAGCGCTCGGTGGTGTTCAAGGTGGTCGCCGCCTGGATCATCACCGTGCCCGCCTCGGCGCTGCTGGCGGCAGTCGCCTACTTCGCGATCGCGGGGGCGATGGGGGGATGAGCCGGCATATGCCAGGTCGGGCCTGAAGGCCCTCCTACGGGCTGGAGCAGCAGACGCGTAGGAGTGGCTTCAGTCGCGACGCATACGGCCGCGACAGATACAGCCACGACAGATACAGCCATGACCGACGCGGCTGGTTTTCAAACAGGTGCTCAGACAGATGTTCAGACAGATGTTCTGACAGATGTTCAGACCGGTGGATGCGCCGGGTCGGGTCTGAAGGCCCTGCCACGGAGCATGGGAGCAGCACACCCGTAGGAGCGGCTTCAGCCGCGACAGACACAACAAAGGCAGGCACAACAGGAGCAGGCGCAGCCGCGACGGCTGCGACTGGCCTTGAGGTCACGGCATGCGGCTGTCGGCCTGGACGGTTCTCCGTGGTGTCCGGGAGTGCGCGCAGCCGCGGCCTCTCGCTCTCAATCGCCCTAGAACCCTTCGAGCCACGCCGGCCCGGGCAGCGCCGCCACGGCGCGGCGCAGGCTTTCGTTCCATTCGCTGCGCACGGAGAGCAGGTAGGGGTCGCTTTCGTCCAGGCGCTGGCGGGTGCCGCCGTCGAGTGCGTCGCGGCGGTACAGCATCAGGTCCAGCGGTGGGCCGACGGTGAGGTTGGAGCGCATCGTCGAATCGAACGACACCAGCACGCATTTGCAGGCCTCGGCCATGCCGGTCTGCGGGGTGATGACGCGGTCGAGGATGGGCTTGCCGAACTTGCTCTCGCCGGTCTGGAAATAGGGCATTTCCGGGCTGCTCTCGATGAAGTTGCCCTCGGAGTACACCAGGAACAGGCGCGGCGCTTCGCCGGCGTACTGGCCGCCGAGGATGAAGGAACCGGTGGGGTCCACGCCGTTGTCGCGCAGGTAGGCCTCGTCGCGCTGGCGGATCTCGCGCAGGGTGTCGCCGATGCGCTGCGCGGCCTCGAACATGTTGCGCGCGTCGCTCAGGCCCGCGCCGGGCGTGTCCATGCGCGACTGCAGCAGATTCAGCGCGTTCTGGGTGACCGAGAGATTGCCCGCGGACACCGTGCACAGGGTATAGCGGCCGGGCTCGGAAAACACGCGCATCTTGCCGACGCGGCGGATGTCGTCCATGCCGGCGTTGGTGCGGGTGTCGGAGGCGAGGATCAGCCCCGCGTCCAGATTGAGTCCGATGCAATAGGTCATGCGCGTGCGGAAGTACCGGCGGAGGTCGGGCCGCCATTCTGCCCGCCGGCGACGGGCAGGGCAAAGCGGCGGGCAGCATGCCCGATCGGTCGCGACGCATGTTTCCGCATGTGCGCGGCTCGCACCTGTGCGGCCCGCGCGTGCGCGGCTCGCATGTGTGCAGCTCGCATGTGTGCGGGCGCGCAGGCGTGCGGACGCGCGGCTGTGCCTGCGCGCGCGATGCGTGCGCGCGGGCTCACGCGGGCACCACGTCGGTGGAGGTCATGAACTGGCGATGGATGCCGTCGCCCAGTGCGGTCAGCCGTGCCATCGCCGCCTGCAGCCAGTGTTCCAGGCCGCCGGCCAGGATGTCCTCGATCCGCGCGTAGCGGGTCTGCGCCTCGGCCGCGCCGGCCTGGCGCACCACGTCCAGACGCGCGCTCCCGCCGAGGTCGCGCAGCACCGTGTGCAGACTCTGCGCGCAGGTCTGCAGCGAGCGCGGGCTGGCCTCGCTGAGCAGCATCAGTTCGGCCACACCCGTCGGCGTGACCGCGGGATGGCCGAGGCGGCGATAGGTCTCGAACGCCGACAGCGACTGCAGCAGCGCGCTCCAGCGGAAGTATTCGGCGGCGTCGAGCGCCTCCTCCGCTTCGCCGGCGCCGTCGTGGCTGCCGACCACGTCCAGCAGGCGGATCGCCCAGTCGGCGCGCTCGATGAACACGCCCAGCTGCAGGAACTGGTAGCCCTCGCCGCGGCCCAGCGTGCCGATGGTGACCCCGCGGAACGAGGCCGAGCGGATCTTGATGCGCTCGAGCACCTGGTTGAGTCCGTCGCGGTCCAGCTGTGCCGCGTCGAGCAGGCGGATCTCCAGCCACGAGGTGTTGAGGTCCTCGTACATCTCCGAGGTGATCGCCACACGCTGCGCGCGGGCGGACTCGCGGGCGGCGCGGAAGCAACTGTGGATCGACGCCGGGTTGTCGGGCGAGAGCAGCAGATGCCGCACCACGCCGGCGCCGTCGATGCGGCCGTGGCGGGCGAGGTAGCCGTCGGCGGAACCGAGCGCGTCCAGCGCGCGCCGCCACGGCGCGGCGGAGGCCTTGCCGCGCTCGAAGCGCTCCGGCAGCATCGCCATGCGCTGGGCGAGATCGATCAGGCGCGCGGTGTTTTCGGCGCGTTCCATGTGGCGGGCGACCCAGTAGAGATCGCTGGCGGTTCTACACAGCATCGGTCAGAGCCTGTCGATGATCCCCGTATGCACCGCGCTGAGTCTGCGGGCGTACGGAGCAAGGAGGAGTGAGGGAATGGATGTCGATCCATGACCGAACGAGGACGCAGCGCCGTACGCCCGCAGGCTCAGCCCGTTGGATTGCACCGCAGCGGCCTGCCGGCAAGCCAGCATGTCGACAACGGGCCGAAGATCCGGAGCGCCCCGATGCAGGTTCCGAGGGGTGTCGCTGCGGTGCAACGTGGTGTATGCGGGGATCATCGGCAGGCTCTCATGCCTCCAGCACCCAGGTATCCTTGGTCCCGCCGCCCTGCGACGAGTTCACCACCAGCGAGCCCTCGCGCAGGGCCACGCGCGTCAGCCCGCCGGGCACCACCTGGATGCGCCGCCCGCTCAGGATGTACGGGCGCAGGTCGATGTGCCGCGGCGCCAGCCCACTTTCCACGAAAGTGGGGCAGGTCGACAGCGACAGCGTGGGCTGGGCGATGTAGTTCTCCGGCGTGGCGAGAATGCGCGCGCGGAAGTCCTCGATCTCGGCCTTGCTGGCCGCAGGGCCGACCAGCATCCCGTAGCCGCCTGCGCCGTGGACTTCCTTCACCACCAGCTCGTGCAGATGCTCAAGCGTGTAGCGCAGCGCGTCCGGGTCGCGCAGCTGATACGTGGGCACGTTGTGCAGGATGGGCTCTTCGCTCAGATAGAAGCGGATCATCTCCGGCACGTAGGGGTAGACCGACTTGTCGTCGGCCACGCCGGTGCCCGGCGCATTGGCCAGGGTCACCCGGCCGGCGCGGTAGGCGCCGAACAGCCCGGGCACGCCCAGCACCGATTCGGGGCGGAACACCTGCGGGTCCAGATAATCGTCGTTGATGCGCCGGTAGATCACGTGCACGCGCCGCGGCCCGCGTGTGGTGCGTGCGTAGACGGTATCGTCGCGCACGAACAGGTCGGCGCCTTCCACCAGCTCCACGCCCATCTGCTGCGCCAGGAAGGCATGCTCGAAATACGCCGAATTGAACGCGCCGGGGGTGAGCACCGCGACCGTGGGCGTGTCGATGCCCTCGGGCGCGGCTTCGCGCAGCGTGCGCAGCAGGGTGTCGGGGTAGCGTTCCACCGGCGCGATCTGCTGGCGCGCGAACAGCTCGGGGATGAGCCGCGCCATCATCCGCCGGTTCTCCAGCATGTAGGACACGCCGGACGGCACGCGCAGATTGTCCTCCAGCACGTAGTACTCGCCGTCGCCCGCGCGCACCAGGTCGATGCCTGAAATATGCGAATACACGCCGCCGGGCACGCGCAGGCCCTGCATCTCGCTGCGGTAGGCGCTGTTGCCCAGCACCAGTTCGGCGGGAATGCGGCCTTCGCGCAGGATCCTCCGCTCGCCGTAGACATCCTGCAGGAACAGGTTGAGCGCGTGCACCCGCTGGCGCAGCCCGGATTCCAGCATCCGCCACTCCGCGGCCGGCACGATCCGCGGCACCATGTCGAAGGGGATCAGGCGTTCGTTGCCGGAGTCCTCCCCATAGACGGTGAAGGTGATGCCGACCCGGTGGAAGGCCACGTCGGCCTCGCGGCGCTTGCCCTGCAGCACCGCCTCGGGCGTGTGTTCCAGCCAGTCGGCGAACGGGCCATAGTGCGCCCGCGGCGCGCCGCCGGCATCCTGCATCTCGTCGTAGCGTGGGCGCATGGGGTGGGGTCCCTGGCGTGTTGGCGTCGAATGTCGCCTCCGACATACCATGCCGTATCGCCGATGACCATCCCTTGCCGCGCGTTGCGGGCGATCCCCGCGATGAAAACGTAGTCGCGGCGGCCAGGAATGCCGTCCGTTGCCTGCATTGCGCGGCCGTTGCGCGGTTCGATCGATGCGCTGCCGCGTCGCCCGCGCCTCTCCCCACGACACACCACCGCCATGCCGCCGCCCGACACCCGCCCGCTCACCGCCGAGGAATACCGCCTGACCCGCTGGATGCTCGAACACGGCGGCCCGCAGGCGCAGACCTTCCTGCCGCAGCTTGAGGCCGCGCGCGCCACGACGTGGCGCTGCCCGTGCGGATGCGCCAGCTTCCACTTTCATGTCGATACATGCCAGCCCGGTGCCTCTCCCGTGTCCGCTTGCACTGTGAATTATCTGTGCGACTTCTACTTCGAGGAGGCAGGACACGCCTGCGGCATCCTGCTGTCCCAGCAAAACGGCGTGCTGCAGGAGGCGCACCTCTGGGGCACCGACGACGCGCCCAGGGTCTTGCCGAACCCGGACAGGCTGCGTCCCTTCGAGCCGGGCACCGCTTGAGCGCATAGCCAGGCAGCCCCTCCACCGCAGGAGGGCCTTCAGGCCCGACCCGTATCGCATTCGGAGGCGGGCATGCACGTCGTGTCGCGCCTAAGCCGCTCCTACGGCGGCTGCTACACCCGCTCCAGCACCGGCGGCAGCGGGCAGTGCAGCACGCCGCAGACGGTGCGCAGCAGTTCGGCCTCGACCACCCGCATCTCGCCGTCGTGGCCGATCGCCGCGGCGACCGCTTCTACGAGTTGCTCCTTCGCGAGCGGGTCGAGCGCATCCAGCACAGGCCACACCGCGTCGAGCGCGGGCATGCCTTCGGCCGGCGGCGCGAAGTCGATGTGCCCGTGCGGCAGGATGCGCAGCAGGCCGGCGGCATACGCGCGACGGGCGCTGGCCTCGTCGTCGTGCCCGGCCTGGGCCACCAGGGCGAGCAGCAGCGCGGCTTCACGACGCGTGTCGGACAGGCGCCGACGTCCGAACTGGGTATGCCGCCCCGGCGCCAGCGATTCGCGCAGATGGGTTTCCAGCAGGCTGGCCAGGCAGTATTCGAAGGCGGAGACATGGCCGTCGGTGTGCGCGACCGCATGCACGGTGTCCAGCAGCGCGCCCAGCTCCGGACGCGGACGCTGGCGCAGCACCGGGAAGGCCAGCGAGGCCAGCGGCAGGCGGAGCATCGGGTGCAGCTCGGCCAGATGCTGTTGCCGCATCATCCGCGCCAGTTCGGCGACCGGCCGCCCCAGGCGTGCGGCGATCTCCTCGTCCTGTCGCGCTTGCACGCGCGGATGCGCGTCCAGCAGCAGGCCGAGAATCAGCGGAATCACGTCGTCGCGACTGGCCGCCAGCGCGCGGACCGGCTCCGGAAGGCCGGCGACGATGGCATCGGCGCGCCGGTAGTCGTCGGCCGCCGGCTGGGCCACCTGCCGTGCGACCGCGGCCGGCGCGACCTGCAGCTCCGCGGCGGGGGCGGGCAGGGCGTCGGGCGGCGCCAGGCCCAGGCGCACGTCTTCCTCGATGCCCACCGGCGGCATCGCCGCCCAGCGCTCGCGCAGCCGCGGCAGTTGTTCGGCGCGGAACGACGGCTCCAGCGCGCGGATGCGCTCCACCAGCGGCGGATGGGTGGCGAACCAGTCGCCCAGCTTCATGCCGTCGAAGCCCACGCCGTCGCCGAACAGCATGTGGCTGACTTCCTCGGCCTGCCCCGCGTGATTGAGCTTCGCGCCCGCCGACAGCCCGCCGATCTTCTTCAGCGCCCCGGCCAGGCCCGCGCTCTGCCGGGTGAACTGCACTGCCGAGGCATCGGCCAGGTACTCGCGCGAACGACTCACCCCGGCCTTGATCAGCCGGCCGAAGAACAGGCCCAGATAGCCGATCAGCATCGCCGCCAGCGCCAGCCCCATCACCGCGCCCGCGCCTTTCTCTCGGCTGGACCAGCGCCCGTGTTCGAGGATCTTGCGGCCCACCAGGGCCAGCATCAGGATGCCGAACAACACGCCGATCAGGCGCAGGTTCAGGCGCATGTCGCCGTTGAGGATGTGGCTGAACTCGTGCGCCACCACCGCCTGCAGCTCATCGCGGTTGAGCCGGTCCAGCGCGCCGCGGGTGACGCCGATCGCCGCGTCCGACGGCGACCAGCCGGCGGCGAAGGCGTTGATCCCGGCTTCGTGCTCCAGCACGTACAGCCGCGGCATCGGTACGCCGGAGGCGATGGCCATCTCTTCGACCACGTTGCGCAGCCGGCGGTACTGCAGGTCCTCGCTGCGCTCCGGCACCGGCACGCCGCCCAGCTGCAGCGCGATGGTGTCGCCGCCGCCACCGGACAGCATCGCGACCCGGTACAGCGAGCCCAGCCCGATCAGCCCGAGCGTGAGCACCGTGCTGGCCACGAGCGCCGCGGCCAGCGCCTGCGGATCGGCCGTGCGGCCGCCCACGACCGCCAGCACCACCAGATCCACCGCGATCACGATCGCCAGCACGGCGAGCGCGAACAGACCGACGAGGCGTGACGTGGCGCGGCGGGCGGCATGCTGGCGTTCGAAGAAGTTCATGGGGTCGGGCTGGGATGGGTGATTCGAGGTTCGAGGTGCGGTGTTCGGTATTGGAGGTTCGCGCCATTTGAGGTGCGCGCTTCGCGGTGCGTGCATCTGTGGCGTGAGCCGCGACCGTGTGGGTGTGCCTGGGCTGCGACACGCCGCCTTCTCGTTGTCATCCCGAGGCGAAGCCGAGGGATCTGCTTTGCAGGGGGCGCACGAAGGTCACGTCAGTGGTGGTGGCGCATCGATTCAGAAGCAGGTCTCTCGCCGCGATCGGGACGACAAGCGGTGGTGCGGACCTTGGGGGGGGCTGCTTTGCCGGCATCGCCACCTCACGCTCGCGGCTCACGCCGCTGCAACACGCATCCCGACAATCCGGACGTCCGGATCACGAACTTCGAACTCCGCATCCCGAACCGCGAATCCCGGCCTTCAGAACTTCACCTTCGGCGCCTCGCGCACTTCTTCGAGCCGGTCGGCGGGGATCTGCAGCAGCGCGGCCTGCTCGAAGTTGAACGATCCGGCGATCATGCTCGCCGGGAACACTTCGCGCTGGTTGTTGTAGGCCATCACCGCGTCGTTGAAGGCCTGCCGGGCGA
>ERZ1066121.2546-NODE-2546-length-11363-cov-5.573665_pt1 | contig 11363 bp, 12 predicted proteins | sample MGYA00382768_ERZ1066121 | MGnify/ENA primary metagenome ERZ1066121 (study PRJEB33369, sample SAMEA5778351) | biofilm metagenome | biome: Industrial cooling water; feature: Water cooling tower basin; material: Biofilm | place: United Arab Emirates | collected... | reverse complement strand
CATCGAGCCCCGAAAGCACATCCCCGGTCGGCGGAGTCCGTTTCTTCAGGCCCTGGATGAAGGTGTACACCTTCTTCCACTCGCCCATTCGCCCGTCGGTCACGAAGCGGTATTCGGTATCCGGCTTCGTCGGATCGTACGCCAGGTACAAGTCCGGCAGCACCTCCTCGATGACCTCTCTCAGCGACCACGTCCCCCCATCCGACCGGCCCTTCAACTGTTCGACGATGCGCTGCGGCCCCTGAACCTGCTGAATATCTCCCCCGCCCTTCAGCGGTTCGAGGATGAGGAGCGCTCGTTGCGCGCTGCCGTTCTGCGGGTCCTTGTCGCACTCTTTGGTGTAGAGCCGGACAGCGCGGAGCAACGACCAGAGCATCTGGTAGATGATTCCGTTGATCGTTGCCGGACCGCCGGCAGGGGGCGCTGACATTGCCTACCTCCGCTAAATCGATGCGACGGCCCGCTTCTCCCACTCGGAATAGGTGTCGGGCGAAGTCCAGAACTCTGACCAGGCGCGGTTCAGCAGGCTGTGGACCGGATCGGGGGTCGTAGGGGTTGCTAGCCGGCAGCCGATGTCTCGCACCCCACGTAGAGCGTCCGCGGCGAGTTGCCTGAGGAGCTCGTCCGGATAGCACTGGAAGTACTCGGGCTCGGGCGTCACGTCGTTGTGCTCAAGGAGCTGTTTCCACTTCGAGCCAATCTCCACGGCTTCACCGGTGAAACCTGCCGCTTCGAGCCCAAAAAGCATAGCTCGCATCCGGGCGTCGTCAGCCGGGTGTGACGACACGCTGACGAGCTGTACCTCGAACGGGTCCCCGCCACGCTTTGCGGAAAGGTGTAAGTGGCTCCATGCGTACGCCGGCCCCAAGGCGAAAACCCCGAAGAGGTCACAGAAAAACTCCACCATCCAGTACTTCACCCACGAGACCTCCCACCGGGAGAGGGTAAAGCTCGGCTGCTCGGGGCCTCGCCTCCGATCCTGTTTTGCCATCTCGGTTGAGAGGTAGTCGAGAACGAGTTTCAAGGCATCGAAGTGCGCCTCCTGAAATGGCTCGACTACCGGATCATCCACCTCGGTGAGCAGGGGGTGGGCGAGCTCGTGGTAGAGGTCAGGGAGGTGAAGAAGGAACTGCCCTTCAACGAGCGGGACGCAGAGGAGGTTGAGATCGGTGACGATGCAGAAGTACTGCTGGGATAGCGTCGTCACGACGGGCGTGACGAGCGGATACCGTATCTCGCGAGCAATCCGTTCGAGGAGCGAGTTCAACTTGTGGTCAGCGTCCGTCGCACGGTCGAGGGCGGTGATGCCGACCGACTCGATGATGTCCAAGTCGCCCACGATCCGCTTGAACATCCGGAGCCGCTCCGGCTGGTAGGCCGAAAGCTGGAACATCGGGTCTTCGAGCAGCGACCGGAGCCGCTCGAGGTAGCCCTTCAAGCGTTCCTGGCAGGTCTGGGCAAGTGTGTCGTAGTCCCGCGGCAGGTCCCGCGGGATCTTCGTTCTGAGTACCCTCGCCCGCTCGATGAGCTGGCCGATGGCGGCGGTGAAGTAGTCGTTCAACTCCCCCGCCCCCGCATCTTCGCGAGCATCCCGGCGCGCTCGTTCTCGAGCGCGCGGGCGAGCTCTTCCAGCCTGCCGATGACCGTTTCCGGAACCGGTTGAGACATGAGCCCCCGTCCGACCTCGGACCACCGCGCACCGCCCGCGGTCTGCTCCTTGACGAGTACGGACAGTAGCTGTGTCGAGAGATCGGCCACCGGGGTTTGGTCGAGCGCGACGAGGAGCTTTGCGAGCTTTTGTCGGCGCGGATCTCTGGCGGTTCCCTCACCCGATTTGAGTTGGATGATGACGTCGTCAAGAAGCTCCGCGTACTCGCGGACTCGCGTGTAGAGGCCCGAGAAGAGTCCTGTCGTGCTCATGCATGAGCCTCCTCGGTTTCCTCGAATTCGAGCGCGTCCGCGTCGTACGCACTCGCGTCCTCGCCGAGCCTTCGATCCGTGAGCTTTATCGTGATCGGATTCCTCGTGCAGTCCTCCGGCCGGGTCCAGGCGAGAGAGGTTAGACTGTAGACGTCTTCGAGGCACTTCTGGAGTGGGAGCGGCCCGAGAATGTGCCGGACGTGGAGGGGCCGAACGGTTCCGTCCCGCGGGAAAGCCCGCCCCGTCGCGCACACGTAGCCGTCCGAACCGAGGAGGTGATAGCTCCCGACCTGGGGGTTCTGCACCCGGTCGCGGCGATCCCCCGCCCCCGTCACCTCGAACAGCCTGAGCGGGGCTGGAGACGACTTTGAAATCTCGATCACGGTCAGCGTCGCGTCGGGGGGAAGCACTCCCTCCGTCTTCAGGGCCTCGAACCCCTTCTTGAGCCCGTCGATCTCCGATTGCCAGACTCGGCCGTCACGGTGGACGACGATCGTCCGCGGTTTTTGCGTCCCCGTTGCCTCCTTCCTGACAATTTCGACGAAGTGCTTTTTCACCTGCTCGGTGAGAAGCCGCTCCCGCTGACTCGACTCGCGACACACGGTCCGGACGTTGTTCCCGTGTCGGCCGACGATGGTGAAGCCGGCCGTGTTCTGCTTCACGTCGATGCCGATGGTGAGGTCGGCATTCAGCGGCGTGGCGAGAACGAACGGCCACTTCTCGTTCGTGAGCAGGATTTTGTTCAGGGCGACGTTCCGCAGGTAGCCTCTGAACTTGCCGCGCTTGTCGTTCCGCACTCGGTAGTACGGGCGACCGTTTCCCCCGTGCGCGAGCTCGTAGCACTCACGGCCCATGGCCGAATGGTTGACCGCTGCCCAGACATCGAGCGACCGAAACTTCCGGACGACGAGGGCCGCGAGCTGGTCGTGCTCGCGGAGTTGCCGCCCGTCGGTGTCATGGACCATGACGAGCGCGTAGCCGGGCTTCTTGCAGCTCTGCTCGGCCGCGGCCAGGATCGCGTTCCCCTGCTCGACAAAGGTGCGCGGGCCGCGGTCGTTGTACGGCACGATGATCGGGTCGTACCCGCCGCCGTGTGGGTAGAGCTCGTCTACGGTCTGTCGGAGATCGGGAACGAACTGACCGCCAAAGCTGTCCATGACGCTTTGCGGAAGGAAGAGGTACTGCCTCTGGAGCCGCTCCCGGACGAAGAAGCCCGCGTCTCGATCGCGGAGAAGCCCGGAGCGCGCCCGTCCGAGGTTGTCGAGCGACGCGTGCGTTGCCCCTTCCGTCCCCCGAACGGAGAGAACGCGGCCTCCGCCAAACTCGAAATCCGGCGGAAGAAACATCCGCTGGGGGACCTTGGTCGGGGTCGCCGACACCTTCAGTGCGCTCACCCCGAACTTCAGGTTCTGAAGGAACCGGGTAACGAAACGCGAGATGAGATCTCGCCGCTCAAAGGGGTGGAGAATCGTGCCCCGGTGATTCCGCCCCGCCTCAGCACCGCTCGTGTCGAGCACCGGGTAGCAGAGCGCAGCCGGGGCGGATCGAATCTCGCCCTGGTTCGTCTGGTAGTGAATGACGGCGGCGTTGTCCGGGAGCCCAGCGAGCTCCGGCGGAATCGGCTTCTGCGAGGCGTTTACGATGTAGTCGAGGAGTGACACGTTCCGATCCCCGTCGGGGATGATGGTCTCGGTCACCGATAGATCGCTGTACTCGTGAAGCTGGATGTCGTACCACCGGTGCCCGAACCGGTAGACGCAGTGCCGGCCACGGAAGCGGCGGAACTCCTGGCGAGTGAGGAGGACTGGTAGCGGCGCGCGGGAGAGGACCTTGTGGCGGACGTCGACGCAGAGGCCGATTCCGCCGTCCGGGGTGAGTACGGCGCGGACGGCGTAGCCGGTGTAGCGGACCGCCCCTCCTTGCTCGTGCGTCGGCTCTTTCTCGAAGAAGGGCTTCCCAGCGCCTGGCTGCCAAAGCCGGGAGTTCCCGCTGAGGGGTGCCTGAAGCATGAACTGTAGGAACCTGAGACAGATCTCGTCGTTCTCCGGCGAGCGGGTCGTGTAGTCGAGGGTGAGCGTCCCCGGAATCCGCTCGAAATATACCGCCCGCCTGACCAGCATGTACGGCGATACCGGCTCCGGGGCGTCCTCCCGGAGAACAAGGCGCGGTCCGTCCTCGTGGTCGAGGATCGCGGCCGGCGTCTTGAAAGCGAAGCTCAGACGCCGCGCGAGGACGCTCCGGTTCTGGTGGTACTCGGCCTGCTCGGGGTGAAGCCCCTTGATGCGGTAGAGCCGATACCGCGAGGAGAGTTCGGATAGATTCGTGATCGGGAAAATGTTCGTCTCGAGCCCCGTCATTTACCTTCCTCCCAGCAGAGCTTCCGGTACGAACACCTCTTGCAGGCGTCAGGCGAGCTCGTGACCGCGAACTCGTCTGCCGTAAGGTCCTTGCCCTTCTTTTCCTCAGTCGCGAGTAGCATCTGGGTCGCGCTTTGGGCGATGTAGCTGTCGACCGTCTCCTCGTCCTCGTCGGTGAGCGAGTAGTGTCGGAGGCGGTTCGTAAGGAGCTGCACCTCGATAAGCCTCACGTCCGCCGCACGCCACCGGGACATGTTCCCCGGGAAGTCGACGTGCGGGTTGCACCGAACGAGTGCCACGGCGTACGTCGCAAGTTGGAGCCACGCTTCTTGCAAACCAAAGGCATGGACCTTCCAGTCGACGATGAGCGGCGCTCGGTCGCGGAAGAACGCGACAACATCCGGCACCGCGCGGACCGTCATCCCGGAGTGTTTGAATTGCAGGGCGCGCTGCGGGCAAAGCAGCGTAGCCGTGCGGAGCTCGCCAAGGAGCTCCGTCATCCGAAACAGATTTCCGAGTGCCGTCTCGATTTCAGCCCACGCCCGGTCGAGTTCCTCCTGGGGGATCTCCTCGCCGTACTCGATCGCGTGAAACGCGGCGAATTCACCTTCGAGTTTCGCTGGCGAAAGGCCGGGATCACGGAGCGGGTGTCGCCTCGCGAATTCCAGTTGCGTGTCGAAGAGGGAACGTGCGCGGCCGATGGCTTCTTCCACCGTCACCGTCCGGTTATACCGGATGGCCGGGACGACCAGATCGCTCACCACCGAGTCGACGATGTTCCCACGCCACGAACTGACAGTCTGGAGTTTACTGAGCAGGTACGCCTCGCGGCGGGTCGGGTCCTTGGCCCTGGCGTTTCCGAGGAGGTTCTTGAAGAACCACTGCCGCTGGCAGCGCTTGAATGTTCGGCTCTCGGAAATCGACCAGAACATCGGCTAGGCCCTCCGATTCCGCTTCGCCCGAAGGAATTGGAGGTAGTCGACGAGTTCCTCCTCTTCCTCCTTCGTTACCGGCCCGAGGCGCGCCGCGAGTGTTGATTGTTCGGGCTTCCCCACTCTACCCGGCACCGGGTATCCGGCGAGCTCGAGGAGCAAGGAGTATGCGACCGAGTAGAGTTCGCTGAGCTTGTGGAGGTTCGCCGGCGACGGCTCCCGGATCTTCCCCGTTTCGAGCTGACTTAAGTAAGCGTTCGAAATCCCGGTATCCGCTTCGACATCACGCAGCGAGAACTTCTTCGCCCTGCGGGCAGCGAGAAGAAACGGGCCAAGCTTGTCGGATGGAGTCGCCATACTGCTAAGTATAGCAAGCACTCTAAGCGGGTCAAGCGGTCGGTGCGGCGTCGCCCGCCCGCTCCACGGGCACTGGGATCAGTTCGGGAAGCTCAAGCGCGCGCCCGCAGCCGAGAAGGCAGCCGGCCTGGCGCTAACCGGATAGACGAGGAAAAACACCTCGAAGGTCGAGTCGAACGCCTCGATCACGGAGGCCACGTTCTCGCGGTTTCGGTCGCTCAAAGTACACGGGGACGGTGCCGTGAACTTTCCGAACGGTCGGTGCTGGTAGTACAAGGTGCCCGGTCCGCATACCGCATTCACCACGAGCGGCCCAAACCGCGCGAGGTAGGAACTTGAAGCCGCCGAACGGCGGAAGGCGAGGCGATCAGTCCCCTGGTCGTCCTTCACCCGATTGAACACGACGAGCGCGCACGGGAACCGACTCGTCACCACGTACCGCCGGGCCGTGGCGTAAAAGGACGCGCCGTACCGCTTGGAAAGGGCGAGCGGCGTGCGGATGCCGAACGCACAGTCAGCCGCCTCCTTCGCGAACGTGTCCAGTTGGAACAACACGTCGCTCGAGAAGCAGTTCGCTTCGCGTTCGAACTTGTCCCGGGTTTCCGGATCGAGTTCAGAATCCGAGTCCTCCAGCACGTCGAACGTCTTCCGCTGCCACGGCAGAAAGTCGTGCCCGACCTCATGGATCGAAAGGAAGACCACCTTCTTCGGATGCAGGTCCTTGTCGATGTGGACGGTGCGGTCCCGGCGGTCGAGGAGTCCCATGACCTTCCCGAGCGCAGACTTCAGCCGGTCGGGAGCGAGCTTGAGCGAGTTCGGGAGGCTTCTGTAGAGGCTGCCGAGGAACACCTTGTCGAGAGCGTTCTCACGGGCGATTTCCAATTCCGCCGCCCCGACGAGATCCGAAACCGGTGTCGGAAACCGGCCATATGCGCCACCTTTCCTGAGAAGCAGGTCCGCATACTTTCGGACCTGCTTCTCTTGCGCCGGGTCAAGCGTCGCGTCGTCCGACTTCATTTTCCACCGGTTCCCTTCCTCATGCGCAGGAATGCTAGGTACTTCAGGAGCTCGTCCTCTTCCTCAGGTGTGAGCTCTTCGGCAGCGAACGTCGGAAGCCGACCACGGCGAGCCCCCGGCTTCTTCTTCTCAGGGAGAATGTGTCCGGCGAGCTCCATCATTTTCTCGAAAGAACTCGCTACCGGGCTGTTCCGCGGTAGGCGTGCGGCGTACGCCTCGGCGAGCCTGTGCAAAACGTCCGGGGAGGGCTTTGCGATCTTCCCCGTTTCGAGCTGGCTCACGTAGGCGTTCGACACATCCGCCGCCTCCTCGACTTCTCGGAGGCTCATTTTCACCGCGTGCCGCAGGTCCCACAGGTACTGGCCGAGCTGTCCACGTTCAGAGGGAGAGGGAATCTGGGTCGGCATTGTTGGTCAACTTCAGGCGACTGTCGGGAAAAATTTCATCGCCGCAACCCCAGTCTACCCTTGCTGCTTGAGAAAGCAAGCACGCATTTTTTCTGCTTCCTTTACCGAGCGTGCTTGATCTATCAAGCAGTGCGCGTTACTATTCGAGTGGGTGGCACGGGTCAGCCGGCACCACCGCCCGTCAGAACCGCCGGCCGATGGAGGATTGCTCATGCTCGATGAACAGAAGCGGGGGAACGAAGAAGATCGCGGCCGGGGCCCGGGTGAAGACCCGGGCGTTGAGTGGGAGGTCGAGGAAGAAGACCTCGAGGCCGCAGCTAAAGCCGGGCGGGTGCCGCGGCGGGCGAAACGGTACCGGCTCCGGGTCGACCGCGAGCGGTTCGTCGTCACCGACCCGAAGATCACGGGCCGAGAGATCCTCACCCTGGCCGGGAAGGTGCCCGTCGAGCGGTTCCTGCTCTCCCAGAAGTTCGCCGGCGGCCGCGCCGAGAAGGTGGACCTGAACGAGACGATTGACCTCCGGAAGCCCGGCGTCGAGCGGTTCATGACGGTCCCGAAAGACCAGACGGAGGGCTGAGATCGTGCGCAGACAGTTCGCACTCCCCGAGGGCGATGAAGCCCATCTCGAAAGCCTCGGCCTTCCGTGGGAGACCCTCACGGAGGCCGGGGCGAGGTGGCTCCTCATCCGCGAGTGGCGGGTTCCGGCCGGGTACAACCACCCGGCCGTTTCGATCGCCGTCAGGATCGAACCCGGCTACCCCGACACCCAACTCGACATGGTGTACGTCTTCCCCCACCTCGCCCGGGTCGACCGGGTGGGGATTAACAACCTGACCGGCCAGTCGATCGACGGGAAGGAGTGGCAGCGGTGGTCCCGGCACCGGACGGCCGAGAACCCCTGGCGACCGGGTATCGACGACCTGTCGGCCCACCTCTTCCTCGTCGACGACTGGTTCGCGCGGGAGTTCTTCAAGAGGGCAGCATGAACCACACACTCCGCATGTCCGGGCGGCAGCACGCCGCCCTCTTCGCCCACCTCTTTCCGGGGGACGGGCTGGAAGCGGTCGCCGTAGCGCTCTGCGGCCGAATGGTCGAGGGGAGTAAGACTGCCCTCCTCGTCCACAAGCTGGAACTGATCCCCTACGCCGATTGCCCGGTGCGGAAGCGGGACCGGCTCACGTGGAAGACCGACCGCTTCCATCCTCTCCTCGCCGATGCGGCGAAGCACGGGTTTGCGCTGCTCAAAATACACAGCCACCCCGGAGGGTACGCACAGTTCTCCGAGTTCGACGACCGGTCGGACCGCGAGTTGTTTCGCTCAGTCTTCGGGTGGATCGATTCGGACCTCCCGCACGGAAGCGCCGTCATGCTACCTGACGGGCAGGTGTTCGGCAGGGCGGTCTACCCGGAGGACGTGTTTCATCCATTCGGTCGCGTGTCGGTCGCAGGCGACGACCTTCACTTCTGGGATTACGGATCGACGCCGACGGGCGAATCGGACGCGCTCATCCGCAACAGACAACTGTTCGGCGAAGGCACCATGCGCCGCCTCAAAAGTCTTTCAGTTGCGGTCGTCGGCTACTCCGGGACCGGCAGCATCGTCGTCGAGCAACTCGCGAGACTCGGAGTCGGCCGGCTTCTCGTCATCGAGTACGACCGGACCGAGAGGAAGAACCTGAATCGAATTCTGAACACGACGATGGAGGATGCGGAAGCGAATCGCCTGAAGGTGGAAGTTGCCCTCCGCACGGTCCGGGCAATGGGGCTCGGCACCGAAATCGAAATCGTTGCCGGTAACCTCATCGACCCCGCCGTCGTTCGCCGGGTTGCGGGGTGCGATGTTCTCTTCGGCTGCGTCGACTCGGTCGAGGCTCGTCACCTGATGAACCGGCTCGCGACCCACTACCTGCTCCCCTACTTCGATGTCGGCGTGAGGCTCGACGCCGATGGGAGGGGCGGCATCGACCAGGTGTGTGGAAGCGCCCACTACGTTCAGCCCGGCGGCTCGAGCCTATTCAGCCGCGGGGTGTACACGCTCGAAGAGGTCCGGGCCGAAGGGCTTCGGCGGACCGACCCGGCGGCTTACGCTGACCTCGTCAAAGAGAACTACATCAAGGGCGTCCGCGTTGACCGCCCGGCCGTTATCAGCGTGAACATGCTCGTGTCGAGTCTCGCCGTTAACGACTTCCTTGCCCGGTTGCACCCGTTCCGGCTCGACCCGAACGGCGAATTTGCCACCCAGACCGTGAGCCTCACTCAAGGTGAGTTCATGAAGTTCCCCGATGGGGAACCTTGCTCGATGTTCGCAAGTCGCGTCGGGCGCGGCGACACGCGCCCCCTCCTCGGGATGCCGGAACTGACTGAAGGAGAATCTCGATGAGGTGGATCAGGAACGCTTGGTCGTGGTTTACGAGCCTCTTCCGCCGGAAGCCTCGACCGTGGGCGACTCAAACTACTGACGAGATCCCCGAAAAGCCGCTCGCGGAAACCGTCTATCTCGTCGGGGAAGGCGAGTACCTTTGGTTTGTCGCTTTCGTCTGCCCCTGCGGGTGCCGAGAGCTCGTCCAACTCAACCTCTTGCCCGATACCTGCCCGCGGTGGGGGATCGTCCGGAACCCGGACGGAACGGTTACCCTTGCCCCCTCAGTTTGGAGGACGACCGGGTGCAGGAGTCATTTCTTTCTCCGGCAAGGACGGATCGACTGGTGCTGAAGAATGAGCTGTCGAGCGGGAGAGCCGCTCGCTGGACCCGCGGAGCGTCGACCGGTATTTCAGTAACCGTATGCCCCGCACTTCTTCATTAAAATCGCCCTAGCACCTGCCAGGCTCATGACCGCAGTCCGCTGAGAGCACTCCGATACCCAGTCGCTCGCTGCGTGGGGAACGCTTTGCTCCGTTTGCAACGCGCTCTGCTGTGCACAATCCAGTGCACAAGAATCGGTCCGCACTGGAAGGATCTGTGCACTCCTTGTAAATTATGGACGGCTCGGTGCGGCGGATTTCCAAGGGTTTTTCGCTTCCGCGCCGTCGTGTACGCCTTGTTCGGGACCAAGAGGTCGCAGGTTCGAATCCTGTCAGCCCGACTAGGTTTACGACGACTGGGGCACTAAAGTAGGGCACTAGACGGAACAGGTCACGCGGCCGGCGGCAACCGGCAGCGTGACGGCGGCGATCCCTCGCGGGACCACCTCGGTCCACCCCGCGAGGAGAACGCCATGCAGAAGGTCTGGTTCCGCAAGTCCAAGAACGCCTGGTTCGCCACCATTCTCGAAGGCGGCCGGCAGAAGCAGATCCGCCTCGTCAACGCCGCCAACGACAAGCACGGCCGGCGGCTCGCCGAGGACCAGTTGCTCAAGGAACTCGCCGCCCGCGATTACTCCGTCGAAAAAGAAGCCGCCGCCGACCCCGTCCCTTCCTGGGCGACGGTCGCGCACGTCGTGAACGCCTTCCTCGCGTACTCCCGCGGCGAGCACTCGGCTGACACCGCCGCCTGGCACAAGTCGCTGCTCGCTCCGTTCGTCGAGCGGTTCGGAAAGCTCCGCGTCACCCGGCTCCGCAAGAAGCACGTCCGGGCGTGGGTCCGGGACAAGGGGTACAACCCGACGTCGGCCAACAAGGCCATCGGGGTGTTGAAGCGGGCGTTCAACTGGGCGGTCGAGGAAGAGCACCTGCCCCGCAACCCGATCGCGCACGTCAAGAAGCCGAAGCCGCTCTCCCGTAGCCGGGTGGTCACGCCCGAGGAGCGGGAGCTGATCCTGGGTGCGATCAAGGACGCGGCCTTCCGCCGGTTCGTCCTCGCCATGACCCTGACCGGGTGCCGCCCCGGGGAGGTCGCCCGCGTCACCGCCGCCGACTGCGACCTGGCGACCGGCGTGTGGGTCTTCGCCAAGCACAAGACGGTGAAGAAGACCGGCCGGCCGCGGGTCGTCTACCTGCCGCCCGCCGCGGTCGAACTCGCCCGCGAACTGGTTGCGGCCCGGCCGGAGGGGCCGCTGTTCCTGAACAGCCGCGGCAAGCCGTGGACCCGCAACGCGGTCCGCATCCGGTTCCGCAACCTGCGGAAGAAGTTCCCCGCCCTGAAGGGCGTGATCGCCTACGCCTACCGGCACTCGTTCGCCACCACCGCCCTGGAGAACGGCGTCGGGATCGCCCAGGTCGCGGAGATGCTCGGCCACCGCTCGACGGACATGGTGATGCGGGTGTACGGCCACCTCGGGCAGCGGGTGGAGCACATGCGCGAACAGGCGGCCAAGGCGGCGGGGGTGGTCGCGCCCGCGACGACCGGCTGAACGGACCGCCCGGAAACGAAAAAACCCCGCCCGGCGGCAACCGGGCGGGGCGCGGCGTTCCCTCGCGGGACCACCTCGGTCGGG
>ERZ1066121.2541-NODE-2541-length-11371-cov-9.877607_pt1 | contig 11371 bp, 14 predicted proteins | sample MGYA00382768_ERZ1066121 | MGnify/ENA primary metagenome ERZ1066121 (study PRJEB33369, sample SAMEA5778351) | biofilm metagenome | biome: Industrial cooling water; feature: Water cooling tower basin; material: Biofilm | place: United Arab Emirates | collected... | reverse complement strand
TGATCGGGATGGAAGGCGACGTGATCGTGACGCAGGAGCTGTTCAAGTTCGAATACTTGGACGAAACCGACGACGGAAAGATCCTCGGCGAATTCCGCTCCTCGGGCCTGCGCCCCTACACGCTGGAAAAGGCGCGGCAATTCGGCTTCGACCAGGCGTATCTGGAGGCCTGTCTGTAAGGTCGGCGGTTCGGCCTGACCGGCCGGGGGCCGGTTGGCCTTGCGCGACGGGGCTAACCTTTCAGCACCGCGGGAAGGCTCATCGCGAGCAGCCCGGCACCTGCCGTGGCGGCAAGCACGAAGAGCGTCGTCCACGGCACCCAGCCCACCACTTCGAGCCGCGCCATGGAGCGGACCCGGGCGCGGCGGCGCTCCATCAGGCTGGCGAAGGCCGCAAAGACCCACAGCGCAGCCCCCAGCCACGCCAGCTGCGCGGCATCGCTGAGAAGCTCGAATTGCGCGATCAGGTCCATCGCCGGCCCATGTAGGCGCGCGCGCAGCTTGCGCAATGCCCGGGCCTGCGCCAAGCGGGGCGGCAATGGATGGCTCGATCGCCCGCCCCCGGCCCCTGCTCGCGCTCGGCGTCCGCCTGCTCGCCGCCTTTGCGCTGGCCACCATGGGCATGCTGGTGAAGCTGGCGGGGGAACGCGGCGCCCATCTGGTCGAGCTGATCTTCTGGTGCCAGCTGCTCACCGTGGTGTTGCTCGGCGCGGGGCTGGCACTGACCGGCAGGCTGGCGCTGCTGCGGACGCGGCGCCTGCCTGCTCATGGGCGCAGGGCCGCCAGCGGATTGTTCGGCATGATCTTCACCTACGGCGCCGTCCTGCTGCTCCCGCTCGCCGAGGCGACCACGCTGGGCTTCACCGCCCCCGTTTTCGCCGTGCTGATCGGCATGATCCTGTTCGGCGAGAAGATCGGTCCCTACCGCTGGAGCGCGGTGACGATGGGGTTTGCCGGGGTGCTGGTGGTGATGCAGCCCTTCGGCGGGCTGCACGAAGGCGTGACCCTTGCCGGGATCGCGGTGGGCCTCGTCGCGCCCTTCATGGTCGCGGTCATCAGCCACCAGCTGCAGGATCTCAACACCACCGAGAACCCGTGGAGCATCGTCTTCTGGTTCGCCGCCCTGACCACGCCGGTTGCAGCCATCGCCCTGCCCTTCGTGTGGGCCGCGCATGATGCTGTCACCTGGGCGCTGATCGTCGGCATGGGGCTGATCGGCGGGGCGGCGCAGATGCTGCTCACCACCTCGCTGCGCTTCGGATCGGCGGCGGTGATCCTGCTGATGGACTATACCGCGCTGCTGTGGGCGAGCTTCTACGGCTTCACCGTCTTCGATCGCGCCCCGCCCGCCAGCCTGTGGCTCGGTGCGCCGCTTATCATCGGGGCGGGCCTGCTGATCGCCTGGCGCGAGCGGCAGCTTGCCCGATCCGGGGTGCATTCCGGCGAATAGGATGGACCTTGCAGGCGCGCGCTCCGGTTGGCTGTGCAGGCGCAACTGTGAAGGAACACCTGCCATGATCACCCGCAAGCTTATCGCCGCCATCACCCTTGGCACCATCGCTCTCGCAACGGCGGCGTGCAACACCGTCGAAGGCGCAGGGCAAGACCTGCAATCGGCCTCGCAGGCGGTCCGCGAGGAAATCTGATCCGGTCCGGCAAAGGCGGCGCTTCATCATCATTGTTTCAGGAAAACTTCAGCAGGCTCGTGCGTTGATCTACCCACAACGACGCAAAGGACTGTCTGAATGATTCGCGATGTGATGACCGCCGCCGCCCTTGCCGCGCTGGCTTTGGGGGCCAGTGCCTGCAACACGGTCAAGGGGGTGGGCGAGGATATCAAGTCGGTCGGCCGCGCCGGTGAGCGCGCGATCGACTAGGTTTTCCGATAGATCAGCATGATGTTGTTGGTCGGCAGCGCATGGCGCGCGCTGCGGGCCATGCCGTGCTGCGCGGCGAGCGCATCGACATCTTCGGCAGCGCGCAGGCCCCACAGCGGGTTGCGCGCCTTCAGGCTCTGGTCGAAGTCGAGATTGGACGGGGCGGTCTCCACGCCCGCCTCCAGAAAAGGCCCGTAGAGGATCACGGGCGCGCCTGTGCCCAACAATTGGGCAGCACCCCGGAAAAGCCCTTGGGTCGCGGCCCATGGGCTGATGTGGACCATGTTGATGCACACGATTGCGGCAGCCTGCGCGACGGGCCAGCTATCCGGCGATGCCGCATCGAGCAGCAGCGGAGCGGACAAGTTCGTGCCCGGATAATCCGCGCGCCAGGCCGCAATCGAGGCAAGCGCCGCTTGTGCCGGATCGGTGGGCAGCCAGATCAGCGCGGGGAAGGCCCCGGCAAAGAACACCGCGTGCTCGCCGGAGCCTGCCGCGATCTCCAGCACCGTGCCGCTTGCGGGCAATTCGCGCGCGAGCACCGCGGCGATGGGGTCGCGGTTGCGCAGGGTGGCGGGGGCGTGCTGTTTCACCTTGCGAAACCTGCCGCTAGCTCACTTGTCTTTCCTGCCCTTCCCAATAGGGCGCGCGCAGTTCGCGGCGCAGGATCTTGCCGCTGGCGTTCCTCGGCATCATCGGGATGACATCGACGCTCTTGGGCGCCTTGAACGCCGCGATCCGCTCGCGCGCCCAGGCGATGACGTCGGCCTCGTCCACCTCGCACCCCGGTTTGGCGACCACGCAGGCCTTGACCTCCTCGCCCCACCTCGCGCTCGGCACACCGATCACTGCGACTTCGGCAATGGCGGGGTGGCCGTAGATCGCGCTCTCCACCTCGGCCGGATAGACGTTCTCGCCGCCCGAGATGATCATGTCCTTGATGCGGTCCTGGATGTAGACATAGCCGTCTTCGTCCATCACGCCCGCGTCCCCGGTGTGGAGCCAGCCATCCGGGTCGATGGTCTTGGCGGTCGCCTCTGGCAGCTTCCAGTAGCCTTGCGTGTTGCTGGGCGAGCGGATGCAGACCTCGCCGATGTCGCCGCGCGGCACTTCGCGGTTATCGGGCCCGCGCACTTCGATCTCAACCCCCGGCAGCGCCTTGCCCGCCGAACGCATCCGCTGGTTGCCTTCGAGGCTGTGATCCTCGGGCGGCAGGATCGAGACCGTGCCGGTGGTCTCGGTCATGCCGTAGGCCTGCAGGAACTGGGTGCTCGGCATGGTGCTGACCGCCTGCTTGAGCAGTTCGAGCGGCATCGGCGCGGCGCCGTAGATGAGGTAGCGCAGGTTCGAAAAATCGGTGCTGGCGGCCTGCGGGTGCTGGATCACCATCTGCAAGGCGGCGGGCACGAGGAACATATGCGTCGCCCCGCCCTCGATCGCGGCGAGGACGCCTGCGGGGGTGAATTCGGCCTCGAACCGGCAGCGGATCCCGGCGATGATGGCAAGGTTGAAGGTGCCCGTGCCGCCGATATGGGCAATCGGCATGGCGACCATCATGCAGTCGCCGCTGCGGTAATCGCTGTAATAGGTCAGCCCCGCCGCTATCCCTTCGTTGCGCAGACGGGTGAGGTTGGCGTTGGACAGCAGCACGCCCTTGGGGTGCCCGGTGGTGCCCGAGGTATAGAGCTGGAGGACCGGATCATCCGCGCCGCAGGGAGTGAAGTCGGCCGGATCGCAGCCCCGCGCGCCTTCCAGCATCGCGGCATCGCCGATCAGTTCCGGCGGGGCGGGAAGCTCGGCCATGGCCTTGGCGGCTTGTTCCATGAAGTCAGGCGCGGCCACCAGCAACTTGGCTTCGGTGTCGCCGAGGATATAGGCGATCTCGCGGGCCGCGAGCCGCCAGCCGACCGGCGCGATGACGATCCCCGCACGCGCGCAGGCGCAATAGAGCACGCCGTAACTGCCTGCATTCTTGCCGAGAAAGGCAACCCGGTCGCCCGCCCCGATCCCGCGCGCGGCAAGCCAGCCGATCAGCTGGCGCGACAGCCGCTCAAGCTCGCCATAGCTGATGGCAAGCTCCGCGTCCTCAATGGCGGGGGCATCGGGCTGAACCCCGGCCCAATGGGTCAGGATGGCATCGGTGGTGATGAATGCGTGCTGCGCGATCTCGGCCATGCTGGCGTCTCTCCCCGGTGGCTTTTTGCCGCCGAGGATAGCCCGCCCGCGCCCGCCGTCCACCCCCGATTTCTAGCGGAACCGCCCCTGCCGCCGCGCCGCCGGCTCGCGCAGCAGCAGCCAGATGCCCAGCCCCAATGGCCCTGCCATGAGTGTGGCGAACAGGATCGGTGCCTGGATGAGGCGCGAGATGTTCTTCGCATCGCCATCGCGCGCGATCCACAGGCCCACGAACAGGTCGAAGGCGAGATAATGCGTCCAGCCGATCGTCACGCCGGCATCGCTGCCGAAAATCGCGCGCACGCCCGCGATGCTGAAGAAATCCGCCCCGCCGCCATCCGGGTTGGGGATAAGCCCGCTCACCACGCCGATCAGCCCGACGGCATAGATCAGGCAGAGCAGGCCAACGCCGAGATAGAGCACGCCCGACAGCAGCGCAGGCCAGCGCGGCAAGGCGATCAGGCCGACCCATGCGATCATCGCCAGCAGATTGACCATGCTGAACCACGCATCCCAGTCGATCATGCCGCCTCTCCTGCCTCGGCGAGCTTGCGCCATTCGCGCCCGGCGCGGCGCATAGCCTCGTTGTCGTGGGTGAAGCGCCCGCTCGCCCGGCGCAGCGCAAGGCCGAGCGCGGCCTCGGCGACCAGCGCGGCGTCGATCGAGCGGTATCGCTCCCACTTGCCCGACAGGAGCGGGTCGATCAGCGGCGCGGCGATCAGCGCGGCACGCTCGGCAAGGCGCAGGTCGCCGTCCCGCTCGCCGCGCAAGAGGCCCGGGCGCAGGATGTCGAGCCGCTTGAACCCGATCCGGGTCAGCGCGTCCTCGGTTTCGCCCTTGACGCGCATATAGAAGGTCCTGGAATGCCGGTCGGCCCCGGCGGCGCTCACCATCACCATGTTGGGCACGCCCGCGCGCTTTGCCGCCTCGGCGGTGGCGAGCACCAGATCGTGATCGACCGCGCGGAAGGCGGCTTCATCCTTGCCCGCCTTCTTCCAGGTGGTGCCGAGCGCGCAGATCAGCGCGCGCGGGCGCACCGCGTCCATGACATCGCCCCACTTGCCGGGGTCGGAAACGAACATCTCCATCCGCGCGCCCGGCGGCAGCGGCGCCTCGCGCCGGGCGATGCCGAGCAGGCGCACCTCGTCCCCGCGGCTGGCGGTGACGATCACCTCGCGGCCCACCAGCCCGGTCGCACCCACCAGCGCCACCCGAACGGGGCCCGTCACGCGCGGCTCATACATTGATCAACCCTTCCGGCCTTGTCCCGTAGATGCGCGCCACCGCTTCCATCGCGAAGCGGTCGCTCATGCCGGCGATGAAATCGGCGATCATGCGCGAACGCTGCGGCTCCTGCGCGGGGAGGCGCGCCGGCCAGTCCCCGGGCATCAGGCGCGCGTCCTGCGCATAGGCGGCATAGAGCCGCGCAACGACATCGCGGGCACGCTCCGCGGCGGCGATCTGTTCGGGGTGGTAGTAGAGGCGTTCGTACATGAAGGCCTTCAACCGCCGCTCCTGCGCGGCCATGGCGGGAGAGAATCCGGCGAGCTGCCGCCCGGCGGCGCGCACCTCGCCGACCGATCCCATGCCTTCGACCTGCGCCGACGTCTGCGCGATCACGTCGTTCACCATCATCCCGATCTGGTCGCGTATCATCTCGCGCAGCAGACGCTCGCGCGGGGCGCGAGGGAAACGCTTTTCGACCGCCCGCCACTGGTCTGCGAGGAAATCCAGCGTCAGCAGGTCGTCGAGCTGGAGAAACCCGGCGCGAAGGCCATCGTCGATATCGTGGTTGTCATAGGCGATGTCGTCCGCCACCGCCGCGACCTGCGCCTCCAGCGAGGGCCAGCTGTCCAGCATCATGGGGAAGGCCGCGTCGAGTTCTGCGAGCGCCCAGCCGGGTGCGGCAACGGGCCCGTTGTGCTTGGCAAGCCCTTCGAGCAGATCCCAGGTGAGGTTGAGCCCGTCATGTTCGGGGTAGGGGCACTCGATCCGCATCACCGTGCGCAGCGCCTGCGCATTGTGGCAAAAGCCCCCGTGCCGCTCCAGCGCGTGCGACAGCGCCGCCTCGCCCGCATGGCCGAACGGCGGGTGGCCGAGATCGTGGGCGAGACACAGCGCCTCGGTCAGATCCTCGTCCAGCGCCAGCGCGCGGGCGATGACGCGGCCGATCTGCGCGACTTCGAGGCTGTGGGTGAGGCGGGTGCGGTAATGGTCCCCGTCCGGGGCGATGAAGACCTGGGTCTTGGACTTCAAGCGCCGGAAGCTCATCGAATGGATGATGCGGTCGCGGTCGCGCTGGAACTCGCTGCGCGGTCCGCGTCGCTCGCCTGCCTCGCCCGCGGGCCGGGCGAATTCGCGGGGGCGGCCGGCGGCCGGATCGGCAGCATAGGGGGCGCGGGATCTCACGGCTGTGGCGATTAGGCGAGGGCCGGTCGCTTCTCAACCGGAACGCCCGGGGAACATCGCCGGAAAAGGGGAAAAAGCCGGTCCACCTGCTGGAGGATTATGGGGCCGTCCTCCGGTGATTGGGGGGAGGAGGACGGCCCCAAGGGCCTGTCGGTGCGACCCGAAGACCCGGATGATGCCATTACGTTTCCGTGACAAAATCCGCGCGCCACATAGGCAGGAGGTTAACCTCTTGCACCCTGTGCAATCGGGCAATACGACGAGACGCCCGCCAGTGCCGACGAGCCGAAGGTTAGTCCGCCATTTCCTGTTCGAGGACCCAGTCAGCCGCCGCTTCGCAATGAATGCGGGTGCTGTCGAAGATCGGGAGGACGTTGGCATCGACATCGACCACCAGATCGAGCTCGGTGCAGGCCAGCACCACCGCAGCGGCCCCTTCCTGCGCCTTGTTGGTGATGATCGTCTTCAATGTGCGCTCGGCCTCGCGGGTGACACGGCCCACCATCAGTTCGTCATAGATGATCTTGTCGAGCATCTCGACATATTCGAGGTTGGGCGGCAGCAGGTCGATCCCGTGGGCGACGAGGCGCTTCCGGTAGAAGCTTTCGGTCATCACGTTGCGGGTGCCCAGCAGGGCGGCGCTGGTCTTGCCCGCGCGCTTCATGGCGAGGCCGACATATTCGGCAATGTGCAGGATCGGGATGTTCACGCTGGCCGCGACGTCGTCGTAGAGGCGGTGCATCGAATTGGCGCCGATGATCAGCCCCTCGGCCCCCGCGCCCTCGAGCCGCCGCGCGCTGTCGATCAGCACATTGGCCGCGCGCTGCCAGTCGGCTTCCGCGGTGAGAGCGTAAAGCTGGCAGAAATCGAGGCTTTCGATCAGCAGCGGGGCGCTCGCCATCGGGGCGGCGCGTTTCTGGACGATGCGGTTGATGCGTTCGTAATAGGTCGCGGTCGATACCCAGCTCATGCCGCCGATGATCCCGAGTTTGCGCAAAGCCGGGCGCCCCTTCTTGTCGATTGGTGTGCAGATGCGAACGGTTCTTGGACGCAAGCGTTCCGCCCGTCCAGAGGGTTAGGCGCTCATCGGGCGGCTATCGGGCATTTGCACCGTCGGCGTGCCGGGCAAGCCACGCCTGAAGCTCGACCAGGGTCGCAGCCGGCGCTTCTTCGTGCGGCAGGTGGCCGATGCCGGGATAGGTCACCAGACGGCTGTTCGGCAAGGTCCGGGCAAGCCACTGCCCCGCCTCCACCGGGATCAGGCGATCCTCCGCCCCCCACAGGATCAGCGCCGGGTGAGAGATCCCTGCGATCTCCTCCTCAGCCAGCGGATCATAGGGCAGGCTGAACCGGGCGAGCGTCGCGCGGCGGTTGCCGGGATAGCGCAGCAGTTCCCAATAGCGATCCACCGCTGCCGGGCTGGCGACCGACTTGACCGACACCGATTGTTCGAGGCTCTGCCGGATCAGCGCGCGCGGGGTGATCTGTTCGGCGATGAGGTTGACCCCGGGAAGGCGGGCGATGGTGAAGCCGATATTGCCGCTGTCCTTCGCCTCGTCCTCCTTGCGGTCCAGCCTGAGCATCGGCCCGCCGCTGGCATCGACCAGCACGAGGCCGGTGAGCCGCTCGGGGTGCGCGGCCGCAAAGGCCAGCGCATGCTTGCCGCCCATCGAATTGCCGCCGAGGATGAAGCGATCGAGGCCCAGGGCGTCGGCCACTTCGCGGATGTCCTCGACATAGTTGTCGCGGCTGTAATCCCCCGCAGGATCAGGGCCGGTCAGGCCATGGCCGACCTGATCGAAGCGGATCACGCGGTACTGGCCCTTCAGCGCCTCGACCCACGGCTCCCAGGTGTGCAGATCGGCGTTGGAGCCGTGAAGCAGCATGATGACGGGCGCATCGCGCCTCCCGTTTTGGGGCCCCTCGTCGCGCAGGTGGACGCTGATGCCGCCGCCGATGGCCACGAATTGCGAGGGTGGGCCGCCGTATCTGGCGCGCATCGCGGCAGGATCGGTATCGGGGGTGCGGAAGATCAGGAAGGCGATCACCAGCATCGCCAGCAGCGCGAGTAACCCGCGCACGAACCACTTTTTCATTTCATCTCCGCAATCCAGCGCCGCACCACGGCGACGCCCTTGGCATCGACACTGCTCTTGCCGAGTTCGGGCATGGCGATGCCGGGCTCGGCGCTGTCCATCCGGTAGAGGAGGATCGAGGCGTCGGGCCGGCCGGGAAGGATCGAGAAGTCATGCCCCCCCGCCCCGCGCCCCGCCGCGACCGGGCGTTTCATGATGCCGATGGCATGGGGATCGGCCTGTTCCCAGCGCAGGTCCAGTCCCGAATTCGACGCGCCCCCGCCCGGCTGATGGCAATGGGCGCAGTTCACGTCGAGATAGGCGCGGGCGAAGGGCGCGGCGGGGCTTGCGGCGGTGTAGCCCGCCCACACCGGCATGGTCGCCGCGCCCGGCGGCAGGCGGTCGAGCCTGCCTGCCTTCAGCATGTCGCCCATCCATCGCACCGAAAGATTGCGCGCCTTGGGCCCGATGGGGATCACCGCGCCGTCCTTCGAGTGGCAGGTCTTGCACTGGTTCTTGTTGGGAATGGCATAGGAGATCGCCTCGCCCGCCGGGGTCGTCAGATCGACCCGGCCGCCCGCCAGCGCAAGGCTGGCCTCGGTCTGCTCGGCGTTCCAGCGATAGGGGAGCGCGACCCAGCCTTCGGCGCGGTGGAGCAGCACGCGGGTCTCGATCAGCCGCCGCTCGGCCCCCTCGCCATAGGCAAAGGTCTTGATGATCGCAGCACCCACCGGGAATTGCAGCAGGCCCTCCCCGTCGGCGGCAAGCTGCGTGCCTTCGGGCAGGTAGATGAAGCGCAGCTTGTCGGCCCCGTCGGACCATAGAGGCGTGTTGAGGGCATAGGGGTGAACGCGGGCGCCGGGCACCTGCCGCGCGGCGTCGGCGAAGAAGCCGAATTCGCTGAGCGTGCGCGGCATCCCTGCACCGGTGACCGCGGCATCATTGACGCGGGGCACCTCAGGCGCACCCGCGCGCGCGGCGATCCCGCCGCCCAGCACCAGCAGCGCGCAGGCCAGCAGAACAGCGCCGCGCCTCACTTCAGCCGCGCCTCCAGTTCGGCAGGCGCGCCGGGAGCCGGGTTTTGCACGCCGGGTGGCGGGGGGTTCAGCTTGGCCGGAACTGGCCTCGCACTCGCAAATCCTGCGCCTTGCTTCGTCAGGCCCAGCGACCATGCGCTGGCGTTGCTCTCGCCCACGGCAGTCGGGGCCTCGCCCAGCCCGTCCCACAGCACGGGCGGCAGACTGCCGCCGAACGCCGCCAGCAGCATCGGCGCGCCATCGAGCTGCGGGTCGTAAGCGTTGCGACCCAGACTGTTCCGGTCGATCACCACACGGCGCGGCGCGGGGTTGTAGCGCGTATCGTCGAAAGCATTGGGATAGCTGATCACCATCACCGCCGTGGTCGGGTTGCGATCAATGCGGTTGCGCGTGATCACCACATCGTCATTGGCCATCACCATCACGCCCGTCCCGCGCCGCACGCTGGCGACGATATTGCCGGGCGGAGCGAAGTTGGGGGTGTCGTTGTCCACGACCAGATTGTCGCTGATGACGACATAGCCGCCGTTCATCACCGGCAAGCCGGGCAAATCGAACACGAGAATGCCCCCAGTGTTGCGGGTTGCGAGATTGTGGTGGACCTTGGCGTTGCGGCTGTTCTCGATCTCGATCCCGGCGACGTTGTATTCCACCATGGAATGGCGCACCGTGATGTCCTTCGACTGGCCGACATAGATGCCCGCATCCGACGCGCCGGAGACCGTGCAGCCATCGATCAGCACGCCGGTGCTCTCGACCGGATATATGCCGTAGGCGCCGTTCGTTTCCTTCGGTCCTCCGGTCCAGGAGACGCGGACGCGGTAGTAGACGATATTGTCCGCGCCCTTCGACTTGATCCCGTCGCCCTTGGTGTTCTCGACCGCGAAACCCTGCAAGGTGACGTTGTCGGAGGTGACGAGCAATCCCTCGCCCGCGCCCTGCTGGGCGGTGAAGTCGAGGATCGTCCTGCCCATCCCCTGCCCCCGCACCGTCACCCCGTCGACATCGAGGCTGAGCCCGTCGGTGAGCGTGAAGCGGCCTTCGCCCAGTTCGATGATGTCGCCGGGGGCGGCAAGGATCAGCGCCTCCTGCAAGGCCGCGCCTCCCTGCGCGGGCTCGACCCGGTGGGTTTCGGCGGCGAGCGGCGCAGCGGATGCCAGCAGGGCGGCGAGTGCCAATCGGTTCATGATGTTCTCCCTCTCCGCTGCGCAATGTGGCGCATGGGGGGGCGGGAATGCAAGATGTTCTCCCCTCCCCTCGGGGAGGGGCCGGGGGTGGGGGCACTGCCCTATCGACTGTCGAGCCCCGATCCCCAACCCCTTACCCGAGGGGTAGGGGCTAGAAAGTCACCCCAAACCGAGCGCGCACAGCCCGGCAGAGGTCGTCAGCACCGCGACCGCCTCGCCATCCTCGACGCGGCGCAGGCGCTTGATGAGCTCGCCGAGGCCGTAGCCCTCCTCCGGCTCGCCTGCTTGCGGTGCCATGCCCTGCCGCAGCTTCCACAGCTGGCCGAGGGTGAGGCGCTCGACCATCCGCTCCGCCATGCACTCGGCGCGCTTCTCGCCGATGCCGGACTCCACCAGCGCAGACTTGACCTGCCAGCGCACCAGCGGATCGGCGAGGCCGGTCGAGACCGCCCCCGCCACCAGCACCACAATCAGCAGCAGGCCAATCAGCAGCTTGCGCAAAGGCTCAATCCAAGGACTTGACGATTTCCTCGACCATCTTCTTCGCGTCGGCGAGGAGCATGACGGTCTGGTTCATGTAGAACACGTCGTTGTCGACCCCGGCATAGCCCA
>ERZ1066121.2540-NODE-2540-length-11371-cov-13.951573_pt1 | contig 11371 bp, 9 predicted proteins | sample MGYA00382768_ERZ1066121 | MGnify/ENA primary metagenome ERZ1066121 (study PRJEB33369, sample SAMEA5778351) | biofilm metagenome | biome: Industrial cooling water; feature: Water cooling tower basin; material: Biofilm | place: United Arab Emirates | collected... | reverse complement strand
CTCGACCGCGCCATCGCCTTCTACCGCGACGCCCTCGGCCTGCGCCTGGTCGCCGACGGGCGCGCGGTCGGCCTGCCGATCGCCTTCCTCGCCGCCGGCGACTACCACCACCACGTCGCGCTCAACGCCCAGGAGACGCCGGGCGGCACGCCGCCGCCGCCCGGACACACCGGGCTGCACCACATCGCCCTCCTCGTGCCGGACCGCGCCGCCCTCGCCGCGGCCGCGCGGCGCCTCGCCGCCCACGACCGTCCCCTCGTCTCGGGCTGGGACCACGGCGCGACGGTGTCGATCTACGTCCACGACCCCGACGGGCACACCATCGAGCTGTACTTCGACCGCGCGCGGGAGCACTGGTACGACGCGCACGGTCGGCCCGTGCTCCAGGCCGAGCGGTTCGACCCGCACGAGCTGCTCGGCGGCCGGCCAGAGGCGGCGTGAGCCGCGGATCGGGGCGCGCCGCGCGCGTCCTGACGCGCGTCGCGGCCATCCTCGTCGCCCTCGCGCTCAGCGGCGCGGCCGGGGTCTACGCACTCAGCGAGCGAGCCCTGGCCCGCACGTACGCGGTGCCGCAGCCGCAGCTCCGCCCACCGACGGGCGGCACCGCCGTCGCGCGCGGGGCGCACCTGGCCACCGCGGTCGCGAACTGCGTGCTCTGCCACGGCGAGGACCTCGGCGGGAAGGTCTACGCCGACGCCGGCGCGCTCGGCGTCATCGCCGGTCCCAACCTCACGCGCGGGCGCGGCGGCATCGGCGCCGCGTTCACCGACGCCGACTGGGTCCGCGCCATCCGCCACGGCGTGCGGCGCGACGGCACCTCGCTGATCGTCATGCCGAGCGAGACGTACGTGCACCTGAGCGACCGTGACCTCGGCGCGCTCGTGGCGTACCTGAAGCAGCTGCCGCCGGTCGACCGCACGCCGCCCCCGACGCGCTTCGGCCCGCTCGGGCGCGTGCTCCTCGCCAGCGGCCGGCTGCCGCTCCTCGTGGCCCCGAAGACCCCGCGCGTGCCGGCGGTGCCCGACGTGCCGCCCGACACCACGGCCGCGTACGGGCGCTACCTCGCCGACGTCGGCGGCTGCCGTGGCTGCCACGGGCTCGGGCTCTCCGGCGGGCGCGTCGCCGGGCCGGATTCGCTGCCGCGCGCCGCGAACCTCACCCCCGCCGGCCTCGGTGGGTGGACGGAGGCGGACTTCGTCCGCGCGATGCGCGAGGGGCGGCGCCCCGACGGCTCGGCGATCGATGCGTTCATGCCCTGGCCGACGCTCGGCCGCATGACGGACGCGGAGCTGCGGGCGCTCTGGCGCTACCTCGAACGCGTGCCCCCGCGTCCGACGGGGACGCGGTGACGCGCGGCGTCGACTGGCGCGGCATGGCCCGGCCTGGCCGGCGAGCGACCGATCCGTCGCCGCGCCGGGCCGGGTTCGGAAGGGATCGGGCGGAGATCGGGAGCGGGCGCGGTCGAGAAGAGCGCAGCGGGGCGGGCGCCTCGCTGCCGACCGTCAGCGCGCGAGCGGCCACCGCGTCGGCGTCGGGCTGGAGCTGATCGGCAGCCAGGCGTCGTCGCGCGCCCGGCCGCCGTCGGCGGCGGTCCGATCCAGGGGATGGTGGGCGTCCTCCAGGGTGACGGTCTCGCCGGCGAAGACGCGCGTGCAGATCGGCACGTCCAATTGTCAGACTTCTCGGGGCAGGTCTCCTCGTTGCCGAGCCCAGCGCGTGCGGGTGCTTGGCGCGGATCAGCGCGGCGTGGGCGTCGCTGTAGAGCTGCGTGCGCGCGGGGCCCCAGAGCACGTGCGCCTCGCCGCCGGGGCGAGCTGGCGTCGGGTGAGCGGCCTGCGGCTCCCGACGCTGCGCGCGGCGGACCTGGGTGGCGCGGCCGGGACGGTCATCGTCGAGTTCGGGTGGTTCTGATGCCGGCACGAGCGGGCGCGCTCCGCGGCGCGGCGGTGGTGCCACAGGAGGTCGGCGGGCCCACATGGATCGGGGGACCGTCAGGCGCTCGACGCTCGGTGACGCACGCGATGCAGCACCGCCCCCGCCACGCCGCCGATCAGCGCGCCGACGCCGATGTGGACGACCAGGCCCTGCCCGCGTGCCCGATCGCAGTAGCCGTCGCAGGCGGCCAGCACGGCCAACCCGCTGAGCGTGCCGGCCGCCGCGGTGTAGACTACCACGCGTTCGACCCGGGCCTCTCCGGCGTCGCGGCCACCTACCGGCACACCGGCACCATGCGCATCGCGTGCGACCGAGACGGGGCCGGCCCCGACGTGGCGGCAGGAGTACGACGACGCGACCCGCCGGTACTCGAACGAGGAGCACGCCCCGGGGAGCTGCCTCCCGCGCGCCGGCGAGGGCCACACCCGCGAGCGGCGGTACGCGTTCGGCACCGTCGGCATCGACCAGCGCGGGGCCGACCCGTTCACGGACACGGTCGGGTGGCACTCCGTCGTGCCGTCGCGGTCAGCGGCGCGAGTGCGGCCGAGCCCTGACGAACTTCCCATGCGGCGCGGGACCGCATCGCGGATCTTCGATCCCTTGGCGGACCATCGCGCCGGCGGCGCCCGCCGCGCCCCGCGTGCGATCGTCGACCGGCCACGCCCGGGCGCCGCGTCCGCCCTCCCCGAAGCTGCCCCCTTCGTGCCCCGCATCCTGCTCATCGAAGACACCTCGGAGATCGCCGAGGCGCTCCAGGACCACCTGCAGCGCAAGGGATACCAGACCGCCCTCGCCACGCGCGCCGCGCAGGCGATGTCGCTCGTCCACAGCGAGCGCCCCGACCTGATCGTGCTCGACCTGGGCCTCCCGGACCGCGACGGCTACACGGTGCTCGAGCAGCTGCGGGCGCGCGACATCCGCACGCCGGTGCTCATCCTCTCCGCCCGGCGCGAGGAGGGCGACAAGGTGCGCGGCCTCCAGCTCGGCGCCGACGACTACGTGACCAAGCCGTTCGGCGCGATGGAGCTGCTGGCGCGCATCGCGGCGCTCCTGCGGCGCGCGGCGCACGCCCCGGCCGCCGCAGGAGCGCCGGCGCCCACGGGTGCGGCGCCGAGCGACGCCGAGCTGCGGAGCCGCTACGGGCTCACGGCGCGGCAGGTCGAGGTCGCGCGCCTGCTCGCCGACGGCTGCTCCAACAGCGAGGTCGCCGAGCGGCTCGGGGTCACCGAGAACACCGCGCGCAACCACACCGAGCAGGTGATGAAGAAGCTCGAGACGTCCAGGCGGGCGCGCGTCGGCGCGATCCTCCGCGGCGCGACCTGAGCGTGCCAGGCGGTCGCCACACCAGCAGCAGTCCGCATCCTCGAACCGGAGCGCCTCCCCATGCCCACCCCCCTGCCTCGTCACCGTCCTCGCCCGGCGCGGCTCGCCACGCGGCTCGCGGCGGCGTCCGTCGCGGCCGTCGCGGCCGTCGCGGCCACGCTGTTCGCGTCGGCGACGGCCGGCGCCCAGTCCACGCCGGCGACCCCCGCCACACCCGCCGCACGGGCGGCCGCGAGTGCCCCCCCGCGCGAGGGCGGCCCCGACCTGCAGGGGATCTGGGACTTCACGATGCGCGTCGGCGAGCGGACCTCCCCCGGCTTCCTCGCGCTCGGCCCGGTGGACCGGGGCTGGGCGGGCTCGATCACGATGTACCTGACGAACACGCTGGCGATCCGCGCGTTCGCCGTGGAGGGGGACTCGGTCCGCATGGTCGTCGCCTCGCGCGAGGGCGACGTGCGCTTCGTGGCGCGGCTGACCGACGACGGGCGCACGATGGAGGGGATCGTGGAGTACCACGGCGGCGCGCGCCTGCCGATGACGGCCATGCGCCGCGCCCGCCCCGTCGCGCCGCGCTGAGCGCCGCCGCCCCGAGGACCGGGACCGTCAGCGCCGCAGCGTGACGATCACGATCTCGCGCGGCACGCCGAGGCGGAGCGGCAGCCAGTGCCCCACCCCGGCGGAGACGTCGAGGTGGGCGTCGCCGCGGCGATACGCCCCGTGCATGTAGTCGTAGGCGACGATCAGCGGCCGTCCGCCGAGGCGCACCTGGCCGCCGTGCGTGTGGCTCGAGAGCGTCAGCACGGCCCCGCGAGCCGCGGCGACGCGGAAGAACTCCGGATGGTGCGAGAGCGCGACGATCGTCTCGCCCGCGGCGGCGCCGGCGAACGCACGCGCCGCGAAGTCCCGCATCGCCGCGTCCTGCTGCGGACGCGGCAGCACGTGCCCCCCGCTCGCGTCGAGCGGGTAGTCGGCGCCGACCACGCGCACGCGGCCGCCGCGATGGGGGACGACGACGCTGCCGTTGACCAGCAGGGTGAGGCGCGGCGCACGGCGGCGCATGGCGGTCACGACGGCCGACTGGTGCGCCTTGTCGTGGTTCCCGAGGACCGCGAGGACGGGGCGCGTCCGCCCGCGCTCCAGGGCGTCGAGCGTCGGCTCGATCAGACCCGGGTCGTCGATCAGATCGCCCGTGACGGCGAGCAGGTCGACGCCGCGCGCGTCGACGAGGTCGACCGCGCGGGCGAGGTCCGCGGGCACGACGAAGCGTCCGACGTGCACGTCCCCGAGGTTGGCGATCCGCAGGCCGTCCAGCGCCGGCGGCAGGCCGCGCACGTGCACCACCTCCTCGCGCACGGCCGGATCGCCGAGGCCGTCGAGGCTGGCCGCCACGCCGACGGCGAGCGAGATCCCCACCACGGCGCCGGGCACGCGCGCGCCCGGCATCGCACGTCGCCCCGCGAGGCGGCGCACGACGAGCAGGATGGCGAGCGGGATCAGGAGCAGCGCCGCCGTCACCACCGCCCCGAGCCACGCGCTCAGGAGCCAGCGCGCCGCCGTGCTCCAGGCGCCGCTCAGGTCGGGCAGCCGCCACCAGAGGAGGTGGACGACCGCCGCCGCCCCCCAGAACGCGGCCGACGCCCGGCGCGTGCGCATCGCGCGCGCGGTGGCGGGGAGCAACGCCCCGACGACGACGGTCAGCGCGGCCGAGATCGAGAACACGAAGAGGTAGCTCATCGCCCCCGCCGCGAGCGCTCGGCGACGGCGCCGTGCGCCAGGAGGGTGGGGGCGATCAGCGCGGCCGCGACGCGGGGACGGCGGGCGAGGGGCGAGAGGGTGCGCATGGGCGGGGGCCGTGGCGGCGATTGGACGGGGCGCGTCGCACCGCCGGATGCGGTGGCGCACGACGTCCACCGTACCGGCGCGATGGACCGCGAGCATCTGAAGAATCTCCCACGGCCGAGCGGTGCCCGGGGCGCCCCGGGCGTCACTCCTCCGCTCCGGTCGCCGTCGTCGGCAGCGGCAGCGGCAGCGGCAGCGCCAGCACGAACGTCGAGCCCCGCCCCACCTCGCTCTCCACCCAGAGGCGCCCCCCGTGGGCGTCGGCGACGCCGAGCGCGATGGCGAGCCCGAGCCCGAGCCCGCGACGGTCGGCGTGGCGCGCCTGCCAGAACGTGCCGAAGATGTGCTGGAGCTGCTCGGCGGGGATCCCCGGGCCGTCGTCGCGCACCGCCACGCGCAGCTCGCCGCCGGTCACGTCCCAGCCCACCGCGACGCACGACGCGGCGAACTTGGCCGCGTTCCCCACGAGGTTCGACACGGCCTGGAGCAGCCGCCGCGCGTCCACCGCGAGCGTCGGGAGCGCCTCGGGGCCGCCCGCCTCGTAGCGCAGGCCGCGCCCCTCCACGAGCGGGCGCAGCCCCGCGGCGGCCTCGGCGAGCAGCGGGCCCATCGCCTCGGGGCGCTGGTCGAGCGCGAGCGGCCCGCGGGCGAGGCGCGCGGCGTCGAGCAGGTCCTCGATCAGCGCGTCCATGCGCCCCATCGCGCGCTCGACCCGCGCGACCGTGCGCGCATCGCGGGCGCCGAGCGGCTGCTCCGGCTCGGCCCGCAGCATCTCGACGTCGAAGCGCGCGGCGGTGAGCGGGCTGCGCAGGTCGTGCGCGACGACGGCCAGCAGCTGGTCGCGCGCCGCGAGCGCGTCGCGGGCGTCGCGGTAGAGCCGCGCGTTCTCGAGGGCCAGCCCGGCGCGGCGGCCCACCTCGGCGGCCAGCGCCCGCTCGGCGTCGTCGAACGGCGGGCGCCCGGCGCCGCGGTCGAGCGCGAGCCACCCGGCGGGCACGCCGTCGCCCGCGCCGGCCGCGGCGAGCGGCACTCGCACGGCGGACGCCGAAGGCACACCGTTAGGCGGTTCCCCGCTCGAGGGCGCGTCGTTCGGCACCTCGGGCGCGAGGCTGCCCGCGTGCGCGACGCGCCTCCACCCGCCGTCGCGCGCGAGGTCGACGGCGTAGCCGTCCGCCAGCGCGGGCACGAGCAGCCGGCCGAGCTGGCCGAGCGCCGTGGCCGTGTCGAACGACGCGACCAGCACCCGCGACGCATCGGCGAGCAGGCGGTCGCGGGCCGCCGCGCGCTCGGCCGCCGCGCGGGCCTGCCGCTGCTCGACGTACAGCAGCCGCGTGCGCAGCAGGTTCCACACGCGCAGCAGCACCTCGGCGCGGTCGAACGGCTTGGTCACGAAGTCGTGCGCCCCGCCGGCCAGCGCGCGCTCGCGCGCTGGCGCGCCGGCGTCGGCGGTGAGCACGAGCACCGGCAGGAACTCGCCCTCGGGCACGCGCGCCCGCAGCTCGTCCAGGACCTCGAAGCCGCTCTTGTACGGCATGTGCAGGTCGAGCAGCACGAGGTCCGGGCGCGCGGCGTCGAAGGCGACCGCCGCCTCGCGGGCGTCGGCCACCCGCACCAGCCGCGCGTACCCGCGGCGGCGCAGCATGGATGTCAGCAGGTCGAGGTTGGCCGGCTCGTCGTCGACGAGCAGAAGGGTGCAGTCGGTGGGGTCCACGGGCCGCCGGCGTCGTCAGGACGCGTGCGCGCGGCGCGCCAGCAGCCGCTCCACCGTCTGCACGAACTGCCGCACGTCGAGCGGCTTGGTGAGGAACGCGTCGGCGCCGGCGGCGGCGAGCGCCTCGACGGTCCGGGGCGTGGCGTCGGCGCTGACCACGACCACGGGCGTGGCCGCCGTGCGCGCGTCGGCCCGCAGCTCCGCGAGCACCTCGGCGCCGTGCAGGTCGGGCAGGTGCAGGTCGAGCAGCACGAGGTCGGGCGCGTGCTCCCGCGCGAGCGCCACGCCGAGCCGCCCCTGCAAGGCGGGGATCACCCGCCACTCGGGGCGCGACCGCAGCAGCACGCTCTCGACGAGCGTCAGGTTGGCGAGGTTGTCCTCCACGTACAGCAGCGTGGCCGGCGTGCCCGCCCCGTCGGCCGTGCGCACCGCGGCCGCGCCGAGCGCCGGCGCGCCGGCGAGCGGATCCTCGGCGGCCGGCAGCTCGACGGCGAAGACGCTCCCGCCCGGGCCGCTCGCCTCGAGCGCGAGCGCGCCGCCCATGGCGTGGGCGAGCCGCTGCGACAGGGCGAGCCCGAGCCCCGTCCCCTCCACGCCCGTGCGCTCGGCGCCCAGCCGGGCGAAGGGCACGAAGAGCTGGTCCCGCTGGTCGGGCGCGATCCCGCTCCCCTCGTCGTGGACGCGCACCCGGACCCGCTCGCCCGCCGCCGCGTCGGACACCACGGCGGCGTCGATGCGCACCGCGCCCCCCTCGCGGTTGTACTTGACGGCGTTGGACAGGAGGTTGAGCAGCACCTGCACGAGCCGCTGGCGGTCGGCGCGCACGTACCGATCGGCCGCCGCGGTCGGCGCCTCCGTCAGCGCGACGCCGCGCGCCTGCGCGAGCGGGCGCACCATGTCCAGCGCCTCGCGCACCGCCGCCTGCACGCGCACGGGCTCCAGCGATAGGGACTGCTCGCCGGCCTCGATGCGGGCGATGTCGAGCACCTCGTTGATGAGGCCGAGCAGGTGCCGGCCGCCGTTGAGGATGTGGCGCACGCCCGCGCGGTCATCCGCCGGCAGCTCCACGTCCTCCAGCAGCTGGGCGAAGCCGAGGATGCTGTTGAGCGGCGTGCGCAGCTCGTGGCTCATGCGGCTGAGGAACTCGCTCTTCGCGCGGTTGGCCCGGTCGGCCTCCTCGCGCGCCTGCTCGGCGTCGGCCTTGGCCCGGCGCAGCGCCGCCTCCGTCCGCCGCCGCTCCGTCACGTCGCGGACGTTCAGCACCAGCCCCTCGTCGGCCGACTCGCGCGAGAGCGTGCGCGCGAACGCCTCCAGCAGCCGCCAGCTGCCGTCCTTGTGCCGGAACCGGTACTCCGCGTGCCCCACCGCGCCCGGCTCGGCCACCAACCGCGCCAGCTCCCGCCCCACGTGCGGCGCGTCGTCGGGGTGGATGTACGCGAACGCCCACTGCCCCTCCAGCTCGGCCGGCGTGTACCCCAGCACCGACAGCACCGAGGGGCTCATGTAGGCGACGTGTCCGTCGGCCGTCGAGATGGACGTGAGGTCGTAGGCGTTCTCCACGAGCGCCCGGAAGCGCTCCTCGCTGCGTTGCAGCGCCGCCTCCGCCGCCCGCTGCTCGGTGACGTCGCGGCTGTTGGCGACGATGCCATCGTCGGCCGAGTCGGGCGCGACCGTGCGCCCGAGCGCCTCCAGGGCGCGCCAGCTTCCGTCCTTGTGCCGGAGGCGCACGGCGAACGCGTGCACGACGCCGGGCTCCGCGACGATGCGCCGCAGCCCGTCCCACAGGGCATCGAGGTCGTCGGGGTGCGCGAGCTCGGTGGGCATCCTGCCGAGCATCTCGCTCGGGCGGTAGCCCAACAGGCGCTCCGCCGACGGGCTCACGTAGGTGAGCGGGCCGTCGGCGCGCGAGATCATCAGGAGGTCGCTCCCGTTCTCGACGAGCGTGCGGAAGCGCTCCTCGCTCGCCCGCAGCGCGTCCTCCATGGCGCGGCGCTCCGTGACGTCGCGAGCGGTGACGAGGAAGCCGGCCGCCGGGTCGTCGGGCGCGAGCATGCGGGTGTGCGCCTCCATCACGCGCCAGCCGCCCGCCTTGTGCCGGATGCGCCAGGTCACCTGGCGCACCGTGGTCGGCTCGGCCTGCACCGCGCCCAGCAGGGCCGACAGCGCGGCCGCGTCGTCCGGGTGCAGCAGGTCGGCCGGCACCCGGCCGAGCAGCTCGGCGGGCGCGTAGCCCAGCAGCCGCTCCGCCGACGGGTTCACGTACGTGAGCCCGAGCTCGGGCGAGGCGATCATCACAAGGTCGGGGCCGTTCTCGATCAGCTGCCGGAACACCGCGTCGCCGGGGTGGGCGCGGCCGGCAGCGGCCTCGGGGAGCGGCGGGTGCGCGGGGAGCGGAAGGGACACGGCAGGGGCGGGGCGAGATGGAGGCGGGCGGAGTGCCGGGCGGAACATGAGAGGGACGGCCCACGCGACGCGCAGCGGGGCGAGGTATCGTCGTGTGCCATGCCAGACGCCCGGCCGCCGACCCGTCCTGCCCCCCCGCCGCCGGCCGCGGACGACGTGCCGGGGGGGTACGGGGGGGTACGGGGGGGGTACGGGGCGGAGCGGGCGGGCGTCCGCCGCACGGTGCTCGTCGTGGACGACTACCACACCGTGGCATGCGGGGCTACTGCCTCGCGATCTGATCCACGTACCGGCCGAGCGCCGGCTCCAGTGCCTGCCGGTGCCGGCGGTACCAGGCCACGTTCCGCCGTCGCGCGTCCGCCTGGGGGCGGAAGTCCGCGACCTGGGCCGCGAACGCGGCGAGCTGCTCGAGCTCCCCGCCGTCCGCCGCGTCGGCGCGGGCGAGCATCGCCGCGCCGAGCATCTCGTCGAGCTGCTGCGGCGACGTGCCCGTGCGCGCCTGCGCGCGCTCGCGGCCCGCGGTCGCCCGGTCCACGGCGGGGGCGGCCGCTCGGGCACGCGTCGTGATCGAGAAGCTCGGCAGGAGCAGGACGACCACCGGCCTGCCGACGAGGTGGCGGCACCCCGGCGAGCCGTCGTCGGTGCGAAAGATCCGGCCGACGCCGACGGTGAGCGAGTCGGCGCGCGCGTCCGGCCATGCGAGCCACGTGCTGGCGGAGCCGCGCTCGGACGGGGAGAACCCCCGGTCGCGGTAGTGGGCCACGGCCCGCGCCTCGGCGTCGGGCGCGCCGGCCGCCAGCTGGTAGGCGAGCATGAACCTGCCGCGCACCCCGGCCGACGAGCCGGGGAGCACGCGGCTCCGGGAGCACGCGGCGTCGTAGCGCGCGCCGGGCGGCGCGCTCGCGTGCGGCGAGTGCCGGCGCAGCACGGCCTCGAGGTCGACGCGCCCGGCCTGCACGTCGGCGTCGAACCGCTCCGCCGCGCCCTGGTCGGCGACCATGGCGTCCACCGACTCGCGCCGGCGCTCGGTCTCCTGGTACGAGGCGCCGATCACCGGAAGGAGCCGCGCGACGTCCGGGTCCTGCAGCACGATCGGCTGCTGGGCGGGCGCGGGAAGCGCCGCGAGGGCGAGGAGCAGGGCCGCACCGGCGGCCAGTCGCGTCGCACGTTGCGTGGCGAGCATGGGCGGGCTCCCGCTCACCGCCTGACCAGCTCGACGCGGCGGTTCTTCTGCCGCCCCGCCTCGTCGGCGTTCCCCGCCACCGGCTTCGTCGCGCCGAACCCCTGCGCCGTGAGCCGGTCGGCGGCCACGCCGTACTCCGCCACGAGACACGCCCGCACCGCCTCGGCGCGCCGGGCCGACAGCGTCTGGTTGGCGGCGGCGCTCCCCACGTCGTCGGTGTGCCCCTCGATCGACAGCCGCAGCGCCGGGTGCGCGGCGAGCATGTCGGCGATCTCCCGGAGCACGGGGGCCGATTCCGTGCGCAGCCGGTCGGAGTCGGTGGCGAAGAGGATCCCCTCGGCGGTGACGCGCCCGGCGCCGGCCAGCTCCCGGTACAGGTCCTTGCCGCCGGCGGCCACGCGGAGGTTGCCGATCAGCACGGGGTGCTCCTCGTCCGCCTTCACGCCGAAGACCAGCGTCTTCGCGCGGCCGACGTCGGCGTTGGGCGCGTTGGCGACGCGCTGCCCGTTCATGTAGACCTTCACGTACCTGCCGTCGGCCATCACCTGCACGCGGACGAGGGCGTTCGCGGCCGGGGGGTGCTCGAGCCGGGCGTACACGCGGTAGCCGTTCTGGCTCTCGATCCCGCCGCCGTCGGCGTCGAACAGCAGGTAGGGGCGCGCGTCGTCCTCGTCGGCGAAGTACAGGTACTGCGACCACCCGTCCACCGGCCGGAGGTCGAACTCGACGGTGAACCGCTCGGGGAGCGCCTCCGGCAGCGGCACCTCGAACCGGCCCCTGCTCGTCGCCCGCAGGAAGCGCCGGCCCCCGACGTCCGCGACCTCGGCGTTGCCCTCCCTCAGCGTGAAGGCGCGCGGGAAGTCGCCGATCTCGTCGCGCGCGAAGTCGGTGGCGAAGAGGGCGCGCGTGCCGGGGGTGAAGTCGTCGCCCGCGTTCGTGCTCGCCGGCGCCGGGGCCGGAGCGACGCCGCGCGGTGC
>ERZ1066121.2535-NODE-2535-length-11389-cov-5.941327_pt1 | contig 11389 bp, 6 predicted proteins | sample MGYA00382768_ERZ1066121 | MGnify/ENA primary metagenome ERZ1066121 (study PRJEB33369, sample SAMEA5778351) | biofilm metagenome | biome: Industrial cooling water; feature: Water cooling tower basin; material: Biofilm | place: United Arab Emirates | collected... | reverse complement strand
CGGCGTTCGCGTTTCCTCTCGCTGGCGCCCGCGCTGGCACTGGCGGCGGCTTCGGCCTGCACGGCGCCGCGCGCCATCCTTACGTCGGGCAAGACGACGCCCGTCGGCGAGTTTCGGGGCGGCACCAACACGCTCTTCAACATCCCCACCAACACCACCGGCCGCCTCGCCGACCTGCTCGCCGATGGGGTGCGCGCGCTCGATAAAAAAGACACCATCATGGCCGACGAAAACAACCAGCGCCTGCTGCGCAACGTGCAGCGCGCGGCCATCTCGTGGGCGCTCGACCCGCTGACCTCCACCCAGGATTTTTACCTGCGCTACGGCGTGACCCGCCGCTGGGATGTGGGCGCCCGCCTCGCTGCCGGGGCCGTGGTGGCCGACGTGCAGCACCAGCTTTGGGGCTCCGAGGGCGACTGGCGTACGCCCGGCGCCATCACCGGCGGCCACGGCGCCATCGGGCTGATGTTCGCCACGCAGTCGGCCGATTTGCCCGGCCGCCGCTCGCTCGATCTGGGCGGCAAGCTGCTCGATTTCGCCGCCCGCCGCACCGATGTGCTGGTGCCGTTCACGGTGTCGGCGCCGCTGGGGCCGGAAGAAGAGTTCGGCCACGTGGCGGCGGGCGTGGTGGTGGGGCGCTCGTTTCTGCGCTACAAATTCCGCCCGACCCAACGGTTCGAAGACGCTACCGGCGCGCGCATCGACATCCCCGAAATCGACGAGCGCAAGAGCTTTATGACGTATGGCGTGTTCGTGAACGGCAAGTTCGGCTACCGCTACGTGTTCATTCAGCCCGCGCTGGCGGTGTATTATCAGAACTACGGCACCTACGAGCTGCTGCAGCTCGATAAGAGCCAGCCCGCGCCGAAAGCCACGTTGAAGGGCGCCACGTTCGTGCCGAGCCTGGGGATTCAGGTGGCGATTCCGACGCGGAAGCGGCGGTAGGTTGGAGCGCGGGTCGCCCCCTGGCGCGAGTGTTCGGCCGCAGGCCGCTCACTCGTGCCTGCCGATGCACGGAGTCTCCAGACTCCGCAGCCCAACCGCCGCCCCCAACCGCACTGAGCACGGGGTGAGTCTGGAGACTCGCGGCATCCGTAGGCACGAGTGATCGGCCTGCGGCCGAACACTCGCGCCAGTGGGGCTAGGGGAGAACCCCCTACCAACGTAACGCGGAGCTCCTGCTCCGGCGACAGCTCACGGGAGTCTGACGCCGGAGCAGGAGCTCCGCGTTACGTTGCTGGGCCTACCGTACCACCACGCGGCGCGTCAGCGGCGCCCCCGCGCCCGTGGCGCGCAGCAGATACAACCCCGGCGCCAGCCCGCTCAGCGGCAACGTAGCCCGCACCCGCGCCGCGCCGGTCGGCGGCACGCCGATGGCGCGCACCTCGCGGCCGGTGGCATCGAGCAGCGTAAGCCTGGGCAGCGCCGAAGCCGTTTCGATGTGCAGTACGCCGCCGGCCGGGTTGGGCCACACGCTGAGGGCAGCGGCGGAGGCCGCATCAGCCGCCGTGCCGAGCGGGTCGAAGACGGTGGTGAGGGCCGTGTTGGTGAGCAGCGGCGCGTTGTAGTCGAAGGCGATAGCGGCGCGGTTCGGAATCAGATCGCCCACCACGAGCGAGCCGCGCGGGCGCACCCGAAACCGCACAAACCCATCAGACGCCAGCGGATTCGTGATTTGGGCGGGCAGGCGGATATCATCGAACCGGAAAATCACGACGCCGCTGCCGTTAAAGCCCCACGAACTGTTGTGCAGCGCGCCGAGTACCTGCAAGGTGCTCATCTGCAGGAGCGCGGCGGGCAGCGTGTCGGTGAGGAGCACCGAGAACGCCGTGTCGGTGCCGTGGTTCTGGAAGCGGATGGTATATTCGAGCCACTCGCCGCGCTGCACCTGCGTGGTGTTGAGTACGACGTGATTGACCTGAATGTCGTTGGGGTCGAAGGAGCCGGTCACGGTGCGCTCGGCTACGGAGGTGTTGTCGGTGGGTTCGAGGTCGCCGCTGAGGGGGTTGATGACGGCCGTGCTGCTGAGCACCGTGCCCAGCGGCGTGGTGGCGGCCAGCCGGAACACGACGCGCACCGAGCGCGTCTGGCCGGGCAGCAGGTTGGTGTAGGCCCACGTCAGCACTTGCCCGTTCACGGTGGCGGGGCGCGTGGAGCTGTAGAGCGCGAGGCGGCCGTCGGCCGTCACGCGCACCGTACCCGCGCCGATGGGCACCGTGCCGACGTTGCGGTATTGCAGGTGATAGGTGACGAGCATCCCCGGCCGCGCGGCCGAGACGTGGGTGAGGAGCACCTGCACGTCTTGCTGGTTGGGGATGGGTTGGAGGGCGAAGGAGCGCCCCGTCGCCACGTTGCCGTAGGTGGCAAACGCGATGGGCGCGGCCGGGCCTTGCGGCACCACCACGTGGTGGGGCGGCGGGTTGGGTACCGAAGCCGTGTAAGCGCCTAGCTCCACGTAGGCGTCGTAGCGGCCGGTGGCGAGCGGCACTCCTACGGGCATGTTGCCGGGGTTTACTTCCACCACCAGACCGCCGGGGTAGCCTCTTTCGGAGGGGTTTTGAATGCCGTCGAGGTTGGTGTCGAGGTAGGCGGCGCCGGTGAGGGTGTTGTAGTGGGGGCTGATTCGCGCCAGCAGTGTTTTGTAGTTGAAATTGCCCGGCGCCTGAAACAGTAGCGAGCCGAGCGCCAGCGAGTCGTTCGATGAGGTGAAGGTGAGCTGCGCCGCGCCACCAGTCAGCGGCGTCAGATAATTGAATAAGGACCAAACTCCTGCGCTGGCCCCCCCCCCCCACCGTACCGCGCCCCGTAATCAGGCTTCCTTGGAGATGGCCGCCGACCAACAGCTCACCGTTAGTGCTCAGGGCAAACGTTGTCAGACTCGTCGTTACGTGGTCGGTGGTGTCGCGCCCCCGCAACTGCCGCACCCACGCCACCGAGCCATCCGGGTCGTATCGGCATACGAAGGTGTCATCGCCGCCGGGATGCAGGATTCGGCCCGGCTCAAACGTCACGGGGTGTTGGTAGTTCAGCGAAAAAGCGCTGTAAGAAGCGCCGTCGGGCGCCACCACGAGCGAGGCGACGCCGTTGGCTCTTGGGGCGCTGCCAGTCACCAGCGGCCGCACGAACGTGCGTTGGCGCAGCAGATTACCCGTCGGGCTGAGTTGAAGCCAGAAGTTGCGGCGGCCGATGGGCAGAAGCTGGCCATCAAACGAGGGCGCACCGGGTGCGCCACCTCCAATGCTTGAGTAGAACCCCACGCAATAGAGACGGCCGCTACGGTCGTAGCCAACGCGCATCGGGCGGGTGAGGGTGGTGGTGTCGGTATGCACGAACGCTCGCACCCAGCGCACCCCACCCGAAGGGGTCAAGCTCGCCATAAAGCCGTTATAATCGAATTGGGTCGAAGAAATCGTCTGCCGCAGCGTATCACCGCCGATAACCATATCGCGGTAAAAGTTGCCGGTCATCGCCAACTCACCGCTCGGGCCAACGGTCAAATGCCACCCATCGAGGTCACCGGAAGGCGAGTACGCAAACGCCCGCGCAAACTGAATCACGCCGAACTGTGACCATTTCGCCAGCCATATCTGTACGCCGCCGGGCACATCACTGGTGATGGGCATTCCATCGAGCACTTCGTTGGTGGCGGCGCAGCAACTGCGCCCCAATACCAGTACATCGCCAGCCGCGTCGAGCGTGATGGTCAGTGAGCTGGCATTCCAGCCGGTGCTCACGACGCGGCACCATTGCACGGTGCCGGCCGCATCGAGCCGCAGCAGGGCCGTGCGCACCAGCGTATCGCCGGCAGCAGGCTGCGTAAAGCTCCCGATAGAGTAGCTGCCCCGATACAGCACCCACAAGTAGGTGCTGCCGGAAACGGTATCTGTTACCTGTGCCCGGACGCTCACATAGTCCGTCGTGTTCGGCACCGGATTATAGGCGCTGACCAGGTTGGTAAAACGCGCATTTTGTGCATCAGCCGCTATCGTCGCGCCCCATATCAGAAGCGCCACCACGCTCAAGATTCGTCCAAAAACTCGCATTTGCGTGTCGGTTTCAGAAGGTGAAAAAATCACCGCGCTCCTCATTGCCGGGTGGCCAGCCTCGGCGGGGGCGCGGGGTCTGCATTTCTGACGTGGTTTTGGGGGGCAGTACGGCGAGGGACGGCGGAAAATTTTGGATGTAGAGACGCATCCTTGCGTCTCCGGCGGTTGGGCGAGGCGGCCAAGTCGTGCCGAGCAGCGGCGCCGTGCAGCGGAGACGCAAGGATGCGTCTCTACCACCCTCGTTCGCGCGGGGCTCCGGACCCGTGCGGGCTATTGGCGGGGCTCCAGCCCCGCAGCCGAAGACTTTCGCACCCTAACCGCACCCCAGCCGCCGTGCGGGTCTGGAGACCCGCGAATAGCCCACACGGGGCAATCCTGATGCGCGGGCACAAGGCCCGCCCCTGCGTCGCCTCAGAACCCCATACTCACCCCCGCCTGCACGGCCGGCAGCACCCGCCGCCCCTGCCCTGCCCCGCGCCCCGGCGCCACCACCCACCTGCGCGCCATCGGCGCCAGTAGCACACTCAGGCGCGGCGTGAGGCGGTATTCAGCTTCCAGCCCCGCGCTCAAACTCAGGCTGACCGGGCGGTACGGCCCCTGCCGCGCACTCACGCGGCGGAGCACGAATTCGGCGCGGCCTTCGTCCCACACTGCTACCTCGCCGCCGCGGTAGATGCCGAGCTGGCCGCTCAGGGTGGCGCCCAGGCGCCAGCGCTCGCGCTGCACCAAGCCGAAGCTCGCGGCCACGGGCACCGTCCAGAAGCGGTGGGTGGGGCGCAGGAGCTGCCGCAGCGTGTTCCGCTCGGTGGTGGTGAAGGTCTGCTGCTGGGTGGTTTGCTTGAAGAGCGTATCGCTGACCGTGATGTAGTAGTAGGTCGAATCGGTCGGCCCCGGCCCCACCACCAGCACCGCGCGGATGCCGTTGTGTACTACGGTGTCGCGCTCGATGGTCTCGGTGGTGGTGGTGGTCGTCGTGAGGCGGTCGGCGGTGTAGCGCCCTTCGGTGCGGAGGATGGCCTGGCCGACGCCCGCCCGCAGGCGCCACCGCGCGCCCACCTGCCGCTGGAGCAGGAGGCTCTGCGTGAGGGCGGCCTGCGTGTGCTCTTCGTTGGTGCCGGGCGCGGCCGTGGCGGGCACGGCCCATTGCGGCGTGGTTTCGAGCAGGCCCACCACGGCCCACGGTGCGGGCGGCGGGAAGGCCGACGCTGGCCCGGCGTTGAAACGCCGGGCAAGGGAATCTGGCGGCGCGGCGGCCAGTGCGGGCGGTGCTTCGGGCAGAAACCGCTTCACCGAATCGAGGCGGGTCTGGAGGGCGGCCAGGGCGCGCGTCTGTTCAGCCACCAACCCGCGCAGCCGGGCGGCGCGGGCCGAATCGGCGGGCTGCACCAGCGGGGCCACGTAGGCGCGGGCTTCGTGGCGGATGAGGGTATCGCGGATTTCGACGGTGGACGGCAGCGCGATGGGCGTTTCGGGCTGTTTGGTGGGCACTGCGCCGGTTACGGACACCCCAACCAACCCGCCAACGGCGCCGGTCGGTGCGCTTCCGCAACTTTGCGGGGGTGCCTTTGCGATGCCGCAAATCGACCCCCGCAAAGTTGCGGGCGCCATATCGGCAGAAACACCCTCGCCGCGGAGAGTTGCGGGCGCCATATAGGCAGCATTGGGGGCATCCCGCTTTTCCGCTGGCGGTTGCGCTGCAAGGGCGCTTTCAGGGCAAGTGGCGAGTGGTGGCGCCGCTGCGCGCTCGCCGCTTGCCTCCCCGCCGGGGCGCACCTGCCCGCCACCCCACCACAGCAGCGCGCCCACCAGCACACCCCCACCAAACGTGCGGGCGCGCGCCCACCGGCCGGGCGGCGGTGCCGATGGCGGCGGCGCGGGCGGTGGCGGCGCGGGCAGCCGCCCGCGCAACCGCTCCCAGCCACCCTGAATGGGCGCGGGGCGCAAGCCGTCGAGGCCGTCGCGCAGGAGGTCATCAAAGTGATTTTCCGGGGAAGAAGAAGCAGGCGTGCTCATTGGCGGACGGGCGGACAAACGGTGGGTGTAGCAACGGTTTCGGCCCGCCGAAGCTGCTCGGCCAGCAGCCGACGGGCGCGCGATAACTGCGAAGACGACGTGCGCTCCTCAATGCCCAGCTGCTCGGCAATCTCCTGATGCGAGTAGCCCTCGATGCAGTAGAGGTTGAGCACGAGGCGGTAAATGGTGGGCAGCCGCCCGATGGCGGCCACCAGCTCATCGGCGGCGAGGTGGGCCGGAGCGTCGGCGGCGGCGGCGGTGAGGGCGGCGGGGGCGGCATCGAGCCCCACGTCGTGCCAGCCGCGCACCTCGGCGCGGTAGTGGTCGAGGCACGTCGTGACGCCCACGCGGCGCACCCACCCCTCCAGCGGCCCCTCGCCGCGGTATTGGTGCAGCCGCCCGAATACGCGCACAAACGCCTCCTGCACCAAATCTTCGGCCTCGGCGCGCGAGCGGGCATACCGCACGCACACCCGCAACAGCAACGGCTCGAAGCGCGCATACAGCGCCTCCTGCGCGGCCGGTTCGGCGCGCAGACAACCGGCTAACAGGGCTTCGAGGGTTCGGTAGGAAGGCACGCGGGGCAGCAGCGAGGCAAAGGCGGTTGCCCTGCCGGACGTACTTTCTGCGGGAAGTACGGCGGAGGGGGCGAGGTTTTTATGTGAGGTGGTGAGGTGGTAGGGTGGTGGGGTGGTGCGTGTCGCGCGGGGCTCCAGCCCCGTGCGGACTATTTGGGGGCCTCTGCCCCCCGGCGAAGCCTCCGCCACCCAACCGCCACCCAACCGCTTTGCCAAGCAAGTGGCGGGCGAGACGCCCGCGAATAGTACACACGGGGCTGGAGCCCCGCGCGACAATCGCGTCTTTTCTCATCGCCACCACCTCACCACCCCACCACCTCCCCTACCGCTTCACCACCTCCACCTCCACCCGCCGATTGAGCTGCCGCGTCGGTTCGGCGTCGTTGGGGGCGATGGGTTGCGTGCCGCCAAACCCCTTACCCGTCAGGCGCCCCGCGCCGATGCCGCGCCGGGTGAGGTAGGCCGTCACGGTTTGCACGCGCTGCTCGGAAAGGCGCTGGTTCAGGGCGGGGTCGCCCTGGTTATCGGTGTGGCCGTTGAGCTGAATTTCGAGCGTCGGGTTGGCCTTCATAACCGCTACCAGCCGATCGAGCTCGGCAAACGATTCGGGCAGCAGCACGGCTTTGGTGCGCTCGAACCGCACACTCGCCAGCGTGCCCTTCTCGCCGACCGCCATCGGCCGCAGGCCGAGGTTGAAGGCGGTGGCCGCGCCGCCAGCGCCCGCACTCACGGTCGTGTCTTTGGGCGCGTAAGCCGGCGCCGATACCGCCAACGTGTACGGCCCCGCCGTCTGCGCCGTGAGCGTGAAGGCGCCGTTGCGGTCGGTTTGCAGCTTGCCCACCTGCTCGCCGCGCGCGTTGCGGATGGTCACTTCGGCTGGAATCGGGCGGCGCGCGGCGGCATCGAAGAGGATGACCTCGAAGCGGTAGGCGCTGGGCGCAGTTTGCGCGGCGGTTGGGCGGGCGGCGCCCAACAACACGGCCGCGAGGGTGAATAAGAGGGAGGAGCGCATCGGTAAGCGGAAAACGGCACCGAAAATACGCCCCCGCCGCGCCGGCGCATCGGTAACTTGCCGACGGTTTCGGGCGCCTCTCTCCCAATTCGCTTTTCCTCGCCCCGCTCCGCCCTCGTGACCACCGCCCAACACACCGCCCTCGTCAATTTTATCTGGAACATCGCCGACGATGTGCTCCGCGATGTCTATGTGCGCTCGAAATACCGCGACGTGATTCTGCCGATGATCGTCATTCGGCGCCTCGATGCCGTGCTCGAACCTACCAAGCAGCGCGTGCTCGATACCAAGACGCTCCTCGACAACGCCGGCATCACCGAGCAGGACGCGGCCCTCAACCAGGCCGCCGGGCAGGCGTTCCATAACTCCTCGCCGTTCCGCCTGCGCGACCTTACGGCCCGCACCAGCCGCGCCAAACTCGACGCCGATTTCCGCGCCTACCTCGACGGCTACTCCGACAGCGTGCGCGAGGTGCTCGACAAATTCAAGTTCCGTAACCAGATTCCGACCCTGCTCGATGCCAACGTGCTGGGGTTTCTGCTGGAAAAATTTCTGTCGCCGACCATCAATTTCAGCCCCGAGCCGGTGCTCAACCCCGATGGCACCGAGCGCCTGCCCGCCCTCGACAACCACGCGATGGGCACGGCCTTCGAGGAGCTGATCCGGCGCTTCAACGAAGAAAACAACGAGGAAGCCGGCGAGCACTTCACCCCGCGCGATGTGGTGGCGGTGATGGCCGACCTGATCTTCCGGCCCGTCGCCGACCGCATCCGCAGCGGCACGTACCTGGTCTACGACGACGCCTGCGGCACCGGCGGAATGCTCACCGTGGCCGAAGAACGCTTGCAGGCGCTGGCCGCCGCCCACAGCAAGGAAATCTCCATCGGCCTCTACGGCCAGGAGGTGCAGCCCGAAACCTACGCCATCGCCAAGGCCGACCTGCTGCTCAAAGGCGAAGGCGCCGAAGCCGTCAACATCAAGTACGGCTCCACGCTCTCGCACGATGGCCATCAGGGGATGCAGTTCGACTTTATGCTCGCCAACCCGCCCTACGGGAAAAGCTGGGCCGCCGACCTCAAAAAACTCACCGAAGACAGCGGCAGCAAAAAGGAAGTAACCGACCCGCGCTTCGTCTTCCCGTACCAGGGCGAACCGGCCTACTCGCTCCTCACGCGCTCCTCGGATGGGCAGTTGCTGTTTCTGGCCAACAAGCTCTCGGAGCTCAAAACCAAAACCGCCCTCGGCACGCGCATCGCGCAGGTCCACAACGGGTCGGCGCTGTTTACGGGCGATGCCGGGCAGGGCGAAAGCAACATCCGCCGCTGGATTCTCGAAAACGACTGGCTCGAAGCCATCGTGGCCCTCCCGCTCAACATCTTTTACAACACCGGCATCGCGACCTACATCTGGGTGTTGAGCAACCACAAAGACGAGAAGCGCCGGGGCAAAACCCAGCTCATCGACGCCACCCGCTGGCAGCAGCCGCTGCGCAAAAACCTCGGCAAGAAAAACTGCGAACTCACGGCCCGCCACCAGGAGCGCGTAGTCGAGGCGTTTTTGCAGATGGAGGAAAGCGCCGAATCTCAACTCTTCGACAACCGGGCGTTCGGCTACCACAAAATCACCGTCGAGCGGCCCCTGCGCCTGCGCGTAAGCCTGCTGCCCGAGCCGATGCGCGCCTTCCGGGCCGAGTGCGCCGCCGCCGGCGAAACCGAGCTGGCCGAGGCCGCCAACGCCGTGCTGCTGGCGCTGGGGCCGGGGCCGCACCTCGATTACGCGGCCTTCATCTCGGCCATCTTCCAGCGCACGGCCAGCGTGCAGGGCGGCGGGCACTTCCGGTTTACCACCAAACGCATCAAGCTGCTGCGCCAGCACTTCTGCACCCCTGACCCCGCCGCCCAACCCGTACTGGCCTCGCGCCGGATGCAGATGCAGAGCGGCCCGGCCCCCGTGCGCCTGCACGGCGAGTTCATCAACGACCTGGACGAAATAGACACCTACGAACCCGACCCCGCCCTGCGCGATACCGAACAGGTGCCGCTGCTGGAACCCGACGGCATCTACGGCTTCGTGCGCCGCGAGGTGTGGCCCCACGCCCCCGACGCCTGGGTCGATGCCGCGAAAACCCAGGTCGGCTACGAAATCTCGTTCACGCGCTATTTCTACCAGCCGCCCGCCCTGCGCTCGCTCCCCGAAATCGCCGCCGACATCCACGCCCTCGAAGCCGAAACCGACGGCCTGCTGCGCGAAGTGCTGCACCACGACACCCAACCCCCCACCGAAAACACCCCCGCCGCCCGATGAGCCTGCCCACGTATCCGCAATACAAAAAAGCCGGGCTGCCGTGGCTGAGTGAGGTGCCGGTGGGGTGGGAGGTGAAGCGGGCCAAACACGTTTTTAAAATCATTAACGAGCGCTCTAAAACCGGCGAGGAAGAAAAATTAACCGTCTCCTCGAAAAACGGAGTTGTGCCTCGTCGTGGCGAAAACGTAACGATGTTTATGGCTGCCTCCTACGTAGGCCATAAGCTGTGCTGGCCCGGCGATTTAGTGGTTAATAGTCTCTGGGCGTGGGCGAATGGGTTAGGTTTTTCCAATCACCACGGATTAGTCAGTACCGCATACAGCGTGTATCGGCCGCTGCCCGATTTTGCGGAGGCAGCGCCCTACCTCCACTATCTGCTGCGTTCATCGGCATTTCAATGGGAGTTGCAGGTCGGTTCGAAAGGAATTTGGACCTCGCGACTGCAATTGACCGATGACACCTTTCTGCGAATGCCCATCCTTCTCCCCCCCCTCGCCGAGCAGCGCCAGATCGTCGCCTTCCTCGACCACCACACGCGGCAGATCAACCGGCTGGTGCGGGCCAAGCGGCGGCTCATCGGGTTGTTGCAGGAGCAGAAGCAGGCGCTGATTCACCGCGCCGTCACGCAAGGCCTCGATGCGCAGGCGCCGATGAAAGCCAGCGGCGTGGCGTGGCTGGGGGCGGTGCCGGGGCATTGGGAGGTGAAGCGGTTGAAGCTGGTACTGCAAAACATAGTACAGCAAACAACTCAAAAGCAGGAAGGAGATACCTACATCGCTCTCGAAAACATCGAAAGCTGGTCGGGCAGGCTGACCTTCGCCGAGGAAGAAACGCCGTTTGAAAGCCAAGTCAAGCGTTTTGCTTGCGGAGATGTACTATTTGGGAAGCTACGCCCTTACTTGGCAAAAGTGGTGTTAGCTGAATACAATGGGGTTTGCGTGGGCGAATTGCTGGTGCTTCGTGTTGTCCCAAACGCTGCTTTACTGCCCGCATTCGTTGCATTAAAACTGCGGTCGAAACCAATGATTGATCTGATTAACAGCTCAACATTTGGCGCCAAAATGCCACGCGCGGATTGGGAGTTTATTGGCAACATCGCGTTTTCCTTTCCACCTCTCGAAGAACAACACGCCATCGTCGCACACATCGAATCCGAAACCCGCCTCCTCGACGCCACCATCTCCCGCGCGCAGCGCGAGGTGGAGTTATTGCAGGAATACCGCACCCGGCTGGTGGCCGACGTAGTAACGGGCCGCGCCGACGTGCGGCGGGTGGTGGTGCCGGTGGGGGTAGCGGCAGAGGAAGCGGAAGGACTGGACGAGGCGGAGGAGGCAGAAGTAACCGAACTTGCGGCCGATGCTGATTGATCCCCAAAGAAACCGTCCCCGTCAGGGGACACCGACCGGTAGCACAAAACGGCCGAACGAAAACTGTCC
>ERZ1066121.2534-NODE-2534-length-11395-cov-14.686243_pt1 | contig 11395 bp, 6 predicted proteins | sample MGYA00382768_ERZ1066121 | MGnify/ENA primary metagenome ERZ1066121 (study PRJEB33369, sample SAMEA5778351) | biofilm metagenome | biome: Industrial cooling water; feature: Water cooling tower basin; material: Biofilm | place: United Arab Emirates | collected... | reverse complement strand
GCCTCCTGCAGCGCCGTCACCGCCGCCGGCGCCCACCCGTGCTCCTCCCCGTCCTTGCGGAAGCGCACGCGCCCGTGGTCGGGCAGCGCGTCCTCCGGCGCGGCGCCGGCCCCGGCCACGGCGCCGTACGCCTCGGCGTGGCGCGCCAGCGCGTCCTCGGCGAGCTCGCGGAAGCCCACGCCCCCCAGCGGTGAGGCGAGCCCGCCGAAGCAGCGGTCGATCACCTCCGCCCCCAGCCCGAGCGCCTCGAAGATCTGCGCCCCGCAGTACGACGCGAGCGTCGAGATCCCCATCTTCGCGAGGATCTTGAGCAGCCCCTTCTCGAGCGCGTCGCGCAGGTGCAGCTGCGCCTGCGCCGGGCTGGGGCGCGCCGCCTCGTCCTCGCCGCGCCGCCCGTGCTCGGGGGCCTCGGCGAACAGCGCCGCGACGCTCTCCATCGCCAGCCAGGGATGCACCGCTTCGGCGCCGAAGCCCACCAGCGCGGCGACGTGGTGCGGGTCGAGCGCGTCCCCCGCCTCGGCCACGAGCCCGACGCGCGCCCGCAGCCCCGTGCGCACCAGGTGCTGGCGCACCGCGCCGATGGCGAGCACCAGCGGCACCGGGAGCCGCTCGGGGCCGGCGGCGCGGTCGCTGACGACGACCAGCTGCGCGCCGCGGCGCGCGTGCCGCTCCGCCGCCCGGCAGCAGGCGTCGAGGGCGCGCTCGAGCCCCTCGGGGCCGTCCGCCGCCGGCCACGTCGCGTCGACGGTGGCCGCCGGGAAGCCGGGGAGGTCGGCGAGGGCGCGCCGCTCGCCGGGGAGCAGCACCGGGTGCTCGACGCGCAGCATGCGCGCGTACGTCGGCCGCTCCTCCAGCGGCGAGCCGCGGCGGCCGAGGTGCATGCGCAGCGACATCACCATCGTCTCGCGCAGCGAGTCGATCGGCGGGTTGGTCACCTGGGCGAAGCGCTGCCGCAGGTAGGCGCTCACCGGGCGCGGCACGCGCGCCATCGGCGCGATCGGCGTGTCGTCGCCCATGCTCCACACCGCGTCCGCGCCGGTCCCGCCCATCGGCTCGAGGACGAGGCGCACGTCCTCCAGCCCCCACCCGAACGCCCGCTGCGCCGGGCGGAGCGCGGCGCTCGGCTGCACGAGCGGCTCCTCGCCGGCGCTCGACGGCAGCGTCGTCATGTGCCGGGCGACCCACTGCGCGTACGGGCGGCGGGTGGCCACCTCGCGCTTGGCGTCGAGGTTGCGCACGATGCGCCGCCGCGCCGTGTCGACGACGAACACCCCCCCCGGCCCCACCTTGCCGCTCTCGACCACGAGGTGCGGGTCGAGGTCGACGATCCCCACCTCGCTGCCGGCCACCACGAGCCCGTCGGCGCGCACCTTGTAGCGGCAGGGGCGCAGCCCGTTGCGGTCGAGCGAGACGGCCACCGTGCGCCCGTCGGTGTAGGCGAGCGCCGCCGGGCCGTCCCACGGCTCGATGACGCACTGGTGGTACTCGTAGAACGCCTTGATGTCGGGCGCGACGTCGGGGAACTTCTCCCACGCCTGCGGCACGAGCATCATCAGCGCGTGCACCGGGGAGCGGCCGGCGCGCACGAGCAGCTCGAGGGCGTTGTCGAGCGACGCCGAGTCGCTGCCGCCGGGCACGATGACGTCGCGCAGCCGCTCGATCCGCTCCCCGAAGGCGGTGGCGGCGAGCATCTCGCGCCGCATCGCGAAGGCGTTGCGGTTCCCCCAGAGGGTGTTGATCTCGCCGTTGTGCGCCAGCAGCCGGAAGGGCTGCACCAGCTCCCAGCGCGGCAGCGTGTTGGTCGCGTAGCGCTCGTGGAAGACGGCGATCGCCGAGGTGAACGCCGGGTCGCGCAGGTCGGGGTAGAAGGCGGGGAGCTGCGCCCCGGTGAGCAGCGCCTTGTAGACGACGGTGCGGCAGGAGAACGAGCAGCAGTAGAACGGGGCGATCCCCTCCTGCGCGGCGCGCAGCTCCATCTCGCGCCGCGCCAGGTAGAGCGCCCGCTCCCACGCGTCGTCGTCCACCGCCGCCTCGCCGCCCGCCGGCGCCGGGCGGCCGACGAGCACCTGGCGCACGCGCGGCTGCGACTGCCGCGCCGACGGCGCGAGCACGGTCGGGTCGACCGGGACGTCGCGCCACCCGTAGCACGGGATCGCGTCGCGCGCGAGCACGCGCTCGACGAGCGCCCGGGCGCGCTCGCGCGCCGCCGCGTCGGCGGGGAGGAAGAACATCCCCACGGCGATCGGCCGGTCCACCGGGAGCGGCGGGCCGTGGGCGTCGGCGTCGCGGCGCAGCAGGGCGAGCGGGAGCTGCGTCAGGAGCCCCGCCCCGTCGCCGGCCTGGTCGGCCGCCGCGCCGCCGCGGTGCGCCACGCGCGCCAGCGCCTCGAGGGCGAGGGCGACGATCTCGTGCGTCGGCGCCCCGTCGCGGTGGGCGACGAAGCCGGTGCCGCAGGCGTCGCGCTCGCGGTACGCGTCGGGCACGGCCGCGGCGGCGGGGGCACGCCGCCGGGCGGCGTCGAGGACGACGTCCACGGCCGTGCGGACGGGTCGCGGGCGTGGCGGCATGCGCGGCTCCCGGGCGGGGGATGGGCGGGCGGTGCCCGGCCTCGGGCTCCCTGGCCGTATCTTGCACCGGGCCGACCCCGGGCGCAAAGTGGCGCGCCACGCACGCCCGGCTCGCCCGTGCGCGGACCGCCTCGCTCCGCCCCGCCCGTCCTCCGCCCCGCGCCCGTGGCGACGACCCTCCGCGCCCGGCTCTCGCTCTGGAACGCCACGGCGTTCGCCCTGCTGCTCGGCGGCTTCGCCTTCGCGACGTACGCCTTCGTCGCCACGGCCACCACGGCGCGCACCGACGCCTTCCTCGGCCGCACCGCCGCCGAGCTGGGCGCGGCGCTGCTCGCCGCCGCCGAGCGCGGGGGGGAGCGCGGCGCCGGCGCACAGCTGGACGCCGCCGCCCTCGAGGCGGTGCGGCGCGGGCGCGCCCGCGACGTCGGCATCGCCGTCTTCGACGCCACCCCCCCTGCACCCACCCCGCGCCGGCTGGCCGGCACGGGCGACGGCGCCGACGCGAGCGGGGGCGACGGCTATCCGTTCGGCGGCCCGTGGGGGGAGCCGCGCACGCGCCCGCTCGTCGCCCGCGCCGTCCGCGCCGGCACGGCGCTCGAGACGCTCGGCGAGGGGCCGTCGGCGGAGCGCGTGCTGACGACGGCGTTCCCCACCGCGGCGCGCGTGCTCGTCGTCGGCGTCAGCCAGTCGCTCGGCGCCCAGCACGAGATCCTGCTGCAGGCGCGCGAGGCGCTCGTCGCCGGCGTCGTCCTCGTCTTCGTCGTCGTCGCCGGGGGGGGCTACCTGGTCACCTGGTGGTCGCTGCGCCCGATCGAGGTGATCAGCCGCCGGGCGGCGCGCATCGAGGCGGGGACGCTGCACGAGCGGCTCCCCGTCCCCCGGCGCGGCGACGAGCTGGCGCGGCTGGCCGCGGCGTTCAACGGGCTGCTCGAGCGCGTCCAGCGCACCGTCGAGCAGCAACGGCAGTTCATGGCCGACGCCAGCCACGAGCTGCGCACCCCGGTGGCGATCGTCCGCGGCGAGGCGGAGTGGGCGCTGGCGCAGCCGACGCGCGCCGAGGACGAGTACCGCGCCGCCTTCCACACGGTGCGCGCGCAGGCCGAGACGCTCGCGCGCCTCGTCGACGACCTCTTCCTCCTCGCCCGCGCCAACGCCGGCGAGCAGCCGCTCGGGCACTCGTCGCTCTACCTCGAGGAGGTGGTGGCGGAGTGCGTGCGCGCCGTCCGCACGCTCGCCGCGAGCCAGGGGGTGGCGGTGCGCTTCGTCCCGGACGCCGAGCTCCCGGTCACCGGCGACGAGCGGCTGCTGCGGCGGATGCTCGTGAACCTGCTCGACAACGCGATCAAGTACACCCCGGCCGGCGGGGAGGTGGAGATCGCGGTGGCGCGCGTCCCCGCCGCGACGCGCGTCGACGAGGGGGCGGGGGACGAGGGCGTCGCCGCCGCGACGGTCGCCGCGTCGACGGAGGCCGGCGACGACGACGGCGACGGCGCCTCGCTCCTGCGCGGGATCCTCGCCGAGCGATGGACGGGGGAGCATCGCACCACCGCTCCCGAGCCGCCCGCGGCGCCCGCCCGCGCCGACGTCGCGGCGGCGAGCGGCCCGGCCCCCACCTCGCCGTTCGCGCGGGTGACGGTGTCGGACACCGGCGGCGGGATCCCCGCCGGCGCGCAGGCGCGCATCTTCGAGCGCTTCTACCGCGCCCACCCGGCCGACACCCCCGGCGGTCCGGGCGACGCGAGCGGGGCGGGGCTCGGGCTGGCGATCGCCGCCTGGGTGGCGACGGCGCACGGCGGGCGGCTCGCGCTCGTGCGCAGCGACGCGACGGGGACGACGTTCGCGGTGGAGCTCCCGCTGGGGTGAGGGCGCGTTCCGATCACTCGCCCGACGGCCGCGTGGAGCGCACGCGCGTGCGGGTGCGCTCCACGGTGACCAGGGCGCCGGCGGCCAACTCGCCCCCGTAGCGCGCGAGAGCCGCCACGCACGCGGGCCCCTGCTCACGCGCGGCGAGGCCGACGATCCGCACGATCCCCGTGTGCGGCAGCCCACGCACGACGGCGAGCTCGCCGAAGTCCTTGTCGATCGTTACGAGCACCGCCCCACGCTCGCGTGCGACGGCGAGGACGGCTTCGTCACCCGGGTCGGCCGACCACCCGCCGGCCCAGTCCACCTCGTGCCCAGCCGCCTCGATCTGCACGCGGGCACCGCCCCACACGCAGCTGTCGAGCAGGACCCGCACCCGCTACGCCGCCGATCCGACGAGCGGCGGCTCGATGCGCTCGTGGGCCACCAGGCGACGTGCGTACACGAGGCAGGCGCGGACGTCCTCGGGCTCGAGCCACGGGTAGCCGTCGAGCACCACCTCCGGCGAGTCGCCCGCCGCGAGCATGCCGAGCACGTGCTCGACCGCCAGCCGGCGACCCCGGATGATCGGCTTGCCGCCGAAGATCGACGGATCGACCGTGATGCGCTGGAGCAGCGTCTCCTCGGAATCGACTCGCATCTCTCTCCCGCCCTCGCGGGCCGAAGACGTGATGGAAGGACGTGGCGCTCGGCCCGGAGCGAGGCGCGCGTACCCGGGGAAGATGTCCGGAGCCCGCCGCGGGCGCCATCCCGCTCACGCCTCCGCCAGCGACCCCCGCCCCGTCTCGCGCAGCAGCACCGTCCCGACCAGCGCCGTCACCAGCGCGATCGCCACCGGGTAGTGCAGCCCGGCGTAGATGTCCCCCGTCGCCACCACGCGCGCCTCGGCGATGAGCGGGAGGAAGCCGCCGAACCACCCGTTGCCGATGTGGTACGGCAGCGACACCGACGTGTAGCGGATGCGCGTCGGGAAGAGCTCCACCAGGTACGCGGCGATCGGCCCGTAGACCATCCCGACCCACACCATCAGCAGCACGAGGAGGAGGACGACGCGCGGGCGGTCGATGCGCGCCGGGTCGGCCGCGGCGGGGTAGCCGGCGCGCTGCAGCTCGCGCGCGTACGCCGCCGTGTCGAACGCCGCCACCGGGCGCCCGCCGACCGACACCACCGGCGCGCCGAGCGTCGCCGCCTGCCGCGTGTACGGGACGCCGCGCCGGGTCAGCCACGCCGCCGACGGATCGTCCTGCTCGGCGCTGAACACGACGACGGGGGCCCGCCCCACCGCCTCGGCGAGCGCCGGGTTCGCGGCGCTGCCGATCGCGCGGAAGATCGGCACGTAGGTGATCGCCGCCAGCAGGCATCCGGTCATCATGATCGTCCGGCGCCCGATCCGGTCGGAGAGCGCCCCGAACAGGATCACCGACGGCATCCCCAGCAGCAGCGCCGCGGCGACGAGGGCGTAGGCGGTCTGATAGGGGACCTTGAGCGTGTTCTGCAGGAAGAGGAGGGCGTAGAACTGCCCGGTGTACCACACCACCCCCTGCCCCGCCGTCAGCCCGAACAGGGCGACGAGGACGACGCGCAGGTTCTTCCAGCGCAGGAAGCTCTCGCGCACCGGGAAGCGCGACGTCTCGCCGCGGGCGCGCAGCTCGGCGAACACCGGCGACTCGCGCAGCCGCACGCGCATCCACGCCGAGACGGCGAGCAGCACCACCGAGAAGAGGAAGGGGATGCGCCACCCCCACGCGTGGAACGCCGCCTCGCCGACGGTCAGCCGCGTGGCGAGGATGACGGCGAGGGAGAGGAGGAAGCCGGCGGTCGCCGTCGTCTGGATCCAGCTCGTGTGCCAGCCGCGGCGCGCCACCGGGGCGTGCTCGGCCACGTAGGTGGCCGCCCCACCGTACTCGCCCCCCAGCGCGAGCCCCTGGACCAGCCGGAGCGCCACGAGCGCCACGGGGGCGAGGATCCCGATCTGCTCGTACGTCGGCAGCACCCCGACGAGCGCCGTCGAGACGCCCATGAGGACGATCGTCAGCAGGAAGGTGTGCTTGCGCCCCACCGTGTCGCCGGTCCTCCCGAACAGCAGGGCGCCGAAGGGGCGCACGGCGAACCCCGCGCCGAAGGTGGCGAGCGAGGCGAGCAGCGCCGCGGTCTCGTTCCCCCTGGGGAAGAACAACCCGCCGAAGAACACCGCGAGCGAGCCGTAGAGGTAGAAGTCGTACCACTCGAACACCGTCCCGAGCGACGAGGCGAGGACGACGCGCCGCGCCTCGCTGGGGGACCCCGCCGCGGTCGCGCGCTCGGGGCGCACGATCGGAGGGGGACCCGACGGGAGGGCGAAGGGTGAGGGGGCGGCAGCCGGCGGCGGCATGGCGGGGAGCGGAGGCGACGGGGGCGACGGGGCGCCCGCGCGTCGCTCAGTGGCGGCTGATGTCCACGTGCTTGGTCTCCTTCACGAAGATCGCGCCGACGACGAGCGTCAGGACCGCGAACCCGATCGGGTACCAGAGCCCCGAGTACATGTCCCCGGTGGCGGCGACGATCGCGAACGCCGTCGTCGGCAGGAAGCCGCCGAACCACCCGTTGCCGATGTGGTAGGGCAGCGACATCGAGGTGTAGCGGATGCTCGTCGGGAAGAACTCGACGAGCATCGCCGCGATCGGCCCGTACACCATCGTCACGTAGAAGACGAGGACGAAGAGCAGGGCGACGACCATCGGCGTGTTGATCCGCGACGGGTCGGCCGTGGCCGGGTAGCCCGCCGCCTTCAGCGCCCCGACGAGGGCGCCGTCGAACGCCGTGCCGAGCGCCTTCGCGTCGCCGGCGCTGCCGCGGTAGGCGGGGATCGCCGTGCCGCCGACGTCGACGCGGGCGACCGTCCCCGCGGGCGCCGTCTCGTTCGTGTACGGAACGCCGGCGCGCACGAGGGCCGCCTTGGCGATGTCGCAGGAGCTCGTGAACTTCGAGGTCCCCACCGGGTTGAACTGGAACGAGCACTCGGCCGGGTCGGCGATCACCTTCACCGGCGCCGCGGCCTGCGCCGCCTCGAGCGCCGGGTTGGCGAAGTGCGTCAGCCCGCGGAAGATCGGGAAGTAGGTGAGCGCCGCCAGCGCGCACCCGGCGAGGATCACCGGCTTGCGCCCGATCCGGTCGGAGAGCGCCCCCATGACGATGAAGAACGGGGTGCCGAGCAGCAGGGCGCCGGCGACCATCAGGTTCGCCGCCTGGGCGTCGACCTTGAGCACCTGCGTCAGGAAGAACAGGGCGTAGAACTGCCCCGTGTACCACACCACCGCCTGCCCGACGACGAGCCCGAAGAGGGCGATGAGGACGATGCGCAGGTTGGTCCAGTTCCCGAACGAGTCCTTGAGCGGCGACTTCGACCCCTTGCCGCCGGCCTTCATCGCCTTGAACAGCGGCGACTCGTTGAGCTTCGTGCGGATCCACACGCTCACCCCGAGCAGCACGAGGGAGACGAGGAAGGGGATGCGCCACCCCCACGCCTCGAACGCCTCGGTGCCGAGGGCGACGCGGCAGCCGAGGATGACGAGCAGCGAGAGGAAGAGGCCGAGCGTCGCCGTCGTCTGGATCCACGCGGTGTAGGCGCCGCGCCTGCCGTTGGGCGCGTGCTCGGCCACGTAGGTGGCCGCCCCGCCGTACTCGCCGCCGAGCGCGAGCCCCTGCAGCAGCCGGAGCCCGACGAGGATGATCGGCGCGGCGATCCCGATCGAGGCGTAGCTCGGCAGGATCCCGACGATGAACGTCGAGAGCCCCATGATGACGATCGTGACCAGGAAGGTGTACTTGCGCCCCACCAGGTCGCCGATCCGCCCGAAGACGAGGGCCCCGAACGGCCGCACGGCGAAGCCCGCGGCGAACGCCATGAGGGCGAAGATGAACGCCGCCGTCGGGTTGACCCCGGAGAAGAACTGCTTCGAGATGATCGCCGCGAGCGAGCCGTACAGGTAGAAGTCGTACCACTCGAACACCGTGCCGAGCGAGGAGGCGAAGATGACCCCGCGCACCTCCTTGGTGGTCAGCGCCGCCTCGGCGAGCTGCGGCGTCGGCGAGGCGCCGACGCCGGGGGTGAACACGCTCCGGGCGCCGGGCGCCGCCGGGGCGAGGCCGCCGGCGCGGGACTGCTCGTACTGGGCCACTGGGGATCTCCTCGGACGTGGCGTGGGCGACGGTCGCGGCGGCGCGTCGTCGGACGGGGGAGGACCAAGGATGCCGGGCGCCACCTTTCGGGATCGTGAACCCCCGGTTCATCTTCGCGTAAGGTTCCGGGCGCCACCGTGGCGCCGTACGGTCCCGCCGCGCCCGGCGTCGCCGCCGACGCCCGCTCCGCCCCTCAGCCACCCCGCGTCATGAGCGCCACCGCCCCGCGCGCCGCCGTGTCGAGCGCCGTCCCGACCGCCCCACCGTCGGAGGACCTCGAGGTCCTGCTGCGCGAGGAGCGCACCTTCCCGCCGCCGCCCGCCTTCCGCGAGGCGGCGCTCGTCGCCGACGCGTCGCTGGCCGAGGAGGGGGCGCGCGATCCGGAGGCGTTCTGGGCGCGCATGGCGCGCGAGCTCGCGTGGATGCAGCCCTTCACCCGCACGCTCGACTGGACGCCGCCGCACGCGGAATGGTTCGCCGACGGCACGCTCAACGCGAGCGTCAACTGCCTCGACCGGCACGTGAACGGGCCGCGCCGCAACAAGGCGGCGCTGATCTTCGAGGGGGAGCCCGGCGACCAGCGGACGCTGACCTACTGGGACCTGTACCGGAAGGTCAACCAGTTCGCCCTCGTCCTCGACCGGCTGGGCGTGCGCAAGGGCGACCGCGTGGCGATCTACCTGCCGATGATCCCCGAGGCGGTGATCGCGATGCTCGCCTGCGCGCGCGTCGGCGCGATCCACTCGGTGGTCTTCGGCGGCTTCTCCCCCGAGTCGCTGCGCGACCGCATCAACGACTCGCAGTGCAAGCTGCTCGTCACCGCCGACGGCTCGTACCGCCGGGGCCAGGTGATCCCGCTCAAGCGCAACGCCGACAAGGCGCTCGCCGAGTGCCCCTCGATCGAGCACGTCGTCGTCGTCCAGCGCCGCCCGGGCTCGCAGGGGGACGAGGCGTTCACCGAGATCAAGGAGGGGCGCGACCTCTGGTGGCACCGCCTCATGCGCGACGTGCGCAACCCCGAGGGCGGCTTCTACCGCGCCCCCGAAGAGATGCGCGCGGAGGACCGGCTCTTCATCCTCTACACCTCGGGGACGACGGGGAAGCCCAAGGGGATCGTCCACTCGACCGGCGGCTACATGACCGGGGTCGCCGCGACCACCAAGTACGTCTTCGACCTCAAGGAGGACGACGTCTACTGGTGCACCGCCGACATCGGCTGGGTCACCGGGCACTCCTACATCGTCTACGGTCCGCTCGCCAACGGGGCGACGTGCGTGCTCTACGAGGGGGCCCCCGACTGGCCGGAGAAGGACCGCTTCTGGGCGATCTGCGAGCGCTACGGCGTGACGATCTTCTACACCGCGCCGACGGCCATCCGCGCCTTCATGAAGTGGGGCGCGGAGTACCCGGCGAAGTACGACCTGTCGACGCTGCGCCTGCTCGGCTCCGTCGGCGAGCCGATCAACCCCGAGGCGTGGGTGTGGTACCACACGCACGTCGGGCGCGGGCGCTGCCCGATCGTCGACACGTGGTGGCAGACCGAGACCGGGGCGATCATGATCACCCCGCTCCCCGGGGTGACGCACGCGACGCCCGGCTCGGCGACCACTCCCTTCCCCGGCGTCGCCGCGACGCTGCTCGACGCGCAGGCCAACGAGATCCGCACCGGCGGCGGGCTCCTCGCCATCACCCGCCCCTGGCCGTCGATGCTGCGCACCATCTGGGGCGACGACCAGCGCTACCAGGAGACCTACTTCTCGAAGTGGGCCGGGCGCCCCGACCTCTACTTCCCCGGCGACGGCGCCAAGCGCGACGAGCGCGGCTTCTTCTGGATCCTCGGGCGCGTCGACGACGTGCTCAACGTCGCGGGCCACCGCATCGGCACGATGGAGGTCGAGAGCGCCCTCGTCGACCACCCGGCGGTCGCCGAGGCGGCGGTGGTCGGCAAGCACCACGAGCTCAAGGGGCAGGCGATCGCCGCCTTCGTCACGCTGCGCGCCGGCTTCCACCCGTCGTACGAGCTGCGCGACGAGCTGCGCGACCACGTGGCCGAGAAGATCGGCGCGATCGCCAGGCCCGACGACATCCTCTTCTCCGCCGACCTGCCGAAGACGCGCTCGGGGAAGATCATGCGCCGGCTCCTGCGCGACATCGCCGAGGGGCGCGCCCTGGGCGACACCACGACGCTCGCCGACCCCTCGGTCGTCGCCTCGCTCAAGGCGCAGTACGAGTCGCAGGAGTCCTGAGCCCCGCTCCCGGGCGTGGCGTCGCCGCCCCGCGTCCCGGCCCCCCGGCGAGCGTCGGTGACCCGGGCGCCCCGGGCGGGGTCGTCGGGGAGACGGGGTGGTACGAAGGGTGCGCCCCGCGTCCGCCGCACCACCCACCTTCCGTCGCCCCGCCGCCGACGCGCTCCGCGTCCGGCGCCCGCGGCGAGCCGGTCGCTCCCGTCCGCCATGCTCGGCAAGCTCTTTCCGGAGTCCATCTTCGCCCGCAAGCTCCCGGCGGCCGCCGAACGGCGGCTGCGCCTGGCGCAGGCGCGCGCCGAGGAGTCGATCGTCCGCGCGCACGTGGACAACGCGCTCATGTTCATGGACACGCTGGCCGAGGACCTCCCCTTCGACCGCGCGATCGACACCTACATCCGCGTCATGGGGATCGCCGAGCCGCTGGCGAGCACGGTGGCCACGCGCGCCCTCGTCGTGCTCGGGCAGGACCTCGTCCCCTTCCGCCGGCGGCAGCGCTCGACGACCCTCCCGGGCGACCTGCCCCCGGGCGACGCCGAGCCGGGTGGCGCGGCGGGCCCGGGT
>ERZ1066121.2532-NODE-2532-length-11406-cov-16.055061_pt1 | contig 11406 bp, 7 predicted proteins | sample MGYA00382768_ERZ1066121 | MGnify/ENA primary metagenome ERZ1066121 (study PRJEB33369, sample SAMEA5778351) | biofilm metagenome | biome: Industrial cooling water; feature: Water cooling tower basin; material: Biofilm | place: United Arab Emirates | collected... | reverse complement strand
GCGCCCGCCCGCGCGCGGCGGGTCCACGGGCTCGACGCGCGCCTGCCCGCGCGTCGCGTCGCGCACCGCCGCGGCGAACGCCGGGAGCCGGCCGGCCGGCAGCTCGACCGCGTAGGTCACGTCGGCGGCGTACGTCTCGGCGAGGAAGCGCCCCTCGTGGGCGGGGACGAGCTGCTGCACCGCGGCGACGTCGGCGTAGCCCACCGTCACCCGGCACCCCGCCCACTCGACGCGCTCGGCGCGCGGCAGCGAGGCCAGCGCCCCGGCCACGCACCCGCCGTAGGCGCGCACCAGCCCGCCGGTGCCGAGCTTGGTGCCGCCGTAGTAGCGCGTCACCACCGCGGCCACGTCGCCGACGCCGGAGTGCAGGAGCGCGGTGAGCATCGGCCGCCCGGCCGTCCCGTGCGGCTCCCCGTCGTCGCTCATCCCGACGCGCCCGGTGCTCCCCGGCGGGCCGACCAGGTACGCCCAGCAGTTGTGCGTGGCGTCGGGGAACTCGCGCCGCATGCGGGCGACGAACGCCTGCGCCGCCTCGACGGTGTCGGCGGGGGCGAGCGTCGCGACGAAGCGGCTGCGCGAGATCTCGGCGGCGACGCGGTGCTCGGCGGCGGGGACGGGGTAGCGGTCGGGCATGGTGGGCGCGCGGGAGCTCGCCGGTCCTGCCGCCACCCGGGCGCGAGCAGGGTGCGGCACGACCGCGCAGCCCCGAAACGTACCCCATCGGCTCGCGCCCGAACTCCGCCAGGGCGCCGACGACGTGGAACACGAGCTCCCCGCCGGGAGTCGGCGTGGGTGTCGACCCCACCCCACCACCCGCCGGCTACGCCGCCGGCCCCGCCCAGCTCACCGCCACGGTGCGCGCCGCCCGTGCGCGCGGTCGCGGCGGTCGATGCGGCCCTGGATGACACGAGGCATCGCGGTGGCCGGCTCGCACCGCCACTGTCTCCGCGGGCATCAACGCAGCACCGTGATCGGCTCGACGCGGGTGGCACGCCGCACGGGGCCGAGCAGCGCGAGGGCGGCGCCGACGATCAGGACGGCGCCCGCGCCCGCGAACACCAGCGGATCGGCGGCGACGGCCTCGCCGAGCCGTGCGCGGAGCGCGCGCGTGACCAGCGCCGCCCCGAGCACGCCACCGAGCAGCCCGAGCGCCATCCAGGTCGCGCCCTGGCGCAGCACGAGCCGCGCGACGGCGAGCCGACCGGCGCCGAGGGCGATGCGCACGCCGAGCTCGCGCTCGCGCGCGGCGGCGAGGTTGGCGAACATCGCGTACACGCCGACGCCGGTGAGCGCGAGCGCGAGCGCGCCGAAGCCGGTCATGAGCAGCACCGGGAGCCGCCGGCCGGACAGCCGCTCGCGGACGATCGTGCGCAGCGGGGTCGCGCCGCGCAGCGGCACCGTCGGATCGAGCGTCGCCAGCACGCGCTCGACCGGGCGGACGAGGGTGAGCGGATCGCCCGCGGTGCGCACGATCAGGTCGCGGCCATTGAACATGACGTCCTGTCGGCTGGACGCATACGCCATCGGCTCCGCCGCCGACGCCGTGGGGTCGAGCCGCACGTCGTCGACGATCCCCACGATCACGCCCCACCGTTCGGCCGTGTGCGGGCTGACGCGGAGGCGCGCGCCGAGCGCGTCGCCACCCGGCCAGTAGCGGCGCGCCATGGTGCGGTTGACGACGATCGCGGGCACGCCATCCGGCGTGTCGACGGGGCCGAAGGTGCGGCCGGCGACGAGCGCGATGCCCATCGTGCGGAAGTACGCGTCCGAGACCGCCTGGTAGGGGATGAAGGTCGGCGCGGCGCCGGGCAGCGTGACCCCGTCGATCGTGAGGACGTTGCTGCTCATCGTGCGTGACGGGAGCTGGGTCGTCGTCGCCACCGCGAGCACGCCAGGGAGCGCCGCCACCCCGGCCTCGAGCCGTTCGTAGAGCCGCGCGCTCGCCGCCGGCGTCGGATAGGCGGGCGCGCCGACGACCACGCGGCCGGTCAGCAGCCCGTCGGCCTGCACGCCGAGCGGCGCGTTCGCCATGCGCCACAGGTCGCGGCCGAGCAGCCCGGCCCCGACGAGAAGGCTCAGCGAGAGCGCGAGCTGCGCGGCGACGAGGGCGCCGCGCAGCAGCGGCGCTCGTCGCCCGCCGCTCGCGCCGCGTCCCTCGTCGCGCAGCGTCGCCTGTGGCCTCTGCGCGCCCATGGCCAGGGCCGGCGCGAGCCCGAACGCCAGCCCGGTGCCGAGCGCCACGAGCAGCGTCACCGCGACCGCCCCGAGGTCGAGCGACAGGTCGGCATACGGCGGCAGGGCCGGGAGGGCGAGCGCGCGCAGCGCGGCGAGCGCGAGCGTCGCGAGCAGCAGGCCGACGGCCCCACCGACGAGGGCGAGGAGCGTGCTCTCGGTGAGGAGCTGCCGCACGAGGCGTCCGCGGCGTGCGCCGAGCGCCACCCGCACCGCGAACTCCTGGCGCCGCGCGATCGCGCGCGAGAGCAGCGCGCCGGCGAGGTTGGCGCACGTGATGACGAGCACCAGCCCGGCGCTCGCCAGGAGCACGAGCAACGGGGCGCGGGTCTCGCCGACCATCGCGTCGCGGAGCGGGACGACGTGCAGGGTGCGGCCGCGATCCGTGCCGGGGTGCTCGCGCGCGAGCGCCGCGCCCAGCCGATCGAGCTCGCGCTGCGCGGCGGCGTGGTCGGCGCCCGGCGCGAGCCGCGCGGCGACGCCGAGCCAGTGCTGGTCGCGGGAGGTGGCCGGGTCGCCGAGCGCCGGGGCGAGGTCGAGCGCGAACCAGAGGTCCGCGTCGCCCTGCGGGCCGACGAACCCCGGCGGCAGCACGCCGACGATCTCGTGCTCGGTCCCGCTCACGCGCAGCGTGCGCCCGACGACATTCGGATCGGCGGCGAACTCGCGCCGCCAGGCTGCGTCGCCGAGCAGCACCGTCGGCTGCCCGGCGTCGGAGGGGGCGAGCGTGCGGCCGAGCGCCGCGCGCGTGCCGAGCGTGGCGAAGAGGCGCCCCTCGACGACCGCGCCGCTGAGCACGCGCGGGCCCATCGGGGCGAGCCAGGTGACGTCGACGATCGAGAAGTAGAACGCCGCGGCACCGGTCGTGGTCCGCAGGCGCGCGGCGAGGTCCGCGGCGACGCCCGGGCTCAGCGACTGGCGGCCGGAGGCCGGGTCGGACTCCCAGCGCGCGTAGATCCGGACGAGGCGGTCCGCGTGCGCGTAGGGCAGCGCGTCGAGCAGTACCGACTTCACGACGCCGAACACGGCGGCATTCGCGCCGATGCCGAGCGCCAGCGTGAGCACGGCGAGCAGCGTGAAGCGCGGCGCCCGCAGGAGCGCGCGGAGTGCGTAGCGCACGTCCTGACGCAGGTCCGCCACCCAGTCCAACCGTCGCTGGCGCGCGGCGTGATCCCGATCGACGGCCTGCATGGCCGACCTCCAGTGCGGGACGTCGCCGAAGCGCCGCTGCGCCTCGGCGCGGGCATCCTCGGGTGCCCAGCCGTACGCGACCAGCTCGGCCGCGCGCATCTCCAGGTGGAAGGCGATCTCGGCGTCCACCTCGGCCTCGATCGGCGTGCGCCGCGCGGCGAGGCGGACGATGCGGCGCACACCGGCCGGCAGCCCGGGCCCGGCGCGGTCCTCCCGGTCGTCCGCATCGGGGCGACCCGCGCTCACGCGACCGTGGGGTCCGCGGCGCGGAGCGCGGCGAACACCGCCTCGGCGTAGCGCGTCCAGGTCGTCGTCTGCGCCGCGAGCTGCGCGCGGCCATCGAGCGTCAGCGTGTAGTACTTGGCGCGCCGGTTGGTCTCGGAGGCGCCCCAGGCGCTCGCCAGCCACCCCTTCCGCTCCAGTCGGTGGAGCGCGTGGTAGAGCGCGCCCTCCTCGACCTGGAGAGCGCCGCGCGTCGCGTCCTCGATCCAGCGCGCCACGGCGTAGCCGTGGCGCGGACCCCAGGTCAGCGCCTTGAGCACGAGCACGTCGAGCGTGCCCTTGAGCAGGTCCATGCCGTCCGCGCCCATCCACCTCGCCTCGTCGCAGCTCGACCCCTGAAAGCTTCAGGGGTCAAGCTGCGGCGCGCGCGGCCGCGCGTCAAGAGGTCACCACGACGCCTCGCCGGCACGCCAGCGGCCAGGCGGCCCCGACGGGTGTCTGCCTGGTGGCGGGAGCTCACCACCCGCTCCGGGTGGCTGCACGCGGCGGATCTCGTAGACCGCTGCGGGCGTGGTATCCCCGGGTGTGATGAGCCACGCGGGGCCAGCGGCGGCATCGTCGTCGGACGAGGCCAGGCGGGCCGCGCCCCCGCAGCCCGCCCGTTCGTGCGTCAGGGGACCGACCAGTCGGTCGAGAACGCGGTCGTGCCCCACGCCAGTCGCAGCTCGCCGCGTGCCGCCCCGGGCTGCGTCGAGGGGATCAGCCAGAACGTGAGGCTCTCGAGCGGCGTCGCGAGCGTGCTGCGCCGCAGGTCGATGCGCGCGACCTCGCGCGGGGCGACCGGCGCACCCGGCTGGGTCGTCGTCGCGCCGGGCTGCGCCTCCCCGGCCTGGGCCTCCGTCTGGACGAGGAGCTTTCCCCCGTCCCGGCCAGGGACGGTCTGGAGCACGTAGCGCCCCCGGGGCACGCGCGCGCCGCCGATCACCAGATCGACGTCGGTCGTGAGCGTGGTCGCCTCGTTCGCCCCCGTGCGCCACACCCGGTCGTAGGGCACGAGGCTGTCGGTGTGCAGCCGCCGCCCGCGCAGGTGCGGCTGCCCGTAGTCGATCCGAATCCGCGCCGGCTCGGCGGCCGCGCGGGCGGCGCTGTCCACGGGGAGCAGGACGACCTCGGTGGTGGCGCGACCGCTCGGGGCGGGGCGGAGAGCGCCCTGCGCATGGAGGGCAGAGGTGCCGAGGATCGCGGCGAGCACCAGGGCCAGCGCGAGGGCGAGCGGGAGCGGGCCGGGGGTGCGGCGGATGGCCATGAGACGGGAGCGGAAGGCGAGAGCCGAAGGTGGGAGAGCCGGTGGCGGACGGCCGAGGGCGGCGGCACCCGGTCCGGCGGCGCGCCACCGGCATAGTACGGGGGGGGCAGCGACCGCGCACCGGCGTGCGCCGGCACCGCGGCGCCGACACGTCGAGCGGCTGAGGCCGCTGTCGGCAGCCCCGCCTCGCCATGCTGACGACGGTCGGCAGCGTCGACGTCGCTGCACTGGTCGTCGACACGGCAGGCAGCCGACTACGCTTTCGTGACCACCCTCGCCGAGCGAGGCGAGCCGCACCGGTCTGCGACCTGTGTGAGGCCTGTGGTCGATGTGCCCATCGCCGTGGCGAGCCCGAACGCCGGGATCGCCAACACGGGTGCCTCGATTCCCTTCCAAGGTCTCGATCGGCAGCGGTGTTGCGATCACCGCGCCGCCACGCATCAGTGCCCCCGGTGCGTGCTGTACGCGAACGGGCCGACCACGAAGGCCGCGTGGGAGTGCGCCGTGTCCGCGACCTCGGAGCGAACGACGACGGTCTCTGCGAGGAACGGTCGGCGTGCGGCTCGCCCCGTCGACGCGCTTCGAGCGGGGCGTCCGGCGGTAGCTCGGTCCGCCGGTGGGTTCGCCGGTGCCCGACGGGCGGCATAGCCCCACCTGTCGAGGACGAGTCGAACGAGCGCCGGTTCGGGTCGTCCTCCTTGGACCGCGTCGACCGGTCCGTCGGGGTCGGTGACGAGCCACGCGGCCGACTGCCAGGCCCTTCCGGGCTGCCGCTCCAGCACGACCAGGATCCCCGCCCCCTCCCCCGCCGTGCCGCGCCCGAGATCGCGCGCGTCGGGCGAGAGGGTCCGGGCGTGGCGCGTCGTCGGGTCGGCGGTGGACGACGCTGTGTCGTTAGGCGCGCACGGCGGTGAGCAGCTCGGCGGCCCCCCCGCGCAACTCGGCGAGGACGCGTCCCGTCAGCTCGTCCCGCGTCACCCGAGCCGCGGGCGCCCCGACGTTCAGCGCCGCCGGCACCGTGCCGGGCGGGCCGACGAGCGGCACCGCGATCGAGCGCAGCCCCTCCTCGAGCTCCTGGTCGACGAGCGCGTAACCGCGCGCGCGCACCTCGTCCACCGCGCGGCGAACCGCGTCGGCGCTCGTGCGCGTCTTCGCCGTGCGCGCCGGGAACGGCGCCCGGGCCAGGTAGGCCTCGAGCTCCGCCTCGGGCAGCTGCGCGAGCAGCGCCCGCCCCATCGACGTGCAGTACGCGGGAACGCGGCTGCCGACGCCGAGGGCGATGGACATGATGCGCCGCATCTCGGCGCGCCCGACGTACACCACCTCGCCGCCATCGAGCACGCCGAGCGAGCACGATTCGCCGATGCGGTCGCGCAGCCGCTCGAGCAGCGGGCGCCCGGCGTCCACCCAGTCGGTGGAGGTGAGATAGGCGCGCGCGAGCGGCAGGATGGCGGGACGCAGCGCGTACCCCTCCTCGCCGCGCGGCGCCACGTAGCCGAGCCGCGCGAGCGTGTGAAGGCAGCGGCGCACCGCCGCGCGTGGCAGCCCGGTGAGCACGCTCGCCTGCGACGTCGTGAGCGTGCGCCGCTGCTCGAAGGCTCGGAGCACGGCGAGCCCGCGCGCGAGGGAGAGCATGAAGTCGGGGTCGCTCGCGCCGTCGTCAGGCGCCCCAGCCGTCGTCACGCGAGCCGTGGGCGCATCGGCCGCGGGGGGCGGCACGTCGGCGCCGTGGCGCCGACGTGCGAGCGGTAGGCGGTCGGGGGAGGGGGCGGATCTCGGCGCGCGGGGCATGGCGGACGAGAGGGGATGCGACGCGCGATCGCGGGGTGGGGAGGAGGGTCGGCGAGCGGCCGTGCTTGACACGTCGCGGTCCGGTTGGCAATCTGCGTGTGCGCATATCGTACAGCGTGTGCGGTAATCGCACAACTTCGGCGGGAGACTCCGATGCACGCGAGCGCGGCGATCGGCACCACCCCACCCGCCGCCCGACGCGGCGGGGGCGCCGCACGGTCCGCGATGGGCCTCCTCGCGAGCGGTCCCCCCCGAGTGGTCACGTCGTGACGACCGACGGGTGTCGACTCGCCTGGCGGCTGGATGCGCCCGATGCGGACGCACGCGGGACGCCGACACCGCGGGGACGGGTGCGGCCGCCGGAGCGCCCGCCGGCGCGCGCGCCGGAGAACGGACATGAAGCGCGTTCCGCAGATCACCGCCGCCGAGGCGGCTCGCCTGGTGAAGGATGGCGACGTCCTGCTCGTCGGCGGCTTCGGCATGACGGGGAACCCCGTGCACCTGGTGCACGCGCTCGCCGAGACCGACGTGCGTGGGCTCACCTACGTCGGCAACAACGTCGGCGAGCCGGGGCTCGGGGGCGGGCGGCTGCTGCGCAACGGACAGCTCGCCCGCGCCGTCGGCTCGTACTTCACGAGCAACCCCGAGGCGGTGACCGCCGCGCAGCGCGGCGCGGTGCGGATGGAGCTGCTGCCGCAGGGCTCCCTCGCCGAGGCGCTGCGCGCGGGGGGAGCCGGCATCCCCGCCTTCTACACGCCCACCGCCGCCGGTACGCTGGTGGCCGAGGGGCGCGAGGTGCGCGACTTCGCGGGCGTGCCGCACGTGCTCGTGCCGGCGATCCGCGGGCACGTCGCCTTCGTGCGCGCCTGGCGCGCCGACACGGCCGGGAACCTCGTGTACCGCATGACCGAGCAGAACTTCAACAAGGCGATGGCCACCGCGGCCGACGTCGTGGTCGCCGAGGTGGAGGAGATCGTGCCCGTCGGCGCGCTCGACCCCGACGCGATCCACACGCCGGGCGCGTACGTGGACTACCTCGTACAGGCGCACGTGACCGCGGCGGAGCTGGGCAGCTCGGCGTCGATGGCGGCGAGCGCGCACCGCCCGGACGCGGCCCGCCTGGCGATGGCGCGCCGCGCCCTGGCCGAGCTGAAGCCGGGCGACGTCGTCAACCTCGGCATCGGCATCCCGACTCTCGTGGCGGACCTCATCGGCCCCGACGACGGCATCCTGCTGCACACCGAGAACGGCATGCTCGGCGTCGGTCCCTCCCCAGCGGAGGGGGGAGCGCTCGACTTCCCGGTGAACGCGGGGAAGATCCCGGTCACCGCGCTCCCGGGGAGCAGCTACTTCGACAGCGCGGACTCGTTCGCCATGATCCGCGGCGGGCACGTGGACGTGGCGATCATGGGCGGGCTCGAGGTGGACGCGGCGGGGAACCTCGCCAACTGGGCGGTGCCCGGGAAGCCGCTGCTCGGCGTGGGCGGCGCGATGGACCTCGCCTCGGGGGCGCGGCGGTTGATCGTGATGATGACACACTGCGCGAGCGACGGCACGCCGAAGGTGGTGCCCGCGTGCACGCTCCCGCTCACCGCGCGCGGCGTGGTGGACGTGCTCATCACCGACCTCGCGGTGTTCACCTTCGCGTACGGGCCCGGGAGCGGGCCTGAGCACGGAGCGGGCGACGTGCGCATGACGCTGGTGGAGCTGATGCCCGGTGTGACGCTCGACGCGGTGCGCGCCCGCACGACAGCGCCGTTCGAGACGCGGCTCGTCGACGCCACGCCCGCCGTCGACGCGACCCCGTGACCCTCGGCCGCCCCGCGGGCCGCGCCCAGCTCGCTGGCACGGGCGCTCATCCGCACACTCCCCCACGCGCCGGATGGCACCCAGCGGACGGCACCCGATCGGCCGGCCGTGAGACGGCGGGGCGCCCTCGCTCTCCCGTCGGGCCCACATCGTGCGCCAGCGATCGATCGGGGCGGGATTCGGCGGCTCCCGATGCTCGGGATGCTCCAGATGCGCCAGGAGCGGCGCCCGCGTCGGGCACGACGTCTCCAACTCTTCTTCACTCTTCCCACACCAGCGGCACGCACAGGCCGACAAGAGGCACGCATGCGCGGACTCGACGGAAAGGTGGCGCTCGTCACCGGCGGCGGCTCGGGGCTCGGTGAGGCGATCGGCAAGGCGCTGGCGGGCTACGGCGCACGGGTCGTGCTCACCGACATCAACCTCGCCGGCGCCGAGCGCGTCGCGCGCGAGATCACCGAGGCGGGCGGCACGGCGAGCGCGCTGGGCCAGGACACGGCGCGCGCCGAGGACTCCCAGCGGGCGGTGGCGCACGCCGCCGAGACCTACGGCGCGCTCCACTTCGCGGTCAACAACGCCGGGATCGGTGGCGGGCAGGCGGCCACCGGGGAGGTCGATCTCGCCGACTGGGAGCGCGTCATCGCGATCAACCTGAACGGCGTGCTCTACGGGATGCGCTACCAGATCCCCGCGATGCTCGCGGCCGGGGCGCGCGGCTCGGCGATCGTGAACATGGCGTCGATCCACGGAATGGTCGCCGCGCTCGGGCACAGCGCGTACACCGCCGCGAAGCATGGCGTGGTGGGGCTCACGAAGAACGCGGCGGCGGAGTACGGGCCGCAGGGGCTGCGCATCAACTGCGTGGGGCCGGCGTACATCGAGACGCCGCTCCTCGCCGGGCTCTCCGACGAGGTCCGCACCGCACTCGTCGCGCGCCATCCGCTCGGGCGGCTCGGCCGCCCGGAGGAGGTGGCCCCGCTCGTGTGCTTCCTGCTGTCCGACGAGGCGTCGTTCATCACCGGGGGCTACTACCTGGTGGACGGGGGCTACACGAGCGTCTGAGCGCCGCCGGCGGTCGCGCGCGTCGCTGCGGACACGCCCAGAACGGGGGGTCCAGTCGCGGCTGAACACCGGCGTCGGCGCGGCGTGGAAGCTGGTCATCCCCGCTGCAGCACACCCGCGCGTCGAGGAGGCGGCCGAACGCCCGCTGGTTCTCCGGCGACTCGTCCCGCCGCGAGGAGGCGCAGAGCCGCGACGGGCACCGCCGCGCCACGTGCCCGTGCGCGCAGGCTGATTCTTGCCTCGGGTCGCCGGCTCGCTTGACGAGCCGCACTGCGCGGCGCACCTTCGCGCCCTGCACTATGGTGCGTAACAGCGGAGTCGTCCAGTGAAGACGCGACGCGCCCGCGCTCCCCGGGCGCGCTCCGACGCCGTGCCCCGCGCCGTCCTCGACGCCACCCTGGCCCCGGCCACATGTCGACACGCCTGTCTGGCTCGCACCGGCGCGCGCTCTGGCGCGCGCTCTGGCGCGCGCTCCTGACGCTCGCCGCCGGAGTGCCGGCGGCCGCTGCGCCTGCCCGCGCCCAGGAGGAGCAAGCGGCGACGGCCGTGCGTGGACGGGTCCGGTCGGCGACGGGGGAGCCCATCGCTCGTGCCACCGTCGAACTGCTGGACGCCGGTGGCGCGGCGGTGCGCACCGCGCGCGCCGACGACGCGGGGCGCTTCCGGCTGACGGCGCCGTCGCCCGGCCAGTACCGCGTGCGGGCGGTGGCCATCGGCTACCGCGCCCGCCTCGTCGACGTGGACCTCACCGCCGGCGCCGCCGCGGTCGACGTGGTGCTCGAGGCGGCGCCGCAGGGGCTCAACACCCTCGTGACGTCGGCGACGCGCAGCGATCAGCAGCTCGGCAACGTGCCCGCGGCGGTCAGCGTCGTCTCGCAGGACGTCATCCAGGCGCCCGGGCGTCGCAACACGAACCTCGAGGAGGCGCTGCGCACGGTGCCCGGGCTCGTGATCCGCGACCAGCTCGGCGGCGCGTCGCGCGTGACCATCGCGATCCGCGGCGCCGGCTCGTCGAACGCGTTCGGCGTCCGCAGCATCCGGCTCCTCATCGACGGCATCCCGAAGAACAACGCGGGCGGCTCGGGGCAGGACCTGGCGAACCTCGACATGGCCTCCGTGCAGTCCATCGAGGTGCTGCGCGGTCCGGCGTCGACGCTCCACGGCAACCAAGCCGGCGGCGTGGTCGCGGTGACCACCGAGGTCGGCGGCGAGACGCCGCGGCGGCAGCTCCAGGTGCTCGGCGGCAGCTACGGGTTCGCCCGCGTGCACGGAAAGGCGACGGGGCAGGCGTTCGGCGGCGCGGTGAGCTACCTGGCGAGCGCGTGGCGCACGCAGCAGGAGGGCTACCGCGCCAACTCGAACTTCGACCAGACGGGCTTCTCGTCGAAGCTCGTCTACCGCCCGAACGACCGGAGCACCATCACCGGCGTGATGTCCTACGACAACCTCGGCCAGGACGTCTCGGGCGCGCTCACCGCCGACGAGTTCCGCACGCGGCCGCGGCTCGCCGACTCCACCAGCTTCCTCTCGGTCGGCGGCCGGCGGCTCGACAACTTCGGCCGGCTCGACGAGTTCCGCTTCGGGCTCAACGTGCAGCGCGCCCTGGGCGGCACCACGCAGCTCGAGACGCAGCTCTACTACGTGCCGCGCGCGACCCGCAGCCCGAGCCAGGCGCAGTACATCCAGCAGAGCTTCGTCAACCGCGGCGCCAACGTGCGCCTGCTGTCGACGCGCGCCCTCGGCGCCCTCGGCAACCGCCTCACGACCGGCGTCGACTTCCAAGACACCCCGAT
>ERZ1066121.2529-NODE-2529-length-11422-cov-8.137679_pt1 | contig 11422 bp, 12 predicted proteins | sample MGYA00382768_ERZ1066121 | MGnify/ENA primary metagenome ERZ1066121 (study PRJEB33369, sample SAMEA5778351) | biofilm metagenome | biome: Industrial cooling water; feature: Water cooling tower basin; material: Biofilm | place: United Arab Emirates | collected... | reverse complement strand
GTTGAAATGCTGGTGAAGGTCTCGATGGGATTGTCGATGGATTTATAGAATCCGGCGGCGGTGAACCGCTGGTCGCGATCGAAATACCATTCGTAACGCACTTCCGCATTCCACAGCGTGCTGTCGGTCAGCGAGGGGTTGCCGCGGAACTGGCGGTTCGATTCGGGATCCTGATAGATTTGCGCGATCAACTCGCGGAACTGCGGTCGCGCGATGGTTTTCGACCCGTTGACGCGCAGCTGCATGTCCGGCGCGGCTTCCCACGTCAGCGTGACAGCGGGCAGCCAGTAATCATTGCTGAGGTTGGTAATGGCAATCGCGTTGCCGCCCGTCCTGAACAGGTCGATGGGGTTCACCGTCTGCTTGGCGTCCTCATAGCGCACGCCGACATTGACGTTGACGCCGCTCACCACTTCGGCCTGCACCTGCGCATAGCCCGCATGGGTGGTCAGCGCTGCGCCGAATGCCGCGGTCCCGTCCTGCGCCGATGTTTCGAGCAGCGCGATGTCGAACGCCTGGATCGTCACGTCGGACAGCAGGAAATCGGGCCGCAATTGCTGGACCGCGATTGGCAGATTGGCGCTGCGAAACACAAAGGCGCGGCGAACCGATGTGCGCTCGGTATCCGAATAGGCATAGCCGACCGTCGCGGTGATGCGCGGGGCCAATTCATAGCTTACGTCCGCGCCCGCCGAATAGAGATTTTCGTTCAAGTCGGAAAAGGCGATCGAGGCGCTGCCCCGGTTGCCGCCAAGGTCGTTAACGAACTTATTGCCGACCGGGTCCTGCGCCAGCGGCAGGTTGGTCTTCACATAGGTGAAGCTACGCTCATAGGGGGCCTCGCGCTGTGAATTGGCATAGCCGCCGCGCAGGTCGATCTGAATCGCGTCGAAATCCAGTTCGGCGACAAGCTGGGTGTTGATCAGCTGGCGTTCGTACCAGGCCGTATCCTGCACCATGATGTCGCGGTCGGCGTTGTTCTGGTCCTTGCCCAGCGCCAGCCGCGCCTGTTTCAGCGTGTCGCGAATATACAGGTTGGTCCAGCGGAACTGATGATCGCCCAGCTCCAGCCCGATACCCAGCAGGCCGTTTACCACGACGCGGTTGTCGGTGATGACGCGCTGAAAGCTGGTTTGCGGCGGCCCGGCAAGATCGCGGTCGAGCGAAGTTTGCTGCAACGCGTCACGGGTGCGCCATTTGTTGCTGATGTTCGCGGTGGCGATGATCCCGATCTCGCCATCGGCAATCGGCCAGGTCTTGCCACCCGAAAAGCCGAACGACCAGTTGACCGGAATATTGTTGTTCTGCTGCAACAGCGTGGTTTCGGCGTTGACCAGTTCGACCGCGATTTTTTCCAGCTGATCTTGCGTAAAGTCCGCGCCGACGAGCACGGGCTTGCCGCTTGCCAGTGCCGACGCCAGACCCGCCGGAATGTCGCGTGTGCCGTCGTCAAAGCCGGTCCAGTCGGTGTCGCTGCCATAATAGGTATAGCCAAGCTGGTTCGTTGTTTCCGTATCCCAGCCGATCCCGCCGCTGATGTTGAAAAACGCCTCGCGCGGGGTCGATTTCGTGGTCAGGTTGATGACCCCGCCCCCGAATTCGCCGGGGAAATTGGCGGAATAGCTTTTTTGGACCAGCGTTGAATCGATCACATTCGACGGGAAAATGTCGAGCGGGACGACGCGCTTCAGCGGCTCGGGGCTGGGCAGGGGCGAGCCGTTGAGCAGCGCAAGCGAATAGCGGTCGCCAAGCCCGCGCACATAGACGAAACCGCCGCCCACGACCGACAGGCCGGTTACGCGCTGGAGCGAGCCGGAAATCTCGCCCTCACCGGTGCGGGCAATGTCGGCGGAGGAGAGGACCGACACCACTTCCGGCGTCGCGCGCACGATGTTGGGGGTGTTGCGCCCGGTCACGACAATCTCGGCATCGCCGCCGCCGGGGATGGACACATCCGCCTCTTCCTCGGCCGGGGCCTCTTCCTCAGCCGGGGCCGCTTCCTCGGCTGGCGGCTCTTCCGCCTGGGGTTCGGCTGCGGGAGCGTCCGGTTCCGCCGCGGGGACCGTCTGTCCCAAAGCGGACGGGACCGCGATCGCAGTCGAAAGAAGCAGCATGCTGGCAAAGAGCGACCGCGTGGTCATGATCAAACCCCTGGATATATGGTCGGCGGGGCAGGGTGCCGTGTCGTCACGCGCGCCCCGCCCCGACAGTGTCGAACGAAGGCGTCAGGTCGTCGGAATGATCGTGCAGTTGCCGCTGGCCGTGCCGAAGCTTGCCGTCGACGAATTGCAGGTCCAGCCCGAGAAGCGCGTGTCGCTGGCATCGCGCACTGCGCCGACATAGGGCGTGTTCACGAAAAAGCTGTTGACCCCGCTCGCCGCGAACACCGGCCGCGCCGTTTCGTTCGCGCCGTTGATGAACACGCCCGTCAGCGATGCGGTAAAGGCGCTGTTGTTGTTGGTGCCGGCGTTGAAGATCGTCTGCACCTCGGCCGCAGTCACGCCGCTCGATCCCACGAACGGGCTGGCCCCGCCGCACTGCATGTTGACCGAATCGAACTTCGGCGGGCCGGCTTCGTCGGGGCCGGTCGTCTGCACCGTCGTCGCGCTGTTGAGGCGCAGGCACGGCAGGCCGGGGCTGGCGATGACACCGTTCATCAGGCGATAGTCGGCCCCGCCACGGATCAGGATCGCGGATGCGTTGCCCGCCGCATTGTTGCGCTGGACAAAGGTGAAGTTGGAAATGGCGACATTCTGGCGCGGCACGGCATTTTCATTGCCGTTCGAATCCGCCTCGATCATCGAATCGCCGACCAGGCCGCCCGCACGCTGCACCGCGAGCAGGAACTGGATATTGCCCTTGTACCCCACATCGGTGTCGAGCGAATCATCTTCGGCCCCCGTGACCGCCAGATTGCGGATGTTCACGCGGCCGCCGAACACTTCGATCCCGTCGTCGGAACTGTTGTGGATGTGGATGTTTTCCAGCGTCGTGCCCGACCCGGTGCCCGACGGGGTCAGGCCCTGAAGCTCGCTGTTGCCTGACAGGACAAAGCCCGAATAGCGGATCTGGACGAACGACATGCGCCCCGAATTGTCCGCGGGCTGAGCGCCGCCATAAAGGGCGTTCGACGTCCCTTCGGTATCGCGCTCGCACGCCGCCGTTCCTTCGGCCGCGCCGGGGGCGAGGCAGTCGGTGATCGGCGCGCGGCCCAAAAGGACGACGCCGCCCCACAGCTGCGACGTATTGTCATCGGCGGACCCGACGACGTTGCCGCGCCCGGTGAACACGATCGGCTGGCTCGCCGTGCCGACGGCATCGATCCGGTTGCCGCGGTTGACCGCCAGGAACGACACACCCGTCGCGCCGAAGATGGTGACGCCGGGGTCGATGGTGAGAGTGACGACCGTGTTGGTGCTCGATGCACCCTGGTCGGTGCCGACATCGACGCGGCCGGGCAGCGAATAGACCACGCCCGCGACTTTCGGAATGGCGGTCGTCGCGGTGAAGCGCGCGGGGAAGCCGCAATTGCGCCACGTCCCTTGCGGCCCGGTGATGGTGCCAAGGTTCGCAAGCTGGTCCGGCCCGGCGATGGAGGGGCAGTTCGCTGCGGGCGTAACGCCGGTCGGGGTCGGGGTGGGCGTGGGCGTGGGGGTTGGCGTCGGTGCGGGCAGCACGATCACGCCGTCGCCGGGGGATGCGACGCCATCGGCTCCGCATGCCGACAGGATGGAACAGGCCACGCCCGCGAGCATGACCGAACGAACGCGTGAAAATGCCGCCATGATAATCTCCATCCCCGCGGCGCAAGAGCGCGGCGCGCTGTCAAAGTGAACCTGTGATTCGAAGGTGGGGTTGGCCCGCGATTCGCGGCCCGCCCACCCGAACGCTTGCGCCTCTAGGCGGGCGGGATGACGCGGCGGCGCAACTTTGGTGACACGGCGGGGTCAGTTAAAAGACAGTTTGGCGACGGCCGTTCAGGACGCGCACAAAAGCCCCGCTTGCATCCGCAAACCCGCTTTGCTAAGCGCCCGCTCCTGCCAGGAGCCGGACCCATCCGGCCCTCTCATGATGTGCGGTCGTGGCGGAACTGGTAGACGCGCAACGTTGAGGTCGTTGTGGCCGAAAGGCCGTGGAAGTTCGAGTCTTCTCGACCGCACCAAACAGTCCGTGTGGACTGGCAAAATCAACCCGACAGAGTGGCCGCCCCGCAAAGGGCGTCTCTCTGTGCGCTTCTGCTAACGTAAATCTTGTCTGCTGCGAAAGCTGTGTGACCGCGCTGGCGTTTCGGAACAACGCCCTGCTCAGCCAGCTGTTGCCGAACTGGTGGACGCCGAAATGCTGATGGCGATTGTCGAAGCGTATTGGCTACTCTGTGGTATCAACTCTTCACCCATTGCTCTCTTGGTATTGAAAATAGAATTAGTGAAACTGCGAAAAATACGCCAATGTCGAATTGATTAGCATTGTGTCATTTTCTTATCTAGCATTTCACCTATAATAAAAATTCCAAAAAAAGGGGGGGATTCATGAAGAACTTTTTCCGAGCCGGTATCGGTAGCATTGCGTTGGCCGCGACTCAGGGAGTTTCGGCGCAATCGCTTATAGATCAAAAGACTCAGGCAGAAATTGCAAAGCTGCAAGTCGAAACCGCCAAAGCGAAAGTCGACACCGAAAAGGCACGTATCGAAGCAGACAATGCATTGTTCGGCACTATTCGTGGTGCTTCAGGCGGATCAGCCACTCTTTCTGGCGGTGAAAAGACTGCCGAGGCGCTGCTTCTTTCCAGGGCATCCCTGGCGGGCGCTTCGGCTAAGCTCGCGGGTTTGCTTCCGGCCGCCGGTTTCCCGGCCAGCACTGACATCAAGCCAGTTATCATATGGGGGCAGACGCCGCCTTCGGTCGCTCAGTGGCTCATATTCACGCAGGAACGTGCGAAACTGCAAAAACAATTGAAGGCTGCCCAGACATCATGGTCCAGTGCAACGAGCACGAAAATGGCTTTCCTGCCTGCGGCTGCAGGCGTTGCCACGCTTGTTGCGACCGTCATTCCGCTTTTCAAGACCGACACGACGCTCGTGGGCGGGGCAGTCAGCGTTGAGGAAAGCGATGTTCGAGCGAGCCTGGCGGCGGCGCTTCAGCAAGCAAGATATGGCACCTTGAACACGTTGGATATCAGTGATGGGGCAAAGATCGCGGCCGATCTGTTGGCACCAGTGGCCGATGATTACGAAGCGGTCCGCGCAGCGTATGAAAACAACTATCTTGTCTTCTTCGAGGGCAAGTTATCGAAGAGCGGAAAAAGCAATGAGATCAAAGCAGCAGCCGCGAAGCTGAAAGCTGCTCTCGACGCCCATGATTCACTGCGCGACCAACTTTTGTCCGAGACTGGCGGGATTGTCGCTGCAACCATAGTGGATCGTCAGCGCCAGCTTCATAGCGACCCCGATAAACACCCGATCATCTACCTCTTGAATGTCGATGCGGCTTATACCGCAACCACCAAAAAAGGACTTTTCACTGGCCTCGGCGGCAAGGTACCAGCCTTTGCGTCGGTAACCACGATCATCGACTATGCAATTGTTGGCAAAAGGGGTGAGACCCGGGGAACCGTTTCTTGCACAATGGCCAATCGCGACATGAAAAACCTCCTGACGCTCGAACCCCACACCTATACCAGCGAGGGTCAGGAGTTATGCGATAAGCCGCCGCCGAAGAACGCGGAAGGCTCATAGTCGGCAAAGGCATTACTGGCTTCGGTCCCGCGTCCATTGAACGCCAAGATGTTGCAGAGACCTGCCCTGTTTGCTGAAATTACGAGCTACGCGCGCAGGCAATGTCCTGATGCGTCATACCCGGCATCGTGCCGCTGATTATCCTGTTTCGCTCCGCTGCATAAACCTACGTCAACCCCAGCCAGCGCTTGGTCCTGACAAATTGCATGTACGATGCCATCGAGAGCGGAGTGGCCGATGTCGACGATCCCGATCTCAAGGAGCGCATGGCCAGTCTCAAGGCGGCGCGCGATCAGGCGCGGGAGGATGCGGCGCGGGTGACCTCAGCGCTCGATGCTGCCGACTCGGGCGGCGTTGGCGAAGAAATGCTGGCGAAATTTGCGGAGGTTGCCCGCCAGCGGATGCGCACGAGTGGGGGCCGCTACCGGCGCGACCATCTGCGTGCGCTGGCGCAGCGGGTCGGAGTCGATGACGGCATAGTGCGGATCATGGGGAACCGTGAGGATTTGTTGCAGGCGTTGGTGGCAAGCTCCGGAAGCGCAACAGACGACGTGCCCATTTTTGTTGCGAAGTGGTGTGCCCGAGAGGATTCGAACCTCCGGCCCCCGGATTAGGAATCCGATGCTCTATCCTGCTGAGCTACGGGCACATTGTGCGAAATGGCGGAAATCAGCGTACTTCTGGGTTGGTCTTGCTGCTATAGCTGTGGCGACGATTGGGACAAAGCGGAAAAATGAGGCACAGTTGGCACGCTGGGGGCACAAGTGAGCGGTGCCTGCGCGCCCGTCAGTTTGCTTGCTCGGGCGGGACGAAGGGGACGAGCAGGGGCAGGGCGGCGACCCCGTCAGCGTGGAGGTCGGCTGCCTCGGCCGGGGATACCGCACCGTGGATCAATTCGGGGCTTGCCCGCCCTTCGTGCATGGCGCGCGCGGCAGGGGCGAAGTCGCGGCCGACCCACCGGGATTTGGGCAGCATTTCCGCCTGCTTTTCCGCCACCGCCGCCAGAACGGCACGCATCAGGGCGGGATCGGGAGTGTCCCCTGCGGGGGCGGATGGGGCGGCCGCCGACACTGCTTGCGTTGCGGCGGTGACGATTTGCCGATTGCCCTTGGCCGCCACGCGCGGGGCCATGATCGCCTTGCTGACGTCGGCGGCCCCGCACACGGGACATGCGATCAGGCCGCGAGCGCGCTGGTCGGCATAGCCCTCGGAACTGTTGAACCAGGCCTCGAACCAGTGACCGTGCACGCAGGCCAGATCGAATACGATCATCCGGTCGCTCCGGCGAGCAGCGGATCGAGCCTGCCCGCGGCATCGAGCGCATGCAGATCGTCGCAGCCGCCGATGTGGCGGTCACCAATGAAGATTTGCGGCACCGTGCGCCCGCCGCCCGACCGTTCGCGCATGGCGGCAAAGCCCGCGCTGTCCATCGTCACGTCGATTTCGTTGAAGGCCGCGCCCTTGCTGGACAGCAAAGCCTTGGCCCGCGCGCAATAGGGGCAGAGATATTTGGTGTAGATGTCGATCGTGGCCATCGGCGTCATATCCTTTTCACAATGCCATATCGGAATCGATCTGTGCAAAGTCAAATGCTGCCGGGTCGGCGGCATCGGGCACCACCCGCGCAAAGGTCAGCGCCGATACCCGCGCCGCGCCCGCCTGTGCGAGCACGTGGGCGCAGGCACGCAGGGTCGCGCCGCTGGCGTGGACATCGTCGACAAGGATGATGTGCCGACCGGCCATGCGCGACCTGGCATGCGGCGCCAGCGTGAAAACCCCCCGCACCGCCTTTGCCCGCGCCTTTGCGCCAAGGCCGCGCAGCGAGGGCGTGGCGCGGGTGCGCATCAGAAGGTCATCGGCGCACGCGATGCCGCTGATCGTGGCAAGATGGTGGGCGATCAGGCCCGACTGGTTAAAGCCGCGCGACCACAAGCGCCAGCGGTGCAGCGGTACGGGGATCAGCAGCGCCGCGCCGTTCGCTCCGGCGCACAAGGCGCGCAGCGGCCGCGCCATCAATTCGGCCATCAGCCGCGCGTGGCCGAGCCGCCGTCCATATTTGAGCCGCAAGGCAACCCGCCGCGCCGCCGGGCCATAGGCGAGCGCAGCCGGTGCCCCGTCATACGCCGGGCGGTCGGCCAGGCAGGCGCCGCAGAGCATGTCGGCATCCGGCACGAGCGTCGTGATGGGAATGGAGCAGCACGCACAGGCCGGGCCCGCGAGAAAATCGAGCGACTGCCAGCAGGACAGGCAGAATTGCCGATCATCACCGACCACCACGCCGCAGCCGGGGCAACGCGGCGGCAGCGCATAATCGACGACAGCGCGTACCGCCCGGCGCACGGCCCCTGTCATCATGGCGGCGGCGGTGGCGGGCAGAGCGGCCGGATTTTCGTCCATGCCATGCTTGTGACCTGCGGCGCTTCGCGGCACAAGCGCGCTGATGACCGTCTCGCCGCCCGCGCTTTTTTCTCCGCAACGTCGCCGCGCACAACTGGCGCGCGCGGGAATGCAGGTGCCGGGCGGGGATTTCATCGCGCCGCTCGTCACCGAATCGCTGCTGGACCGGCTGGCCATGGTCACGCGGCGGTTCGATCATGCCCTGGTGATTACACCGCCGGGGCACCCGCTGGTGACGGCGATCGGCGGTCATGCGGCGCAGGTGACGCGCATCGACAGGGTCGATGCCGTGGTGGCGGCGGACGAACCGGCCCATGATCTCATCCTCTGGCCCGCGGGGCTGGAGGTGATCGACGATGTGCCGGGCGCGGTGGTTCAGGCCCGCCGCCGCCTTCGTGCCGACGGATTGCTGATGGGCGGTCTGGTGGGCGACGGCAGTTTCGCGCTGCTCCGCCGACTGCTGGCGGGGGAGGGGATGCGGGCGATCCCGCGCATGCACCCGCAGATCGATCTCAAGACCTTCGGCAACCTGCTCCAGCGCACCGGCTTTGCCCTGCCGGTGTGCGATGTCGAGGCGAACGCCGTGCGCTACCGCGACTGGCGGGCGATCGTTGCCGATCTGCGTGCGGCGGGGCTGGCGGGACAACTGGCCAACCCGCCGCCGCCGCTGACCCGGGCCGAGCTGGCGGCGCTCGACGCCGGCTTTGCAAGCGTGGCCGCTGCCGACCGACGCGCTGAAGAGGTGCTGCGCATCATCTATTTCACCGCATGGGCGCCGCACCCGGACCAGCCCCGCCCGGCGCAGCGGGGCAGCGGCAAAAGCTCGCTCGCGGCGGCGCTGAAAGCTATAAATCCGCCCGATAATTGATGTTGCGCAGCGCGGGGCCGGCAACGCGGCGTGCACCGACATGGTCGGCAAAGCCGCGCACCGCGCGTCCACCGTCCGCCAGCCAGGCATCGAGCACCGGCGCGAGCGCGGCGGGCCACAGGCCGATGACCGGATGATCGGCCAGAACGGCGGGGCCGGGGCTGAGTATCGCCGCGACATCGCCCGGCAAATCGGGAACGTCGCATGGCGCGCTGAGCACCGCGTCAAAGCCCTGCGCCGCCGCATGGTGGAGCGCGGCGTTCACCCCCGCCAGCGGGCCTGCCCCGCCGGGCGGATGGTCGGCAATCGCGGGCCATTTCCCGCCATCGCGCCCGACGATGACAAGTGCCGCGCATTGCGGGGCGAGCGCCGCGATCACATGATCGATCAGCGGTCGCCCGCTCATCAGGGCGACCGCCTTGTCCGACCCGAAGCGGCGCGACTGGCCGCCCGCCAGTATCGCGCCGAGCAGCCGCATGGCTTAGCGGGCTACACCCGGCACATTGCGCAAATCTTGTTGCCCGAAGGATCGCGCAGATAGGAGAGGTACAGCTTCATCCCCGCGCCCTCGCGCACGCCCGGCGGGTCTTCGATCGCAGTGCCGCCATGGGCCAGCCCCGCTGCGTGAAACGCGTCCGCCGCCTCTGCCGTCGCCGCCGCAAAGCCCAGCGTGCCGCCATTGGCACAGCTTGCCGGTTCGCCGTTGATGGGCTTGGTCACGATGAACATACCGCCGCCGTGCATATAGAAAATCCGCCCCTTGGGATCGATCCGGCCCGGGGGGACGCCAAGGGCGCCGAGCGCGGCGTCGTAAAAAGTCTTGGCCGCGTCGATATCGTCCGCGCCCAGCATCACATGACTGAACATCAATTCCCTCCTGCTGCCGGTTTCCGGCGTTGAGGGGCGGGGTATTGCCGATGCCGCGGGGGATGACAAGCGCCGGACGAGGAGCGGTTTACCGCACCCGCCGCCCGGCCCACACGACCCGCCCGACTAACGTTACGGCATCGGCGACCAGGTCGGGCCAGCTCGGATAAAGCGGATTGTCACTTTTTACCGAGATGCGGCCTGGCACCGGCAACCGGGCGACGCGCTTGACCATCAACGTCTCGTCCATGCGCAGCACATAGATGCCGTCGCGCAGCCGCGCCGCCGCATCGGCGCTGTCGACCAAGATATCATCGCCATCGTTTAGCGTCGGGGCCATGGAATCCCCCTCAACCGCGATGATGGTGAGCGCCTTGGGGTCCGCCCCCAGCCGCCGCAGCCAGCGCGGGTCGAAAGCAAAGCCTGCCTCCACCCCCTCACCATCGATATTCGCACCGGCCCCAGCCGACGCCCCGATGGCAAGTTGCGGCACCAACAGCATCGCTGGTGCCTTTGCCCCGGTGATGCGCGGCACGGCCACGGTGGGCGCGGGACCGCCCAGTGCGGCGTCGGGCACGCCCAGATAGGCAGCGATGCGCCGCCGGTCGCCTTCCTCCAGCCGCCGGGGGGTGCCGCGCTTGATATATTGCTGGATATAAGCGGCGTTGCGCCCGATCAGTCGGGAAATACTTTGATAATCATGCCCTTGGTCGCGGATCAGCTGATCGAGCAGCGCGCGGGGATCGCCGGATGATGACATAGTTCGATTCCTTCCACGACACAGATAGTAATAGGATTAATCCTAGACAAGTAGGAAAATAGGATGTTTCCTATTGCTCTTGATTCGTCAGGGAAGGATTTCGTCATCATGCAAAGCCCGCTGCTGTACCGCATCGACCGGTTTCTCAAGGAAAGCGGAATGCCGCCGACGCTGTTTGGACGGCTGGCGGTGCGCGATCCCCGGCTGGTCGGCGATCTGCGCAATGGTCGCCAACCGGGACCGCGCGTGTCAGGGAATGTAGAACATTTCATGAACAAATGGAAAAATCAAGGCCAGGAGACCAAGTCATGCTGATGCGAGTGGGCGAATTTCGGCACAATGCGGACAGCACCGCGCATGACATGCTGCGGGACCGGCTGGTGGCGATCCTGCCGCCCGCCGCTCGCATTGTGGCACACGGATGGCGGCCGTGGGCCAGCGCCAGCTTTGTCGGCGCGCGGCACTGGTTCGATGTACAACCGGGGGCGGACGACGACGCGGCGGCGGCGGCGCGAACGATCGCCCGGCATGATTGGCCGCTGCACCGGCGCTTCGTGGCCGACGCCGTGCTGAGAGTGGACGACGGCGCGCCGGGCGAATGGCGCGTGGAATTGCTGACGGTGGAGGATTAGGGGTTGTGGGGATTCATTACAAAAGCTCGGTTTTTCCTCATTTCGTCATTCCTGTGAAAGCGGGAATGACGAACTTTGGTGATTGGTGAATCCCACAACCCCTAGAGTCCGATGACGTTAGTTTGAATCGTCACCCTGAACTTGTTTCAGAGCCTGCCCCAGA
>ERZ1066121.2528-NODE-2528-length-11422-cov-13.138295_pt1 | contig 11422 bp, 8 predicted proteins | sample MGYA00382768_ERZ1066121 | MGnify/ENA primary metagenome ERZ1066121 (study PRJEB33369, sample SAMEA5778351) | biofilm metagenome | biome: Industrial cooling water; feature: Water cooling tower basin; material: Biofilm | place: United Arab Emirates | collected... | reverse complement strand
CGAGCGAGCGGCCCGCCCACGGGGCGGGCCGGGAGCGAGGGCGCGCGTTCCAGCGCAGGCGCGTACAGCGCCGCAGCGCGTTCCAGGGAGCGCGCGAGGCCCGAGCGACAGCGAGGGTCCGAGCGCGCGACCGCGTTCCTCGTTCCTCGCCTCTCACACTCCTTTCTCGCGGAGCAGCTCCATGAACTGCGACGGGGCGGTGAGGGCGAGGAGGCGGCCGGGGACGTCGGGCTCCTTGCTGAACTGCGCGATCTTGCCGAGGACCGGGAGGTACTGGTTGCTGACCTCCAGCGGCGGCGCGACGATGAGGAAGAAGAAGTTGACCGGGCGCTCGTCGATCGCCTTGAAGTCGACGCCGTCGGGCTTCCGACCGAAGGCGACGCGCAGCTTGTTGACGACGAGCGAGCGGCAGTGCGGGATGGCGATGCCGCGGCCGATCCCGGTGGAGCCCAAGTTCTCGCGCCGCTTCAGCATCTTGAACAGCATCCCCTCCGACTTGTCGTCGAGCCGGAGCAGCGAGATCAGCTCCCTGAGCACGTCGTCCTTCGACGTCCCTTCGAGCTCCAGCTTGACGGCATCCTCGGAGAAGAACTCGCGCAGTTCCATCGCCATCCTCGGGGGTGGTCACACGACGACGCCGACCCCGACGGGGCCGCCGACCGCGGAGCGTCCGAAGCTATGCGGCCGGGAACCTCGCGGCAACCCGCCCGGCGAGCGCGCGTAAGCGACGGCGTTGCAGCGAGTTGGGTGCGCAGATAGCTTTCCGGCATGCCCCGCTTCCCGTTCCCCGTCGACGCGGACGTGCCGCTGTACCTCGCGCCCATGGCCGGGGTCTCGGAGTCGCCGTTCCGCCGGCTCTGCCGCGCCCACGGCGCCGACGTCGTCGTCACCGAGTTCCTCTCCGCCGAGGGGATCCGGCGCGAGAACGCCGCGACGCTCGACCGGCTGCGCTTCGGCGCCGAGGAGCGCCCGATCGGCGTGCAGATCTTCGGCGCCGATCCGGTGGCCATGGCCGAGGCGGCGGCGCTCGTGACCGACGTCTTCCAGCCCGAGTTCGTCGACATCAACTTCGGCTGCCCGGTCAAGAAGGTCGTCAAGCGCAACGGCGGCTCGGGGTGCCTCAAGGACCTCGACCTCGTGCAGCGGATCATCCGCGCCGTCGCGGCGGCGACGCACCTGCCGGTGACGGTGAAGACGCGCAGCGGCTGGAGCGAGGAGACGCGCGACCCGGTGGGGATCGCGCTCCGCATGCAGGACGCCGGCGCGCGCGCCTTCACGCTGCACGCGCGCACGCGCACGCAGATGTACACCGGGCACGCGCGCTGGGAGGAGATCGCCGCCGTGGTCGAGGCGCTCGACGTGCCGGTGATCGGCAACGGCGACATCAAGACCCCTGCCGACGTCGTGCGCATGCACGCCGTGACGCGCGCCGCCGGGATCATGATCGGGCGCGGCTCCTACGGGCAGCCGTGGATCTTCGACCAGGCGAAGGACCTCCTGGCCGGTCGCCCGATGCGTCCGGAGCCGAACGTGGCCGAGCGCTTCGCCGTCGCCCTGGCGCACGCCCGCATGGTGGCGGCCTACGAGGCCGACCCGCGCGGCGCCGCCATCGAGTTCCGCAAGCACCTCGGGTGGTATGCCAAGGGATTGCCGAGCTCCGCCGACCTGCGGCGGCAGCTCCACGCGGTGAGCTCGTTCGGCGAGGTGGAGGGGATCTTCGGCGACTACCTGGCGCGCCTGGACCGCGGCGAGATCGTCGGGGCCGACGCCCGCGCCGACGAGAGCGCGGACGGCGCGGCGCTCGGCGGCGAGTGCAGCGGAGACGGCGCCGTCGAGGCGTGCTGCGAGGACGTGGCGGCGTGAGGCGCGACCGGGTGCTCGCCCTGCTGCAGGAGGTCGCGGCCGGGCGGCGCGCCGCGGTGGACGCGCTCGACGTGCTCGCCGCGGCGCCCGTGCAGGAGGTCGGCGACGCGGGCGAGGGAGACGGCGAGCCCGTCGCGCTGGTCGACCATCACCGGGCGCTCCGCCAGGGGGTGCCCGAGGTGGTCTACGGGGAGGGGAAGAGCGTCGCGGAGTGCCTCGCCATCGCCGAGCGGCTGGCCGGGCACGGCGACGGCTTCCTCGTCACGCGCTGCCCGGCGGACGCCGCAGCGGCGCTCGCGGCCCGCTTTCCGGCGGCCGTCGCGAACGCTCGCGCCCGGACGGTGCGGCTCGCGCCCACGGTGCCGATGCCGGCGCTCCCCGGGGCGGTGTGCCTGGTGACCGCCGGCACGAGCGACCAGCCGGTTGCCGAGGAGTGCGCCGAGACGCTCGCCGCGCTCGGGATCGTCGCCGAGCGGCTGAACGACGTGGGGGTGGCCGGGCTGCACCGGCTGCTCGGGCGGCTCGACCGGCTGGCGCGGGCGCGCGTGACGATCGTCGTCGCCGGGATGGACGGCGCGCTGCCGTCGGTCGTCGGCGGGCTCGTACGCGGGGTGGTCGTCGCGGTGCCGACGAGCGTCGGCTACGGCGCGGCGCTCGGCGGGCTGGCGCCGCTCCTGACGATGCTCAACAGCTGCGCCGCCGGGGTGACCGTGGTCAACGTCGACAACGGCTTCGGTGCGGCGATGGCGGCGTACCGCGTCCTCGCCCTCGACCCCCCGCCAGCGGCGGGGCGGGGCGGCGGGTCGGCTCTCGGCGCGTCCGCCAACGGGTTGCCGCCAAACGACTTGCACGCTGCCGAAGGCCAGTACGGGCCGGTTGACGATCGGGGCGCCGCCCGCTAGCTTTCGGCCTGTCAGTCCCTCTGGGGGTGACCTGGCTTCGACGGGGTTGGTGAAGTCATGGCTGCGTGCCCAGGTCCTGAGCCCTGGTGAAACACTCGGGAAAGATCCAACTGCCAACAACAACCTGGCTCTCGCTGCGTAAGGCCTAGGCCTTACCCGGCAGTGCTCACGAGGCAGCCCGCCCGGGGCGGCGCGTGAGTATCGAAAATCTGGGCTAGCCGGCGCGTGCGTTTCCCGCGCGACGGCGAAGATCTAGGCGACTCGTCCGGAAGTGGGCGGCCCATCGGCCAGCGACCGGAGACCTCAATCGATGGGATACGCACGTAGACGCTGTGGTAGATCCTTTCTCGGACAGGGGTTCGACTCCCCTCACCTCCACTGAGAACGACGACGGGCCCGGTGCATCGCACCGGGCCCGTCGTCGTTCGGCGCCCCGCGCACCCGGGCGGCGGAGCGCCGCTCACGGTGCGCCGCTCACCGTGCGCTGCGCGCCGCCGCCTCGCCCGCCGCGGTGCGTTCGTCCGCTTCGGCGAGCGCCGCGTGCGCCGCCGCGAGCCGCGCCACCGGCACGCGATACGGCGAGCACGACACGTAGTCGAGCCGCGACTGGTGGAAGAAGCGCACCGAGCGCGGCTCGCCGCCGTGCTCGCCGCAGACGCCGACCTTGAGCCCGGGGCGCGTGGACCGGCCGTCGAAGATCGCCCGGCGGATCAGCTTCCCGACCCCGGGCTCGTCGAGCACGGCGAACGGGTCGTCGGGGAGGATCCCCTGCTCCACGTAGGTCGGGAGGAAGCGCCCGGCGTCGTCGCGCGAGAGGCCGAGCACCGTCTGCGTCAGGTCGTTCGTCCCGAAGGAGAAGAACTCGGCGCGGCGCGCGATCTCGTCGGCGGTCAGCGCGGCGCGCGGGAGCTCGATCATCGTCCCGACCAGGTACGGCACGTGCTCCCCCATGACGCCCATCACCTCGTCGGCGACGCGGCGGACGATCGCCTCCTGATGCTCGAACTCGCGCGCCGTGGCGACTAGCGGGATCATGATCTCGGGCTGCACCTCGACGCCGCGCCGGTGGACGCGCACGGCCGCCTCGAAGATCGCCCGCGCCTGCATCTCGGTGATCTCGGGATAGGTCACGCCGAGGCGGCAGCCGCGGTGGCCGAGCATCGGGTTGGACTCGCGCAGGTCGTCGACGATGCGATTCAGCTCGTCGCGCGCCATGCCGAGCGTGCGTGCCAGCAGCTTCGACTCCTCGCCGCCGTGCGGAAGGAACTCGTGCAACGGCGGGTCGAGGAGGCGCACGGTCACGGGAAAGCCGGCCATCGCCTCGAAGATCCCCTCGAAGTCGCCGCGCTGCATCGGCAGCAGGCGCGCGAGGGCGCGCCGTCGCCCCCCCTCGTCGCGGGCGACGATCATCTCGCGCATCGCGGTGATCCGGTCTCCCTCGAAGAACATGTGCTCCGTGCGACAGAGCCCGATCCCTTCGGCACCGAAGGCGCGCGCCACGCGGGCGTCGCGCGGCGTGTCGGCGTTGGCCCGGACGCGCAGCGTCCGCACCTCGTCGGCCCACGCGAGGATGCGCGAGTACGCGCGGTAGGTCGGCGCACGGTCGGCGAGCATCTGCCCCGAGACCACCCGCACCACCTCGCTCGGGACGGTCGGCAGGTCGCCCGGGTACACCGCGCCGGTCGCCCCGTCGAGCGTGATCCACTCGCCCTCGCCGACGCTCACCTCGCCCACCGTGAAGCGACGGCGCCCGGCGTCCACCGCCATCTGCTTGACGCCGACGACCGCGCACTTGCCCATCCCGCGGGCGACCACGGCCGCGTGGCTCGTCATCCCGCCGCGCGCGGTGAGGATCGCCCGCGCCGCGACCATCCCGTGGAAGTCCTCGGGTGTGGTCTCCTCGCGCACGAGGATCACCGCGTCGCCGGCCGCGGCGCGCCGCTCCGCCGTGTCGGCATCGAAGACGGCGACGCCGCTCGCCGCGCCGGGGCTCGCCGGCAGCCCGGTCGCGATCGTGCGCGCCCGCACCGTCGCGTCGATCACCGGGTGCAACAGCTGGTCGAGCTGCGCGGGCTGCACGCGCCGCACCGCCTCGCGCGCGTCGATCAGCCCCTCGCGCACCATGTCCTCGGCGATGCGCACCGCCGCGGCGGCGGCGCGCTTCCCGGTGCGCGTCTGCAGCAGGTAGAGCGTGCCGCGCTCCACCGTGAACTCGATGTCCTGCATGTCGCGGAAGTGCGTCTCGAGCCGCCGCTGCGTCTCGAGGAGCTCGGCGTACGCCCCCGGCAGCCGCTCGGCCATCTCCTCGATCGCCAGCGGCGTGCGGATCCCGGCGACGACGTCCTCCCCCTGGGCGTTGACGAGGAACTCGCCGTAGAAGCGCCGCTCCCCGGTGCTCGGGTCGCGCGTGAACGCCACGCCCGTGCCTGAGTCCTCGCCCATGTTGCCGAAGACCATCGCGACGATGTTGACCGCCGTGCCGAGCGTCTCCGGGATCCCGTTGACGCGTCGGTAGTCGACCGCCTTCTTCAGCGTCCACGACTGCCACACCGCCTCGATCGCCCCCCACAGCTGGTGCTCAGGCTCCATCGGGAAGGGGGCGCCGGTGGCGTGCCGCACCGTCGCCTTGTACTCCTCGACGAGCGAGCGAAGCGCCTCCTCGCCGAGCTCCGCGTCGCTCTCGACGCCGGCGGTGAGCCGCTTGGCGGCGAGCAGGTGCTCGAAGCGCGACGACGGGACGCCGAGCACCACGTCGCCGTACATCTGCACGAAGCGGCGGTACGAGTCGTAGGCGAAGCGGGCGTTGCCGCTCTGCCGGGCGAGCCCCTCGACCGTCCGGTCGTTGAGCCCGAGATTGAGGATCGTCTCCATCATCCCCGGCATCGAGACCGCGGCTCCCGATCGGACGCTGACGAGCAGCGGGGCCGCCGGATCGCCGAGGCGCCGTCCGGTCACCGCCTCGAGACGGCGCACGTGGTGCGCGACCTCCTCGCGGAGGGCATCGGGATACGCGCGCGTGCGCAGGTAGTCGACGCACGCCTCGGCGGCGATCGTGAAGCCCGGCGGGACGGGGACGCCGAGGTTGGTCATCTCGGCGAGATTCGCTCCCTTCCCCCCGAGCGTCGCCTTCATCGCCCGCGTCCCCTCGGCGCTGCCGTTGCCGAAGAAGTAGACGAGCCGGGGCGGCGCCGCAGGCACCGGGGCACGGGGCTCACCCGGTGGTGCGCCGTCGGGCTGTGTGGCGGGCGCCTCGTCGGGCACGTCGAAGTCCGCCGGCGCGCCGGCGATGGCCTGGGCGAGGGCGCCCGGCATGCTCGCGCCGAACGCCGCCGCGCCCTGGGGGGGTACGGCGGCGGGAGGCGCCTCGTGCGGCGCGTCGTGGGGCAGGTCGTGCGGCGCGTCGGTCGCGGCGTTGGCGGTCACGGAGGGATCTGGCGGACGTGACGACCGGGCCCCCGCCTAGCAGCCGCAGCCGAAGCGGAGCTTGTCGGGATCGGTCGGGGGGGGCGTCGGATAGTCGCCGGAGAAGCAGGCGTGGCAGAAGCCGGTGGGGCCGGTGGGCACCGCCTCGAGCATCCCGTCGAGCGAGAGGTAGCCGAGCGACTCGACGCCGATCTCGCTCGCGATCTCGTCGACCGTGAGGTTGGCGGCGATCAGCTCCTCGCGGTTCGGCGTGTCGATGCCGTAGTAGCACGGCCCGGTGATCGGCGCCGAGCTGACGCGCATGTGCACTTCGCGCGCCCCGGCGGCCCGGACCATGGCGACCAGCCCGCGGGTGGTGGTCCCGCGGACGATCGAGTCGTCGACCATGACGACGCTCCGCCCCTCGAGCACCTCGCGCACGGCGTTGTACTTCACCTTCACCTTGTGATCGCGGTCTCCCTGCGTCGGCTGGATGAAGGTGCGCCCGATGTAGTGGTTGCGGATCAGCGCGAACTCGTACGGCAGCCCCGCCGCCTCGGCGAAGCCGAGCGCCGCGGCGTTCGACGAATCGGGGACGCTGAAGACGAGTTCCGCCCCCGGCGCGGGGGCCTCGCGCGCCAGCCGGCGGCCGAGGGCGCGCCGGGCGCGGTCCACCGAGCCACCGAAGATGCGGCTGTCGGGGCGGGCGAAGTAGACGTGCTCGAAGACGCAGCGGTGCGCGGTCGCGCGCGGCAGCGGGAAGGTCGAGCGGATCCCGTCGGGCCCCACGGCGACGACCTCGCCCGGGTGGACCTCGCGCTCGTACTCCGCCCCGACGATGTCGAGGGCGCACGTCTCCGAGGCGAACACCACCGAGTCGCCGAGCCGCCCCATGACGAACGGCCGCCACCCGCGCGGGTCGCGCGCCGCGACGAGCGTGTCGCCGACGACGATCAGCAGGCAGTAGGCGCCCTCCACCCCCTGCAGCGCCTGGGCGACGCGCGCCTCGGGCGGCCCGTCGGCGATGCGGGCGATCCGGTGGACGACGACCTCGCTGTCCATCGTCGACTGGAAGATCGCCCCCTGCTCCTCGAGGGCGAAGCGCAGCTCGGTCGCGTTCGTGAGGTTGCCGTTGTGGGCCAGGGCGATGTGCCCGCCGCGCGAGCGGGCGAGCACCGGCTGCGCGTTCTCGAGCGACGACGAGCCGGCCGTGCTGTAGCGCGTGTGGCCGATGGCGATGTTGCCGCCGTGCAGCGCTCGCAGCTCGGCGTCGCGCAGCCCGTCGGAGACGAGCCCCATGCGCTTGACCGCGTGCGCCGAGCCCGCGGCGTCCACCGCCGCGATCCCCGCCGACTCCTGCCCGCGGTGTTGGAGCGAGTAGAGCCCGAGGTGCGTCACCGCCGCCGCCTCGTCGTGCCCGTACACGCCGAAGATCCCGCACATCGTCTCAGCCGTCCTGATCGAGAGAAACCGTGCCGCCCCGCACCCTCAGCCGCCCGCCGCCCCGGGCGACGCGGCCGCGGGGCGCTCCATCGCCCGGGGGATCGCCTGATGGTACGCCTCGGCGAGGCGCGCCACCGGCACCGCCACCTCCGCACCGGCCACGCGCACGACGAAGCCGTGCGACGCGTGCGCCACGCGCCCGATCTCGCGCGCCGGCACCCCGTGGCGCGCCGCCACCGCGATTACGTCCCCCGGCGCCCCGGTGCTGACCACGATCCGCCCCTGCGCCTCCCCGAAGAGGAGCGCCCGGCGCGGCAGCGACGCCCACGCGTCCAGCTCCACGTCGCACCCCATGGGCCGCTCGGCGTCGGCCATCACGCACTCCGCGAGGGCGACGGCGAGCCCGCCGTCGCTGACGTCGTGCGCCGAGGCGACGTGGCCGGCGCGGATCGCCTCGAGCAAGGCCTCCACCAGCCGCCGCTCCCCGTCGAGGTCCACCCGCGGCGGGCGGCCGGCGACGAGGCCGTGCACGCGCGCCAGGTACTCGCTCCCCCCCAGCTCGTCGGTGTTCTCGCCGAGCAGCACGATGGCGTCGCCGGGGGTGCGGAAGCCCGATCGGGTGACGTGGTCGAGCGCCTCGATCAGCCCGACCATCCCGACCACCGGCGTCGGGTGGATCGCGCCGCGCGGGTTCTCGTTGTAGAACGAGACGTTGCCGCCGGTGACCGGCGTGCGCAGGGCGCGGCAGGCGTCGCCCATCCCACCCACCGCCTCGCGGAACTGCCAGAACACCTCGGGCTTCTTCGGGTTGCCGAAGTTGAGGTTGTTGGTGATCGCCATCGGCCGCGCGCCGGTGCAGGCGACGTTGCGCGCCGCCTCGGCCACGGCCTGCATCCCCCCGACGCGCGGCTCGAGGTAGCAGTAGCGGCCGTTGCAGTCCGTCTTGAGCGCGAGGGCGCGGTCGGTGCCCCGGAGCCGGACGACGGCGGCGTCGCCCCCGGGTCCGATCACCGTGTTGGTGCGCACCATCGTGTCGTACTGCCGGTAGACCCACGCCTTGCTCGCGATCGTCGGCGACGAGAGCAGCGTGAGCACCGTCCACGCCGGGTCGCCCTCCTCGGGGCGCTCCGCGGTCGCGTGCGGGTCGACGGCGCGCAGCCGCTGCACCTCCTCCCCCTCGCGCGCCTCGGGGTGGTAGACCGGGCAGTCGGTGACGAGCCGGCTGCCGGGGAACTCCGCCACGAGCCGGTCCCCCTCGACGATCCGGTAGACCGGCTCGGCGATCACCTCGCCGACCACGGCGGCGCTCAGGTCCCACTTCTCGAGGATCGCGCGCACCGCGTCCTCGTGCCCCTGCTTGGCGACGACGAGCATCCGCTCCTGCGACTCGCTGAGCAGGATCTCGTAGGGCGTCATCCCGGCCTCGCGCACCGGCACGCGCGCCGTGTCGATGACGACGCCGACGTCGCCGCGCGCCGCCATCTCGGCGCTCGACGAGGTCAGCCCGGCGGCGCCCATGTCCTGGATGGCGACGATGTGCCCCGAGTGGATCAGCTCGAGCGACGCCTCCAGCAGGAGCTTCTCGGTGAACGGGTCGCCCACCTGCACGCGCGGGCGCTTCGCCTCGCTCGCCTCGGAGAGCTCCTCGGAGGCGAACGACGCGCCGTGGATCCCGTCGCGCCCCGTGCGCGCGCCGACCGCGAGGATCGGGTTGCCGACCCCCTGCGCGACCGCGCGCATCAGCTCCTCCTCGCGCAGCAGCCCGACGCACATCGCGTTCACGAGCGGGTTCCCCTCGTACGCGGGGTCGAACACCACCTCGCCGGCGACGGTCGGGATGCCGACGCAGTTGCCGTAGTCGCCGATCCCCTTCACGACGCCGGCGAACAGGTAGCGCACGCGCGGCGAGTCGAGGTCGCCGAAGCGGAGCGAGTCGAGCAGGGCAATCGGGCGCGCGCCCATCGTGAAGACGTCGCGCAGGATCCCGCCGACCCCGGTCGCGGCGCCCTGATACGGCTCGACCGCCGACGGATGGTTGTGCGACTCGATCTTGAACGCCACGGCGAGCCCGTCGCCCACGGCGATGACGCCGGCGTTCTCCCCCGGCCCCTGCAGCACCCACGGCGCGTCGACGGGGAGCGTGCGCAGCACCGGGCGCGAGTGCTTGTACGAGCAGTGCTCGTTCCAGAGCGCGCTCACCACCCCGAGCTCGGTGAAGGTCGGCTCGCGACCGAGCATCGCGACCAAACGGTCGTACTCGGCCTCGGTCAGCCCGTGCTCGGCGACGAGCGCCGCCGTGATCGGCGGGTCGCCGGGGCGGGGGAGGACGACGCTCGCGGGGCGCGTGGCCGTCGGCAGCTCGCTCATGCGCCCACCCGCGCGAGCAGCGACTCGAAGAGGGCCAGCCCGTCGCCCGAGCCCACGAGCGGCTCGACGGCGCGCTCCGGGTGCGGCATCATCCCGAGCACGTTGCGCCCGCCGTTGAGGATCCCGGCGATGTCGCGCAGCGACCCGTTCGGGTTCGAGCGCTCGTCCGAGCCCCCTTCGGCGCCGACGTAGCGGAAGGCGACGAGCCCCTCTCCCTCCAGACGGTCGAGCGTGTCGTCGTCGGCCACGTAGCGCCCCTCGCCGTGGGCGATCGGGATGCGCACGACCTGCCCCGCGGCGTAGCGCGAGGTGAACGGCGAGTCGGTGGTCTCGATGCGCAGGTGGCGCTGCTCGCACACGTAGCGGAGCGACGCGTTGCGCAGCAGCGCGCCCGGGAGGAGCCCGGCCTCGCAGGCGATCTGGAAGCCGTTGCAGATGGCGAGCACCGGGGCGCCGGCGCGCGCGTGCGCCGCCACCGCGTCCATCACCGGGCTGAAGCGCGCGATCGCGCCGCAGCGCAGGTAGTCCCCGTAGCTGAAGCCGCCCGGCAGGACGACGACGTCTGCCCCCTGGAGGTCGCGCTCCTTGTGCCACACGTAGAACGCCCGCTCCCCCAGCTGGTCGACCACCGCGTGGTACGCGTCGTAGTCGCAGTTGGAGCCGGGGAAGGTCACGATGCCGACGCGCATGCCGGTGCTCGATCCTCCGTCACTCGTGGGCCGCAGCCGAGACCGCGGCAATCTCGACCACCTGCTCGATCTCGTAGTCCTCGGTCACCGGGTTGGCGAGCAGCCGCTCGCACATCGCCACGGCGGCGTCGGCCGCGGCGGTGGGATCGGCGGCGCGCGCCTCGAGCACCACGTGGCGTCCGACGCGCACGTCGGTGACGTCGGGAAAGCCGAGCGAGTGGAGTGCGTCGGCGACGGCCTTGCCCTGCGGGTCGAGGATGCCGCGCCGCGGGATGACGCGGATCTCGATGCGATATGCCGGCATGCGGAGTGGAGGGAGCGGGTGGCGGTCGACGGGACGGCGCCGCTACTCGGCGGGGGGAACGGGGACGCGCTCGCCCTGCGCGCTCTCGCTGCCCGGGCGCTCGCCGGCAGCGCGCTCGCCGGTGATCTCGCCGGTGCTGCGGTCGGCGCTCCCGCGGGCCGCGGGCTTGCGCCGCCGGCGCCGGCGCCCGAACGGACGACGCTCGTCGTCGGCGTCGGCGTCATCGTCGCTCACGCCGAGCGCCGCGGCGCGCCGCTCGCCGACCCCGTCGGGCGGGACGCTCATCCCGTACGACTCGCGCGGATCGACGAAGTCGGTCGCCCGGCGGCGCGGCGGCCCGGGCGCGCCGGGCACCTCGAAGAGGCCGAGCAGGAGCGCCCGGAGCAGCCCCCAGAGGAGGTAGCCGATGCCGAAGAGGAAGAAGAAGTACTTGGTGAAGAAGATCCCGCCGA
>ERZ1066121.2525-NODE-2525-length-11428-cov-5.471292_pt1 | contig 11428 bp, 4 predicted proteins | sample MGYA00382768_ERZ1066121 | MGnify/ENA primary metagenome ERZ1066121 (study PRJEB33369, sample SAMEA5778351) | biofilm metagenome | biome: Industrial cooling water; feature: Water cooling tower basin; material: Biofilm | place: United Arab Emirates | collected... | reverse complement strand
GGGATATGGTCTACCATCCGGAAACGAAGCGGGCTTACGCGATCGAACTAGTGACCAATGGCATAAAGTACACAATCAACATCTACGAGATCAACCCGTTCGGCCTCAACGACCTGAGCCGTGACATCGAACGCTTGGATGTGAAGGCGATGACGGCATCGGACTCTCCGTTTGCTGTCATGCCCACTGCGGTGTACGAAGGACAGGTTCCCAAACCAAAGCGTCCTGAGGAAGGTAGTGCAAGAGAAAACTATGTTATGAACCCGAAGACAACTGCCACGGAGAATTCTCTCACCATCCGCTTTTCCCGCGGCGACGAATCCGAACCGATTGCCGTAAGCTACTCCTTCAAAACGAAGAAGTGGTCCGAAAAGGAATGAAGGTACGGCTAACTCACTGCCGCACCCGCGGGGCGAGTTGGTTCCGTCGGAACGCTTGGTCCAGCTGCCGGTCGATGACGCACTCGTAGTCCTGCATCTGCGCGATCACCAGCCCCTCGGAGTCGAGGAAGTCGATGTCCGAGCGGGCGAAGCTGCCGTTGTCGCGGGTGACGCGGATGACCACCTTCACCGGGCCGGCCGGGAATGCCCGGCGGAACTGGCGGTAGCGGCCCGCGAAGCACGGCAGGCTGCCGGCCCCGTGCTGGGCAAAGCTCCACAAGATCATCATCTGGAACGCGGCGTCGATCACCAGCGGGTCGGCCACCCAGGCGGACCGCAGCGGGCTCGTGAACCACTCGCTCGGGGCGGGGGCGGGGTAGGCGGTCGCCACGAACGCGGTGTCGGTCAGGCCGTCGATGCGTTCGATCGCGTGCAGTTCCGGGCCGTGGAACAGGAAGTAGCGGTACACCTCGTCGATCGGGTGCGGGTACGGCTGCACGTCCGGCGTCTTGTCCGCGAACGGGGGCTTCGGCAGCGCCGCGGTGAGCACCACTTCCGCCCGCGAGTGGATCGCCTCCCGGCCGTCCCGCCGCTTGCCGCGCAGTTCGACCGGGACGTGGAAGCTCTTGTCGTGCTTGGACGCCTTCCCGGCGAGCACCTTGAGCGTCGTCGTGTTGCCGTCCTCGACCATGACGCCGTGGGTGATCCGCAGGTCGTTGAACCCGTGGAAGACGAGGCCGGGGTTCCCGTGCAGGGCGGCGTGGGCGAGCCACTCCATGTGCAGGGCCATCGGCAGGACGGCCCGGCCGTCGAGGACGTGGGACCGCAGCACGGGGTGCGACGGGATGTCCAGTTGCCGCTCGAACACGACGGCGAGCTCGGGCGTCGGGGGCATCCCGCCGGAGGACGGGCCGCTGCCGTTGGTGCCGGGCTCGGTGCTGATGGCCGGGGACGCGGGCATTCCGGGGGTGCCCATGGTGGCGGTCGCGAGCTTGTTGGACCGGAGCTTGCCGGCCGCGACCACCTCGACGGCCCGGCCGGTCGCGGTCAGTTCCTGGACGGCGAACAGGCCGCCTTCTTGCAGCGGGATCAGCCCGATGCCCTCGGACTCGAACATCTTTTTGAGGGCGGGCGTGACCATGCCGCCGCCCCACGGCCCCCAGTTGATCGCGACGACGCGGGCGGTCGGCCGCTTGCGGGCTTCCACCTGGGCGGTCTTGTTCAGCACCTCGTTGGCGGCGGCGTAGGCCAACTGCCCGGTCCGCCCGTACCGGCCGGTGGACGAACTGAACAGCACGACGGCCTTCAGTTCCTGGTGCCCGAGCAGGTCCAGCAGGTGCCTCAGGCCGTCGACCTTGGTGGAGTACACGAGGTCGAACTGGTCCGGGGACAGGTCCTCGATCTTGCGGTCGGCGAGGACGCCGGCCCCGTGGACGAGCCCGGTGACGGGGCCGAACTTCACCTGCACCTTGTGCAGCAGGTCCGCGACCTGCTTGCCGGTGGTGATGTTCATGGGGAAGTACGCGACCTTCGACCCGGCCGCCTCGACGCGGGCGAGGTTGCGGGCGATCTCCCGCTGGCCGAGGACTTTCGCGTAATACTCGCCGACGGCCTTCGGGGTGGCGTTCGCCCCGAGGTGGTCGGCGATCGCCTTCTTCATCGCGGCTTCGTCGGTGTGCGGCCGAATCCAATCGGGTTCCGGCCCGGTGAACGGCGGCGTCCGGCCGGTGAGGATCAGCGTCGGCTGGTAGACCTCGGCCAGCGCGACGGCGGCCTCCGCGGTGACGCCCCGCGCGCCGCCGGTGACGATGACCACGTCGCGGGGGCCGAACACGGGCGCGGTCGTCCCCTGCCGGCGGACGGTGCGGACGAGTTCGAGGGTGCAGCGGTGCTCGGCGGAAACGCCGACTTCCACCGGGCCGGCGAACAGGATTTCTTCCGTGACGGCGGCGGCGGACTGGGTCGGGTCCGCGTCGGCGAACTCGGGGGCCACGTCGATCGCCTTGTGCGCGACCTCGGGCCACTCGTGGCGGGCGGTCTTCGCCAGCCCCGCGAGGCCGCCGGCGGTCGGGTCGGTGTCCGGGCTCAGGTCGCCGAGGCCGAACGCGCCGTCCAGCCGGGCGACGGTGGCGAAGACGGCCGCGCCGCCGGGCTTGGCGGCGGCCCGCAGCTTCGGCCCGGCGTTCTGGAGCCACCGGAACCCGATGCGGTTCAGCGGGATGCCGGCGGCGGTCCGGGCCGGGGCGACCAGCACCAGCCCCACCGGGTTGCCGGACGGCTTCAGGATTTCCGGGTCGGCCCACGGGAACGGGATCGCCGTCAGCCCCTGCTTCCCGAGTTCGGTCGCGATGTGCTGCGAGAAGGCGTCGTCCGGTGCGACGACCCAGACCTCGCCGCCGGCGGCCAGCGGGATGCGGGCGCGGGCGTTGCCGGGGTCGAGGTCGACGGCCTGGAGGATGCTCCGCTCGACGCGGTCGAGGTTGACCGACTGCGACCCGGCCCGGAGCGTCTCGAACGGGCCGCTCCGCGGGGACTCGGGGGCGGGCGGCTCGGGCGTCGGCTTGGAGGCGGGGGCCGCCGGCGGGGGCGGGAGCGTCGGCAGGTTCACCGGCGTGGCGGCGGGCAGGGCCGACAGCGGGTTGACCGCGTCCGCGAACGTCGGGAACGGGTCCGCCGCGATCGACTGCGGCTCGGGGGGCGACGCGGTCAGCGGCGGCAGCTTCGCGGTGAGCCCGGCCGCGGACGCGCCCGACTCGCTCGGGCTCCGCTGGAGCGGCACGTTCGCGGTGCTCGGCGACCCGGTCGGCCGGGCCAGGAAGTTGGCGACGTCGCGGAGGGTGTGGAGGGTGCCGAGGTGCTCGGGCTTCACCACCGGGGCGGCCGGCAGCTTCTCCTGCAGCGCCGACAGGATCTCCACCCGCTTGATCGAGTCGACCCCGAGGTCCGCGTCCAGGGCCATGTCCAGGGTCAGCATGTCCGCCGGGTACCCCGTCTTCTCCGCCACCACCGCCAGGAGCGTCTGCTGAACCTCTTCGGCGTTCGGGGCCGAGACGCCGAGCGTCGCGGGGTCGCCGGACGCGATCGGGTACATCGAGTCGCCGCCGGACATCTCGATCGGCCCGGCGATGTTCAGCGTGGACGGGGATTCGACGCCGTCCGGGCGGGTGAACGAGTCGATGCCGGGGAGCTCGTGGAAGGAGCTCGTCGTGCCGCCGGCCAGGAAGTTGGCGACGTCGCGGAGGGTGTGGAGGGTGCCGAGGTGCTCGGGCTTCACCACCGGGGCGGCCGGCAGCTTCTCCTGCAGCGCCGACAGGATCTCCACCCGCTTGATCGAGTCGACCCCGAGGTCCGCGTCCAGGGCCATGTCCAGGGTCAGCATGTCCGCCGGGTACCCCGTCTTCTCCGCCACCACCGCCAGGAGCGTCTTCTCGACGTCGGGGGCGACCGCGGGCAGGGCCTTCGCGTGGCCGTTGGTGTCCGGGGCCTTCGCGACGGGTGCGGGGGCCGGAGCGGGCGCGACCTTGGGCGGGGGCGGCGTGGGGACGCGGGCCGGCGGCGGCGAGGCCGGGACCGCCGGGCGGATGATCGCGGCCGCGGGAATCGCCGGGGTCGCGGCATACGCGGGCGGGGCCGGCGGAACGGGAGCCGCCGGCGGGACGAACGGGGCGGGAACCGGGGCCGCGGCCGGCGCGGCCGGGATGCCGCCGGGGAACAGCAGGGCCTGCTGCTGGGTCACCAGCGCGAAGAGCGTCCGCTGGGCCTGCTCCTGGGATTCCAGGAACTGCCGGTGCAGGCGGGCGGTGTCTTCTTGCATGCGCTGCAGGGCCGCGAGCGTCTGCTGCGTCACCTGCAACGCCGACGGGGCGGGCGTCGGGTCGGGCATTTCGGAAGCACCAGGGCGGGGCGTCGGGCGGTTGTCAGTTGGTGCCGGCGCGGCAATCGGGGCACGGGCCGGCCGCTTCGGCCGGGGGTTGACGTAGTTCGCCCCGCACAGCGGGACCGTCGGGCCGGGTCTCGGGTCCGGCGCGGGTCGGCACCGGCTGCCGGCTTCCCAGGCCGCCAGGCGGACGGCGTGGCCCCGGGCCGCCAGGCGGGCGAGCAACTGTGCCAAGTCTACCACGCCCGGCCGGCGACCGGACGAGGCATCCAGCGAAAACGTCTCAAGTTCCGGGCCGCCCGCGCCCGATATTGTCGCCTCGGCGAGCCGGGTGAGCACCGACCCCGGCCCGACTTCGACGAACGTCCGAACGCCGGCCGCGATCATGGCCCGGATTTCGTCCGCGAACGCGACCGGTTTCGCCAGTTGATTCCCGAGCAAGTCGCGGGCGGCAACCGGGTCGGACGGGTACTCGGTGGCGGTCGTGTTGGCGAACACCGGCCGCGTCCCGTCCGGAAATGCCACGCTTTCCAGGGCTTCCCGGAACGGCACGGCCGCATCCGCCACCAGCGGGCTGTGGAACGCCGCCGACACGGGCAGCCGGACGCTCCGAATCTGCCGCTCGGTGAACGCACTGTCCGCCGCCGCGATGTCCGCCGACGACCCGGAGAGCACCGTCTGGTTCGGCGCGTTCTTGTTCGCGACCACCACCTGGAGCTGAGCGGAAGCAATCACCGCTTCGATATCGTCCAGCGGCGCGAACACGGCGAGCATCCCGCCCGGATCGCCGGCCCGTTGCTCGGCCATCAGCCTGCCGCGGAGCCGGGAGAGTTTCACCAGTTCATCCGGCGAGAGCCGTCCGGCCGCGGCCAGCGCGACGAGTTCCCCGTAGCTGTGCCCCGCGAACGCGGCCGCTTCGACGCCGAACCGCTCGGACAGTACCTTCCATGCGCCGAAGCTGACGGCCCCGATCGCGGGCTGGGCCACGTCGGTGGACCGCAGTGCCGCTTCCTGGTGCTGCTTCGCGGCGGGGTCGAACGAGGTCGGCGGGTAAATGCGCTCGGACAGCCGGGCGTCGCCGATCGGCTCGTTGGCGGCGGCGAGCGCGTCCAGCATTTCCGGGAACAGGCAGGTCAAATCGCGGAGCATCCCGACGGCCTGCGACCCCTGACCGGGGAACAGCACGCCGACGCCGCCGGGGGCCGGGCCGGTGCCGTAGAACGCGCCGTCCGGGGTGTGCCACGCCTTCGCGTCCGGCTCGGCGGCGAGCTTCGCCTTGACGCTGGACAGAAGCTTGGGCAGGTCGGTGGCGTCCCGCTGCGCGACGAGCACGAGGCGGCAGCGGGCGTCGGCCTGGAAGGTGGAGCGGGACGCTTCCGCGGCACGGGCGAAGAGGACGAAACCTCGTTTTGTTCCTTCCCCCTGGGAGGGGGGAGGGTTAGGGTGGGGGTCGCTTGGGGCGGGAAGATACCCCCCACCCCCACCCTCCCCCCCAAGGGGGGAGGGAGTCAGAAGGGTTCCAATCCGGTCGAGTTCGCCGGTGATCGATGCGGCTGAATCGCCGCTCAGCGCCAGAATCTCCACGCTGCCGTCCCAGTCCGGCTGGACCTTCCCCGGCCGGTGTTCTTCCAGCACCGCGTGGAAGTTCGAGCCGCCGAAGCCGAACGCGGAGAGCGCCGCCCGCCGGGGGTGCTCCGCCTTCGGCAGCCACGGCCGCATCTGCGCGTTGACGTAGAAGGGCGAGTCCGCGGCGCGGAACGGGTCGACGGGTTGCGTCACCTTCAGCGTCGGCGGCAGGACTTTGTTGTAGACCGCGAGGGCGGCCTTGATGAGCGACGCGGACCCGGCGGCGGCCTTCGTGTGGCCGATCTGGGATTTGACGCTGCCGACGGCGCACCACGGGGTCGAACCGCTCGGCTGCGCCTCGCGGCTAACCGTGTAGACCTCGCACAGCGCGGTCGCCTCGACGGTGTCGCCGACCTTCGTGCCGGTGCCGTGCGCCTCGACGAGTTCGATCGTGTCCGGGGTCACGCCCGCGAGCTTGTACGCGGTTTCCAGGCACTTCTTCTGCCCGGCGGCGCTCGGGGCGTAGATCGCGTTCCCCTTGCCGTCGCTGCTCGAACCGATGCCGCGAATGACGGCGTAGACGCGGTCGCCGTCGCGCTCGGCGTCGGCGAGCCGCTTCAGGACGACGATGCCGAGCCCTTCCCCGAGGATGGTGCCGTCCCCGGCGGCGTCGAACGGCTTCGCGTTCCCCGTCGGCGACAGGGCCGGCGTCTTCGAAAAGCACATGAACATGAAGATGTCGTTGAACGTATCGACGCCGCCCGTGACGGCGACATCGCACCGGCCGGCTTGCAATTCCAGCGCGGCGAGGTGGACGGCACTCAGAGACGAGGCACACGCCGCGTCGACGACGCAGTTCGTGCCGCCGAGGTCGAGCTTGTTCGCGATCCGCCCGGCGACGACGTTCCCGAGCAGGCCGGGGAAGCTGTTTTCTTGCCAGGGGACGTAGCTTTCCGAAATGCGGGCGGCGGCGTCCTCGGCGGCATCGTCCGGAATGCCGGCGTCCTTCATCGCCTGCTTCCACTTCGGATGGCCGAGCCGGGCCCCGAGCGGGACGACGAGTTCGAGCGTGCCGGTGACGCCGAGGATGACGCTGACGCGGTTGCGATCGACCAGAGCTTTTGTTCCCTCCCCCTGGGAGGGGGGCGGGTTAGGGTGGGGGTCGCTTGGGGAAGGGAGCGCAGACCCCCCACCCCCACCCTCCCCCGCAAGGGGGGAGGGGGCAAGAACTTGATCCTTGAACTTGATCCCCGCGTCGTTGAGCGCCATCTTCGCCGCGACGAGGCCGAGCAACTGTGACGTATCCGTCGCCTCGATGTCCCGCGGCGGGATGCCGAACTCCAGCGGGTTGAACGGCACCGCGGACAGGAACCCGCCTCGACGGGCATACGTCATGTCCGGGGCTTTGGGGTCGGCGTCAAAGTAGTCCGCGGGGTTCCAGTGCGTGTCGGTCGGCACGTCGGAGATGCCGTCGACGCCGTGCTTGACGTTCGCCCAGAACGCGCCGGGGCCGTCCGCCTTCGGGAACAGGCAGCCGATGCCGACGATCGCCAGCGGGGCGGGAGAATTCTCGGTCAAGTCAATGCTCCGCTCTCAAGAGACCCGCGGGTCGAGTTCGTCCGCCGGGAGGGGCCGGAGGGGGAACGCGGCGTCGGGGAGGTCGACCCCCTGTTGCCGCATCGCCGCCCGCCGCAGGCGAACGCACGCCCCGTATAGTAAATTCTTCGCGACGGGAACGACCCCCCGGTTTGCCGGGTTTTCCAGAAACGACCCCTTCGCCCACTCGTTAAAAGCGCCCATCGCGGGACCACACCACACCTGATAGTCCACCTGCCGGGTCGGCTCGCCGACGTTCGCCCACCGGCTGGACAGTCCGAGGTACCACCGGAACACCAGCGCCATCTTCTGCTTCGGGTCGGCTTCGGCCTTCGGCAGCATCGTCGGGTCGCGGCCCTTCCAGAACTCGCGGGTGGACTCCCAGATGTCCGCGAACTTCCCGCGCAAGAGGTTCTTTTCCACTTGGGCGCGCTCCGCCTCGGGAATCGCCTCCCAACTCGGGAATTGTCGGTAAAGTTCGTACAGCTTGCCGGCCCGCATCGGGAACATCGTGCCGCGCTTGAGCACTTGCAGCTTCACGCCCATCTCGAACATGTCGGCGGCGGGGGCCATCGCGACGTCCGCCTGCCCCGCCTCCGCGAGCATCTTGCGGACGCCGTCGGACGACCCGGACTCGACGCACGCCTGATTCACGCTCCCCGTGACGACGTACCCCGCCCCCATCGCGAACGCCGCCGCCACCGCGTCCGGCGTGGCGATCCCCCCGGCGAGCCCGACCCGCGGCTTGCCGGGGTACAGGGAATCCGCGTGGAGCCGGTCCCGCAGCGCGAGCAGCGTCGGCAGCAGGGTGATGGCCGGGCGGTTGTCGGTGTGGCCGCCGCTGTCGGCCTCCGCCGTCAGGTCGTCGCACATCGGCACGTTCGCCGCGATGTCCGCCTGTTCGTCGGTGATGTGCGCCGCCGCCAGGAGTTCCTTCAGGATCCGCGCCGGCGGCGGGCTGAGGAACTTCGTCGCCACCTCGACCCGCGACACCTTCGCAATGACCCGGTTGCGGGGGATCACCCGGCCGTCCGGGCCGCGAGTCAGCCCGGCGACTCGATAACGAACGATTGCCGGCGTGAGGTCGATGTACGCGGACGCCTCGACGAGCCGGACGCCGGTGCGGAGGAGCAAGTCCGCGACGGCGGCTTCGTGGGCGGGCTCGTTCGGGCTGTGGATCAGGTTCACCGCGAACGGCTTTTCCCCGAGATTCGCCTTCAACCGGTCGATGGCCTGCGCGACGCGCTCGACGGACAGCCCCGCCGCCCCGAAGCTGCCGAGCATCCCGGCGTGGCCCATCGCCTCGACGATGTCGCACGACGCGATGCCGTTGGCCATTGCCCCGGTCATGTACGGGTACTTCAGCCCGTGGTCGGCCAGGAAGCCGGGGTCGCCGAGGCGGTCGGGTGTCAGCGGGGGAAGCAGCGCGAGAAGCGGGAACGCGTCCGTCTGGGTGCCGGTGCCGCCGACGACGGCTTCCCCGCCGGGGGCGACGCCGACGGCGTTCGGCATCCTCACGACGGCGACCGGGACGCGCAAGTCGCCCACCACGTCGCGGGCGGCGACCGGGTCGGCGGTCGGCCCGGCGAGGAGCGGTTTCCACCATCCGAGCGGCGTGACGGCGGCGATCCCGGTGGCGGTCATGGGTCCGTGGGGGTGCGGGATGGGGGCCGAGTTAGGCTACGGCCGGCCCCGCGCGAATCAAGTCTCGCCGGCCGCGTCCCACCCGCCGAACAGCTGCCGGTCGCTGACCGTCACGCCGACGGCGGCCAGCGCCTCGATCCCGACCGGCGACAGCAAGTTGTTGTCGAGGTGCAGGTACTCCAGCCTCGCCACGTCCGGGCACGCCGCCAGTTCCTGCGCCCCGTCGTCGGTGATCTCGCACCGGCACAGATCGAGCCCCTTCAGGCGAGCGATCATGCCGGAGGAAATCAGTTCGTCCACTCCGGCGTCGCCGAAGCCGGGCAGACGCAGCCCGAGGTATAGGAGCGAGCGGAGGTGGGGGGAGCGGAAAAAAATGCGGAGTTCGTCCGAGTCGATCAGATTGGTTACGCCGGGACCATGCGGATTATCCATTCCCTCGACGTACTCGAATATATCGAGGTGCAGGTTTCTCAGTTGACCGAATGTGGAGTTAATCGCGAGAACACGGAAGGCGAATCCCACCTCGACGACCGTTAATTCGAGGGTCTGTAGTTGTGGTAGCGGGGTGGCAAAAATCCGAGGCGTATTCAGGTGTGATGCCCGAACAGTTAGTTGACGCAAACATCGCGTGTTCTCGATCAGTGCGAGATATTCATCGTCCAATGCAAGGAATGACCAAGTTTCCGCGCTCCCAAGTTCGATTCGACGGAGGCCCCGGAACGTCGGGCTTTGCAACGCCAATGCAACGGGGTTGTAACGAAGCTCGCTTAATCCCAGCAGATTTGCACGCAAGATCGCCAATTCTTGAAGCAGCAATCCGGCCGGGTTACCCGCGACAGCTCGCAGAATCTTCGGAGTCAATCGCTCGATCCGCACACCATGCACCCACCCCCGTCGCCACGTTACTTCCACGTTGTCCGCCACCATCGCGCCGACGCTCGGGCCGCGCTTCGGCAGCACGAACTCCGCCAGCGGGCCGAGCCATTCTGCTTCGTGCTCGCGCCGTAACGCGAACGCTTCCTGCTCCATCGCGCGGAGGCGGTCGGCGGGTTGGTTGCGGTCTTCCAGGGCCAGTTGCAGGCGGATGTACTCCCCACGCGGGTCGCCGGCCTCAATGAGCAGGTCGGCATACGCGGCGTGGGCGGCCACGTCGTCCGGGTCGGCGGCGAGGGCGGCTTCCAGGGCTTCGCGGGTGGTGGACATGTCCTCTTTCTCCCCTCTCCCCTTGGGGGAGAGGGGTTGGGGGTGAGGGGAAGGCTTCACCACTGGGGGAGCTTCATTCCCTGGGCTTCATCGCGTTTGCTCGTGGGGTCTTCCCCTCACCCGGCCTGCGGCCACCCTCTCCCCCAAGGGGAGAGGGTCAGAACTTTTCCCTCCCCTCTCCCCTTGGGGGAGAGGGGTTGGGGGTGAGGGGTGGAAGCTTCCCCGCCGAAGCGACCCCCACCCCAACCCTCCCCCCTCCCAGGGGGAGGGAGAAAAGCCCCCTCTCCGCTTCGGGGAGGGGGTTGGGGGAGGGGTTGTCGCACACCTCACGCGAACGCCTTCAGGGTGTACCCCCGCCGCACCAACCCGTCCCGCACGGCCTGGGTGAACGCCACCGCGCCGGGGGTGTCGCCGTGGACGCAGACGGTCCGCACCCCGAGTTCGCGGAGCCGGTCGATCTGGTCCAGGGCCTCGGCCGGGGCGTGGATCATCGCGTCCGGTTCGCTGCGGGGGACCAGTGAGCCGTCGGGCCGATATCGCCGGTCGGCGAAGCCTTCGGGAACGAACGCCACGTTTAATTCCCGACACACCTCGGCGAGTACCGACCTCGGCAGGCCGACGACGGGGAGCCCGTTCAACAGCGCCGCGGCGGCCACCGGGCGGGCGAAGCGGTCGTCGCGGCACGCCTGGTTGTAGAGTGCCCCGTGCGGCTTCAGGTATTTCACCGGGATCCCCGCGAGCCGGGCGACGGCGGTCAGCGCCCCGATCTGGTACGCCAGCGTCGCGGCGAGGGCGGCCGGGGGTTCGGGCAGTTCCGCACGGCCGAAGTTCGCGCGGTCGTCGAAGCCGGGGTGCGCCCCGACCGCGACGCGGTGTTGCATCGCGAGCCGGATTGCATCGCGGATGTCGGACGGGCCGCCGGCGTGGAGGCCGCAGCAGACGTTCGCGGACGTCACCAGCGGCATCACGGCCGCGTCGGTGCCGACGCCTTCGCCCAGATCCGCGTTGAGGTCGATGTCCATGCGTCGCCCCCACTGATAGACTCGTCTTCGGTTCTCGGCGGCGAATCGTCTAGCTGTGGTGCTCTGCACCGGGGCGATGTTGCGTCGCCCGAGCGTATGGCTTGCCATACCACCCGAGGACGGCTGTTCCAGACCCGCTA
>ERZ1066121.2524-NODE-2524-length-11432-cov-6.156808_pt1 | contig 11432 bp, 11 predicted proteins | sample MGYA00382768_ERZ1066121 | MGnify/ENA primary metagenome ERZ1066121 (study PRJEB33369, sample SAMEA5778351) | biofilm metagenome | biome: Industrial cooling water; feature: Water cooling tower basin; material: Biofilm | place: United Arab Emirates | collected... | reverse complement strand
CCCTCGGCCACGGTCGCTGTTTCGCAGCGCGCCCAGGAGCTGAAGGCGCAAGGCGTCGACGTCCTCTCCTTCAGCGTCGGTGAGCCAGATTTCGGCACGCCCGCGCATATCCAAGAGGCGGCGGTGCAAGCGATGCGCAAGGGTGCGACCCGCTACACGGCGGTGCGCGGCATCCCGGAGCTGCGTCAGGCGATCTGCGACGATTCGGCGCGCCGGCGCGGTGGCGTCCAGCATGTGCCCAATGAGGTCGTGGTTTCGGTCGGCGCCAAACACTCCTTGTTCAATCTCTCTTTCGCGCTCTTCGAAGCCGGAGACGAGATCATCGTGCCGGCGCCTTATTGGGTGAGCTATCCCGAGCAGGCGACGCTCGCCGGAGCGAAGGCCGTCATCGTCGAGACCAGCGAGGCCGAAGGCTTCCGCTTGCAGCCCGAGGCGCTGCGCCGGGTGATCACGCCCAAGACCAAAGCCTTGGTGCTTTGTTCTCCCTCGAATCCCACTGGCGCCGCCTACGATGCCGATGCCTTGCGTGCCCTGGCCGAAGTGGCGGCGGAGCACTCCTTCTGGATCATCGTCGATGAGATCTACGCGCATCTGAGCTATGGCGGCTTCCGTCACGTCTCGATGCTCGAGGTCGCGCCCGAACTCAAGCACCGCATCATCGTCGTCGATGGCGTCAGCAAAGCCTACGCGATGACCGGCTGGCGCATCGGCTGGATGCTCGCGCCCAAAGAGGTCGCCGCAGCCTGCGATACCATCCAGGGGCAGAGCACCACGAACCCCACCTCGATCGCGCAATACGCGGCGCTCGCTGCCCTGCAAGGACCGCAAGACTGCGTCGAGGAGATGCGGCGGGCTTTCGAGGGGCGGCGCAAGGTGGCCGTCGAGGGAATCAACCGCATCCCGGGGATGAGCGCCCGCATGCCCGAGGGGGCCTTTTACGTCTTCGCCAGCGTCCGCGGCCTCGTCGGACGCAAGTTCGGCGAGCGGACTTTGGCCAACGATTTGGAGATCGCCCAGTTTTTCCTCGAGGAGGCGCGCTGCGCCCTGGTGCCCGGCTCCGCCTTCGGCGCGCCTGGATACGTGCGTCTCTCCTACGCCACGGCCAACGCGCAGATCGAAGAGGGCCTGCGCCGCATGCAGGAAGCGGTCGCCAAGCTCTCCTGAGATCTCGGTCGCCATTGGGCGATGGCGATCAAGGGGAGGCCCAGCACCCGCCTGACGACACTCGCTGGCAGATAGGGCATCGCACCCGCCAGCGGCGTCGACTTCGACGGTTGCGGTCACGTCTTTTGGGGTACGCTTCTCCTAGCCGTGCCGCTGAGCCTGACCTTGCATATCGACTATGGCGACCCTTGGCCTTGGCTCGCCCAGTGCCCTGCATTGTCATCTTCGCATCAAGCGAAGCCTAGCGTAGTGGACGTGACCGCCTTGGCGATCGAGGAAGATGCGTATGGAAACAGGCAGAGTCTTGGAGCCGAGGACCTAGCGTTTCTCGCAGGAGCGCCGGTGGCACCCGCGCTCCTGCCCGAAGAGGTGCTGAAGGCCGCCGGGCGACCCGCTCTCCACTTTGCTGGAGTGCTCCGGCCCCGGTTTTTTGGCTGGATCGCCTTTGTGGCCAAGGAAAGCCGTGGGTCGCTCGGGCTCTCCTATCTGCACGAGCGTGGCGATTGGCCCTACGAAACGGCGTCGTGGTCCTTCGGCTCCTACGAATCACTGACCCTCGCCAGCTACGACGGACGAGCGGAGCCGCTGTGGGAAGAGTCGCTTCTACGTCGGCGAGAGCCGCAGGCTACACAGGGGTTTTTCCCTTTCGAAACGCTTCTGCGGGATCGAAAAAGGGAGAAGTAAAGGGGCGCCTGGCGACAGGGCTCGGGGGCTTAGGACTCGCACCCTCTTCCCCTAAGCGCCTGCGCGACTTCGAGACGGCCGGATGCTCCTGCCCTCCTATCGCTTGGAGGGCCTCCATGCAGGGTCGGGGTGCCGAGTAGGTTCGGAATCGCTTCGTGACGAGACATCGCGGCGGCGATCAAGGCCACCAAGCCCAGCGTACGAGAGCGCCGGCCTGCAGCACGCGGCGGTCGCGTAGCAGGCCGGTATCGTTGCCGGCGAGCAAGACCCCAGCGAGCTGCCAAGTGCCATAGCTGGCCGTGGGTAAGCGCAGGCCGCCGTAGAGGAGAATACGGCGCTCCAGCAAAATCTGCGCGCCCCCGCGTGCATGATGCGCGTGGAAGGAGAGAAAGAAGTACGACCAGAGTCCTTCGTTTCCTCTCAAGGTGGCGTCGAATTCTAGGTCGACGCCTTGGCCACCGCGTCCGTCGCGGTAGTCGCATACGCCTACTGCGGCCGCATCGGTACAGCTGAGAAAATGGAGACGCAGGGTCGCGCCTGCGGCCATCTCTACGCGCCGCAGGCGCAAATAGCCTTGGCTGCGCAGCGCGAGCGCGTTAATCCAAAGCGCGCTGCGGTATCGCGCGCTCGCCTCGAAGCCCTCACCGCGCGTACTTTCTTCGGCATAGACGAGATTCGAAGTCTCGTGGTCGCTCTCATGTTCGATGAGCGCGTGCAGATTGAGAGATAGGTCTGCGCCAGGGAAGGAAAACCGTCTCCCGTGAATGGCTTCGGCGGCGATGCGCGCACGCCAGAACTCATGCGGAAAAGGAGAGCGCGAGTCGAGGTTATGCAGCTCGATGAGGACGGGCAAACGCAGGCGCCAAGTCTCGTTTCTGCGCCAGAGCGGGATGGGGTAGGCAAGTTTGGCGCGCGTGCCGCCTCGCCAGCCCGCTTCGACCGTCGGCGTATCTGGCGAAACGAAGTCGGCCTCTTGGAGAGAGGGCGAGGGAAGGACGTTTTCGCTCGCCCCCTCCTTCGTCTCTTCGGCGTGCGCCCCGCTGCCAAGATTTAGGAGCAGACCCCAAGCGATGAAATAGACGGGTACGCGACGAAGCGAGCGAAGGTGCATGGGTGTAGCCACTAGGCGCACTTCTTCCCCTACCGCATTGCGTTCGAAGTGCTCTGCCTAAATTGCGCTCGAGCGATTCCTCGCATTACACTGGAATCCTTCCTGTATACTGGATATGCAGCGGCTCCGGCTGCGACTTTGATAGGTCGGATCGTCTGCCTCGACTCCACGCAAGCTCATGCCCTTTCGTTTCGCTCTTTCGTCGAGAACCCTTGTCTGCGTGTGCTTGCTTCTGCTCTCCTTCTTGAGTGCGGGAGCCTGCGGGCGTATCGGTTACGAGGGCGTAGAACTTCCTGTGGTGCAGCCGAATTCGATCGAGGAAATTGAGATCCTCGGACCCAGTGGCCTAGGCAGTGGACGAAACGGCGACCTTCGAATCGGCCAGCAAAATACCATCATCAACGTCTATGCGAATCTGGCCGCAGATGTAGCGATCCATCAAGCCGCTATCCAAGTGGCTGAGCAAGCGTCGTGGGAGGCCGGTTCGCTCCTGATGTTGTGGCATTGCCGGAGCGTCACCGGTCTTCCCGTAGGCGACCGTGAGGTCTATGACCTGAGCGAATTGGCTCTAGGCCAATGGGAACTTCGCGTGTGATCCGGGTCGATGGCACCCTCCTAACCCTCGATCGACCGACTCGCTATGCCTACCCGGCTGCAGAAAGCCAGGTGGTGAGTGTACCTGAGTACGTCCACGTGCAGGTTCTGCCCGACAGCAGTTTGGTGGCGCAGTCCTGGAGCGGTCAGCGAGGTGGCATCCTGATCTTTGTCGCCCAGGATGAGGTCGTCGTCGAAGGCCGCATTTCGGCGGAGGGAGGCGGATTTCGTGGTGGTGCCTTCGAGTTGGGTAGCGATGTTTTAGGGTGTCCAGCCACGAGCTTGCAAGACTCGACGGCGCGTGCGGGCTTACGAGGGGAGGGCATCGACCCCGCGCTCTACGGATTCCAACAAGCCGGCCGAGGCAACGGCGTTCAGGGAGGTGGAGGCGGGCTATGCTCCATCGCCGGCGGCGGCGGTGCGGTCCGCTTCCGGAGTACCGGGGGGACTTGTCCTCTGCGGAGCGTCGCCGGTTTTGCGGGAATCAGTGCTGCCGGACGGCGTGGAGCGGAAGACGGCGAGGCAGGAAACGTGAGTCTGGTCTCGGGCTTTCCCTGACGCTTCCTTCCGCTGCGACTTCGCCTCGCGATCGCGGATGCGCATCACTCTTCGCTGCTAATCCCATACTGCTTGAGCTTACGCTGTAGCGTACGCCGGTCGATGCCCAAGGCGCTAGCGGCGCGGGTGATGTTGCCCTGCATTGCCTGCAAGACCTGCTCGATATGCGCGCGCTCGACGTCCGCCAAGCTATTGAGGCTGGAGCGGGCTTCGACGATGCGCGGAGACGAGGTGCGCCCCTGCGTTTCGGGCGTGCTGCCGTAACCAAAGACGCTTGCCGCGATCATGCGGCGAAGCAGGTCGCCGTTCATCACGTCGCGTTCCGCGAAGAGTGCCGCGCGCCTCAGCACGTTGAAGAGCTCGCGCACATTGCCTGGCCATTCGTAGGTGGTGAGCAAGGCTTGCGCTTCGCTCGTCAGCTCTTTGGGAGAGCCGCCCAGACGCGAGAGCAAATCTTGCGCGAGAGGGAGGATATCCTGCGGTCGCTGGCGCAGAGGCGTAAGCATGACCGGAAAAACCTGCAGGCGGAAATAGAGGTCTTCGCGGAAGCGGCCTTCCTGGCTTTCACGCCAAAGATCGCGGTTGGTGGCGACGACGATACGTGCGTCGGTAGGGATCTCCCGGGTCTCGCCGACGGGGCGGATCGATTTGGTCTCCAACGCGCGCAAGAGTTTGGCCTGGCTCTCGAGCGGCAACTCAGCGACTTCGTCGATGAAAAGCGTACCCGAAGCGGCATCGCGAAAGAGACCCATGCGATCGGAGGTCGCTCCCGTAAACGCACCTTTGCGGTGCCCGAAGAGCTCGCTCTCGAAGAGTTCGCGGGGCACACAGGCCGCATTGAGCGCAACGAAAGGCCCTTGCGCGCGGTGGCTGCTCTGGTGCAGATGCCGCGCCACGACCTCTTTGCCCGTCCCGGTTTCGCCGTAGATCGCGACCGTTTCGTCCGTCGGGCCGACGCGTGCGATGAAGCGACGCACATCTTCGACGGCTAAGCTGCTGCCGAGCAGCGGCGGCAAGGCCAGCTCGCCGCCTTTGCCGGTGCTGCGGCGCGACTCCCCCACCGCTTGTTCGAGCAAAGGGGCGAGCACTTCGGCGTCGACCGGCTTTTCGAGGAAGGTGAAGGCGCCGAGGCGCATCGCGTCGACGGCCGCCTGCACCGAGCCATGCCCCGTCAAGACGACCATTTTGGTCGGGGTATTGCCGCGGCGGCGCAGCACCTCCAGGCCGTCGATGCCGTCCATGCGCAGGTCGAGGAGCGCGACGTCGGGCGGATGAGGTGAATGCAGCTCGATCAGGGCGTTGGCGCCCGAGGCGGCTTCGCGTACTTCGTAGTCGAGTCGGCGCAAGGCCTTGGCGATGGCGAAACGAAAGGCCGCATCATCATCGACGATCAGTACGCGTCCGAGGCTCACACCGCTGCACGATGCTCCACCTCGTGCACTTCCGCAAGAGGGCTGGCCGCTGCGGGCGCATGCGGCAGCCAAATCGTCGCGCGTGTACCCCCCTCGCTGGTGCGGCGGCGGATGGAAAGGCGCCCACCCATCGCGTCGATCAGCATATAGGAGGTGTAGAGACCGAGCCCGGTGCCCTGTCCCGGAGGCTTGGTGGTGGCAAAAGGTTCGAAGAGACGGCCTTCGATGGCGGGGTCGAGGCCGGGGCCGTCATCGTCCAGCACCAGCTCGACCCCGCCTTGCTCCATGCTGGCCCAGATCGAAAGCGTGCCGGCCTTCTGCTCGCGCAGCGCATCGACGGAGTTTTGCACGAGGTTGACCAAGACCTGCATGAGGCGGTCCGGATCGGTCATGACGCGGAAGCGGTCGAGCGAAGCATCGGCGCGAAACTCGACGCCGCCTTTGGTGCCGGCGAAGACCAACGCACGAGCGCGCTCGACGACCGCCGCGAGCGGCACGGCCTGATCGATCTGCGGCCGAACCAGGTCGCCTCCCGCCAGCAGCGCCTGGGTGATACGGCCCAAGCGACGGGTTTCGTCCTGGACCAGGGCCGCCGATTCGTCGAGATCCATGAGAGAGTTCCTAAAAGGAAGCTCTTCCGAAGCTTGCATGAGCTGCCGCAGCGCCACGCGCATATCGGCAGCGAGGGTCCGCACGGTCGCGAGCGGCGTGTTGAGCTCATGCGCCACGCCTTGGGTGACCCGACCGAGGCTCGCCAGCCTCTCCGCGAGCACGAGCTGCCTTTCGGTCAGCACCGCCTGGGTGCGATCCAGGTAGAGGTTCATCAGGCCTGCTTGCGCCTTGCCCTCCAGCGAGAGGGGGAGCACCGTGACTTCGTAGACCCGCTCCTGCCCGCCCAGTTTGGCGGCGAAGCGGCAGCGGCTGGGCTCGCTCCTCGGCTGCGCGGCCGGGCAATCCTCGTCGCGCGTATGGCAGCGGTGCACCTTGCCCGGACAGTTCCAGGCGCTGCCCACCGCCATGAAAGGCGCCAACTCTTCGGCGCGGCGGTTGCGCCACAAAATGCGGCCTTCGGCGTCGACCACCTCCAAGCCGGCTTCGATTTGGTCCAAGGTCCCCGACAGCAGCTGCCCGTCCAGGGCTGCCCGCTCTTGGGCCTGGACCAGCGCCCGCTCACGGATACGCAGCTCGCGCGCGGCGTGCAAGACGATGTAGGCCGCCGCGAGCACAGTCGTTGAGATGGCGAAAATGCGCGTGAAAACGTCCCAGGCCGGGGAGGGTTCCCAGCGGCCGACCTGAAGCCCAGGCAGATGGTCGCTGAGCACCAAAAAGCCGATGCCGGCAGCGGCGGCTGCCGCGGCCGCCATCGTCGCCCGCGGTCCGGAGAGCACCGCGACCAGTGCGACGTGGAAGATGTAATAGCTGACGAAGGGGTTGTGGATACCGCCGGCGGCCCAAAGGACCAGGGTCAGAATCGCGAGGTCGACCACGATCTGCGCGGCCGCCGAGCCGTAGCCCTGCGTGCTGTCGCGGCGGTGGCCATAGGCCAGTAGAGCGTTGTAAAGTGCCCCGGCCGTGGCGGCAAAGGCGATCGGCCACCAGGCGACGCCCGGCACCCAACCGAGATAGGCACAGGCGGTCGCCAAGGCCAAAAAGCCCAGGACGCTCCAGCGCATGCGGATGAGCCAGTGCACCCGCGCCCGATCGAAGGTCGGAGCGCTGGCCGGTGCTCTGTCGAAAGATAAGCTATCTCGTGCAGTTGTGCGCGAAGACATGGTTCAGCATCAGATGTGAGGTCGTTTGGCGGCTTTGACCAGTCGAGGGCGGAATCCCGCGTTCCGAACTCGACGTCCAGGCGGCTCTTACCTAGACTCCTGCCACGGTGTCCGACAAACCTTCTCTTCCTGCGGGGCGTTCGCCTTCGCTTTTCGGCCTCGCTTTTCTGCTTTCGATGCTGGGGACTTGCGGCATCGGCAATGGGATCGGAGGTCTGCAAGATCGTGCGATTCCCGAAGAATTAGATAGCGCTCCGCAACTTGGCCAAAAAAAAGAGTCCGCCGGCTGGCAGAGCTCCGTGGCTCAGGGTTTGATGGTCATGCTTTGGGATATGCCGCTGCGCCGGCCCTTGGCGGCGGCCAATCTCGTCGTCTCGTTTTTGCTCATCCTCGCGTCGAGCTTTTTGGTGCTGCGCAAGAGCACGGCGCTTTGGTGGATCACGCAGGCGCTGCTCGCCAACATGGTCTGGACCTTGGGAGAGGCCGTGGCGCAATGCCATCAGCTCTGGGTGCAGCGCGCGCGGCTGGCTCGCTTCGTCGCGACCACCTTGCCCAAAGGGCAGAGCACGATGCCGAGCACACAACAAATGGTGCTCACCTATATGGCCGTGCTCTTGGCCCTCGGCCTGGTCCGCGTCTCCGTCTACGCCTGGTTGCTGCGTCGGGCGCGGAGCCCTGAAGTCTCCGCCTTGCTCCAGAGCTGAGAGGCCGCGAGAGGCAGCTCAGCTGGGCTCGTCTTCGCCCGAGCTCAAGGCGTCGAGATCTTCGGCGAGGTAGCTCAGGATGAGCTCGTCGAGAGACTTCTCGTGGATGGCTTCCTCCGAGAGCGCGCTGCCGCTGCTTTTTTCTTTGCTCAAGGGCGGGACTGCCGCCGGCATCGCTGCCCTGCCCCGCGCCTCTGCCGGAGCGAGGGCCTTGCTTTCGTAGGCGAGCATGGGGGACCGCGTGGCCTGATAACGCCCGGCCGCCTGCGCTGGGGCCTGAGCTTCGCTTTCTTGCGCGGGTTTCGGCGCCTCGTCTTCGTCGTAAACGCCATCGCGCAGGGCGATGAACATCGCCTTATGCTGCTCACGCATCAGGGATTTGACGATCTCGGGATAATCGCTGCTGCCGACATGTTCGGCATAGCCCGTCTTCATGGTGGCGATGATGCGGCCGCCGTCGGCAAAGAGATGCGTCATGACATGCGGACGCTGGACTCCCGAATCCTCTGTCTGGATATGATAGAGGCGCCCCTTGTGCCGGACATTGGTGTTGTATCCAAGGAGAGGTGAGGGGCCACGGTTCATGAGTGTCCCGGGAGCAAGCTGGGCTTCGAAGGTTGCGGCAGACGCACTTCGAAGCAGGATAGCATAGCAATTCCTACAAGGGTGAGTCAGATTGAGGCCGAGCGCGGGGCCTGGGCCCCTCGTCCTCACTTTCGCAGAGTTGGCCTATTTTCGCGGAAATCGACGCCACGTGTCCACCTCGAGCCTCACGACTCCCTCCCGGCCTGCCGCTGCAGCCCGCATCGCCCCCCTCAAGATCCGCCCCGGGGCGCGCTACACGTGCTTCGCCGATGGCCTTTGCTGCACCGACATCCACGCGCTCGGGCCGCTGACGCGCAGCGAGGCACGTGAGCTGAGGCAGATCGAGCGCGCTGCCGTGCGTTATTACCCCGAGTTCAAGGCGCCGATGATGGCCACCTTGCCGAGCGGCGGTTGCTTTTATCAACGCGCCGACCAGCTCTGCCAGCTGCACGCCAGCCGGGGCATGATGGCCAAACCCGAAGGCTGCCGGCGTTTTCCCCTCGGTCTGGTCGCCACACCCAGCGGCGGACGGGTCACGACCTCCCACCGTTGTCCCTGCCGTACTTTGGGCGAGCGGCCGGCCCTCGTCGGCGAGCAGGTGACGCCCTCGCTGCGCGATCGCAGTGGCCGGCTCTCGGCCGAGCGAAGGGTGGAGGGCAAAATCACGCTTCATCGCTCTAGGCGCCTCTCCTTCGAGGCCTGGGAAGCTCTCGAGAAAGCCTGGATGCATCGCCTCTTGGCTGCTGCGGCAGCGAAACGCGGCGTGCCCCCCCTCTCGTCGTTTTTCGTCCTTGCGCCGCAGTCCTTGCCCTTGCGGAGCCTCTCCTGGGCCGAGGCCCTCGAGTCGCTCGACGACGCCTTCGACGGCACGCAGTTCGGCATGGCAGCGCGCTGGTTTGCTCGCGCTTTGGCCCCGCTTTTGGGCCTCAGAATGCCGAAAAAGCCGCTGACCCGGCCTTGGGAAGCGGCCTTTGCTCGCGCGCTGGGGCGGACGCCACAGGCCGAATCGCCGCGCGTGATGCTCGCCGATTGGATGGCCGATCATCTCTGGAGCCTAGAGTGGACCGAACGAGGTTCGCTGCTGCGCGCGTGCGCCGACGGCGCCCTTCGCCTCGGCGTCGCGCAACGTCTCAGCAAGCGCTTGGAAGGCCTCGGGATGCGCGCCGATGCGGCCACCGCCGAAGCGCTCATGATCGTCGATCTGGTGGGCAACGCGGAGTACTGGACGGATATCGTCGAGGCCTTGGCCCTCGATCCCTTGGCGCCGAGTTTCGTCCAGGGCTTCCAGAAGGTGGCGCGTGTCGACTGAAGAGGCGAAAAGGAGGCGGCAAACCCTTCTTTGGCCGGTCCATCTCGTCTCGCTCGCGCTGCTGGTAATCGCAAAGTTCCTGCGTGCTGACCCCTCAGGGCTGGGCACTCACCAGCAGCTCGGTTTGCCACCCTGCGGCTTTTGGCAGTGGACCCAGCTGCCTTGTCCAGCCTGCGGCATGACGACCGCCTTTGCGGCGATGGCGGATGGGCAGTTCGAAGCGGCAGTGCGGGCCCAGCCCTTGGGCGTGATGTTTTTTCTGCTGACGGCGCTCTTCTGTGCGAGCTCGGCCCTGGCGTTGGCGCAGAAGTGGTCGCTGAGCCAATGGCTTCGCCGAGTGCGCTTGGACTTCTGGTGTCTTTTGCTTCCTCCCGTTTTGCTCCTGAGCTGGGCGCTGCGCATCGGCTTGGCGCGAGGCCACGTCTATGGTGGATGAACGTCCGCGCGCGGCCTCGATGCTCCGCGCGGGGCTCGTCCTCGAGGGCCGTTTCGATCTCGAGTCGCTGCTCGCCCAAGGACGATGGTCGGAGGTTTGGCGAGCCTACGACCGAGAGCGCGGGCGCGCCGTGGCGCTCAAAGTCTTGCGCGCCGAGGTGGCGCCCAGCGAAGAGGCCGCCCGGCGCTTCGAGAGGGAAGTCGAGCTCCTGGGCGCCTTACGTCACTGCAATATCGTGACCTTGGAAGCCGTCGGACGTCTCCCCAAAGGCGCACTCTTCGCCTCGATGGAGCTCCTCGAGGGAGGGACGCTCGCCGCCTACTTGGCGGAGCGAGGCGCCCTCGACCTCGGCGAGCTTTCGCCTCTGCTCGAAGGGATCGCCTCCGGTTTGCAGGCCGCGCATCGCGCCGGCGTGATCCACCGCGACCTAAAGCCGGACAACATCTTCCTCTGTGGCCCACCCCCCTGGGCACCCGCCGCCATCCGTCTCTTGGATTTCGGCCTATCGAAGTGGATCGGCGGCTCCCGCCTGACCGAAACGGGCGAGGTGCTCGGCACTCCACGCTACATGGCCCCCGAACAGCTCATGGCCGAGCCTCTCCTCGACGCCCGCGCCGATCTCTACGCGCTGGGAGTCATCCTCTACGAGGCGCTCGCGGGACGCCCTCCCTTCGACGCGCGTGCAGCGAGCGAATGGATCGTCGCCAAGTTGAGCCAAACGCCGGAGTCGCTGCAGACCTTACGTCCAGACTTGCCTCCGGGCATCGTCGCGGCAGTGCACCGTGCGATGGCCACCTCTGCGGACGCGCGCTTTCCGGACGTCGCCTCGTTTATGCAGGCTTGGTACGAAGCCTCCGGACACGGGACGAGCAACACGTCGTCCGCAGATCCAGGGGGCTCGCGACCGCCGGTCGAAGCTTTGCCGAGAGACGAAGCGCTGCCCGATCCTGAGGGCAACAGCCTGCTGCAAAACCCGTGGCCAGCCCGGTGGAAACTCGCCCTCGCTTTCCTGGCGGCGGCTAGCGCCCTGGGGCTGTGGCTATCGCGCTGCGCCTGACAGGTCGCTGCACGGCAGGGCTCCGGGCTCCCTGAAACGCGCCGGC
>ERZ1066121.2522-NODE-2522-length-11438-cov-7.323113_pt1 | contig 11438 bp, 8 predicted proteins | sample MGYA00382768_ERZ1066121 | MGnify/ENA primary metagenome ERZ1066121 (study PRJEB33369, sample SAMEA5778351) | biofilm metagenome | biome: Industrial cooling water; feature: Water cooling tower basin; material: Biofilm | place: United Arab Emirates | collected... | reverse complement strand
TGTCTTGCGCGACAGCTTGTGCTTGCGCGGGATTTTTGTAGTCGAAGCTCAGTGAGAAGGCAATCGTAGAAGACCCGCCGCTCGAACGCTGGACTTCAGCAGAGACAGCGGCAATCTTGGTCGCATCGCGCATGTCCTCGATGACCTCTGTCAATGAGGACGACCTTCTTTCTTCGGCATACAACCCATGCTTCTGGATCAGTTCGATAAGCTTGGGGCGGCTGAGAACCTGCTGCCTAAACTTCGCTATGCGCTTGTCGACAAGGTCGGGGCTTACGGTGCCAAGGACGTCTTCAGGCAATTGGGGCGCTTCCACCAACAGGGTCGACGCGGACCGATAAACCGTTGGCAACAGGAATGCTGCTGCAGTGCCCGCAGCTGAAAACACGAGCAGCGGGAGCAGAACAAGCAGGTAGCGATCTTTGATGATCGCCGGAAGATGCGCAAAAATATTGCCACCTGCGGGGCCCGGCGCGCCGAATTCGTCGTCTATCATCTTACACGTCCGAACGTAACGGATATGCCAACAAGGGCCTGAAAGTTGGTGGCCTCAATTGCAGCTTGTCCTGATGTGTCGAGGTATCCCGCTCTCGCTTGGAGACGCATACGCTCGTTTAATTGCCTCTCATAGCCTGCGAAGGCGTTAATACTCTCGAAATCTCCCCCGGCCCCTGCAAGAGGAGCGGAAGCCGTCGAATAATTCCCACCCAATTGAAGGCTGTCACGTTCAGAAAGGCGCAGCGAATAGGAAAGCCCGCCGGTCGTCTGGACCCGGGCTCCCCCAATTGCGGAAGGCAGGACCTGCCGGGCACCGGTGACGCACAAGGAACTGCGTATGCCTTCTCGACACAAAGACAGATTGCCAGCAAAGGCCGTATTTGTCTGCTCGCCAGCTGCCAGATCTACTTGCGAAATGGCGACCCCGAAGCTTGCGCTTGCTGTCAGTCGGTTCCCCAGCTTGGCAACGACAAGGGCCTGCGGGGTGATCGTCTTCGTGTCGCCGAAACCGGCACCTGAAAAATTGATGATGCTGCCATCCACCACCGCGCCAAGGTTGAGTGTGTCCGAGATCTGCCGAGTATACCGAAGCTGCTGCGAGTAGAAGTCGGAGTCTGAAAGATCACCACTTTCAAACCTGTCGGAGCGGAAGCTGCTCGACAGGCGAAATTCGTCGCGATTGCTCGGTGTCCAGCGCAAGCCTGCATCTCCGCCGAATTGGTTACGGCGCTCGGCCTGCCCCAGCAAGGTCACGTCATTGCCCCCTGGAATTGTCGGAATTCCCGGATCGACACTACCTGACCCGAGTAACGGATTGGTCAGGTCCGTCGCCAGGATGTCGCTTCTGAAAAGAGCGCCGGCGTTCATCTCGAGCCGCTCGTTGAGGCGGTGCACACCTGCGAAGTCCGCGCCATAATTCTGAAGCGAACGGTAGCGGCCAAGGTATTCAATGTGCTCGAAGCGCCCCGCGGCCCGTATACTGCTGCGACCGTTGTCGCGTTCAAACCGCGGCGTCAGCTGGAGCCTTAATGACGCAACCTCGGGATCCGGGCGGGCAGAGAGGAAGGGATTGCTGTCGAAGCCCGCTGAAGCCGAGACGTCCATTGTCTTGGACGAGCGCGATCCGCTTGCGGCCGCCCCGCCGCCGGTCTCTTCAACCGACTGGGCTGATGCCAGTTGCAATGTGAGGGCATTGGCACCTGGATCGAAGAACGCGGAAATGACTGCATCTTGCAGTTGATCGTTCGGAATATAGAAGTCCCAGTCCGTTGTGCGCATCAAACGGCGACGCTCGGCCTCGCTTAGCCGGTCTTGCAGCATGTCGACCAGGGCACGCATTCTGATCCACGTAATGCCGTGTTCATTGTCAACCGAGCCGACGAGATCCGAAGGACGGATCGCAATGGACGAATATGCGGCAGGCTCTCCGAGGGCGGGGGTCCAAGAAGCCGCACCAGACTCGGGTGCACTGTCGGCCAGTGACCCCCAGATGTCGGACACGTCGCCATTTCGGCTAGAGCTAACAGGCTCCTTAGCTGAAGCGAAGGTCGTCGCCGGGGGCTTCGCCCGGATTGAGTGGGCGTACGGGGGAGCCAATGAAGCATCGCCAGCCTTATCTTCTGCCCCCATCGGCTCGGCGACCACACCATCAACACGGACGAACGGCCCGAAGTCTCCTGACACGGGATGGGCGCTTTCATAAAAAGCCGTCAGCACGCTGTGATCAAGATCTGCAACGACAGCAGCCAGCTTGCTCCAGGCTACCTCAAAGGGCTCTCCGAGTCCCGGATTGCTGACAGCAACATGGAATTGCGCCGCGAAGCGGGCAGCAGGATCACGCCTGCGGTCGGCGTATTCCTGAACAGGGTCAGCCAGATCAGAGAGCGGCGCCCCGGGCTCTTCCTCCCGTGCTATCGATGCCATATCGGCACGCTCGGCGAGGCGTAACGGACGTTCAAGCATCTGATTCATGAAAGCCACTACCAGACGAGGCGTTTCGAACAGCTTGGCGTCAGGCAAACTGCCGGAGAGATGTGCCAAAGGCGCCAGAATCATGTTCTTAGTTTTAGCGCCATTCTGTAAGATGAAATTCGTGAACGTCGAGGTATCCCCGCCGCTTGTCCGGCCCACCTCTTCGAGCATATCCCGGATAGCATAAGAATAATGCTCGAGGGCCGGGAAGGGCCGAGAGATTGATGTCGACAGGAATGCTAGCTCTCCATCAGTCCGATGGCGGCCTGACGCGCTGTCATGTTGTTGCGGTGCTACTGGTTGAGGCACGTCGGCATCGAACCGGACCCTGACCACGGGCGTCCCAACTTTCGGAGCAGCCAGATTTCCGATGGCGTGAGCCGACGCGTCCAACTGATGCGAAATGTTCATGGCCCCGAGTTGACCGTCCACGAGTGCCAATGACCCAAACAGCACGACGGCCGGGATAGCCACACGTGCCAGGCTCCGTTCAAGCGCAGCCCCGCTAACACCACGCAAAGCCCTTGCTTTGGCCAGGCTCGACCGACCGCCCAAGCTGTGTCCGTCCTTGCTCGTCGCTTCCATCTTTTCCATGCGTGCAGCCCCCAAAACTAGATCAAGACCGGCAGTGCCTAAATTAACGACGTTATCCCGCGTCGCCGCTCACCAGAAAGTAATGCAATATACATCTTAATCAATGAAATTACGCACCCTGATCTGCGCTACGGCCACCCGTTTTTCTCTAAGGGACGATAATTGTGTCTCCGCTCAAAAGAACCGGAAGACTGTTGAGGGCCTCGGCGCTGACAGACTTGCCGCGCAGGATCGATGAAAGGCGTACGGGAAGGGTAACAGTCCCATTTGCTGTCTTACGAACAATCACGATGTTGTCGAGGTTGGCGAACTCATCGACGCCCCCAGCGAACGTTAGGGCCTCGATGACGGTAACATAGCGGCCAGGTGTAAAGATCCCCGTCGACCTGACCTTGCCTATTACCGAAAACTGCAGCCCGCTTGTCTTCGATACGGCCACAGTCACGTCCGGAACGTTACCGTCAACATATTTACTGGCGAGCCGATCAACGATTGACCGTTCAATCTCTCTGGTAGTCCGGCCGGCGCCCTCAATCCGCCCTACGAGCGGAAAACTGAGCGACCCGTCTGGCAAGACCGTGACGGTCCGCTGTAGCTGATCTTCGCGCCAGACGCTGACCTGGAGCTCGTCGCCCGGGTTAATTCGGTACTCCGTAAGCGGACTGTCCTGCGCAAGCACAGGCGTCGCTCCGAAGTTGACAAGAGCACTTGCGGCAAGACACAAGGCGAGCAACGGAATCTTCACTAGGTCTCCTCCAGCATGCGATCGTCCCGGGCCGCCTTGCGCCTCGTACGCAGGAAAAAGGAAGTTGGCCCCATGAATCCTCCGACCGCTAACAAGGGCGCGGCTAAAGTCCAAGCGAATTTCGGTGGACATGGCGCGGGGATCGTTGGAATGCTCCTTTGATTGGCCTTTTTGCGATGCGCCTTGGAGCCCTGCTGCTGTTCGTCTCTGGGCTGATTGCCCTGTCCGGCTGCGCTGACCGAACGGCCGAAGCGGCCGAAGCGGCCGCTCTCGCCAACGTGCAACTGGAGGCTGGCAGCTTCAGCGAGGCTAAACAAAACATCCAGCGCGCCATCATTTTGCGTGACGACGTCGCCGAGTACTTCATTATCCTCGGACGGATCGAGCTTGCAGCGGGCGAACCCTCTGGGGCCTTTAATGCCTACTCCCGTGCACTGGACCTTCAGGCCGACAACATCGAGGTATTGCAGAATATCGCTGAACTGGGTTTGGCAACCGATCGTCTCTCGGAGGCCGATGAGGCAGCGACGCGGATTCTCTTGTTATTCCCTGGTTCCACGCGGGCGATGTTGGTCAAGGGCTTCATTGCCATCGATAAGGGGCAGCTGGATGTCGCCCGCAAGTTTGCCGATGATATTCTTGCAATCAACGGCGCAGACGTGGGCGGGGCGATCCTGTCGGCTCGGGTCAGTGCCGTTCAGGGTCGTTTCGATGACGCGATTTTTGAAATCCAACGTGCACGCGGTGCTGCCGCTGAAGCCGAGGCTCTCGATGCAACTTTGCTCGAGATCTATCGCGCACAAGGGAACGTCGCGGGTTTGCGACAGGTCTTCCCGGCGGTTGTCGTTGCAGCTGCAAAAGGCAGCGCGCAGTACCAGCTCGACTATATCAACTTTCTCTACAAAACGGGAGCGGTGGCCACTGCCCGAGCCGAAGCGCTGAAGTCTGTTGCCAGCGCGCCCAATGACATCGGCGTTCTTACAGGGCTGACGCGGCTTTATCATGAGTATGACAGGCAGCCCCTGGCGCCGGATCAGATTGAGAGACTATCTGAGGCCGGCACTCGAATTTCTCAGATCGCTTTGGCCAGGTTCTACCTGGACACTGATCAATTAGACGTGGCACTGCGCATCATTCGCAGGTCCTTGGCCGAAGACGTTTTGGAAGCAAAGGCGTTGGCTTCGCGTGTCATTCTGGCGATGGGCAACGCCCGTCAGGCTGAGCGTGCGGCACAGGAAGTGCTCGATCTTGACCCACGCAATCCCGACGCGCTTCTCACGCGCTCTGCCATACGGTTAGCAAAGGGCGAGGTCGACCGCTCACTGGAAGATGCGAATATCGTTGTATCTGATGCTCCGCAAGAATATGCAGGCTATGTTGCACTTGCGAACGCGCAGCTGGCACAGGGCAGCAAGATTCGTGCGCGTCAGGTGTTTGAAAAGGGAATCGACGCTTTGCCGCAGAGTGCTCTTCTGGCCGCAGAGTATAGCGCGTTCCTGCGCCGGATCGGCGAGCCTGTCCGGCTGGTCTCTCTTTACGGAGACCTGATAGCCGCTGCTCCGTCATCGCGCGCTGCGGCACAAAGCTATCTCGCGGTTTGCGCCGAAATCGGTGATGAAGTCTGCCGCATGAAGGCTGAGAGAGCACTGTACAATGCCAACCGTAGCTTTGTTATTGACGACCTGCCGGGCACACCGCGAAATCGGGGCCTTTTTTCCCGGATAACGCCTGAGCAGATTTGCCGGGCGACCGGTGGCGTATGCACGGGCAGTTGACGCCCCCGCCGCGCCGCTCCAATGGGCACCTGCGCTTCACTTCGAATGTGATGCGAAGCCTCGGTGTCATAAATGACGTCGCCTGCTTCCTTATTGCCTACGCGCTCGCGGCAATCGCCTACGAGCTTTCCCTCGGCTATTTCTATGATGGGTTGCTGCATCGCAGTGCTGCGATCATTCTTTGCATAAACTATCTTCTCATCCGCGTATCCCGCGATGGCTACTCGGCAGTCAAGGGTCAGGGCGAGGATCTCGGAGGAGGCGCGATCGCAGACTTTGTTCTCGCGTCAGCGCTGACGACGCTGGTCGTCTATCAGCTTGACATGCTCGACAAGTTTTCCCGCGGGCTCGGCGTGACGTTTATGGTGTTTGTTGTCGGCCTGCTTTTCGTCAGCCGCATTGTCTTTCGCAAGATGATCTGGCGGTTGATGGAAAGGGGGGTCATTGGCCAGCGTGTAGCCATATACGCTGAGAACGCGCCGATTGCGCTGCGCGTGGCAAAGCTTCTAGAGCTTGAGCGCTTGCCGCACCTCAAGCTCGTTGGCTACGCCGATGAGCGACACAGTGTGAGCCAGGCGGCGAGCGAGATCAAATTTCTTGGCGGCTTCGAGGCATTGCTGGAACTTGCCCGCGAAGGTCAGCTTGATCAAGTGGTAATGGCTGTGCCCCGAATTTCGCAGGCGCGCCTCGACGACATAGCGGAGAAGCTCAGCTCGGCGTCAATCGATCTGTGCGTGCTTCCGAGGGAGACGCTGGAGCTGACTACGAGCTACAGGGTTCACTTTCTTGGCTCGCTCCCCGTGTTTGCGATTTGGCAACAGCCCATTCGGGACGTTGATGGCATTTTGAAAGAAGCACTCGACTACGCAGTCGCCGTTGTTGCAGTCGTACTTCTGGCTCCCATTTTGTTGATCGCAGCGCTGGCAATCCGCGCGGAAAGCAAAGGTCCCATTTTTTTCCGCCAGAAGCGCTTTGGTTTCAACAATAACGAAATCTCAGTTTTGAAGTTCCGTTCAATGTACGTCGATAGCCAGGACGTGAGCGGGGCACAGCGGACGGAAAAGAACGACCCGCGGGTTACGCGAGTTGGAAGGATCATTCGTCGGACGAGCATAGATGAACTCCCACAGCTTTTTAATGTCTTGGCAGGCGACATGTCGCTCGTGGGACCAAGACCTCATGCGACCATGATGCGCGTCGGGGACAAGTTCTATTTCGATGCGGTCCAAGGCTATGCTGCTCGTCACCGCGTGAAGCCGGGTATCACGGGACTCGCGCAGGTCCGCGGTCTACGAGGCGAAATCGATACAGAGGAACGAGCGCGCAAACGAGTAGAATACGATATCTATTACATTGAGAACTGGTCCCCGCTTTTGGATGTCAAGATAATATTCGAAACTATTGTAAAGGTTGCTTGGGACAAAAATGCATACTGAAAAAAGCGTAACTCATTTTTTAGGTGTGAATTTTTCAAACATCTCCGAAGATGATGCAATTTCAGTGATCAGCGGGCTCTCGCAAAGCGAAAGTTTCAATTATATCGTTACTCCCAATGTTGATCACGTAGTTATGCTTCATGACGGAAAATCTGACGACGTGACCGCCTGTTTTCGAGGGGCCTATGAGTCAGCGGCACTTCGTCTTTGCGACAGTCGCATATTGCAACTTCTCGCAAAGATTCGTGGGATTGAACTTGAGGTTGTTACCGGAAGCGACCTTACGGCACGACTGTTTGAACACGGCCTTCTGGATGGCAAGGCAGTCGCAATCATCGGTGGTGACCAAGCCATGGTTCCGGAATTGATGAAGCGTTTCCCACGGGTCAGTTTGGTGCAGCACATACCGCCGATGGGCGTGCTCAAGAACCATCAGGCGATCGAAGACATCGAAGCTTTTGTTGTGCAGCATCTTTGTGACTATGTGATCTTCGCTATTGGTGCCCCTCAAAGCGAGATCATTGCGCGCCAATGTTTTGAAGCCGGAAGGGCCAAAGGAGTTGCCATTTGCGTAGGTGCCTCCCTCGAATTTATTTTAGGGCGAAAAGCTAGAGCGCCTGTCTGGGTGCAGAGCGTTCGATCTGAATGGCTGTTTCGGATGCTCTGCGAGCCACGACGCCTTTGGAGGCGTTATCTATTAACAGGGCCAAAAATCTTTCGGATAGTCTGGAAAAGTCGGTAAGGTCTACCTCTAAAGGATAAAATCGAAGGTGTGAGGCACCATGTTGAGATGGTGTGAGTTACCGCTCGGTGTGTAAAATTTGCAGAGAAATGGAATATACTAAGAATTTAGATGATTGGCAATCGATGTTACAACTTGGGTGACAACGCATTCGCATCGATTTCGACTGGCAAGGTGCATATGGTGATGTCTTTTCAAAAAGCTGAGAGGTTTATCCGCGTCGCAATAATCCATCCTTCATTTGGTGAAAATGCTAAATGGATTGACGAATTTGTCCCGAATTCTTCGAACTGTTTGTTCGAAAAAATTGTTCCTCCATCGAGAAAAAAAGTGTCGTGGCATGACAGAGGCCCGGTTACGCCGCTTCGAGAATGGCTTGATCATTTTAAATACGCACTGAAGGCAATACGGAGTGGCCACGATGTGTTAGTAACGAACTTCCCCCAATTAGCACTCACAGCATGTTTCTGGAAAGTTTTGCTCAGATCAGATATTCAAATCGTCTCCTGGTCCTTTAATATCGGATCAATTTCTAATAAATTAAAAGGTCGTCTTGCTGGATTGTTCTTGCGGAATGCAAAAATAATTGTGGTGCACTCGAGTTACGAGGTAGAGCAGTACTCTACGTGGATGGGATTACCCGAAGCCCGTTTTATCTTCATTCCCTTTCAATGTGGAAAAATTGATAAAGAATGTGGTGATCCCAATGAGGGTCCGTTCGTAATCTCGCTAGGCTCCGCAGGGCGCGATTATCGGACTTTGTTTTCTGCTGTTAGTGGGACGAGCATTGATGTTGTTGTAGTGGCAAAGCCTGACGCAGTCGAAGGGTTGGCGATTCCAAGCAATGTCAAGATATTGAATGGAATTTCTTTAATTGATAGTCAAAGATTGGCATCGAAGGCTGTCTTGGGCGTTGTCCCAATCGCAAATCTTGAAACAGCGTCTGGCCAAGTGAGCTTTCTTCAATTAATGGCCCTTGGTATACCAGTCATCGCCACTGCGTGTCCCGGCACTTGCGATTATCTTTCGCATGAGCACGACGCATTAGTTGTCCCGCCATATGATGTTGAAGCTCTGCGCTTTGCGATCATTCGGGCGTGGTTGGATGCCGATCTTCGAGGTCGCCTCGCAGCAAATGGGTTAAAGGCGTGGCGTGAGCGGTTTTCAGATGAAGCCGCTGGATTAAATTTGATGAGTGTAATTTCTCAAATAGCTAGCTAATTATCCGTATGTATCCCAGCAAGTTTTTTTGGAGACAACTGGAGGCCTCGAAAAACCCTCGCCTTTGAGGCGCTGTTCTGATTCACTCTGCTCTGCGATGAGCGGAGGCGATGATGGTTGGTCAGCCGGGTTTCTTTGATCTGTCGGACCGTTATGCGGCGTTGAGCGCGGCGGGAGATCCGCTGGAGCGGCTGGCTTCGGTGGTGGATTTCGATGTGTTCCGCGGTCCGTTGATCGTGGCGCTGAGGCGGAGCGACGGCAGCAAGGGCGGTCGGCCGCCGTTCGATCCGGTGATGATGTTCAAGATCCTGGTGCTGCAGGCGCTCTACTCGCTGTCGGACGAAGCGACCGAGTTCCAGATCAAGGACAGGCTCTCGTTCCAACGGTTCCTCGGGCTGGGGCTCGATGGCCGGGTGCCCGATGCGACCACGATATGGCTGTTCCGGGAGAGGCTGGTGCAGGCCAAGGCGATCGACAAGCTCTTCGCGCGCTTCGATGCGGCGCTGACCGAGCGCGGCTACCTGGCGATGGGCGGCCAGATCATCGATGCGACCGTGGTGCCGGCGCCCAAGCAGCGCAATAACGAGGACGAGAAGGCGGCGATCAAGCAGGGCAAGGTCCCGGAACGCTGGAAGGAGAAGCCCGCCAAGATCCGTCAAAAGGATCGTGATGCGCGCTGGACGGTCAAGTACTCGAAGGCCAAGGTGAAGGAGGGCGGCGACCCCAAGGGCTTCAAGCCGGTCGATCTTGCCATCCCGATGTTCGGCTACAAAAACCACATCGGCATCGACCGGGCTCACGGGCTGATCCGCACCTGGGATGCCAGTGCGGCCAACGCCCATGATGGGGCCCGGCTGCCGGAGCTCATCAGCAAGCAGAACACCGGCTCAGGCGTATGGGCGGACACGGCCTATCGTTCCAAGAAGAACGAGGCGTTCCTCGAGCGCGGCATGTTCAAGAGCAACATCCATCAAAGGCGCATGCCGCGTCGGCCGCTGCCCGAGCACATCGCCCGGGCCAATGCCAGGCGCTCCGCTGTGCGCTCGGCAGTTGAGCACGTGTTCGCCGGACAGAAGCACCGCATGGGGCCGTTTATCCGCACCATCGGCATCGCCCGCGCCCGCATCAAGATCGGGATGGCGAACCTGGCCTACAACTTCCAGCGCCTCGCCTGGCTCGAGGGGCGAAGTGCGCCTGCATAGCGCGAAAACGGGGTGCGGGGCGGCGCTGCAGCCCAGAAAGTCCAAGAAACCAAGCCGAAAAGGCCGCATCTCAAGCCCCGAAGGGCGTCATCAACCCGCTCATGCCGTGATCAGACCGAAAACAGCAGGTTCTTCGAGGTGTCCAACTCACTTCAGAAATTATCAAGACACGAACATGATGGTCTGAGCTGAATTTCAAAAATGTAAATCTCTAATTAAATAGTTCAAATTATTTTCGATGGATTTCCTATTGCCTTCGCCTTTGATGGCACATCGTGAAGAACCACTGCGTTCGCTCCGATAAAGCTGCTATCACCAATTATTATTGACCCCAAAACCACAGCTCCCGCTCCGATTGAAACGTTTCTGCCAATGGTTGGTGCTGCATCCGGCTCTTCAAGCCTTCGTATTCCTAATGTGCAATTCTGACGAATTACAGTTCCATCGCCAATCCGGCAGTTTCCATGGATTACGATGCCGCCTTGATGCTCAATGATCACCCGCCTGCCAAGCTCCACCGTGTAAGGGAGCTCGATACCGTAGACGTTCCTGCATCGCCGGTAGGCAAAGCGGTAGATTAAACTAATGGGAGCTCTGAGGACTTTCGGCCGTATTGACATCCTCCAGACTCCGAACCGATGCACAGCCACAGCGCGAAAGCCAGGCTTGGTCCAATCGCTGCCATGCGCGCGATAATCTTCAGCGATGATGGTTAGCATTTGTGAGAACGAAATTGTCATCACGGGGCCTTATACTCTATGATCGATGCACGCCTTTGAAGAATGTGCCCCTTCCAGCATTCGAAAATCCCATGTCCCTGAGCAATTTTCCCGATCATGATGAGTATGGCGTAGTAGCGTGCGAATCTGGGATTCGACGTCGTAGCTGCTTTCTTTGCGGCAAGGCGAACTATCTGTGCGGGATAAAGCGCGAGGCAAATGAAAAAGGTGAATAGAGCCACGCCTGAACCGACAAATGCATAGAGTACAAGGCAAAGCAATCCGGCGAGCGGAATGAGTACCGCCCAGATGACAATACTGTAGAGTTGTCTGCGCCAGGACGGGATCGCGCAATGACCGTGCCGCCAGACATGCTCGGCATAGGCAAATCCGCTCCGTTTACTGCGCTTCCAGAAGGCACCGAAGGTGGTCATATCGGCATCGTGGAGTGTCATCTCGGCGTCTATGCGTCGGATTCTCCAGCCCATTCCTCCGAGCCGCAAGCAAAGGTCAGGCTCCTCACCAGCAATAAGTG
>ERZ1066121.2518-NODE-2518-length-11447-cov-8.929600_pt1 | contig 11447 bp, 10 predicted proteins | sample MGYA00382768_ERZ1066121 | MGnify/ENA primary metagenome ERZ1066121 (study PRJEB33369, sample SAMEA5778351) | biofilm metagenome | biome: Industrial cooling water; feature: Water cooling tower basin; material: Biofilm | place: United Arab Emirates | collected... | reverse complement strand
CATCGGCGGCTCAGCGAGGTTGTCGAGGTCGCGCAGCGGCTCGAGCGCGTGCGCGCGGAGCTCGACGGGTCGCGCGAGCTGGCGGAGATCGATGATGTCGAGCTCGCCACCGAAGCGCGGGCCGATGTCGCGCGGCTCGAAGCGGAGCTCGAGACGCTCGAGAAGGCGCTGCTGCCACTGCTCATTCCGCGCGACCCACTTGATGACCGTCCGGCCATTCTCGAAATCCGCGCCGGCACCGGTGGCGATGAAGCAGGGCTCTTTGCGGCCGACCTCTTCCGCATGTATCAGCGCTTCATCGAGCGCCGTGGCTGGCGCATCGAACCCATGAGTTGGAGCGACGGTACGCTTGGCGGCATCAAGGAGGCCGTCTTCAAGGTGCAGGGCGATGGGGTGTTCGGCGTCCTGCGGTGGGAGTCGGGGGTGCATCGCGTGCAGCGCGTTCCGGCGACGGAGGCGCAGGGGCGCATTCACACCTCCGCCGCAACGGTCGCGGTGCTGCCCGAGGCCGAAGAGGTGGATGTGCGGATTGACGACAAGGATCTGCGCATCGATGTGTTTCGTTCCTCCGGTCCTGGTGGCCAGAGTGTGAACACGACCGATTCGGCGGTACGCATCACGCACCTCCCCACCGGTATCGTGGTGAGTCAGCAGGATCAGAAGTCGCAGCTGCAGAACAAGCAGAAGGCGATGGACGTGTTGCGTGCGCGCCTGCTCGACCTGCGCTTGTCGGAGCAGGAAGCGGAGCGTTCGCGCATGCGTCGTTCGCAGGTGAGCACGGGTGATCGTTCCGCGAAGATTCGCACGTACAACTTTCCGCAGGGACGTGTGACCGATCACCGCATCGGTCTCACGCTGTACGACATCGATCGGGTGATGGACGGCGATCTGGCGCCCTTTCTCGAGGCGCTCGCCCTGGCGGACGCCGAGGAGCGGCTGCGCGCGTGAGTGGCGGTCGAGTCGTCGGTGACTGAACCCGTCACCCTGCGCGCGTTGCAGCAGACGATGGCGGCGCAGTTCGAGGCGTTGCCCCACGCGCAGCGACCGGACGATCCGATGCTCGAGGCCGGGCAGGTGCTGGCGGGGCTGCTTGGCACCTCACTCGCGGCGCTGCGTGCGCCGCTGCGCGAGGGGGCGCTGGCGCCGGTGTCGCTCGCGGCGCGCGCGCATTCGGTGGTGGCCGATGTGCAGCGCGGGGTCCCGATGGCGTACGCGGTGGGCGTCGCGCCCTTTCGTCATCTCGAGTTGCAGGTCGATGCTCGCGTGCTGATTCCGCGACCGGAGACGGAGATCGTGGTGGAGCACGCGCTGCGCGTGTGCGCCGATCGCACGGGCGGTGTCGCGGTGGACGTCGGCACGGGCAGCGGCGCGATTGCGCTCGCCCTCGCGCAGGAAGGGCGCTTCGAGGCGGTGATTGCCACCGACATCAGCGCCGACGCGCTGACCGTGGCGCGGGCGAACGCGGCGCGCTGCGCGGAGCTGTTGCGGTGTCCGGTGACGTTCCGCCTGGGGGCGGATCTCGCGCCGCTGGCGGGCGAACGCGTGCGGCTCATCGTGAGCAACCCGCCGTACATCGCGCACGCGGAGGCCGCCGCGTTGCCGACGGCGGTGCGCGACTGGGAGCCGGTGACGGCGTTGTTTGCGGCGAACGACGGGATGGCACGGTACGAGGCGATCGTGGCGGCGGCGCCAGCGGTGCTCGAGGAGGGTGGATGGCTGGTGTTCGAATGCGACGCGCGGCGTGCGCACGCGGTGGCGGCGTTGTTCGACGCGGCGCTCGGCTGGCGTGATGTCGCCGTGTTTCCCGACCTGACCGGGCGCGATCGGGTGTGCGTGGGGCGGTACACCGGGGAGTGAATCGCACGGACGCTCGACGCAGCATCACAATACGGTGCGCGGGGAAACGGTGTCGCGGATTGGTCAGCGGCCGGTAGTGTGTGTCTGTACAGGGTCGGTCGGTGCGCGCGCGCACCGCACCGGGCCGCTGGTGAGGAGCCACCTACCCCATTACCGTAATGCGTATTACGTATTTCGCGCCTTACGGAGGAGTGTCATGCCCGTGTCCACGCTGACGTCCAAGTATCAGGCCACCATCCCGCGGGCGGTGCGACAGGCCCTCGCGCTCGGTGCCGGCGACCGCATCGAGTTTCTCATCGAGCGGGACGGCGTCCGAGTGCGCCGAGCCGCACCACCAGCGGCCGAGTTGCAGGAGCTCGAAGCCACGCTGGCGCCCGAGTGGGAATCGGCGCGCGATGAGGCCGCCTATGGCGACCTATAGTGCCGGAGACATTGTCGTCGTGCCGTTCCCTTTCTCCGAACGCGACGCGGTCAAGCGGCGCCCTGCGCTCGTGTGCTCCACCGCCGCCTTCAACGACGCCGCGCATCACCTGGTGCTGGCGATGATCACCACCGCCGCGCACAAGCCGTGGCCCGGTGACGTCGCCATCCGCGACCTCGCCGCGACGGGGCTTCCTGTTCCGTCGATGGTGCGATGGAAGCTCTTCACCCTCGATGCGTCGCTCGTCGTGCGCCGTGCGGGCGCGCTCTCCGCCCGCGACCGCGCGACGTGCAGGCGGCGGCAGCCGATCTCGTTGTAGCGCATCGCATCAGGCCATGCCAATCACGCGTCGATCGCTGCGCCGCAGCGTACCGCTTCTGCTCGGTCTCGTGGCATCCACCATCGATGCGCAGACGGCCGCCGCACCGCGCCCGCTTCCTCGCGCCACCCCCGAAGCCATGGGGATGTCGAGCGTCGCCTTCGAGCGCGCCACCGCGCAGCTGCAGGCCCATGTGAACGCGGGCGACATCGCGGGCGTCGTTGCCGCAGTCATGCGCGATGGCCACGTCGTCTACCACGTGGCCCTCGGCGTGCGCGACATCGTCAGCGGCGATCCGATGCCGACCGATGCGCTCTTCCGGCTGTACTCGATGACGCGACCCATCACCTCCACCGCGATCCTGCTGCTGCAGGACGCTGGCCGGCTGACGGTGCAGGACCCGCTCATCCGATGGCTGCCGGCGTTTGCATCGCAGCGTGTGCTCGTGAACGCCGCCGATGGCGTGCGGCGCGACACGAGCACGGCACCACTCGCGACGCGTCCGCGTCACGGTGACATCACCCTCGCCCAGTTGCTGACGCACACGTCGGGCATCGGCAGTCGCGATGCGCCGCTCTATCGCGCGCGCGACGTGCATCGCTGGGACAAGACGCTCGCGCAGGTCGTCGATGACGTCGCCGCCGCGCCGCTCTTCGACGACCCGGGTACACGGTTCCGCTACGGCATGCACACCGAAGTGCTCGGTCGCGTCATCGAGCAGGCATCGGCAACGCCCGTCGAGATGTTTCTCCGCACGCAGCTCTTCGAACCACTCGGCATGCGTGACGCGGTGTTTCGTCTCGACACAACCCGCGCGCGGCGACTCGCGACCGTGCATCGGAAGGACGGCGCCGGTCGACTGCAACCGTACCCGATGGAAGACATCGACGTCACCGGCAATCGACGGCTGATCAGCGCCGGTGTGGGCCTCGTCGCCTCGACGGACGACATGTTGCGCTTCGGACGGCTCTTCCTCGACAACGGACGCGTCGGCGACACGCAGCTGCTGAGCCCCACGGCCGTGCAACTCGCGTTCGACAATGCGGTGCCCGCGCCTCTGCTGCCGTTGCCGGGCGGTGGCTACTGGGCAGGGTCGGGATGGACGCTGGGCGGATTCGCCGTCGCACTCGATCCGGCGCGCTACACGCACCCGATCCGTCGCGGCGAAATCTGGTGGGACGGCTCTGCCGGAACGCGCTTCTGGATCGACCCGGTCGAACGCCTCGTGATCGTCGTGATGGCGCAGGTCTCGCCCGCTGGCGGCGGTGGATTTCGCGAGGGATTTCGGCGCGCGGTCGAAGACGCGATCGTGACGCGGCGTGAGGGGCGGCCATAGGTCGTGCGCGCGCGCCGACGGAACGTCCTGATTCGCTGGGCTCGGGCAAGGCCGACCGGCGTACCGCGCATTATGCTTGGGCACGCGCAGCTCACCGCGTTCCCCCGTCACGCCGAGGCTCGTTCGTGTCCATCAGCCGCTTCACCTCCGTCCTCCGCTCGGCAACGGCACCGCGCGCGGTCGTCGCCCGTCCGCGCGCGAACACGCGCCGTTTCGCATGGCGGAGCGCGCTGTGGATCATCGCGACGCTCTGGTCGCACCCGCTCGTCGCGCAGTCGCTGCCGCATGTCCGGATTCGGACCACCGCCGGCGACATCGTCGTGGCCGTCGATTCGGTCCGCGCACCGGCCACCAGTGCGAACTTCCTGCGCTACGTCGACGCAGGCGCGTACCGCGACGGACATTTCCATCGCACCGTGCGCCCGGACAATCAGCCGGACACTCCCACGAAGATCGAGGTGATCCAGGGCGGTCGGGCGCGTTCCGACGCAGCACGCTTTCCCGCGATCCCGCTCGAGCGTACGAGTATCACCGGTCTGCTCCATCGCGACGGCACGATCTCGATGGCGCGCGGCGGACCCGACACGGCGACGTCCGACTTCTTCATCTGTCTGGGTGACCAGCCGTCACTGAATTTCGGCGGCGCACGCAATCCCGACGGTCAGGGGTTTGCGGCGTTCGGTCAGGTGGTGCAGGGGATGGACATCGTGCGCGCAATCCAGCAGGCACCGGCGCAAGCACAGCGACTCACACCCACGATCGGCATTCTCGACGTGCAGCGCGTCGCGGCACCCGCGCGACGCGAGTGAGGCCGCTGCCGCGGCACGCGGATCACGGCGTCGGCCACCCGCGCATCGCGGCGTCGACCACGGTGCGTAATGCCTCACGTGATGCACCACCCTTGGCTTGCACCCCAAGGCCCGCCATCACGGTGTTGAAGTATGTGGCGAGCGTCTCAACGGACGCATCGGCGGCGAGCTGACCCTCGCGCTGTGCGCGCGCGAGGCGACACGCCAACGCGTCCGCACCCGAGCGTAGTGCGCCGCACAGGGCATCCCGTACCGACGCCGGGACGGCCGGTGAATCACACGTGGTGGTGCCGGTGACGACGAGGCATCCGGACGGATGGCTCGGATCCGTGTACGCGTCCACGATCGCGTACAGGAAGCCGCGAATCGCCTCGCGGCCATCGGGCTCCGCCTCGAGCGCGGCGGTGCGTTCAGCCCCGTACCGCGCGCCGTAGCGCGCGAGGGCTGCGAGGTAGAGCGCCTCCTTGTTGCCGTACGCCGCGTACAGGCTTGGCTTGCTCACTCCCGCCGCGTCGGCCAGCGCCTGCACAGACGCCCCCTCGAAGCCGTCGCGCCAGAACACCGGCAGCACCCGATCGAGCGCGGCGTCGGCGCAGAACTCCCGGGGTCGTCCACGAACCATCCTGACCAGCTCCGCGTTGGGCTTGTGATTTCACGACCGATCGGTACATTAACTACCGTCCGGTACAATATAGCGCCTTCGGCCACGGACGCCGAGGGCCGACCCATCAGCCAACGGCACAACCGACCATGCTCTTCGAACCGTATTCGCTCGGGCCCATGACCCTGCGCAACCGCCTGGTGATGGCGCCCATGACCCGCAGTCGCGCCTCCGTCGACCACGTGCCGACCCCCATCATGGTCGAGTATTACGCCGCCCGCGCCGACCTCGGCCTGATCATTACCGAGGGCACGTCGCCTTCACCCAACGGGCTCGGGTATGCGCGCATTCCCGGACTCTTCAACGCGGAACATGTCGCCGCCTGGCGTCCCGTGACCGACGCCGTGCACGCGCGCGGCGGTCGGATCGTGGTGCAGCTCATGCACACGGGGCGCGCGTCGGCCGCCGCCAATCTCCCCGAAGGCGCGCGGACGGTCGGTCCCGTCGCGCAGGCCATGGGCGAGCAGATCTACACCGACACGCACGGCATGCAGCCCGCCGACGTGCCGCACGCGCTCACCGAAGCGGAGATCGCCGAGGTGGTGGCTGAGTATGCCCACAGTGCCACGCTGGCCATCGAGGCCGGCTTCGACGGCGTTGAGCTGCACGGCGCGAATGGGTATCTCATCGAGCAGTTCCTCAACGCGAACGTGAACACGCGCCGCGACGGCTACGGTGGCAGCGCAGCCGCGCGCAACCGCTTCGCGCTCGAAGTGGCGCGCGCCACCGTGGCGGCGATCGGTGCGGAGCGCGTCGGTATGCGCGTGTCGCCGTATGGCGCGTTCAACGGCACCGGCGCCTTCGATGGTGTCGAGGAGCAGTTCCTCATGCTCGCGCGCGATCTCTCGGCACTCGGACTCGGCTACCTGCATCTGGTCAATCACGCGTCCATGGGGGCACCCGAAGTGCCGGGCAGTTTCGTGGCGCAGTTGCGGTCGGCGTTCCGTGGCACGTTCATCGCCTCGGGCGGACTCGATCGCGTCAAGGCCGAGGCGCTGCTCTCCTCCGGCGCGGCGGATCTCGTCGCATTCGGACGACCGGCACTTGCCAACCCCGATCTCGTGGCCCGACTTCGCGACAACCAGCCGCTCAATCCGCCCGACTTCAGCACTTTCTACACACCCGGACCAGCCGGCTATCTCGACTATCCGACGTTGGTCGTGACGTAAGTCACCGCCGAGATGCTCCCCTCGCGGCGCGCGGCATCACAGTATTCCCGCATGCGCGATGCGTCGATTGAGGGGAGCGAGGGGGCCGGGGTCGGTCGTGGGGAGGTGCGGCCTCTGCTGCATCTCGCCGCGCTCGGAGGACTCGAGCTGACCGTGTCGCCCGCCGACGCGAGCGCGGCGCCGGCGGCCGACGCCGCACTCGACCGCTGGCGGGCCGAAGTGGCGGAGCTCGCACGTCGTCGCCGCAAGCTGGCGCTCCTCGTGTATCTGCACCTTGCCACGCGACCGATGTCACGCGATCTGCTCGTCGACCTGCTGTGGCCGGACGACGATCCCGAGCGCGCACGGCACTCGCTCAACGAAGCACTGTCGCACCTGCGTCGCGTGTTCGGCCGCGACGCGCTCGGCACGCGTGGCGCCGATGTACGCCTCGCGTCCGACGTGCGGCTTACGAGCGATGTGCGCGTGTTCGATGAGGCCGTGCGTGCGCGTGACGCGATCGCGTCGCTCAGCGCGTGGCGCGGCCCGTTTCTCGACGGGGTCTTCATCGATCGCGCACCACGTTTCGAGATGTGGGTTGCGAGTGAGCGTGAGCAGCGACGTCGACAACTGATCGCGGCCTGCAAGACCGTCTGCGCGGCACCGCTCTCGATCACGACGGCCGACCAGCACGCGCGCGCGGCTCGTCGGTGGCTCGATGCCTCGCCCGGCAGCGACGAGGCCGCACGGGCGTGGATCGATGCCCTCACCATCGCCGCCAATGGCGACGCGTGGCGCGCGGGGCTCGCGGCCGTCGAGCAGCTCGAGCGCGAAGCGCGTGTCGATGACGACGAGTTGTCGGCCGCGCTACGCGCACGTGGTGATGAACTGCGCGCGCGACTCGCCGCCGCCGCCGAGGACGCGACGCGCACGGTGGCCGCACATCAGCCGGCCTGGGCGCCCCCGACGCGTGGCGCCGCCACCGACGAGCAGCCCGGTGGCGAAACCACCGCGGTCGCGCGCGACGCGCACGACGCGGTCGCCACGAATGACACGTCCGCGACGGTCACGCCAAGCGCTGACCAGCCACCCGAGCGCCGACCGCCGCGTTCGGGAGCGCGTGTCTGGCGCGTTGCCCTGCCTGCGGCGTTGGCGGCGTGCGTGCTGCTCGTCTGGTCGCTCGTCTCGCGCGCCGACCGACCATCGCTCGTGCGTCCGTGGTTGCTGCTCGGCCCCGTTGCGGTGCAAGGACTCACCGACAGCGCCAATCTCGGCGGTGCGCTTGGCATCGCGATGCGCTCGGCGCTCTCGCGCTATCCCGAGGTCGATGTGGTGCCGCCCGAGCGCGTGACGGGAACGCTTGCCCGCATGCAGCGCACAGATAGTGGCGTGCCGACGAGCGCGGAGTTGCGCGACGTCGCGGAGCGCATCGGCGCGCACCTGTTGCTGCTGCCGGAAGTGGCGGTGCTCGGCGGTGCCTCCGTGCTGCGCGTACGCTTGCGCACGCCGGACGATCCCACCGATCGGCACGTGCTCGAAGCGCGCGTGAACTCGGAACAGGCGTGGATCCCCGCAGTGGATGCGTTGGTGGACGATCTGCTCGAGACACTCGCGCGCGAACGTGGACTGCAGGCACCGCGCACCGCGCTGCCGCCCGCGACAACGGCATCGATGCCGGCGCTGCGCGCCTTCGCGTCCGGCCGACGAGCAGTGAACATGCGCGAGTGGCGCGAAGCCGAACTGGCGTACACGCAGGCGTTTACGCTGGACAGCAGCTTCGCGCAGGCGTATGTCAATCTCGGGTCGCTGTACAGCTACCTGAATCGACCGCGTGATGCTGATCCGCTCTTCGAGCAGGCGATGCAGCGCGCAGAACGACTGGCGCCGCGTGAACGGGTGCTGCTCCAGGTGCTTGTTCATCGGCAGCGTCGCCAGTTTGATGCGGCCGCGACGCTCGTGCGGGACTGGTTGCGCGCCCATCCGGCCGATCGCGAGTTGCTGGCTGCGGACGCCGATCTGCGTCGACTTCGCGGCGATCACGCCGATGCGCGTCGCGCCTTCGAAGCGGTGTTGGCGACGGATTCGCTGAACCCGGATGTCTGGGTGGACTACGCACTGACGCTTGGCGCGGACACGAGCGTCGCGGCCAAGCTCGCCGGCGCGCGCGCCTACGAACGCGCGGCGCAGCTGGACACGATGCTGCTCACCGATCCGATTCAGAATCCGCAGTGGGGCGCGATGCTGGTGCTGGCGGGGCGCGCGGACAGTGCGCAGCGACTGTTCTCGCGGCTGCTCACGCAGCGCCCGTCGCTGCGAGCGCGTGGGCTCAAGGCGATGGGCCACCTCGCACTCTGGGAAGGCCGAGCGCGCGACGCGCTGGCGCCAATCCGTGAAGCGATTCGGCTCGAAGTGAGCGACGGAGCCGACGCGTTGACGGAAACGCGTTCGCGTCTGCTGCTCGCGGTCGTGCTCGAGCGTCTGGGTGAGCCAAGGCTGGCTCGTATTGCACTCGACAGCGCGTGGCTCGTGGCGCAGTCGCCCACGGTGCAGGAGCCCACGGTGCTGTATTGGCTGGGTACGGAGTACGTACGACAGCGCGACCTGGTGGCGGCGGAGCGCGTACTCGCCGAGGCGCGATCGCGCCGCGTGCCCGGCAATCCGCGGCATCGGGCGGCGACGCTGCTGCTGGACGCCGAGCTCAATGCCGCCCGTGGTGCATACGGGCTTGCGCTCGCGCAGGCCGACTCGGGCGTTGCCCTCGATCCGACCACGATGTCGCTCGATACGCAGGCGCGCGTGCATGATCTGGCCGCGCGCGCCACGAACGACAGCGCACGTATCGGTCGTGCCGCCGCCCTGCGGCGCGCCGTGGCGGCCCGGCAGGAGTTTGGCTGGGAGGGCTCGCTGGCGATTCTGGAGGCCCGGGCGGGCGAGGCGGGGCGCATCCGTCCCCAGCAGCGAACGCCAGAGCGACGCTGACGGCGGCGGGGTCGCGGAGGCGCCGCGCCCGGCCAGCGGCGAGCGCGTGGGACCTCGAACTCCGGCGAAGTCGTTTGGTATCTTTGGGCGCGCTGACCCGCCTGGTGCGCGCGGCTTCTTCCTCAACTCGCGAGTGCGTTGTGCATCGTGTGGTCCTGTCGCGGAGCGCCGTGTGCGTTTCGCTGGTGTCCTTGCTGGCCTGTGCACCGTCGTCCGATACGGCGCCGTCGGCGTCGGCGGCGGATTCCGTGGGCGTGTCTTCTGGTAATGCCGTCGCCGGTAATGCGGCGGCCGGCAACGCGGCGGACGCACTCGACCCGGGTGGTCTGCTCCGCGGTGTCGTGCGTGAGCAGATCGCGGTGTCTCCGTATGTCTATTTGCGACTCGACACGCGACGCGGAGAGACGTGGGCCGCCGTCGCTGAGGCACCGGTGGCGGTGGGCGACTCGGTGACCGTGTTCAATGCCATGGCCATGGAGCAGTTCACGTCGACGACGCTCCAGCGCACCTTCGATCGGATCTGGTTCGGCGCGCTGGAGCCACCGGCCAACGGGGTACACAGCGCACCAGCGCCGAGCATGTCGAGCGGCGCTCCACCCACGGTGGACGCACGCATCGCGCCCATTGCCGCCGCCACAGGGGCCGATGCCCGCACGATCGACGCACTCTGGACCGAGAAGGAGCAGCTCGCCGGACGCACCATTCGCGTGCGCGGTGTCGTGGTGAAGCTCAACGGCGGCGTCATGGGCAAGAACTGGATCCACCTGCAGGATGGCAGCGGTGATCCGGCGCTTGGCACACACGACCTGACGGTGACATCAACCGAAAGCGCCGCGGTGGGCGACACGCTGACGGTGACCGGCACGGTGCGCATCAATCGGGATGTTGGTGCGGGCTATACGTACGCGCTGCTGCTCGAAGACGCGCGACTGACGCGTCGTTAGTCGCCGTGCGTGACGTCGCGCGTTGGTCGAACCGCGTACGACACGCGTTGCTTTCACTCGGACTTCACGCCAGACTCCCATGCCGCTGCACACGCTGACTCGCGACGACGACGCCACGCTGCACTGGCGCCAGCCGTCCTCCTGGCAGTTCCGCTTTCTGCTCGTCGCTGATGGGGATCGGGAGTTCGCCACGGTGGACTGGCGCAGTTCGTGGCGCTCGGAGGGCCGCGCGGTGATGGGTGAGCACGCGTGGACGTTCGATCACGAGGGATTCTGGAAGCCACGGGTGCTGGTGCGTGACGATGCGCACGCGCAACCGGTGGCCTCACTCGAGATCACCAACGCGGTTCTGCAGAATCGCGCCGAGCTGCGACGCGGTGAGACGCTCATCGCCGAATGGCGCCTGGAGACGTTCACGTTCGGTCGCGTGGTGTGGCGCGATGCGCAGGGCGAGCCGCTCATCACGTTCCGCAGTGGCACCGACGAAGGCGGGCCGTCGAGTTGGTTGCGTACGCAGTGCCGCGTGGATTTCACGGACGCGGGCTTCGCGCATCCCGAGCGTGATCTGCTGCTGTGCCTCGGGTGGTACCTGACGGTGAGCGTGAGTCAGCTCGGCGCGTAGGCACGCCTCCGACTCAAATGCAGGCGGCGAAGAACTCGTTGGCCTGCAGCCGTTGAATCATCTGGAGTTGACCATCGGTGCGAGCCTGCCGCTTGAGACCGCGGAACGCGACACACGCCGCCACCTCATTGCCCGCCGTGGCCTGCAGGAGCGCGAGCTTGATGTAGACGCGCGCGCTGTCCGAGGCCGTGGGTACTCGCGACAGCAGCTGGTTGAGCGGGCCAATGGCGCTGAGTTCGGTCACGCGATCGAGTGTATCGAGCGCGCGTCGCACGTCAGCGCCCGCGGCACCAGCGGCCGACGCATCGCCTTCGCCGCTCGGCGCCACCACGTTCGGCGTCGGCACGGTCG
>ERZ1066121.2514-NODE-2514-length-11467-cov-5.780407_pt1 | contig 11467 bp, 8 predicted proteins | sample MGYA00382768_ERZ1066121 | MGnify/ENA primary metagenome ERZ1066121 (study PRJEB33369, sample SAMEA5778351) | biofilm metagenome | biome: Industrial cooling water; feature: Water cooling tower basin; material: Biofilm | place: United Arab Emirates | collected... | reverse complement strand
TTGCTTTGCCTCGGAGCCGGGGGTGCGCTGGCCTTTGGTCGACGTCGGCCCCGATCCGAGCGAGACGAGCGCGCAAAAGCAGCTCGGAAGCGCGGCTAGGGAGCTGATGGCGCGCGGCTACCGTTGGTTCACCGATACGCATCACGGCTGGCTCTCGCAGCATCAGAGCGAGACGCGGCGTGTGCCGGTCTTCGGTGGGCGCTGTTATGCCGTGGTGGCCGTGGGCGGCGACGAAGTGTCGGACCTCGACATCATCGTGCATCGCCAAGAGGGCAGCGGCGCGGTGCAGGACGTCTCGCGCGCCAACGTCGCGATCGCGAAGTTCTGCCAGGAAAACGTCAGCGATTTGCCTATCGAAGTGAGGATGTTCGAAGGCGGTGGCCTTTGGCTCTTGCAGCTTTTTCTCCTCGACGAAGCCCTCGACCGGCCGCGCTTTCGCTCCGAGAGCGCGCGCATCCGCTACGCCGAAGCGCTGGCGGTGATGCAGAAGCGGGGGTTTTCCTTGCAGTCGCAGACCTGGGGATATCTGGGGAGCGGACAAACCATGGCGCTGCCCAAGCAGCTCGACGCCGCTTCGTGTTACGCGGCCTTCGCACTGAGCGAAAACGAGTCGGCGCAGGAGGAACTCGACCTGCTTTGGCTCGATGGCAATCATCAGCTCGCCGCCTGGTCGGCGGGGAGCCAAGGAGATGCGATGGTCTATCGCTGCCTCGAAGGGGGTGGACGCCATTCCCTCGTCGCCCGTTTGCACGGCTCCGGTCATAAGACGCGAGTGCTCTGGGTGCTGGGCAGTCAGGCGCCTTATGCCGCGGAGGGCAAACCGTGATCTCGATTTGGAAGCGCGCTTTTGCGCTGCGCGCGTTTGTCGTCTGCCTGCTGCTCTTCAGCGCCGCCTGTCGTGGTGGCGGGCGCACCTGCAGCGCGATCGGCGCCGCCAATCTCGTCCCTGGCGGTGCAAACCAACCCTGGTGGGAGAGCAAAGACGATCCCGTCGCCGCTCAACTGCAACGCGTCGAAGGGGCGATGCGGAAGGCGGGTTTGCGCCGCGCTCCCTGGTGGGCACGGGGATTCGTCTCCGCGCCGGGCACCGAGGTCGTACGCATCGAGGTGCGCCCTGGCGTATGTACCACGCTCGTGGCGCTGGCCGCGCAAGGTGTCCGGGATCTCGACACCACCCTCTACGACGCGAGCGGCGCCGTGCTCGCCGAAGACACCGAAGCCAACGCCCATCCCACGGTGCAAATCTGCGAAAAGGAGAAGGGTCGCCGCCGCTATCTGCATCTGCGGGCCTACCAAGGCGCGGGGGTATTTTGGATCGCCGGTTTCGAAGGCGACCGCGCCTCCTTGCATGCCGCCGCGCGTATTTTGGGCGGCAAGCCGGGCGTCGCGCCGACGCTGCCCGATGAGGTCGAGCGCAACGCCCGCGTGCGGGATTTCGTGCACGCGGTGCGGCAGCGGGGCTTTCACCTCGTCCGCGATATCGATGGGGTGCCCCTCGACGAGAAGGAGGCCTTGCGGGTGCCGCTCTTGGTCGATGCCTCGACCTGCTACAGCTTGGCCGCCTTCGGGGGCGGCAGCCTCAAAGATGTCAACGTACGCATCCTCGACGAAGAGGACCGCGAAGTGGTGAGAGACAGCTCCCGTGCGCAGGACGGCCTGCTGCAGTTTTGTCGCCCGACGCCGGCACAGCTCACGCTCGAGCTCAGCGCCGAGCAGGGGCAGGGGGATACGCGCATTTTGGTTTTTCGGGCGCCGAGCACGGTGATCGGCGGCAGCTCCAATCTTTGGCTCGGGAGCGTGGCCACCAAAGCCAAGAGTCTCGAGGCGTCTCCGCGCCTTCCAGCCGAGAAAGGGGAGCGCTCCATCGTACGCGCCCAGCTCGCCTATTCGGAGGTCGTGCAGCATCCGCTACGGAGCCCGGCGCGGGGCTGCCTGCGTCTACGTCCGACCCTCGATGGCGGCTTGAGTGAAGTGGCGTTGCGGGTGATCGACGCCAGCGGCAAAGCCCTGGCAGCAGGGCAGGGAGGCGGCGACTTTGCGCTGCATCTCTGCACGACCAAGGCACAAAACCTTCAGGTGCAGGTCCAGGCCAAAGCGGGTGCCGGTCGCTTCGCGCTCTCGCTGCACAAGGCGGCGTGGCCGGAGGGCGCAAGTTGGAGTGCAGACCCAGAAACGAGCGCCCGTTTCCTCGACGAGGCCGCACGCGCCTCCGCCCGGGGCTGGAGCTTGCAGGGCAAACCCCATCTGCATCGCGAGGGCAAAGACGTCGTGCTTCCCTTCGAGGACAGCGTCCGCGAGCGGGGCTTGTGTCAGGCGCTGCACGTCGTCGCCCTGCCGGGCACAGCGCTGCCGCGGCTCTGGATCGATCCGCCCACCCTCGCAGCGCGTTTCCCCTCGCCGGGTCATCTCGAGGTGCGACTCTGTCCGGAAGAGCTCCACCAGAACAAGCGCGCCGGCCTGCGTTTGCACAGCAGCTCGGGTCGAGCGCGCTTTTTCACCTTTGCGGTTCAACGAGCGCCCGAGCCTCGGCCTCCGGGTTCATGAGGAGGAGCTTGCCGAAGGCGCCGCGGGGTTGTGGAGCCTGGCCCGTGCGACGATGAGCTCACAGAGCTCTGGAAAAGGAATCCCGGCGTGCGCCGCGATCTTCGGCAGCAGGGAGGTCTCCGTCATCCCCGGCACGGTGTTGACCTCGAGCACGTAGGGGACGCCCGCTCTGGAGACGCGCAGGTCGATGCGCGTCGCGCCGATGGCCCCGACCGAGCGGTTGGCTTCTTCCGCGACGGCCAAGGCCCGCGCGTAGACGCTTTCTTCGAGCGGCACCGGCAAGAGATATTGCGTCGTCGCGGTTTGGTATTTGGCTTCGTAGTCGTAGAAGCGCCCTGCGGCGACGACTTCGACCGCACCCAGCGCGCGCCCGTCGAGGATGCCGACGTGGATCTCGTGGCCCTCGATGAGCTCCTCGACGAGCACGTCGGGGTCGAGCGCTTGTGCCGCATGAAAACGCGTACGCAGTTCTTCGAGCGTGGTCGCCGGTCCGGCACCGACGCTCGAGCCCCCGCGCCTGGGTTTGACGAAATAGGGCCCGGGCAGGGTCTTCGGCAGCGCCTCGAGCGCGTCGAGATCACGGACGCAGCGGTAGGCCGGCGTCGAGACGCCGCGCAGCTCGAAGAGCTCTTTCGAGCGCAGCTTGTCCATCGCCAAGGCGCTGGCGAGTAGGTCGGAGCCGGTATAGGGGATGCCGCGCAGCTCGAGGAGGCCCTGGATGCAACCGTCCTCGCCGAAACTGCCGTGCAAAGCGATGAAGGCGACCTCGATCGCGTAGCGGCGCAGCGTGAGGTCGGCGTCGGCCGCCACATCGATCTCGTGGACCTGATGCCCTTTCTCTCTCAGGGCCCGCGCGACGGCCTGTCCCGTACGAATGGAGACTTCGCGCTCTACACCGATGCCCCCGAGAAGAACTCCGATTTGCATGATCACCTCTAGAGCCAGCTAGCGGTCCGCGCGCGCGAGGTCAACTCTCTGACGGGGGCGATGTCTCGGATTTGCGTCCCTGGGCTGCTGTGTTAGTTTGCGGCCGAACGCAAGCCATAGGCGCGGGACGCGATTCGCTTCCGCGGCTCTTGGAGCGAGGGGCGAGCAATGATGCGAAGGGTTGTATGATGACCTTCACGGAGGCGGCGGTCGAGGTCTTACGCTTGGTGGGGCGTCCGCTCCATTATAAAGAGATCACCGAGATCGCGATCGAGAAGAACCTTCTTTCGCACGTTGGAAAGACCCCTGAAATCACCATGAGCGCGCGACTGGCGACCATGGTGCGCAAAGATCGGGGCGAGGCGCCGATCATCAAGGTCAAACCCGGAGTGTTCGGGCTGCGCGACTTCTCTTCCGAGCTGCTGAGCGATGCGGTGGAAGCAGAGGCGCAAGGTGGTCTGAGCGCCTTTAGCGACGCCGGCGAGGAAGAAATGATCGAGGAGCGTTCCTTCGAAAACGCAGAACCTGCATCCTCGGAGGCGGCGGTGGTGGCCGAAGTGCCCTCCGAAAAGCCCGCGCAGGAAGAGGCCAAAACACCGAACCTAGGCTTCGACGTCTTCCCCGAGGAAGACGATGACGACGAGCCCATCCTCTCCAAGCTCGACACTCCAGCTCCCGCCGCGGCGGCGAGCGAAGATGGAGAAGGGCGCCGTCGTAGACGTCGTCGTCGGCGGCGGCGTGGTGGCCAAGAGGGCGGTGAAGGCGAGCGCGGTAGCGTCGCCGATCATGCCGACGCGGCATCCGACCTGGGCGAGGAAGGCGCAGACGAACTCTGGGAGGGCGAAGACGACGCCGCCGCTCCGGCGGAGGCTGCCGACTCCGACCTCATCGCCAAAGATTTGGCCGATGCGATCGAGACCGTGCTCGACCACGCCAGTCAGCGCGCGCTCTCGTGGCAGCGCCTGGCCGAGATCCTCGTGCGTCGAGGTCGCCTCGCCGGGGACATCCAGGCGCTTACGCCCACGATCGTCGCCTCCGTGCGCGGCGATATCGCTCGCCGCACGCAGCTGCAAATGCGCTCCCGTTTCCGCGTCAAAGAGGGACGCGTCGCGCTGACCATGTGGCAGCTCCCGGGGGAGACCTTGCGCACCGAGCGTGAGCTCGAGCGTATGGCGGAGAAGCAGCGCGAAGGGCTGCGCCGCGCTTTTCTGCGTCGCCTCGGTGAACTGCCGACCGCGGGCTTCCTAGAACTCATCGCCGCTTGGCTCAGCGCCGAAGGTGTGGTCGGTCTGCGTGCATTGCGTCGTCCGGGGAGCCGCAGTGGCGATTTTCATCTGGCGGGAACACTGCGTAGCCGCGGGCAAGATTTGCCCCTCGCCATCGTCCTCTGCAAAGACGCCAGCATCGGCCGCGAGCATGTGATCGAGGTGCGCGGAGCACTCCATCATTACGGCCCGGCGAGCCTCGCCTGGATCGTGACCTTGGGCTCCGTCCGTTCCGGAGCGCGTGAAGAAGCGGCGACGGCCGGTCTCTCACCTTGCGCGCTCTTCGATGGCAGCGCTTTGGCCCGCGCCATGGAAGCGGCGGGTGTCGGGATGCGCAGCTACACGCTCAAGCTGAGCGATCTCGACTTCGAACTCTTCGAAGAGCTCGAGGGCGGGCGCCCCGCCGAACGCTCCGAACGCCCCGCCGAACGCAGCGGACGGAATCCAGAAACTCGCGAAGGGGGCCGTGACTCCGGGCGAGAACGGGGCCGTTCCTCCAGGTTCCGCAACCGCGACCGCCAAGGGGGAAGCGAGGAGGGCGGACGTTCATCGCGTCGCGATCGTCGCGGCAGCGAAGCGCCCGAAGAACTCGAGCCCAAGCTCGTAGAAGCGGCGGACGACCTGCCGGACGAAGTGCCGACGGTCGCTGATCTTTTCGCGGAAGAGCTCGACGAAAACACCTCGCCCTCGATCCAGAACCTGCCCCCTTCGTCCGCCTCGCTCGAGGAAGACGACGAGGAGGAGCTTTCTTCGCACGAGGAAAGCTGAACAGGCCTTAGGCAGCGCCTTCGGGCCACCGCCCCTCGACGACAAGCATAAAAAAGTAAGCGCCGCTACTTTTCGGTTGATACTGAATTGTAGGGCGTGGTAGTCCCGATTCGTCTTGCAGCGCTGCTGACTCATCCGTCAGGAGCTTCGGCGACCGGTCTCTCGTCTTGCCGACTGCGATTCGAGGGGCGTCGCCATGAAGTGGATCGTAGTCGTTTCGACTGAGGAAGACTTCTGCCAGCGCGTGGAAGAAAGCTGGTCCGAGCGCAGCGACGTCCTCGTCCTCAGCGTCGACGGAGCCCTGGGCTGCCTGGCGCGTCTGAAGGCCAGCCGCGTGCCCGACCTGGTCATCGTCGGCCCGCATTCGGGCGGCATCGATGGCATCGTGCGTCTCCTCTCCCTTCAACGCTGGAAGGGAGCGCCCTGGCTTCTGCTGCAGGGAGAAGGTTTCGATGCGCCGGCGCTCGCGGAAGGCACACGCTCGGAGCTCTTGGTTTGGCGCGACGACTGCCTCGAATTGCGCTCTCGGGCCGACGCGATGCTCGGCCTGCCCGCAAGCGGCGGATGGTTGCACGGACTCTGCCTCGGCGAATTCCTGCAAGCCTTGCATTACACGGGACGCGGTGTCGAGGTTTCGCTCAACTCCGAGGGACGCCAGGGGCGAGTCGTTTTCGCCCGTGGTCAGTTGCTACGGGCCGAGGCCGAGCTGCTCGGTGGCAGCTCGGCCCTGCGTGCAATGTTGAGCTGGCAGTCCTACCGCTTCAGCCTTCGATGGGGGGAGGAAGCCGTCGAGAGAAACGTCGACGAATCCCTCGTATCAATTTTACTTCGCGCGGCCTGTGAAGGCGACGAACTCCGCCGCCCCGAAGAAGAGACGCTGAGCGTGCGTCTGCTCTCCTCGACCTCGCCAAACCAACGTGCCGATCGTCGCCTCCCTCCCGGGGCCTTCGCCTCCGCGGATGCACTCTTCTCCGCAGCCCTGGTCCGTCAGATCGGAGAGATTGCAGGCCTGCAGACCCTCGGCATCGTCGACCTCCACGCCGCCCGCTGCGCCCGACTTTTGCCGCCCGGCCTTGAGGACGAAGGGGGCTTTCTCGAGAGTTACCGTGGCTTTTTGACAGTCTACGAAGACGTTCTCGCCGCCGCGAATGACGCCGCGCTCGAAGAGGCGCTGCTGACGCTCTCCGGCGAGTATCACCTCCTTCGCCGTCTGCCCGGCGAGCAGCCGCGCTTTTTGGTGATGCGCGTGCGGGGCCAAAAAACGGCGCTTGGCCTTTTGCGCCGGGACCTTCAGGAGGCTGCGGAAGCCTTACGCCATTCCGCGAGCGACGCCGAAGCGTCGCCGGAAGCTAGGTCGGCCCTCGCAGGTGGGGGCCTTCGGCAGGAGACGAGGAGCGCGCTCGTAGGGAGACCATGATGCAGGAAACACCGAAACAGTTTTTCGATTTGATGGCCAAACGCCTCGGTTTCAATGGCGAGGACCGACGCCTATTGCGCGCCCACGCCGATTTTGGCGCGGCGATCGCGGCGCAGGTCGCCGACTCCTTCTACGCGCTTTTGCTGGGCGACGAGGAGATGCAAGCCTTGCTCAATGGAGAAGCCGGGCGTGTCGAGCGGCTGAAGCTGAGCTTCCAGAGGTGGTATGCCCAGCTTTTCGACGGCATCGACGAATGGGGCGAAGCCTACGCGCAAAACCGCTGGGATGTGTCGTTGATCCACGTCCGTTTGGGTGTCGGCCCTAGGCATGTGGTGCCGGCGATGGCCGAGGTCATCCAGGTCTCGCTGCGCGCGATGCACGAGGCGGGCAAAGAAGAGGGGCTGCGGCAGGCGCTGCAGCGCGTCGCCATGATCGACCTGGCCTTTCTCGAGGAAGCCTATTTCGTGGTTTCCTCGCAATCGGTGATGCGGGAGACGGGCTGGAGCGCGGCCCTCTTCCGCCGTTTGGTCGTCAATGGGGCCCTCGCTGCCAAGGAGACCGCCCGTGCTTAGGCTCGAGACGGCACGGGCTCCACGCGGGGCCGTATCGCTCCGCGGCCTCGAGCTCGTCTCCTGGTTGCGGCAGCCTCTGCGCTGGCTCGAGGATTCCGCGCCTTTGGTTCGCGCGCGCGCGCTTCAGGCCTCGCGGGCTCCGCGCGGGACTGCAGAATGGGACTTTTTTTGCGCTTTTCGCTGGAGGCGAGCAGCGCAGTGGAAGCAAGAGTCGGATCGGGTTAAGAAAGGAAGCAAGCGTATGGCTATCAATGCAGAAGAGTTGAACGCGAGTTTGACGCGTTTCGTTACCACCACCCTCGGCATCCAAGGTGCCGCCTTGGTCACTCCGGACGGTTTGCCCCTGGCGTCGAGCCTGCCGAACAACAGCGACGAAGATCGCGCCGCAGCCATGGCGGCCGCCATGCTCGCCTTGGGTGAGCGCATCGGCAACGAGCTGGCGCGCGGCAGTGTCGACCGCATCTTCATCGAAGGCGACGCGGGCTTCAGCCTGCTCACCCGTTGCACCAACGACTCCGTGCTTCTGGTGCTCGCGAGCACCAGCGTCAAGCAGGGTTTGCTGATGTACGAGGTGCGGCAGTTGGTCGAAGATCTCCGCCGCAGCTTGCGTCGTGCTTCGGGCTTTGCGCCTGCGCACGCTAGCGGGGAGAGCGCCTCGCGTCTGCAAGCGCGCGCCTAACGATGGCCAAAATCCTCCACGTCGAAGACGATCCCCGCAACCGCCTCCTGGTGCGCAAGCTCCTGGAGGCGGTCGGCCATGAAATCGCCGACGTCACCACGGGCCTCGACGCGGTGCGGGTCGCTTCGGAGTGGCGTCCCGATCTGATTCTCCTGGACGTCAACATCCCCGGTCTCGACGGCTACGAAGTGACCTTGCGGCTGCGCGGCATCGCCTCCTTGCGGGACGTGCCCATCGTCGTCATCACCGCGGAGGGTGAGCGGCGCACCAGCTTGGCGGTCGGCGCCGATGCCTTCGTCACCAAACCCATCGATGCCACCGAGTTCAAGCGCCTGATCGAGCGCGTGCTGCGCGGTCATCGCGACCGCACCGGCGAGATGGACGTGCACCGCTTGCGCGAACGCTCGCAGATCATCGTCGAGCGCCTGGAGCGCAAGGTGCACGAGCTCAGCGAGTCGAACGCCCGTCTGCAAGAGATGGCGCGCTTGCGCCGCGAGTTCTTGCGCAACGTCAGCCATGAGTTGGCCACGCCTCTGACCCCGGTCGTCGGTTATCTGCAGCTGCTGCGCGAAGAGCGCATGGGCCCGCTCAGCGAAGGCCAGACCAAAGCCCTCGATGCGGTCCACGGCTCGATTCAACGCTTTCGCTCGGTGGTCGACACCTTGATCGACGTCAGCGCCCTCGAAACGGGGACGATGCGCTTTCTCTTCCACGAATGCGATTTTCGCGAGGTCGTGCAGGTCGCACTGCGCGAGCTTCAGGGCAGCGCCGCGCAGCGCCGCCTCTCGCTCGATATGGCGGACTATCCCCTGCCGGTGCAGGCCGACCGCGACAAGCTGCGCCGGGCAATGGTGCATATCCTCGACAACGCCTACAAATTCAGTGGGGAGGGCGGCGAGATCGCCGTCCGCGTCTCCAGGGCCACCTTGCCGGGGGGCATCCCCTGCGCCGAATTTGCGGTCGCCGACAGCGGTCCGGGCATCGGCGCCGAGCTGCGTGAACGCATCTTCGAGCCTTTCTTTCAGGCCGACGGCTCGGTGACGCGGCAATACGGCGGCGTCGGTCTGGGCTTGGCCTTCGCGCAGCGCGTGGTCGAGGCTCACGAAGGGCAGATCGTCGTCGAGAGCCCGCCGCCGCTGCCCATCGCCGGGCGCTCGCTGCGGGGCAGCCTCGTGCGTTTGCGTATCGCGGCGATCGCGGCATAGCAAGGCCGTGATTTATCTCGATCACCACGCGGCCAGCCCTCTGGAAGAGGGGGTGCGGGAGGCTTGCGGCCGAGCGTTGCGCGAGGCCTGGGCCAATCCCTCGAGCACGCACCGTCTCGGTCAGAGCGCGCGCCGTCTGCTCGAAGAGGCGAGGGCGCAGGTGGCCGAGGCCTGCGGCGTCGCGCCCCTCGATCTCATCTGGACGAGCGGAGGCACCGAAGCCTGCAACTGGGGAGTCGAGGGATTGTGCGCTGGCCCACCTGCGCGTCTGGTCACGAGCACGATCGAACATCCCGCGGTCGAGGAAAGCGTGCAGGCGCTCGCGCGACGCGGCTGGCGGATCGAGCGTCTCAAGGTCGAGGCGGGGCGTCCGCCGGGGGCCTCCGCGATCGAAGCCCTAGGTCTGGGCCCCGCGGATCGCCTGATCTGCCAATGGGTCAACCATGAGGTGGGCACGATCCTGCCGGTCGAAGACTATGCGGCCGCGGCGAAGCGGAGCGGGGCGCAGGTCTTCGTCGACGCCAGCCAAGCCTTGGGAAAGTTGGACTTTTCGGGCCTCGTATCGCAGGTCGACGCCTTCGCGTTGGCGGCGCCGAAGATCGGCGGCCCGGCCGGCGCCGGGGCGCTCTGGTTACGCCGAGGAGTGGAGCTGCCGCCGAGGTTCGTCGGCGGCGGTCAGGAACGCGGCCGACGGGCCGGCAGTCCCGATGTGCTGGCCTGCGTCGGCTTCGGCGCGGCCGCGCGCCGGGTCGGCGAACGTCTCGCGCAGCGGGAGAGGCTGGGCGCGATGCAGCGCGATTTCGAAGCGGCGCTCGAGGCCAGAGGGGGTCTCATCAACGGCCGCGAGGCCGCGCGCGTCCCCACGGTGAGCAATGTGAGCTTTCCAGGCCAGCGCGCCGCGCTGCTGGTGCATGCCCTCGACATCGAAGGGCTCTGCGTTTCGAGCGGCCCCGCTTGTTCTTCGGCGCTGGCGCAGCCTTCGCCCACGGTCGTCGCGATGTACCCGGGGCACGAGGAACGCGCGCAGGCCGCCCTGCGTTTCAGTTGGGGGGCATCGACGGAGTGGGCTGAACTCGAGGCGGCGCTCGCCTGCCTCGACCGCGTGCTCGCGCGTTTCCGGCGTCCGCTTGCGTCGCCCCCGGCGCAGCCTTCATTCTCTCGCGAGGCCCGAAGCGACCATGACTGAAGCCCAGCCCAAGCCAAAACGACGCATCCTCGTCGCCATGAGCGGCGGGGTCGACTCCGCGGTGGCCGCGGCCCGTTTGCTCGAAGGCGGGGACGAGGTCATCGGGCTGACCTTGCACCTCTGGGATGCGAGCGGTGCACAGCAAGTCGGGCGCTGCTGCTCGGCCGAAGACCGCGAGGATGCCCGCCGGGTCTGCGACCATCTCGGCATCGCACACTACGTAGTCGACGAGCGCAGCAGTTTTCGTCGGCAGGTGGTCGACCCCTTCGTCGAGGCCTACCGGAAGGGCGAAACGCCCAGCCCCTGTGTGCATTGCAACCGCTCCTTGAAGCTCGGCGGCTTGGCCGAGCTCGCCCGGCAGTTCGGCGCCGAAAAAGTGGCCACCGGTCATTACGCGCGCCTCAGGCGCGACGCGCAGGGCCTAATGCGTCTCCACCGCGGCGTCGATGCGAGCAAAGATCAGAGCTATTTCCTCTTCGGTCTGCCGCAGACGGTGCTCGAGTGTTTGGAGTTCCCTCTGGGCGAGTGGAACAAGGAGCAGGTGCGGGCCGAGGCCCAGCGTTACGCCTTGCCCAACGCCGACAAAAAAGATTCGCAGGAGCTCTGTTTCGTGCCGGACGGCGACGTGCAGGGTTTCGTGCAGCGCGAGTCGGGGCCTAGCCCTCAAGGCGAGGTGGTCGACCTGCAAGGCCAGGTGCTGGCGCGCCATCAGGGCATCGCGGCCTTCACGGTCGGGCAGCGCCGTGGGCTCGGCTTTGCCAGCGGCGAGGCGCGTTATGTCTTGCGCATTCTGCCGGATCGCCAGCAGGTGGTCGTCGGCGGCGCCGAGGACTTGCTCTGCCTCGAAGCCGAAGGGGAAGGCATGCAATGGAGGGAGGGTTTTGCCCCCCGCGCGCCCTTCGAA
>ERZ1066121.2513-NODE-2513-length-11469-cov-5.494218_pt1 | contig 11469 bp, 9 predicted proteins | sample MGYA00382768_ERZ1066121 | MGnify/ENA primary metagenome ERZ1066121 (study PRJEB33369, sample SAMEA5778351) | biofilm metagenome | biome: Industrial cooling water; feature: Water cooling tower basin; material: Biofilm | place: United Arab Emirates | collected... | reverse complement strand
CCCGATTGCGCCCAGCTGGGTCGTGCTCAGCGCGCCGACCTGCGCCGTGGTCAGCGCCGCGAGCTGGGTGGTTGCGAGCGCACGCATGTCGGCCGTGGTCAGCGCGGCGATGGTGGTGGTGGTAAGTCCCTGAATCTGCGTCGTCGTCAGGGAAGGGATGACCGACATTGCCTGCTCCAGGTCGATTGTTGCGACCACGTCAGACGCCATCCGCCGGCTGGGCGGGCGGATGGCGTCGGGTTCCGGCACGAACGTCCTGTCGGCACGGCATCACGCGCAGGATGCACGGCGAGGCTTGCGCAAGGGTTAAGCGGCTTACGGCTCGCGCATGCTTTCGCTGACGCCGCGCAGCAGGGGGAACAGCAGGTAGGAGAGCACGCTGCGCGTCTCGACCATGATCTCCGCGCTGACCGTCATGCCGGGAATCGGCCGCGCGCCCTCCGGCAGCCGCGCCAACGCGGCCGGCTGCAGCGCCACATGCGCGCGGTGCACCGCCGCTGCCGGCCCCTGGGCGTCGCCGCCAAGACGGGCACCCGACGAATCCTGACCCACGGCGCGCAGCCTGCCCTGCAGCGCGCCGTGCCGCTGGAAGGGGAAGGCATCGACCTTGACCACTACCGGCGCGCCGATGCGCGCATGCCCGATATCGGCCGAGCGCAGCGCCACCTCGGCAATCAGCGGCACCCCGGCGGGCACCAGGCTGAGCAGCGGCTCGGCCTCGCGCAGCACGGAGCCTGCCGAGCGCCGCGCCACGTCCAGCACCGTCCCGTCCTCGGGCGCGGCCACCACGGTCAGCTCGGCCAGCCGCGCAGCCTTCACCAGCGCCTCTTCGACCCGCGCGAGTTCGCCGCGGATACGCACTGCTTCCTCGAGCAACTGGCGGCGCCAGTCGTCGAGGAAGCCCTGTCGTTCCGCCCGGCGCGATGCGAGGCCGTGGCGCAGCTCCAGCGCCCGCCCCCGCGCCTGCTCGCGCTGCTGTTCGGCCGCCAGGCGCTGGGCACGCGCCGCCAGCAGATTCAGCCGTGAGCCAAGCTGGCCCTCGACCAGCCGCGCCCGCATCGCCTCGACATCGCGGGCGACGGAAACCTGCTCGCCCAGCGAGGCGTCCGTCTCGGTCAGCACGCGCAGCGCCGCCTCCTGGCCCTGGATTTCCTCGTCCAGGGCGCGCAGCCGCGCGGCGAGCAGGGACTGCCGGCGCGCGTGCAGCCCGGCCTGCAGCAGCGCGTCGAGATCGGTCGATACCGGCGGCAACGGCTGCCCGGCGAGCTCGGCTTCCAACCTTGCCTGGTGCGCCGCCAGGGTTCGCCGCTGGGCCGACAGTGTCGCCCGGTCGGCTTCGGCGAAGCTCGAGTCCATCCGGGCCAGCACCTGGCCCCGTCGCACCACGTCGCCCGGCTTCACCAGCAGCTCCCGCAGCACCGCGCGCTCCATCGGCTGGAGCACGATGGGCGGCGCATCCGGGGCCAACTGCCCCTGTCCGGCGACCACCACCTCCACGTCCGCGAGTGCCGCACCGAGCAGGAGCGCCACGAAGAGCGCCGCCACCAGCCAGTGCAGCCTGCGCAACAGCCGCGGCGGCGGCTCCGCCAGCAGGGCTTCGAGCGGATCCTGGAAGGATGCCGCCTCGGGCGCGAGCGGCGGCGGCTTCGGCGGCCGCCCCCCAACCAAGCGGATGCGCAGGCGACGCAGCAGGCCGTCCCGGCGCGGCGTGCCCGCCGGCATGGGCGCGGGCCCTGCCAGATCGCGCGCCCTCAGCCCCGATGCCGCATCCGCCGCTGCCATGCTAGCGCAGGTACTGCGTCTGCTGCTGCCAGAGGTGCCGGTAGACCTCGCAGCGCTCCAGCAGCTGCGCATGCGGCGCGAAATCCACCGCCCGGCCGCGTTCCAGCACCAGGATGGCATCGGCCCGCACCAGCGAGGAGAGCCGGTGCGACACCACCACCATGGTCCGGCCGCGTGCGATCTCGGCGAGGTTCGCCTGCAGGATCGCCTCGCTGTCGGGATCCAGCGCGCTGGTCGCCTCGTCGAGGATCAGCAGCCGCGGGTTGGTCAGCAGCGCCCGGGCAATGGCGATGCGCTGCCGCTGCCCGCCGGAGAAGTTCGAGGCCCCTTCCTCCACCAGCGTGTCGTAGGAGAGCGGCAGGCGCTCGATGAACTCCTCGGCGCCGGCCAGCCGCGCCGCCTCCAGCACCTCCGCCAGCGGCGCCGCCGGCCGGGCGGCGGCGATGTTCTCGCGCAGCGTGCCGCGGAACAGCAGGTTCTCCTGCAATACCACGCCGACGCTGCGCCGCAGGTGGTCGAGGTCGATGTGGCGGATGTCGGTGCCGTCGATCTGCACCAGCCCCTCCTGCGGCGCGTGGATGCCCTGGATGAGGCGCGTCACGGTGGTCTTGCCGGAGCCCGAACGGCCGACCACGCCGATCACCTGCCCCTCGCCCACCGCGAAGGTCACGCGCTCCAGCGCCGGGCTGGCCGCGCCAGGGTAGGTGAAGCTCACGCCCTCGAAGCGCAGCGCGCCGGTCACCGGCGGCCGCGCCAGGCGGCGGTGCGGGCCGCGCTCGGGACGGGTGTTCATCACCGTTCCCAGCATGCGCACCGAGAGCGCCGCCTCCTGGTATTCGTTGATCAGCGCCACGATCTGCACCAGCGGCCCGGTGACCCGGCCGGAGAGCATGGTGAAGGCCACCAGCGCGCCGATGCTGAGCCGCCCATCGAAGACCTCCACCGCGCCGACCCCGAGCACCGCGATCTGCATCAGCCGCTCGAGCACGCCCGTCGCGACATTGCCGGCGGCACCGATCCGGCCCACCTCGGCATGGCTGCGCACCGCGGTGGCCACCTGGCCGTCCCAGGCGCGCTGGCGCGCCGGCTCCAGCACCAGCGACTTCACCGCGCGCATGTTGTGCAGGGTCTCGACCAGGTAGGCCTGGCGCGCGCCCTCGGCGGCATAGAGGCCGTTCAGCCGGCGCCGGAAGGCGGGCACCATCGCCCCGATCACCAGCGCGATCGCCGCCGAGAAGACCAGCACCACCAGGGTCAGCACGCCGCTGTACAATGCCAGCAGCACCAGCAGCAGCGGCAGCAGCGCCGCATCCAGCAAGGTCTGGAACAGCCGCCCGGTGAGGAAATGCCGCAGCTTCTCGGTCTGCTGCATGTGCCGCACCAGCACGCCAGCCGAGGTCGATTCGAAGAAGCCGAGCGGCAGGCTCAGCAGGTGGCCGAAGGCACGGCTGCCGAGACGCGCATCCATCCGGTTGCTGGCCAGCAGCATCAGCCGCTGCCTCGTGTAGCTGAACATGCCGTCGAACAGCGTCAGCAGCACGAAGACGCCGACCACCACCGCCAGCGTGTGGTAGGCGTGGTGCGCCACCACCTTGTCGATCAGCACCTGGAACAGCAGCGGGATGGCGAAGCCGATCAGGTTGGAGAGCACGGCGGCGACGGCGACGCCGAGGAAGAAGGCGCGGTTGCGGGCGATCTCCGGCAGGAACCAGCGCAACCCGAAGGGCGCCTCCTCGCCGCCCATCACGTCCCGCGGGCGGCAGAGCAGCAGGGTGCCGGACCACTCGGCCTCGAACCGCGCGCGCGGCACGAGCTGCACCCCGGCGCGCTCCTCGGCCGGGTCGAGCACGGCGGCCAGCCGCTCGCCATCCGGCCCAGGCACCACATGCACCAGCACCACCCAGCCGCCGTCCCGCCGCGCGGCGAGCACCGGATAGGCGGAACCGAGGCTGCCCGCCTTCGCCCAGTCGCAGCCGCGCAGCACGCGCGTGCGCATGCCCGCCCGGCGCAGCGTGCCGAGCAGGCCCGGCAGCATGTCCGCCGGGTCGGCCGCCGGCAATTCCTCGGGCGCCAGCTGCACGCCATGATGCATGGCGAGCAGGAACAGGCACCGCAGCGCTGTCAGTTCTGGAGCCAACGTCCTGTCCGCCCAGGGTCTGTCCCGATGCTAGGGCAGCATCCTTGCCCGCGGGTTAAGCGCCGCCACGGCAGGATTGACGCCGGCTGGGAAGGCGATGGAGGCTCTCGGCGTCGCCGAGAGCGCCGCGGACATGGCCGCCGAGGTGACGCGCCGGGAAGCGATCCTGCGCGCCGCGCCGATGCAGTCGCTACGCGCCCTCGCCCAGGTAGGCCGTGGCGTCGATCTCCACCAGGCAGTCCGGCGAGCCGAGCCCGCCCACGATGCAGGAGACGCGGTGCGGCGGCGGGTCCTGGCTGAAATTGGCGAAGTAGACCTCGTTCATCGGCGCCCAGTGCTCGCGGCCGGTGACGTAGACCGTGCACTTCACCACGTCCGCCAGCGTGCCGCCGGCCTCCTCGATCAGCGCGCGGATGTTGTCGATGGCCTGCTGGGTCTGCGCCCGCGCGCCCTCCGGAAAGCGCCCCTCCCGGTCGCGCCCGGTGCAGCAGACGAACATGAAGCCGCCGGCGATGCTGGCCTGGGCGAAGGGCAGGCTGCCCTTGAACACCCGGGCCGAGGCGACGGCGCGCTTCGGCACCGTCAGTGTGCCCCGTCCACCATCTCCACCAGCTCCACCAGGATCCCGGCCGTGCTGGCGGGATCGAGGAAGGCAATCCGATGGCCGCCATGGCCGGAGCGCGGCACCTCGTCGTGCAGCTTCACGCCCTTGCCGCGCAGCTCGTCCAGCGCCGCCTCGATGTCATCGACCTCGAGGCAGATGTGGAACAGCCCCTCGCCGCGGTCGCGGATCCAGTCCGCGGTGCCGCCGGTATCGCCCTGCGGCTCCAGCAGCTCGATGGCGGATTCGCCGATCGGCAGCATGGCCAGGCGGACGGCGTGCTCGCCGAGCGTCTCCTCGTAGTCGCAGCCGATGCCGAGCTTCGCCAGCGCGTCCCGCGCCGCGTCGAGGTTGCGGACGGCGACGGCGACGTGCTCGATGCGCTTGATCTTCATGGCGCGGTCCTCCGGCTGCGGGGCGCGCAGCCTCCCGCCTTCCGCGGCGAATCGCCAGCCCCTTCCTGCAGCGCGTCAGGCCGCCGCCGTCGGAACCACCATGGCCGGCAGCGGCGGCCAGCGGGCACCGTCCCAGGCACGGGCAAGAACCTGCACCCCGCCATCCGGCCCGATGCGGATCTCGTTGAACGCGTTGGGCTCGCCGCGCAGCCGGCGGGACGTCGCGGTGGCGGCCAGCGCCACGCTCATTCCGCCGCCCGTGCTCGCCGGCACCGCGGCCACCGCGACATCCCCCACATGCAGGTGCCCCGAGAGCACGAGCCGCACACCCTGCCGCGCGAAGGCCGCCAGTGCCGCCGCCGCGCCGCCCACGACGCGCGCCCCGGGAGCGCCCTGCGGCGGCAGGAAGGGGTGGTGCGCCACCACGATGCGCGTCAGCGACGCCGGCATCGCCGCCAGCCGCGCCTCGCACCGCGCCAGCCGGCTCCGCCCCACCCGGCCGCGCGACCAGTCCAGGTAGGGCCCGCCGCGCCGGGCCGTGTTCAGCCCCACCACGGCGACGCGCCCGTCCTGGAACACCGGCTCCGTCTCCGGTGCGATGAACCGCCGCCACCGCGCATAGGGATCGAGGAAGCGCTCCATCAGCGCATAGGGCGTGATGTCGTGGTTGCCGGGAACCGCGAGCACCGGTGCCGCCAGCCCGTCCATGAACGCACGGGCCGCCCGGAACTCCCCGCTGCGCGCGCCGAGCGTCAGGTCCCCGCTGATCGCCACCAGGTCGGGCGGGTCGCGGTTCAGGGTCTCGGTCAGCGCGGCGACGATGGCGGGGTCCTCGGACCCGAAATGCAGGTCCGAGAGATGGGCGATCCGGTGCATCGCGCGCGTCAGGACCCGGCTGCCGCTGCCGCCGGCGCCGTCTCCGGCACGTGCTCGATCACCGCCTCGGCCGGCACGATCACCTTCAGCGCCAGCGGCCGGATGGCGTAGCGCAGCGGCGGCGCGAGCGTCAGGCCCTCGCCGTCATTCATCACCCGCAGCGCGGGGCGGCGGCTGGCGATGGTCAACCGCGTGGCGCGCCGCTCATCGAGGTCGCGCTGCCGCCGCCAGGCGCCCAGCCACATGGCCAGCAGCATGCGCAGCGCCCACCATGGCCCGAAGCGGTGCGCCAGGTAGAGCACAAGCTCGCCTCGATCGAGGCGCGCCCGGGTGAAGAGCTGGCCGAAGCCTTCGGCATACGCGTTGTTGCCCACGGCCAATGCCCGCGTGCGCACCCGCCGCGGCGGCCCTTGCCCAAGATCGATCTCCAGGCTCAACGGCCGGTAGCGCCAGAAGGTGCGCATCGCCGCCGCCGCCAGGCGCAGCCGCGCGCCGATCCCGCCCGCGCCGCGATGCCGCTCGCGGTGCCGGCCCAGGGCAGCCGGCAGACCGATGACGGAGTTGCAGAGGAAGACGTGCCCGTTCACCTCCGCCACGTCGATCGTGCGCACCACGCCATGCGCCAGCGTCTCCGCCGCGGCGTCGATGTCGAGCGGAATGCGCAGATCCTTGGCCAGCATGTTCATCGTGCCGCAGGGCAGGATGCCGAGTGCGGTCTCCGTCCCCGCAAGGCGCTGCGCCGCAGCGGCGATGCTGCCATCGCCCCCGCCGACGATGACCGCATCCGCGCCCGCTGCCACGGCACGATCCAGGCGGGCCAGCAGGTCCGGCTCCTCCGCCTCGTGGATGATCACGGCATCGAGTCCGGCGGCCTCCAGCCGTTCGGCGACCTCCTCGGCCGCGCGCTCGCGGCCGAGCAGCCCGCCCGATCGAGCATTGATGACAACGGCGATGCGGCGCATGCGGCCCCCGGCTTCCATGGCTACAACGACCGGCACCCGGCACCGGTTCGCCGGCGTCCCGCCCTGCGTTGATCCGGCGCAGGGCGCAGCCGCCCGATCTGCTGGACGCCACATGGTCGCATCGGGCAGAGACGCGCCATGAACCCCTCCCGCCGCGCCCTGCTCGCCCTGCCCCCGCTGCTCGCCGCCACCGGCGCGCACGCCCAGGTCACGACGCAGGCCGACTGGCCGGGGCGGCCGATCCGGATCATCGTGCCCGCCCCGGGCGGTGCCGGCACGGCGGACACGCTCTCGCGCATCTTCGCCCAGGCGCTGGAGGCACGCCTCGGCCAGCGTGTCGTCATCGACAACCGCCCCGGCGCGAACGGCAACATCGGCGCGACCGCGGCCGCGCGCGCGGCACCCGATGGCCATGCCTTCCTCTGGTCCTGGGCCGGCTCGCTGGCGACCAACCCCGCGCTCTACCGCGACCTGCCCTACGGCCCGGTGCGCGACTTCGACCCGATCATCCTGGTCGGGAACGTGCCGAACATCCTGGTGGTCAACCGCCATCTCGGGCCACGCACCCTGGCCGAATTCGCCGCCTATCTGAAGGCGCATCCGGGCGCGGTGAATTTCGCCTCCACGGGCAACGGCTCCTCCATGCATCTCGCCGGCGAGCTGTTCAAGCAGCGCAGCGGGGCGGAGATGACGCATGTGCCCTACAACGCGCCGGCGGCCGCCATGAATGACCTGTTCTCCAACCGCATCCAGGTGATGTTCAACCTCGTCACCGGGGCCGCACCGCAGATCCGCGCCGGCGAGGTGATCCCGCTCGCCGTCCTGGCGGAGCGCCGGGTGCCGCAGCTGCCCGACGTGCCGACCATGGCGGAGCTGGGCATGCCGGGCATGGTGTTCGGCACCTGGTTCGCCATCCTGGCACCGAAGGGCACCGATGCGACGGTGCTGCGGCGGATGAACACCCTGTCCAACGCGGTGCTGGCCGAGCCGGAGACGCGGCAGCGGCTGGAGGCGGCGGGGCTCGAAGTGCTCGGCGGCACGCCGGAGACCTTGGCGGCGCACCTGGCCGCCGAGACGGCAGCCCATGCCGAGCTGGTGCGCCGAGCCGGAATCCGGACCGACTGACGCCGCCCTCCCTGTTTCACTCCGGCAGGATCGAGTCCCCCAGCGACTGCATCAGCCGGTTGGCGTTCGCGAACATCGCCACGCAGTGGATCAGGTCCAGCAGCTCGAGGTCGTCGAGCCCGACCGCGCGCAGCGGCGCCAGCGCCGCCGGCGAGACCGCGCCCGGCGCCGCCGTCAGCAGCGCGGAGAAGTCCACGATGGCGCGGCGCCGCGGGTCGGTCTCGGCAGCAAGGCCATCGGTGAACAGCCGGCGCATCGCCGGCTCCTGCTTCGTCAGCTCGACGAAGCGGCGGGCATGCACGGCGCAGCAGTAGACGCAGCCGTTCACCATGGAGACGATGGCGGTGGACAGCTCGCGCTCGGCCCGCGGCAGGCCGCGCGGGGCGTACATCACCGTGGCGAACAGCGCCCCCCGCTCGCCGAGCGAGCCGGGATCGAGGGCGAGGGTGCGGAAATAGACGCTGTTGCGCTGCCCCGGCGGGCAGGCCTCCAGCGCGGCAAGCTGGGCCGGGGTGGCGCCCGCCTCCTCCACTGGCGGCAGGCGCGGCTGCCAGCCGACCTCGGCGAGGGTGAAGGGGCGGTCTGCGGCGACGGGCGCCAAGCCTGGCGGCACCGTGCCGCCGCCGCCCTGCATCGCCCGCAGCCCTGCGAGCAGGCGCACCTGGTAGGGCACGAAGGACACGAGCTGGGTCAGCGCCACCACCGCCTGCGGCGAGAGTCCGAGGGCGCGCAAGGCGTCGATCTCGGCCTGGCCACAATCCGCGGGGCGCGTCGCCACCAGCTCGGCATGGCGCAGCAGCGCGGCGAGGCGGGGTCCGGCGGCATTGCCAGCGCCGTCCAGGTCCTCGGCCGCGGCGATGGCGCGGGCGTCTCCCCCGAGCAGCGTGCGGAAGCGCGCAGCAAGCCCGGCATCACCCTCGCGCAGTGCCACGCGCAGGGCGACGGCGGCGCGCTCGACGGGGCTGAGTCCGGCCGGGTCCACCGGCAGCAGCAGCGCGCGATACGCGCCCTCGGCATGGCGCAGCGCCTCCGGCCGGCGGCGGCGCAGCAGGCCGAGCGGGGATTCGGGCGCGATCCCCAGGATGCTTTCGATCAGGTCGTCGGTCATGGCCCTGGTCCTCCCGTGCCGCGCATCCCTCTTCATGGCCCGGCACGGCCGGCGCGGCCAAGCCTCGGCGTGCTGGACGCACCTGCCACGCCCGGCGAAGATCGGCACGGAACGGAGACCGGGCGCCATGACCACCATCATCGCCGACGCCACCATCGTCACCGGCGACGCGGCCGGCACCATCCACCACCGCGGCGCACTTGCCATCGAGGGCAACCGCATCGCCGCGATCGGGCCGACGGAGGAGGTGGCGGCGCGCTTCCACGGCGCCGAGCGCGTGGACGGCACCGGCCGTTGCGTGCTGCCCGGCTTCGCCAACATCCACACCCACCTGGTGATGACCCTGGCGCGCGGCGTCTTCGAGGACCTCTCGCCGCCGCACAAGCCGCCCTTCGATGGCGGCCTCTCGCCCATCCCGCTGCCGCCGATGACACCGGAGGAGCAGCGCGTGATGTGCGAGCTCGGCGCGCTGGAAGCACTGCGCAGCGGCACCACCGCGCTGCTGGAGGACGCGGCGCACATCGCCAATTATGCGCAGGCCATGGTCGATACCGGGCTGCGCATGGTGCTGGCCGAGCGCACCTGGGACCGCGTCGGCGCCTCGATCGGCGATCCCACGGAGTTCCGGCGCGACGAGGCGGTCGGCCGGGCCGGGCTGGAACGGATCGAGCGGCTGCACGCCGCTTGGGACGGCGCGGGCGGGGGGCGCATCAAGGTCGGCGTCTCCGCCTGGGCGCCGGACATGTGCTCGCCGGAATTGCTGAAGCAGGTCCGCGCGCTGCAACAGCGCCTCGACACGCTCTGCACCATCCACCTGAACCAGATCTGGGGCGAGGTCGCGGCGGTGCAGGCGCACCACAACATGCTGCCCTGCGAATTCCTGGAGAGCATCGGCTTCCTGCACGACCGCATGATCGCCGCACATTGCCGCTGCATGGCGCCGCTGGAGGAGAAGATCCTCGGCCGCCACCGGGTGAAGGTCGCGTTCAATTCCGCCATCGCGGCGCGGCGCGGCCTCAGCCCCCGCGTCTCGGAACTGGAGGCCGCCGGCTGCACCATCGGCATGGGCAGCGACAACATGGCCGAGGACATGGTGGAGGTGATGCGCACCGGCCTCTTCATGGAACGCGTCCGCCGCGAGGATGGCCGCGACCCGACGCCGGAGGCCGCGCTGCGCTGGGCCACGCGCAACGGCTACGCGGCGATGGGCGTGCCGGATGGCGGCTGGCTGGCGGAGGGCAACCTCGCCGACCTCATCATGATCCGCATCGCGCGGCCGCATCTGGTGCCCTTCCTGCGTCCAGTCTCGGTCTGGCTGCACCAGGGCCAGGCGCGCGATGTCGATGACGTGATGGTCGATGGACGCTGGCTGATGCGCGACGGCACGGTGCTGAGCATGGACGAGGCGCGCATCCTGCGCGACGCGGAGGCGGTCGCCGACCGCTGCTGGGCGCGGCTGTTCGCGGAGCACCCGGGCATCGGTCGGCCCGATGGCTTCCGCCCACTGCCCGCTGCGGCCGGCGGCGTGCAGGCCGTGCCGCTGCACCCGGTGGGACCCGGCCGCGGCGCGTGACAGGCGGGGCTTGCCGGCAGAGCCCGCCGTCGAGACCGGCCATTGCCGAGCGGACGAGAACCGCGTGCGCGATCCTGCCGAACCCGCCGTGGTGCTGCGCGTCCTGACGGGCCGCTGATCCGCCGGCTTCGCCCGCGCCGCCTTTCGCCTACCATGTGCCCCCGGGAGGACCTGCCCGTGCAGATCGCCGAGCGGAACGCCGTCGCGCCGACACGTCGGGCCATCGCGCCGAACGGCGTACCGGCGCACCTGACCACCTATTTCGGGACCAACTTCGCCATGCGCGGCCCGGACATGCCGCCGCCACCCGGGCCGGAGGCGGTCTATCCCATGGGCTTCCTGGTCGAGCAGGGCGCCGACACGCTGGTGGAGGCGCATTTCCACGCCGCCAACCAGTTCCAGGTCGTGGTTGGCGGCGAGGGCACGCTCGGCCGGCACCATGTGGCGCCGATCGCGATCCACTACACCAACGCCTTCTCGAGCTACGGTCCGCTGCGTGCCGGGCCCCGCGGGCTGCACTACTTCACCCTGCGCAACGGCTACGACCCAGGCGCGCGCTACGTGCGCGGGTCGGCGCACGAAATGCGCGGCCGCCCGCGCCGGTTCCGCGAGGCCAAGGCCGATGCCGGACCACCGCCGGACGCGGGCACGCTCGCCGCCCTCCGCGGCATCGAGAGCTTGGTGCTACTGCCCATGGCGTCCGATGGCCTGGCCGCCTGGCGCCATCGCCTGCCACCCGGCGCAGCATTGCGCGGCCCCGCACCGAGCAGGGGCGAGGGCCAGTACTGGGTGGTCACCGCAGGCAGCCTGGCCTTCGGCGAGGGCGCACCGCTGCCGCCGCTCTCCTGTGCCTTCATCTTCCCGGATGGGGCGCCCGCGCAGGCGCTCGCCGGTCCGGGCGGCGCCGAAG